>Ga0208303_1000008_pt1 | contig 65784 bp, 55 predicted proteins | sample CB_VirMetaG_2_FD_184537 | JGI IMG/M metagenome (GOLD analysis project Ga0208303, IMG submission 184537) | Freshwater to marine saline gradient viral communities from Chesapeake Bay - CB_1504_2 Viral MetaG (SPAdes) (version 4) | ecosystem: Environmental > Aquatic > Marine > Coastal | place: USA... | reverse complement strand
AAAATGTTTCATCTTAATTGTTTTGGTTGGTTAAAAAATCGTTTCCCCATTTTGTAAACAAATTACGCAATGTTAACTCGTTAGCAATAGCGTTAGCATTAATTGGTTGCATAACACAACTATCATCATAAGGAGTTGTAATCGTTTTAATATTGCCTTTTTTGTTGTAAGTGATAAGTACATCTGTGTTTAGTTTTACTGGTTTCATATTATTAGTTTTTAATTTTCTTCTAAAGAATTATAGTATTTAATTTTAGATTTATCAAAATCTTTAAGTGCTATTTCTAACCATTTTTCATCTTGTGTATTAGTATAACACAATATGTGACAAGTAGATTTTTCATTAGGATTTAGTCTAAGAAGTCTACCTATTCTTTGAGTAGTTTTTCTTTCATTACCGTATGAATGCATTATAATACCTTGTTTAAGATTTGGTATAGTAATACCTTCACTTAATTGCATTACACATGATAATTTATCTATTCTGCCGTCAGAAAACAATTCAAGATTATAATCAGATTGAGGGTTTTTAGAGTGATAACTATATTTGCAAATTCTATCTGCTTGTTTCTGAGTATTAGCAAATACAACACATTTATTTGATAAATTTTGAAGTATAGATTTTACATATAATTCTTTTGTATTGTAATCCATTAAAGCTCTCATTCTCATTATAGATGCGAATTGTTTTTGTTTTGGTGTTTCAGCTAAAAAACATCTATTGTCAAAATAATCATAATCTTTTTTTTCTGTTGTGTACCAAAAACCACCATTTTTTTTCTTCTTTTTTAAGTTAGGTACATTTGATAAAGACAACTGATGAACTATTATTTGATAATCATTTAATATTTTTTTATCAGTTGCTTGATCTACTGAAAAATTAAAAACAATAGGGCAATAAGTTTTAACCATTTCATACTTTATTGTATTTTGTTTTACAGGAGGTGTACCTGTTAAACCTAATATTTTACCTTTAAAATTAGATAAAAAAGTAGAATGTGATTGTAATAAATTATGACATTCATCTAAATAAACAACATCATAATTGTTAGTATTATGTTTATTAATTGATAAATATGTTGTAAAAACAAAATGACTTTCTAAATTTTCAAGATTCATTTTTTTAAGTTCATTTAACCAAGAAATTTTAATAGACAACTTTGGTATTACTACAAGGGCTTTTATAAAAGGATTATAATTTTTTTGAAAGTGTTTAATTGCAATTCTTGTTTTACCCACACCCATTGATATTGCTAATCCGCAACGTTTGTGTTTATAAGCTTCTTCTAAAGCTTCTTTTTGTATTGATTCTCTATTTGTCATAATATTCAATTAATTCATCACATAAACTATCCATTTTTCCCCATCCTATTTTATCTGATAAATTTGAAGTATAGCTTTCTATAATTTTCCAAATTTCTATTTTATCTAGTGTCATAATTTTAAATTTTGTTATTAAGTTTATATTCTTTTTTCAGAAAATCCTAATTCAATTGCTTCTTGTGGATGTTCTTCTATATAAGAATGACATTGTCTACATGTAGATAACCAGGTAGACACATCTAAATAATATTTACCTCTGCCTTTTTTGTGATGCACATCTGTAGCATTATTACCGCAACCAGGCAATGCTGCTTCACACATAGGTTTTTTTTCCATAAATTTTCTTCTAAGAATAACATATGCGCTATTAATTGCAATCATATTTTTAGATTTAAAACTTATAGGTTTAACTTTTAATAATTTAGTTGTGGGTTTTTTGGTTTTATACCAGCAACTTTTGCAATACTTACCATTTTTATCGTTTTTCCAGATAAATTGTTCAGTATTGCAATTGTTACATAGTTTTTTCTTTCTATCTATCATTTTACAGATAAAAAATTACGTGGTAATAATCCTTTACTCATATAAAACAATATTAAGTCTTCATATTTAATACCTAGTTCTTTCAAACTCATTGTATTTGTATAAGAATGATCAATTTCATCAATTGATAATGAATTAAGTAATTTACCAGCTCTTGTGTTTGTAAACAAACTAAAAATTTTTTGAGCTGATTTATTGCAAAGAACTTGTTTCCATGCATTAACTTCTTCTTGCCCGCGTTTCCAAACTTTTTTAATTCTTCTTTTTTTGTCCCAATGCAATGATTGTTGTTCTTCATTTGTATACATGTTTAAACCATGTAATACTCTTTTAAATAAAAAATGTTGTTTAGGGTTTAACTTACTATATTCAAGTTTTTGTATTATTGCTTCAGGTTGCAGTTGATATTCAGATAATAAACCTAAATACATATAACGTTCTTCTCTAAGAGCTAATTTATTTATATTATCTTGTAATTCTAAAATTTGTTTTTGGTTTTGTGTTAACATGTTTTAAAAGTATATAAATTAATAAAAAAAAGAGTCAATATTTCTACTGACTCTTTATGAATTAAAAGGTTTCGGGTCTTTCAAGCATTCTGTAATATAATCAACACATCTGAATCTCTTAATGCTTTTTTGACAACCAGAAGGACTAAGATTATATTATACAGCTTCACTACCTTTTAACTAATACTACAATTCAAATGTTGAATCTTCAATTTCAATTTCAATTTCTTCATTTAGTTCAGCAGTTGATTCTTCAATAAAATCATCTGAATCATTTGTGCTAATTGAATTAGTTATTTCACTTGAATCTTCTATATCAAAAGCTTCTTCAAGTGTAGCTGTAACATTTTTTGCAACTTGTTTTGTTTTATTTCCCATAAAACTGTTGCCGTTTGCTTCACGGATATCGTCACCATTAGTGTGATCTAACAATACATCTTCTGCTGTTACATCAGAAGTAAATACAGTTTTCCTATAAATAGGTTTATCATTTACAGAACATACAATGCCAGTTGCTCCAGCAATTTTGTAATCTTGTTCCGGATTAATTTCTCTAAATGGTGTAAGTTGCTCTTTAACAACAATTTTTCCTGTAATTTCTGTTTTGTTTTGTATTCCCATTTCTTTTAAATCTTCTAGCTTACCATGCAATAGAGCAGTAACGCTTTTTTTTTGCATGAAACCATTATTTATTTGAAAGGTATTTTGAGAAAGTCTTACGTAACCATAATCAGGGTTATTAGACACACGGATTACATTCCCTAACTCATCAGCGATAATTTGAACTTTGTTATTCATTTTTTTGTTGGTTTAAAATTTTTAAATATAATTAAGTTTCATTTCTATGAAAATAATCATCAAGATAATCATCATACATTTCATTAATAAACATATCTTCAATAAATTCTTCATCTTCTAAAAGATCTTCAGGTATTATAGTTGGGTCTATTGTTTGAACTGCACTAAATAAATTATAAAAAGGATTATTACATTCATGACTATATAATGTACTAAGACCATTAAGATCTTTAATTTCTGCATCATTTAAATCAAGAAATTGTTCTATAGATAATTCTATTATACGTCCGTTTGGTAATTGATATATCATTTTGTTTTACATGTATATGTAAAAATAATAATATAATACGTATAAATATTGAATTAATTGAGTATTAAGATGATAGTACGGTAATTAATTAGTATTAATATAGCTAAGTTTTTTGTTTTTATTTCATTTTTTTAGTTTTTTAATTTGGTTTTAATAATAATTTTAATAGCTTCTCTATTAGAAACAGTTTTTAAATCATTGTTGAAAAAGTTATATTTCTTGTCCATATAAGAACCAAAACTTTTATATTGTTTTTTAAACAATTTCATTGGACTTTTCCAACAATTAATTTCTTTTCTTAAAAGCTCTTTACTGATTTTTGCCATTTTTTAAGTTTTTAAAATGTAATATATCTTCTTTGTTTATTTTTATTAAATCATGAGTAGACAAAGAACATTCCTTTTTTAATAAGTTTTTTTCATCATCATAATAAAACATATTAACTTTAACTCTACCATAAAAAGGATCATAATCTGAACTATAACCATCATCTTTTATAATTTGACCGTAAGTCATATAATCATCTGACAAAAGACCTAAATCAATTAAATCATCATAATTAAATAATTTTCCTAATTGGTATTTATCCGGTTTTGTTTTAAAATAATCATTAGGATAAAAAATATCTGGTTCATCTGTAAAAAGTAAATATAACAAATATTCTAATTTATAACCGCTTTTAAGAGATGAAACTAAACCTTTAACAAACAAATCTTTTTTAATTTTAGTATTGTCAAATGCTTTTAAAAGTATTTCATGAATAGTTTTTTCTGATGTTATCATTGTTTTTTATTTAAAATAATTGATGTGATATGTAAAGTGTTTTATTTTTAACAGTAAAAAAATCATTTATAAATTCTTCATTATTCATATTTGTTTTAATTAAATATTTTAATTTTTTATAACGTTTATTAAAATCCATAACTAACATTAATGTTTCTGATGGATTAAATAAAATACGTTCATTTAAACTTTGCTCAAAATTAATATAAGGAATTACAAAATTATTATTAGTTGTTAAATAACCTTTTAAAAAATAATTATTGTTTTTATCAAATTCAATTTTATTAATGTTATTGTATTTGTTTTTCATTAATCCAAAAAACTTTATAACATATTTTGGTACAATAGGATAAGTTAATGATACTCTTATTTTTGTTTTTTCTTTATTAAAATACAGTTTTTGAAATACTTCAGTTCCCCACCATACATTAGTTATATTTAATACGTTTTCATCTTCTTTATCTAAATATAAATTAATTACAGTTCTATGTCCTTTATGTAATTTACTAAGATTTAGTTTTAAAATATCTTTGTTAATAACATCATTGTTATATTTATAAGCATTTTGATTTAATAAAAGACTATCTAAAGCGTTTTTCATTATTTATATTTAAATGATATTACAATTAAAGGTAAACAAAGAGCTATGTCACAATTATCCCAAACTATACCAATTCCTATGAATTTGCCTCCCATGAAAGTAAACTTGTTAAAAAAATCTTTAAACTTGCTAAATAATTTTGTTTTGTTGATCATAATTTAATTTTTTAATTTTATTTCTGCTGTTGTATTATTACCGTATTTTACTTTAATAATATTTGTTGTACATTTTTCTATTGCATGTTCTAATGATGGTGTTACAAATTCAACACCGTTTTTAATATAGAAATACTGACATTCTTCTTCTTGTTGTTGCATAATGTTTAAGTTTATAATATTAATAAAAAATAGATGAAGTCATTACAACTTCATCTATTAAAATTTTACATATAACTACTTATATATGATAAATAACCAATTGAATCTTGGTATTTTACTTCAATTAAACCTTCATCTGAACATATTTCACGGAATAATTGATTTTTAATGACCATTTTTTCTACATACTCACGAGTAACTTCTTTAAGTTTTGTAGTTTCTATAGTATTGTAATCACCTTGTTGATCCAATATTAAAGACTTTTTTCCTTCATTTGATATAATTATAACAACTTGGTTGTTATATTTACGAAATGGCCAATCATGTATTATAAATGTAAATTGCATATTAAATTGATTTAAATGTTTGTTAATATAATTTTTTGTCAAGATCTATTCCAATTACAACTGAAGGAATCCACCCAAAAACTACCATAATTATTAAAGTAAAATGTTCTGTTGCAGCTTTTCTTAAACTTATATCACTACTTAACATATAAGTAATTAAAGTTACTACAAACCAAGTGGTAAGAAATGTTATTATTATTGCTAACATTATTTTTGTTTTTTTCATTGTATTATATTTTTTTATATTAAAAAACATTGAACCTAAAGATGATGTTGAGACATCTGTGTTGTAGAGTTACGGTTAGCAACTTCTATCTCTATTTATCCCCGCATTCCTTTCAACAGGAACAACACAACTAAGATTACTCTCTCAATAATAGCATAAGTTTCCTTACTATTAGAACCTGTCAATTCAGGATTAGTATCTTTATGTGAATACCAGCTATCAACTCACACCAAATTTGCTGGCAGGATTGGTCCCTTATTCACTTGGTTCAATGTTTAATTATAATGTTTTATTTTAAGATGTGGGCTTCCCACTCTGTCAGTAAAATCACTACCAGAAAGCGTGCTATATTTTTATTTATTTACACTAACCCTTCTTCTTTCTGGGTGATTTAAATATTAATAATATAAATGTTTGTTTATAAATTCTTCTTGTTATTGCTATAACACCTGCAATTGGATGAGAGTTTATAAAGCAGTTTAGACACATGCTTAGGTGAAATTTTTCTGTTGCCAGGCTAATAATAAGCCCCCATCTTAATCACATACTCTTCGTAATCCAGTTACTTACAGCTGCTGACATGGAAATGTTATCTTGAGAAACATTTTTAATTTCATCAAGAGTCATTATTTCTACAGATCCCTCAGTAGTAACAGTAGTGTTAGGATTAGTAGTATAAACATCTACTATTCCATCATAACCGTCATACTGGTCACAAAGTTCTTGAACTGTATACTCATTAATATGAGTTTCCCAGGACAAAGAACCATAGCTACGCAAACATGTTAGGTATAAATACCCATCATTATATGCGTGTAACTGATACTGAAGAGCAAAGAGTTGGCTTTTTACAGCTTTAATCTTTTTTACTAATTCTTCTTGAGACATATTATCCCATTTTTTTTCAAATTGAATATTCATAATATTATTATTTATTGGATTTAATTTAAAAAGGTTTACCTACCTACCTTAAAGGGCTACTTACTTTGAATTTCAGCTCTAAGTCATTGTGGAATAATCACAATATATCCACCCGACTTTACGGGTCTGTGCAGTCTTTTCATTTAAGGAATAATACATCCACCTGCCGTTATTTTTAAATACACTTATTCTATTTCTTGATTAAGTGTAATTTCTTCAGTTCTAATTTCTGTATCATATAAATCTTGTAGATATTGAGGAATATCTCCATCAGCTTTATAATTTCTTTCAGCAGTATGATATTTATCTACTATTGTATGTAAATCTTTTTCATTATCAACTACTGCTAATAATCTTTCAGTTGTTGCAAATTCAGGTAATTCTCCATTATCTGTTGTTACGAGGTAAATTAATGTGATGTTCATAGTATTATTTATTTGTTTTTAATAACCTGACCTTTGATGTTATCTCTAGTCAGGTTTAATGTTGTTATTCTATTATAATGTTATAGTATGATGAGTACTATTTGTTACTTCAAATATACCTTGAACAGTAAATTGTTGATTAAATGACTCAACCATTTTTAAGTTATATTTTTTAGATATATCTTCTAATTCAGATGTATAACTAGTTATAACTGATAATTTATACCCCTCAATCACTTTAACACTATGTTGTGATAGTAGTTGTATTGCAATTGCTGTTATTATTTTAGTTGTATTATGTGACATAATATTGTTATTTATATTGTTAAACCTTGATATTAATTATAGTTAATGTAATATTTCGTCCAGTCTTATCAAAAGGTTATTTTATAGACTCCTGGTTGTCTTTAATGTAATAAAAATAAAACAAGTGTGCCAACAGAGTTTAACTGTCAGAGTGGTCTAGCCTTTTAGCATCCTACACACTTGTAATATTTAATAAACATTGAGTTAGTAAAAACATTTACAGCTACTAAACTGCAATTCTATAATGTTTACTCAATGTTTAATGAGATTCATCTTCAAGTTTCTCACATTTGAAGATATAGCAATTAATACAGAATAATATTAAAAGCTCCCTACTTTTCGTCATTATGTTAAATAGGTATCACATAATCGTTAGTTTCTTAGGTTTAGTGTTTGTACATGTTAACAAATGACTGATATTAGCATTTACCTGTTCAAAGTGGTAAATGTGTTAATTGTCATTTGTCAGCTGGACTTCAAAGCTTATAAATAAGACTTAAATGCTAAACTAACTAAATACACTCTCATCATCATTTATAGAGGCTTTGAACTCTTATCTATATAGACAGCTGATTTAAAGTGTTTAATATTTTTACAACATCACGGTTGATATAATACTTCTCTTATAAGTAATAAGACATATAATACTATAGAGAGAGATAACAATAAATATCTATTTGCAACTACAGTAATTATGATCTTTGTAGCTATATAAATATATATTCATGTAATAATTATTATAAGTGTGTTAGTACAACTTGATCCTTGTACTTGGCAAATCTGCCTGGATTTTTTACATATATTCTCATGATGTTTAGGTATTATTAGGTTTTTCTTTTAGGATTAATGGTATATATAAAGATGCAACACCAATAATGAAGAGTAACACTGCACTTCCAGTATCTCCTCCTTGTGATGCATAATGTCCTGCTCTAAAGCAGTTAAATGCTACAAATATTGTTAATAGCACTACTAAGATTCTTGTTAGCATGATGTTTTTGTTTTAAGGTGAAAAAATAAAGAGCATGGTTACCTCTTAACGACCGTTTACCCGGTTGACGGTGACTGTTACATATACCACAGACAAGTCAAATACACGGTTCAGGGTTGTCAAACCCAACGGCCATACTTGGACCTAACGTGTACGAAGATAAGCTGACAGGCTACTCTTCTAAGTCTTCTTGCCATTCTTTATAGCACTGTTGACATACATGTACTTCATCACAAGTACAAGTTAGCTCAGGAGATATCTTATAGAGCTCCCAAGCAAATTCTGCATCTTCAAAGAACATTAGCACCAGTCTTTATAAGTGCAAAGAGTTCTCATTGATATATTTGGATACATTAGTTTAATTTCATCTAATGTTCTATCATCAACGTTAACTAATTCAATTTCATAACTTTCATTAGTACTAATATCATTAAAGGTTATAGAACCTAACTTATTAGTCAAGAAGTTCATAATTCCCTGATGAATAAGATCAGCTATATGAAAAGCTTTGAAATGATCTCCTTCTGCTCTATCCATGTATGTATGCGGATATACTTTAATTGTATTTATCATAATGTTGTAGTACAATGCTCTTCAGCTTTAGGTGATTAATAAAATAATACATAATTTATACAGGTATTTGTCTATGTGCCTGTTTTGATATTGCGGGTAATATTATACTACTCTTTATATAGATACATAGAGAGAAGAACATAATACACAATGCAATTATAATTTGAGTGCTTGTTGAGTGCACGTAATTATTATAGCTATATTTATATTATACTGTGTGACTGCTATTATGATAAGCATACAACCAATGATTATGGCTTATATGATGACCTATTAACAACTCAACACACAAATAAATAAAAATAACATATAACATTCACTATATTCTGTATTGTTTTCTAACTGGTATTGTGGTTATTGGTAGCTGGTAGCTGTGCGTAACAGGCGATCTTTCATTATTAATTTAAACCTTTGCGGGTCAAAGCAGCTATACTGCTGCTTCTACCCAATACAGGTTACGTAGTGGCTCGCCTGTTTCAAGGCTTGTCACTGGGTTGTCAGGATTTATTGTTAATCCTGGCATAGCGTCTCCTGGTTTAAGAGATGATTGCATCTTCTGTACCAAGGGATGGTTAGACTTCATGCTAGTTCCCGTTTCAGGGTCTACTAGATTAAGCTGACCATTCAAGACATTGTCTTGGACGCGTAGTGCCATGGCAAAACCTAAGACTTTTAGGTCTTTGCGTTGCCTTGGTTCAGATGTGACGTAAATGGTTACGTTTTTCGTGTTAGCATTTACTCTCATCTTGCTGAAATAAACTTGATTTTTCATGGTAATTAAAAATTTAAATGTTAGACTTATACGGGGTACATACCGCTCAATATTTAGGAGGGGAGCAATATCCTATGTCCCCTAGCCTATGCAATACATAAATAATTATAAGTACCAGGGGGGTCATTATTTTTTGTATAAGAAGGGGGGCTTGTTGTTACAGATCAAAAAAATAATTATATTTGATGTTTTAAATTAGTATATTAATAAGGATGTATTCCTATAACAAATAAAATAACTACTATGAATAATTATGATGATTTTGAAGATTTAGATGACGATGAATTAAGTACTGAAGTAATAAAGAGTTTTTTAGAAAGTAAAGAATTTATAAAAAAAGCTTTTGACAATTCATATGATATTATAACTAAAAAAATAACATTTAAAGATTTAATTAATAATAACATAAAAACATCTAATCCAATTACAATAATTGCACATAATATTGATGAAGAGTTAACTGAAAATATACTTAATGGAATAATTAAATATTATGAAAAAAATGAAGAATATGAAAAATGTGCTGTATTACATAAAATGTTAACTGCAAAGCTTTAAGAATAATATTTTAAACTTATCAAATTTAAACTTTATTTCTTATATTTGTACTTCACATATAAATCAACATGTTATGGTACAGAATGAAACAAATGAAAATGCAAGTCTTACTAAAGAAGAATTAGAAAAACGTAGAGAAGAAATTACAGCTTTTTACAAAACAAACATTGAGCATCTTAAAGTTCAGAAAGAATATGAAGAACTGCTTAGAGATATAGAAAAAGCCAGAGTAGAAAAAATTCAAGCTCAAATGATTTTAGCTCAAATGTATACTGAAGAAAATTCAGATGAAAAATCAGAAGCAGCTAAAGATTTTACAAAAGAAAAATTAAATAACAAATTAAAAATAAAGTAATGGAGTTTTTAAAAGAAGGTTCTAAAGGAGCTGACGTTAAAAAACTCCAAATACTTTTAGGTATTAATCCTGATGGTGTATTTGGACCAAAAACAAAAAAAGCAGTTATTAAATATCAGTTAAATGTTAACTCTAATCCTGATGGTATAGTTAATAATAATTTATGGTCTTTGCTTTTTACAATAAACTCAGAAAAAAATGCTATTGATGAAGACACTGATGTTATGGGTCAATTTTACACCACTAATTATAATCAAATAATTCATAGACATTATTTACCTAAACATGAATACATTAAAGGTCCTATTAAAAATGAATATGTTTTTATTCACCACACTGCTGGATGGGAAAATCCTTATAAGTGTATTGATAGTTGGGGTAGAGATAATCGCGGTCAAATTGCAACTGAGTTTGTTTTAGGTGGTCAAAAAATAACTAACGGTGATGATACTTATGATGGTGTTACTTTACAAGCTTTTCCTGATGGAGGTCAGGGTTGGCACTTAGGTAAAACCGGATCGGGTATTATGAATAGAAAATCCGTAGGTATTGAGCTTTGTAATTTTGGATACTTGAGTAAAGAATTAAAAACATACGTTGGCCAGAAAGCAGCTATATCTCAAATATGCAAATTAAAAGAACCTTTTAAAGGATATACTACTTGGCATAATTATTCTAACAAACAAATTGAAGAATTAGAAAAATGTTTAAGACACATTGGTGAAAGAGATGCTATTGATTTAAGAGTAGGTTTAGTACAATGGATTAAAAAATACGGGCCAACTAAAGCATTTGAATTTCAACAAGAAGCTTATCAAGGTAAAGTTAAAGGATTACTTACACACACTAATGTTAGAAGAGATAAGTTTGATTGTTATCCTAATCCTAAATTAATTGAAATGTTATTAAAATTATAAAAATATGACATTAGTAAATAAAGTAGATAAAAAAATAAAAGTAAGTCTTGATGAAATAATTGAATATCAAATAATTACATATTGTTTTTTTAATAAGTTACAAATTAGCAATGCTGATTTAAAGTGCTTAGCTGAATTAGCTAAACAAAAAGAAATTGAGCTTACAGTATTTTGCAATAACTTAACGGATAAGGGTATTTTTAAAAGCCCTCAGTCAGCTCGTAACTCAATTGCAAAAGCAAGCAAAAAAAATCTAATCATAAAGATTGGAAATAATAAAAAGAAAATCTCTCTCTATACAGGAATAAATGTTCAAACAGAAGGTACTGTATTGTTAGACTATAAAATATTAGGTATTGAGACCAAAGCATTATAAAGAATTTAAAACAGGTATCGCTAATAAAGTAGGAGTTCATCAAGATGTTGTAGATGATTTTGTCGCTTTTTATTATAGCAAGCTAAGAAGCAGTTTATCGAATGTAGAATACCCAAACATATCTGTTTTTGGTTTGGGTATTTTTACATTAAGAAAACAAAAGCTAGATAACGCAATTAAAAAAAATAAAAGCTGTTTAGGTAACCTTGAAAAAAATACTTTTAATGGATATAAAAAACATTTGGGTGTTATAGAAAAGTTAGAATTGCTTGAAAAAGCAAAAACAAAAATGAATGAGCTGCATGAAGAAAGAAAAAACTTTAAAGCCAAAAAGAATGAAAATTAAAAACATACTTGATGCAATTAAAAATATAGATAAGATCTATGAAGGAACTTTTAATACTATTTTTAAAAAAGAGCATATAGAAATTATGGCAACTACAAGAATGGATATTTGTAATAGTTGTGAATTTATTGATAATAAAGGTGATAATTGTTTTGCACCTGGAACACAACCTTGTTGTAGTGATTGCGGATGCAGTCTTAAGTTTAAAGTTAGATCTCCATCATCAGCTTGTCCAAAAGAAAAATGGTTAGCTTTATTAACAGAAGAACAAGAAGAAAAATTAAAATAATGCAAATTAATTACATATACAAAGATAAAATAACCAGTATTATTACTAACCAAGAAGGTTATTGGTGGTACGCAACAATAACATAAATATGAGTGTAATATTTAAAGAAGAAGGTCACGTTTACGAAAGTAATGACCAAGATCAAATAGATTGGACAAGTGTAACATCCTTTATAGGAATGTTTAAACCTAAATTTGATGCAAAAGGTCAAGCTAAAAAATCAGCTAAGAATAAAAATTCTAAATGGTTTGGTATGACTGAAAAAGAAATATTAGCTGCATGGGAATCTGAAACTCAAAGAGCTATCGGTTTAGGTAACTGGTATCACAATCAACGTGAATCAGATTTACTTGATCTTCAAACAATTGGTCGTGAAGGTGTTGAATTACCTATCATAAAACCTTTAGTAAGTGAGGATGGTGTTAAAACAGCACCTGATCAAAAACTAAAAGATGGTGTATATCCAGAACATTTTGTATACTTAAAGTCTTTAGGTATTTGCGGTCAAGCTGACTTAGTTGAAGTTGTTAATGGTGAAATAAACATTACAGATTACAAAACAAACAAAGAAATTAAAGAAAAAGGATTTACTAATTGGGAAGGTATTACTTCTAAAATGTTTAAACCTGTAAATAATTTAGATGATTGTAATTTAAATCATTATAACTTACAACTCAGTATTTATGCGTATATTATTAAAAAGCACAACCCTAAACTAAAAATAGGAAAGCTTGTAGTTCAACATGTTAAATTTCAAACTGTAGGTGAAGATGCTCATGGTTATCCTATTTCTAAAATAGAAAACGGAGAACCTATGATAGAAAAAATTAAAATGTATAATGTACCGTATTTAAAAGATGAAGTTAATAATCTTATAATGTGGTTTAAAGATCATAAAAAATGATAGTAAAGTTATTTGACATACAAAACGGTAAAGTAATACCAACAGAACATTGCTATACTTTAACATTTTTAAAAGATTTAATGCAAGATTATCCTGATACTTATATGTCAATATATCAATACTTATTTTATATGAGTTGCCCTAATCCAGATTTAAACCCATTTTTTAATGTACCTGAACATGAAAAAGAAGATTTAATTATAGAGCAAATAGGATTAGAAGAATCTCCAGAAGATGCTAAAATTAGATACTCAATGGAAATGTGTATTAAGCTTTATGAAACGCCAACTTATAGAGCATACAAAGGAATTAAATCTATGCTTGATAGATTAGCTAGATATATGGAAACTACAGCTATTGAGCATGGTAGAGATGGTAACATTAATTCTATGGTAAATGCAGCAGCTAAATTTGAACAAATACGTAACTCTTATAAAGGAGCTTTTAATGATATGCAACAAGAACAACAAAGTTCAGTAAGAGGTGGCGCTGGATTAGCTTATGATCAAATTTAAAATGTTAGAAAAAAAAGATAACTGGGTATTTTGTTACTGGGATGATTTTGTATTTAATGATAAATTAAAAAATAATAAAGATGAAAAAATTAATAGTAAAACCAATAGGAAAGAAAGTTTTAATAAAAACAGCAGAGCAAAGTAAATTTGTGCCGGGTACAAACATTATAATTCCTGATATGGCTTTAGAAAAAGAATATAAAGGAATTGTTATAGCTGTAGGTAAAGATGTAATGGAAGCGGGAGAAATTAAAGTAGGAGATACTATACAATATGCTGATTTTTGTGTACCAACTCAAATGAAACATAACGGTGAAAAACACTTATTAATTAATATAGGTGATGTTTTTGCCGTAATAGAAGAAGCTTAATGTTTAAAATTATTCCAACGTATGATAATGGTGAATGGGTATCAACAGAGTTTGAAACACAAGAAGATTTTATTACGTTTATAAAATCAATTTTTAAAGAGCCTGGAGAATATCAATTTACAGAAATGTCAAAGTTATTTAATCTACAAGCAAGAAGATTTAATAATGAAGGTGTTTATTGTTTAGCTCCATTTAGATCTAAAGATTTTATTATATATTGGAATGAAGAAAAAGATAAATGCAGAGAAGGGGTCATTTACAAAGATGGACCCCTTACTTGGTATTTAACCCGTGATTATTATATGTGGTTAAACTTTTTACCTATTTATGATAAAGAAGAAAAAAAGTATGGTTTTGCTAAAGTACGTGATGCTCAGTATCATATGGCTTTATATGAGTTATTAGCAGAGTTACATTACAAACATTCAGCTATATTAAAAAAACGTCAAATAGCTTCTTCATATTTTCACATGGGTAAGCTTATTAATACTTATTGGTTTGAAGAAGGTAGTACATGTAAAATAGGAGCTTCATTAAAAGATTACATTAATGATAAAGGATCTTGGAAGTTCTTAGATGAATATAAAACATTTCTTAATGAACATACTGCCTGGTATAGACCAAGTAATCCAGAAAAAGTTTTACTATGGCAACAACAAATTGAAGTTAAAATAGGTAATAGAAAAACATCAAGAGGATTAAAATCTAAAATACAGGGTGCATCTTTTGAAAAAAATGCAACAGCCGGTGTAGGAGGACCAACAACTTATTTCTTTCATGAAGAAGCTGGTATTGCACCTAAGATGATGCAGACATATGAATACTTGCGTCCAGCAATGTCTTCGGGTATGATTACAACAGGTATGTTTATTGCAGCAGGATCTGTGGGGGATTTAAATCAATGTGAACCATTGAAAGATATGGTAATGAATCCAATTAACAATGATATTTACCCTGTAAAAACCAACCTTTTAGATAAAGATGGAACTATTGGTATTTCAGGTTTATTTATACCTGAACAATGGTCAATGCCTCCACATATAGATAAATATGGCAACTCATTAATTGAAGATGCGTTAGAAGCAATTGCTTTAGAAAGAAAAAGATGGAAATCAGAACTTAATGCTGAACAATATCAATTACGTATATCACAAAAACCTACTAACATAGCAGAAGCATTTGCTTATAGAAATGAATCTTTATTTCCTCAAGGTATTATATCCAAACAACTTAAAAAAATTGAAGATAAAGAATATGCTTTTGAGCATATAGAACTTGAAAGAACTAATGAAAGTATTAATGTAAAACGCTCTAATAAATTACCAATTAATAAATTTCCAGTAGATAAAAAAATGCAAGACAAAACAGGATGTCTTGTTGTATGGGAAAGACCCGTAGCTAATCCTGGATTTGGAGCTTATTATGCATCTGTGGATCCCGTATCAGAAGGTAAAACAACTACCTCAGACTCTCTCTGTTCAATCTTTGTCTATAAGAATAGTGTTGAGGTTACTAGAGAAACTTCTAATGGCTTAGAACGCTTTATTGAAGGTGATAAAATTGTAGCTGCTTGGTGCGGTAGATATGATGATATTAATAAAACACATGAACAATTAGAATTAATTATTGAATGGTTTAATGCGTGGACTCTTGTTGAAAATAATATTTCATTATTTATACAACACATGATTGCTAAAAGAAAGCAAAAATATCTTGTACCAAAACAACAAATTCTTTTTCTAAAAGATCTTGGCTCAAACAAAACTGTATATCAAGAATATGGTTGGAAAAATACAGGAACTTTATTTAAACAACATCTTATTTCTTATGCAATTGAATTTTTAAGAGAAGAAATAGATGAAGAAACAGATGTTGATGGTAATATTTTAAGTACAACTTTAGGTATTGAAAGAATACCTGATAAAATGTTACTTACGGAAATGTTAGCTTATTATCCTGGGTTAAACGTAGATAGACTTGTTGCTTTTTCTGCATTAATTGCTTTTGTTAGAATACAACAATCAAACAGAGGTTATTTAAAAAGAACTGAATCTGACGATAATAACTTGGATAAGTCAAAAAATTTGTATAAATTAAAGTATAGTCCGTTTAGTAATATAGGAAAAAGAAAAACTGCAATTGGTGGTCTGAAGATCAAAAGATCAGCATATAAAAATTTTAGATAAGTATGAAAGTATTTAATGCAATGCAATTAAAAAATGGTGCTAAAGCCGAAAGTAGTTATAGTGCTAGCAACAGTTTAACCCAACCCATACAGTTTATTTCCGCTAAAAAAAAAGATGCTAATTGGGCTGCTTGGAATTTGGATTGGTTAGAAGTTCAAGGTATGAATTTCTTAAAACAAAATTCAAGAAAAATGTTAAAAAACTATAAACTTGCAAAAGGTATTATAGATAAAACAGATTATATAGTTGAAGAAGATAATGAATATAAAGATTTAGTTGATGTATTAACTAAAGAAGATGAATCAGCTTTAGAGCTTAAATTCTATCCTATTATTCCAAGTGTAATAAATGTATTATCAGGAGAATTTTCTAAAAGATATTCTAAAGTTCAATTTAGAGCTGTAGATGATTTATCTTATAATGAAATGCTTGAGCAAAAAAGAACACAAATAGAAGAAAATTTATTAGCTGATGCGGCTAATAAAATGATTCTTAACATGTTAGAAATGGGTGCTGACATGGAAGATCCTGAAATTCAAAAAAGACTTGCTCCTGAAAATTTAAAAACTCTTCCTGAAATTGAAGAATTTTTCTCTAAAGATTATAGATCTTTAGTTGAAGAATGGGCCACACATCAAACTACAGTTGATGAAGAAAGATTTAAAATGGCTGAGTTAGAAGAAAGAGGTTTTCGTGATATGCTTATTACAGATAGAGAATTTTGGCATTTTAGAATGATGGAAGATGATTATGATGTTGAATTGTGGAATCCCGTACTTACATTTTATCATAAATCTCCGGATACAAGATATATATCAGAATCAAATTATGTAGGTAAACTTGATTTAATGACGGTTGCTGATGTTATAGATAAGTATGGTTATTTAATGGATGAAAAACAATTACGTTCACTTCAAGAAATACATCCTAAATCAGGAGCTCAATATCAATTAAATGGTTATCAAAATGATGGAGCATACTATGATGCTACCAAATCACATAGTTGGAATACTGATTCACCAAGTTTGTCTTACAGACAGTTTATGAGTAATACACAACATGGTAAAACTTTAGGTGATGATATTTTAAATAAAATTCTTAATGAAGGAGAAGATTTACCAACGTGGGGAGAAAGTTCTTTAATGAGGGTATCAACTATATATTGGAAAACTCAACGTAAAGTAGGACATTTAGTAAAAATAACAGAAGATGGTGAAGTATTTCAAGAAATTATAGATGAAACATATATTATTACTGAAAAACCAATTTATGATACATCATTGTTTAAAAATAAAAATAAAGAAAATCTTTTATATGGTGAACATATAGATTGGATATGGATTAATGAAACATGGGGTGGTGTTAAGTTAGGTCCTAACTTACCAATGACATGGCGCACCGAAGCCTCAGATAATATAAGCCCTATATATTTAGGTATAAATAAGGCACATCCAGGAAGAATACCTTTTCAGTTTAAAGGTGATTCAACTTTATATGGTTGTAAATTACCCGTTGAAGGCAGAGTATTTTCTGATCGTAATACTAGATCTACATCATTAATTGATTTAATGAAATCATTTCAGATTGGTTATAACATGGTAAACAATCAAATTGCAGATATACTTGTTGATGAATTAGGTACAATTATAATGTTTGATCAGAATGCTTTACCTAGACATTCAATGGGAGAAGATTGGGGTAAGGGTAATTATAGTAAAGCATTTGTTGCAATGAAAGATTTTCAAATGTTACCTTTAGATACATCTATAACAAACACTGAAAATGCTACAAACTTTAATCATTATCAAACTCTTAATATGGAGCAAACTGGTAGATTAATGTCTAGAATACAATTAGCTAATTATTTTAAGCAACAAGCATTTGAATCAATAGGTATTAATCCTGAAAGATTAGGTGCTCCAATTGCTCAAGAAACTGCTACTGGTGTAACCCAAGCTTTAAATCAATCCTACGCTCAAACTGAAGTTTACTTTACTCAACATTGCGATCATTTAATGCCAAGAGTTCATCAAATGCGTACTGATTTATCTCAATACTATCACAGCAAAAATCCAAGCATAAGATTATCATATACAAGCAGTGAAGCAGAAAAAGTAAATTTTACAATGAATGGTACCGATTTACTATTAAGAGACTTTAATGTTTTTGCTACAACTAAAACAAATCATAGACAAACTTTAGAACAACTAAAGCAATTAGCAATGCAAAATAATACTTCAGGTGCTAGTATTTACGATTTAGGTAATATTATTAAATCTCATTCTGTTGCTGAAGTAACTGACATACTTAAAGATGCTGAAACTAAACAAAGTGAATTAAGAGAACAAGAAATGCAGCAGCAAAGAGAAATGCAAGAAAAAGAATTACAAGCAAGAACTGAAGAATATCAAATGAAATTGCAAAGTGAGTTAGATGAAAATGAAAAAGAACGTCAGAAAGATATTACAGTTGCTGAAATTAGAGCTGCTGGTTATGGAGCTACAGTTGACATTAATGAAAATAAAGTAAGTGATTATCAAGATGCAATGAAAGATATTAGAAGTAGTAATGAAAGACGTGAAGACTTTAATTTTAAAAGAGAACAAGCATCTATAAAAAATAGCGCTGAAAATTCTAAACTGCAAATTAAAAGAGAAGAGCTTAACGCTAAGAGAGAAATTGCTGACAAACAACTTCAAATAGCAAGAGAAAATAAAAACAAATATGATTTTAAAAATAGCAAAAATGATAAAAAATAATTAATAAAAACATATAAAACTAATGATAGCTATATACTGCAACAAAAGATAAAAATTACTTGCATTTTATAAGTTTATTTAAATAAATAGTTTTATATTATATATGTAAGTATTAATAATTATATAAACCAATAATATAATGGAAACAAAAAACCAAACAAATGTTAGTCAAGTTGAAATTGATTTAGATGAAATGTTTAATCCTGGCGTAGGTGTTGGAAGTGTAACTCTACCAGAAGAACAATCAAAAGCAAAATCAATATTTAGTCCAGTAAAAGAAAAAGCTGATTTTTCATTTACTGATCCTAATGAAGATAGTGATAATGAAGATACTAATGAAGATGAAAATCAAGATGATGAAATTGCAAAACCAGTTATTGAAACAAAAAATAATAAAGAAACAGGAAAAGAATTAATTGATGAATTATTATCTAATGATGAAGAAGATGATCAAGATAATGATGAAGCAAAAAATAAAGAAACAAGAGGAAGAAAAGCTATTACTGGAATAAATGATGTATTTACAAAACTTATTAAAGATGATAAAATTGTTCCTTTTGATGATGATAAAGATTTAGCGGAATATACAGCTAAAGATTGGGAGGAACTAATAGAAGCTAATTTAGAAGAAAGAGCAAATCAAGTTAGAAGAGAAACCCCAAAACAGTTCTTTGAAAGTTTACCGGAAGAACTCCAAATTGCAGCGCGTTATGTAGCAGATGGTGGTCAAGATTTAAAAGGTTTGTTTTCAACACTTGCACAAAGTGAAGAAAAAAAATCATTAGATATCACTAATGAATCACACCAAGAAACAATTATCAAAGACTATTTACAAGCTACAGGTTACGGAAATGCTGAAGAGATTGCAGAAGAAATTGAAATCTGGAAAGACTTAGGAAAGCTTGAACAACAAGCTGCTAAATTTAAACCTAAGTTAGACAAGATGCAAGAAAAAGTTATTGCTAAAAAGTTGGAGGAACAACAAATGAGAAAGCAACAACAAGAACAAGCATCTCATCAATATATGGAGAATGTATATAACACACTTAAAGAAGGTTCTTTAGGAGATGTAAAGCTTGATAAAAAAACACAATCAATGCTTTATAATGGTTTAGTTAAAGCCGATTACCCTTCTGTAAGTGGAAGAAATACAAACTTGTTAGGTCATTTATTAGAAAAGTATCAATTTGTAGAACCAAATTATAATTTGATTTCAGAAGCATTATGGTTGCTTTCTGATCCAGATGGATATAAATCTAAAATTATGGATAAAGGTGCTCAAAAAAGTGTTGAAAGCACTGTAAGAAAACTTAAGACTGAACAAGCTAATGCTGGAGGATCATCACTTGGGGTAGAAGAAAGAGAAAGTGATAACCAACGTTCTAAATCAAACAGAAAAATTCAAAGAAATAATAATATTTTTAAAAGATTTTAGTAAACAATTATATTAACACAAACAAAAACAATTAACAATTATGGCAACTCCTGTATTAAATAATGGAATTTTCCTTAGAGATACTTCTTATAAAGCAAGTTCTCACGTTGATTCTTATCACCTTACCCAAATGCTTGGTTCTGCTGAGCCTATGGATATGGGACCTGTTGATTTGTGGGCAATGACTCAAAAAGTTGAAATGCCCCTTTATCAAATGGCTTCTTTTGGTGGAAAGAACACAATTATGGTAGACAACGCTCGTGGTGAGTACAAATGGCAAACACCAATTGCGCAAGATTTACCTTTCGTAGTAGCAGACATTGAGCCTGCAAACAGTGAAAAAGGTATTGATGGAACTACATTCAAAATTAAGCTTTCTAAAAGAGCTTTTGGACATGGTGATATTATTACTTATGACAAGTACAATGGTTTAGAACTTTACATTACAGCTGATGATATTATCCCTGCTGGTGATGGTTTTATCTATACTGTGCAGTTAGTAAATAACAATAGTGCTTCTACATTAGATAGCGCTTATTTAACATCAGGAACTAAATTCTTTAGAAAAGGTTCTGCCCGTGGAGAATACGGAGAAAGATTTTCTGATATTGAAACTGGTTCTGGTTTCCGTGAATTTTACAACTTTGTAGGAGGAGCTGAAGCACATGTACATTATTCAATATCTAGTCGTGCTGATTTAATGATCAAAGGTGGTTTAAATGCAGATGGTACAGTTCCTGTAACTGAAATCTGGAGAAACTTTGATCAAAACGCTGCTAATCCTTCTGTATCTTCTATTGAAGAATTAGTTGCTGGAATGGGTAAATCTGGAGCGCGTGATGCATTTGAAAGTGGTAAATTATCAAGAACTTTTGTTACTAATCTTGAAGCAGCTCACTTATCTAAAATTGCAAATGATATTGAAACTTACCTTATGTGGGGTAAAGGTGGTAGAGTAAAACAAGATGGTCCAGATGATATTAGATTATCAGTAGGTTTATGGTCACAGTTAGATAACTCTTTTAAAAGGGTATATAACAAGTCTTCATTTACTTTAGATATGTTTAAATCTGAATTATATAACTTCTACCAAGGTAAAGTTGAATTCAAAGGACCGGATCCACAACGTCAATTAGTTGTACAAACTGGTATTGGTGGTATGCAATTAATTAATAAAGCTATTGCTGATGAAGTATATGGTTCTGGTTTAGTTCAGAATGCTTCTGACATTGGTGCTGTTAAAGGTAAAGGTATGGATTTAGATTATGGTTTTGCTTACACAAGCTTTACTATTCCTTTCTTAGCTAATGTTAAGTTTGTATTGAATCCTGCTTTTGATAACTTACATACTAATGATGTTGAGAATCCATTAATTGACGGACGTCCATTAAGTTCTTACAGCTTTATTATCTTTGATATCACTGACGGTGGTAATGATAACATTCACTTATTGAAATTGTCTTGGGATAACCAATTAAAATGGTTCTATCAAAATGGTACCATGGATTATATGGGACGTACTCAAGGGTTCGCTTCATCTGGTAACTTTAATGGATACAGAGTAATGATGTCACAAACAATGCCTGCTATCTGGGTTAAAGATCCAACTAAAGTTCTTAAAATAGTTATGAGAAACCCAATTACCGGCGGATCATTCTAGTATTAAATAATTAAAAAAGGGGATGATTAAATATCTCCCCTTTTTTTTAATTTTAACATTACAAAAAAATAAGAACATGGCACTTAAAAAATTTAAACAAGTTAATGAAGATTCTGTATTAGCAAACGCTACTAAAGCAGAATACGGAATACCAAAATTTGCTCATATTAATGAGCTAGTTACTTACATTAACGCATTGCAAACAACAGTTGAACAATTAGCTGTTAGAGTTACTGCGTTAGAAACACCTTAATAATATATATTATTAAAGTTTGTTATTTAAATCAAATAACTTTTGCTGATTTAAATCAGCATTAGAAATATTAATAATAACCGTACAATATTTTGTACATTTGATTAAACCTAAACAAATTATTAATTAACAAAAACCAAAATAAAAATGAATGATTACACAATTGTAGAAAAGTATCAGCAAAACAAAAGTAAAACTATTGCCATACGTCCATTTTTTAATTCTAATAAGCAAAACATGGGATTAGAAAATTATGGAATGGCACTTCATGACGGAGTATGGCATGAAGAAAACTTAGCTTGCTTAGAACTCAATGGGGTTAAAAGATATGTTACTGGATTAAATGAATTTGCACCAGATGTAAAAATGTTACCTCCTGCAGAAAAAGAAGCTAAGATTAAAGAAATTAGAAAAACTGTTGCTCAATTAGAAGCTGAATTAGCATCTAATGTGCTTGATGTTGAAGATAAAGATTTCTGGAATAAAGTAACTTTACTTAAACCTGATAATGATAAATTTTGGTCAAGAATTAGTTTAAGATGTGGTAATGATCCTGTATTTTTAGATCCAATTAAAGATGCTTATGATTTAGTAAAAATTTATGCTATTAATGCTGGTGGTTTTTCAATTGTTGCTAAATCTTTAAAAGATGCTAAAAAAGCAGTTAATGCACCTAAGTTTTATTTAGATCAATTGGAAGAAACTATTAGTGAAAGAACTCAATATACTAAACTTAGAAATAAAGCTTTAGTAGAGTTACAAAAACTTTATGATAAAAATATTACTAAGTTAATGTATGTAGCTAAGGCTGTTGATATTGATAGCGTTCAATATACTAAATCTACACCTAATGATGTTATTTATGAAAACATGGATGCATTTATTAATGGTGATGGTAATGAGTCTAATAAAAAAAGAGCAGCTCAAGGATTTATTGAAGCGGCCAACTCTTCCATGGAAGATTTAAAAGTTAGAGCTTTAGTAAAAGATGCTTTATATTATAGATTTTTAGTAACAAAAGCTTCTGGTTGGATTGAAACAATATTTAGTTCAGAAAAATTAGGTAAAAGACCGGGTGAAGTTATGGATTATTTAAAAGACCCATCTAATGAAGATACATTATTAAGTTTATTGGCTAAAGTTGAACCTTATTGGAACGCTTAACACATAAAACATGAATAATCAAACTCTACAAATTAAATTAAAACAAAGATTAAACAAATTGGCCAGCAATGACTATGATAACATAGAGTGCTGGCAAATTGTTGAAGCATTTAATAAAGCTCAAACTGAATGGGTAAGAAGACAACTTCATGGTAATAACATGTATCGTGAAGGGGATGAAATGTCTAAAAGAAGAATTGATGATTTACAACCTTTATTAAAAGAAATAAATCTTACGGGTTCTATTACAGATACTTATTTTGAAAGTTCAGGTATTCCAGATAATTATATGGAATATAAAAGAATAAAAGCTTATGCTACAAGTGAATGTTGTTCAGAACCAAGGCTTATGACTGTTTATTTATCAGAAGAAGCTAATGTAGATTTAATTTTTAGAGACCCTTTAAAACGTCCTGATTATGAATGGGGTGAAACTTTTTGTACTTGGATAGGAAACAAAGTTAGAGTTTATAAAACAGATTTTGATATTAAAGATGTAATATTAACATATTACAGACAACCTATACTTATAGAAATAGCAGGTTGTCAAAATCCTTACAATGGAAAAAATACATTAAAAGATATTAATTGCGAATTTAAAAATGATGTTGTTGAAGTATTATTAGATGAAGCAGCATCATTAATTGCGGGAGATATAGAAAATTTTAATCAATATCAAACTAATCAACAAACAGCTGAAAGAAACAATTAATAATGGAAAGAACATTAAAAAAAATGGAACAACCTAAAAGATTATCTAGAAAAACTTATTCAGAAGAATCTGAATTAGAAGATGAAAAAATGGAATCTATGACTTATAAAACAGGTGTTATGGAAAGAACTCCTGAAATGCAAAAGGTTGATAAAATGACAGGAACTTTAGTGCAAGAGTTAATGAATGCTGCTACAAGTTTTCATAGATTACATTTAAGAGTTAAAGGTGAAGGTTCATATGCTCAACACACAGCTTTAAATGAAATATATGATTCTTTACCTGGTTTAGCGGATATTATTGCTGAAGGATATCAAGGTGCTTGCGAAGTTATATTAGAATATACAACACAAGCTCCGATTAATTTACCAGATGTAGAATCTGCTATTGAATATATTAGGGATATTAATTTAAAAATTGCAAACTTACAAAAAGTTATGCCTCATAGTGAAATTGTTAATGAGCTTGATAACACTAAATTAGCAATTAATAGCGCTAAATATAAATTAATATTCTTAGCATAATGAATTATTAAAAATATTTTGTATATTATGTATGTGCATATAGCACAAAAACTTTATTTATAAATTTAAATTTTTTTAAAAATGGCTTATTTTAATCATGCTTTTTATAAAAGCTTTTTAGCAACAGACGCTTCTGCTGCTAACGGAACTAAAACAAGTGCTTTGACTGCAGGTCAATTAGCATTAGTTGATGGTAAAAACTGGACTGCTGTAACTGGAACTTTTCCTGTACCTGGTTTAGCTTACCTTGTTCAAGGTTCTTTGCGTACAAATGATACTATTGGTGGAAACAAAAACCACGGTGGTTACGCAGAATCCATAAAATCTAAAGGGATTAATCCTAAATACTTAACTAGAGTATGGGAATCTAATTGTATATCTGCTACTGCAGCTACAGCTTCTATTGAAGTTGGTCCTCAATGCGCTCCTTGTAATACTTCTCTTTTAATAAGATTAGATGTTAAAGGTGCTCCTGCTTTACGTTTTTTAAATCGTAATGCATATGCTATTGGTGACTCAGCTAATATTTGTTGTGTTGAAGGTCAAGATTTTTTAGATCCAGCATTGGTTATAGCTGAAGCAGCTAAAATGGTTTTAGCTGATCCTATTGTTGCTCCTTTTATCACGGAAGGTGGTGTTGTTGTAACAGTTGATGGTGTTGCTACTACTTATACAATTGCTGAAGTTCTTGATGGAACTTATACGCCATCTCTTGATCCAGTTACTGACGTTGTTTCAGCTAAAGTAACTTTTGTTGGTGCTTATGTTGATACTAAATTTGGAGATTGTTCTTTTGATACACGTGATTACTATGGTAAAGAGCCTGTACAATTAATTGCATCGGTAATGGATGAAACAGGAAACCCATGTAATGATTGTGGTTTATCAACTTCTACTCCTGGTACAATGCAACAAACTTCTGGTGAAACTGTACTTAGACAATTATTGTTAAGTGGAGCTTATGGACAAGATCCTTATCATCAAGGAAATATTGATTCTACGCGTATGCGTGAAATTGAAGGTTCTGATTTAGTTATTGCTGCAGTAGACCGCACAGCTTTATACAAAACTTATTATGTACAACATAGTGTTCCAAGATTAAATAATGCAACTAGCGTGTTTGATAATGATCAATATGTTTATGAAATTTTTGTTAAATGTAGTGATACAGCAACTCAAACTGAAGTTGAAGCATTATTAGCTAAACTTGTTACAGCAGCTAATTCTTCTGGAAATCCAATTGCAATTGAAGATGCTATTGATCAATAGTATTAATAGAATTATAAACACTAAAAGTGAGGGAGTAATCTCTCACTTTTTTTTATTTTAATATGATTAGTTTTTTTTGTATATTGTATATATAAGAATGCAAATATTTATAATTAAATTAAAATGGCAAATAAACATATATTAAGCCTTGAAGTTCCTACAGTTGCAAACTCTGAAATTTTAAGTATAAAAGATACTAGTCAATATGCATCTAATCTTGACATAGATTGTGAAGAATTGCTTATTACTTCTCCTGGATATAATACACCTGTATTAATTAAATTAAATTCTAATTTTAATTTAAATTTAAATGGTTGTTTATTAGGTACGCAAACTCAAAATTGTGGAACTATGAGAACTGCTTTAACAGATGGTATTTACATTATTAAATATAGCGTTGCTCCAACAAATAAAGTTTTTGTTGAATATAATCATTTAAGAACAACAAATTTACTTAAACTTTATTATGAAACTTTATGTCATATAGATGTTACTAGTTGTGAACCTCACAGCGAAAGAAAGGATTTAATTGATGAGATAAAATATATCAGAACAATTATAGATGCTGCTATTGCAAAAACAGAATATTGTAATAGCCCAGGTGAAGGAATGGAATTATATAACCACGCTAAAAAAAGATTACAAAAAATATCTTGTAAAACTATAGGATGTTAACTAATTAAAAACCAATATATTATGAATTGTAAACACTGTAATAAAGGATTTACTTGTGGATGTCAAAAAATAAAAGCTTCTGATGGAACAATAGTTCATAAAACTTGTCTTAAAGAATATGAAGCAAAAGTTGTAACTAAAACAAAATAAAAATGAGTGCAATCACACGTAAAATTATAGAAACTAAAACAAAATTTGCTACAGCTATTTATAAAAACTTTACAGCAATGCGTTTTGGTATGGAACCGTGTTGTATTCTAGATGTAGAATCAGCTACAATAAAAAAAGAATTGTGTGATTGGGATGCTTTAAATTTAAATCTTGTAGCTATATCTGATGTTAACTCGTCTATTGCAAATATTCAAGTTTGTCAAACAGCTTCTGATGCGGGAATTGTTTCTTGGACATCTGCTGACATACAAGAATTAATAAATAGAATTGAAATTCTTGAAGCTGCTAAACCTTTAAGTGGAAGTGATTTAAATTATGTTCATACGCAAGAAGTACCTTTAAGTATTTGGACAATAAATCATAACCTTGGTAAAAATCCTTCTGTCAGAATAGAAGATGCTGAAGGTAATGATATTATAGCAGAAATAAATTATCTTAATATTAATACATTAAATATAATCTTTGTTATACCAATTACTGGTACAGCTTATTTAAATTAAAAAATTTTATAAATAAAAATTATGGCGCTTACTTATCTTTCTGACATAAAAACTTTAAATATTAATATGCTGCAAAATGTATTATCTAATGCGATAATACAACCTTTAACAACTGAAAATAGACCTTCTGAACCTATAGAAGGTCAAATAATGTATAATGAAACATTAAAAGTAATAGAAATTTGGCAAGGTTCGAAGTGGATATCAAGTTATACAAAAGAACAGTCAGATGAATTTATAAATTTTTTAGAAATTAAAATTGATGCTGAAATTCAAAAAAATAATATTCCGCAGCATATAAGTTCTATAGTTGGAGGACCTTCAAATGAATTAGGGTTTGATTCAAATGGAATGGGATTTGGCTCATCAGCAGCTATTAGTTCTGACGGTTCTAAATTAATTGTAGGTAATATATTTGGAAATACAGATCCTGAAGATACTGCAGATAGAGGAAGCGTAACAACGTATGCTTGGAATGGATCTACTTGGATTTTTGTGTGTAGGACATATCCAGAACCTAGTGTTAGTAATGAATCTTATTATGGTATAAGTTGTGCTTTAAATAGAGATGGTACAATAATGGTTGTAGGAGCCGATTATGCAAATTATACGGTACCAAACACTACTGATATTATTACGCAAGCAGGCGCCGTATTTACTTATGATTGGAATAATACAACTAATTCTTGGGATTATAGAGATGTTTTACTGTCACCAGGGTACGGAAATGTAGAAGGACCTCAAACTGAAAGTAGATTTGGTATTGGAGTAGACTTAGATGACTCAGGAACAAAACTTGTAGTTGGAGAGTATTATCGTGATTACTCAACTAATAATATTTCTTATTTTGTAAGAGATTATGCTGAGGCAGGCACAGCTCATTACTTTGTAAAAAACCTAGGAGGTTGGAGTAGAGAACAAACGTTTTTATGTCCACCTGATATTATGGATAACATTGTTTATCATACTACTAAACAGTATTGGCTTGGAGGTCTGGGTCAAGCTGAATCAGATTATTTTAAAAATAGTACAACTAATTTTCCACTAGAAGATCAGCAATATGCTTTACCAAATGGTATTTTGTCTAATTTTGCATCTATGCAACCTAGATTTGGTGCTTCAGTTTCAATAAGTGGAGATGGTACTAAAATTATTATTGGGATGTCTGGTTACGGAGAAGGAACTATTCCTGCAAATTTATCTCAACCAACGCCTGAAGAGTTTTATTTAAACATGAAAAAAACTCAACTTGGTGCTGCATTTTATTATCAACATGACGGTACTAATTTTAAATACAAACAAACTATAACAGCACCTGATAGAAGCTTTAATGATTGGTTTGCTTCAGGTATGGGAATTTCAAATGATGGAAAAACATTAGGAATAGGTTCTTGGACTTGGGAAGAAGGAGATGGTTTAGATGCTTACATAAGACTTTTTGATGGAACTTCCATTTCAGACCCAACTGGATTATACGAAGGGAATAATAAAACAAGAGGAGAGTCTACTGGTCAAGTGTATTTATTTGACTATAACGAAACTACTAATGAATTTGATATTAAAATTCAATTTGGAAATGAAGATCCTGAATACTTTCATAGATTTGGTAGATACGTTGCTCTTGATGAAAGAGCAAATAGAATAATAATTACATCTCATAAAAATGTAGCTACATCATTTCCTACAATTACGCCAGGTAAGGTTCATTTATACACTACAAATGGGGGTTTAAATAATTATTACGATGCTTTTAATAATAGAGGTTTTTACAATCAAGGTAGAAATCTTTATTTAAATGATAACTATGGTAATATAATGTATGCTGTAGAACCTGTAATAGATCCTATACAAACACAACCTACTTTAGATGAACATCACTTGGGTATTAAAAAGCCTTTAATTTTACATGATGGATTAAAAATAAAATCAACAGGAAATGGTGTTTTAGATCAATTACCTTTAGGATTAGAAGGTGTAGGTGTTGTTAGATGGAATGATACTGACGGTACTTTAGACTTAGGGTTAAAAGGAGGTAATGTAACATTACAAATAGGACAAGAGCAAGTCATAAGAGTTGTAAACGGAACAAACTCTAATTTATTAGAATCTCAATATAGAGCAGTTAAAGTTGTAGGTGCTCAAGGTCAAAGATTACAAGTAGATTTAGCTCAAGCTAATTCTGATGCTAATTCAGCAACTACAATAGGTTTAGTCACTGAGGATATAAATAACAATCAAGAAGGCTTTATAACAACTCAAGGAACTATTAATAAAGTAAATACAACTGGTTCATTGCAAGGAGAAACATGGAGCGATGGTGACGTACTTTATTTGTCAGCAGTGACTCCAGGGGTTCTAACAAACGTTAAACCAATTTCACCAAACCATCTTATTATTGTGGGGTTTGTAGAATATGCTCACCAAAATAATGGTAAGATATTTGTTAAAGTGGATAATGGATATGAGTTAGGGGAACTACACGATGTAAATATTGACAATCCTGTCAATAGTCAAATATTAATGTACAACGAAGCAAATAGCAGATGGGAAAACACAAGCGATTTAACGTTTCCAGTAAACATATCAGCTAATAGATATTACAAAACGGGAGCGTCTGTAGTATATTATATAGATTTAGATGGCATTTCTCAAGTAAATCATTTAAAATGTTTTTCAACTTTATCTTTTGGCGCATATATTGCAGGTGTTAAAGGCGTTATACTTGAAGGATATGTAACACATTCCATTATTAGAAATGACTCGGACAGACTTGACTTTTTTATGGGTAATTCGTCTGGTGGTGTAGGTAATATAATGTCATTAAATAAAAACGGAAGAGTGGGTATAGGAACAACTAATCCAGGCGCGACTTTAGATGTTCAAGGGGGCATATTTGCGAGAGATAGTGTTTTTTTTGGCTCTTTAGGGAGTAGTCAAACTCCTGAGGTTACTGTTAGACTAAACGCTACTAACGATTTAGTTTTTAGTGATGTTCCAGGAGGTGGTAAAAAAATTATATTTTCTAATAGCGGTGGAGTAAATGTTAAAAAAGATGTAGAGATTGAAGATATTGCAAGTGGTATTATAATTAAATCTCCAAATGGAACACGACACAGAATTACAGTTGCAGATAATGGAACGTTAGTTACAAATGCTGTTTTTTAAATAATTAAAAATAAAAATAATGATAACATATAAATGGACAATACCAGCGGTAGAAAAACAATTTATTTTGAAAGGACTTGCAGATGTAATTACAGAAGTTCATTGGAGATATATTGGAAAAGATGAAAATGGAATAACAGGTCAAGTTTATGGTTCTCAAAAACTTAATGAACCTAATTATGAATCATTTACGCCATACTCTGAAATATCAGAAGAAGAGGTTATTAAATGGCTTGAATCTAATATTGATGTCGAGGATATTAAAAAAAGTGTTATATCACAAATAGAGTCTATTACAAATCCTTCAAAAGAAACATCTTCTCCGCCATGGTCTGTATGAGCTTAATAGTAATAATTTAATTAAACTACTTGTTTGATTATAAAAACTTTTGTATATTATAGTATATACTAATAGAATCAATTAGTTGTAAAATAAAATATTTATGATACCAACAAATACAGGAAGCATAAATCCATGCTCAAATATATCTTCAAATTGTGTTGTTTGGCAAGGTCCTGATATTCCTTGTATAAATCTATGTAACGGTGACACAATAAGCGATGTTATTGCTAAACTTGCAGAAGAGCTTTGTTTAATAATAAATAGTACTGCAACTGAACCAAATCTTACAGGTTTGGATTTATTTTGTGTATTACCAGATGGTCAAACTGAACCTAGCACATTAGAAGAAATATTACAACTTATAATTGATTACGTATGTAACATAACACAAACAGCAGCAGCGGATCCTATTAATATAACATTAGCTGAATGTCTTAAATATAATGATAATCTTGGTAATTTAGTAACTGTATTACCTATTGAAGAATTTTCTATATTACTAGGTAATAAAATATGCAACATATTAAGCACAATTACTTTAATTCAAACTACACTAGATGATCATGAAGCTAGACTTATTGTATTAGAAAATTGCGTATTACCATGTTCTGCTAATAACGTTAATGAAGCTCAAGTTTTATCTTCTTGTTTAATACCTGGAGGTACATTAATTAATGCTTCTACATTATTATTAGAGATTGAAAGAGTACATTGTAATTTAGAATCTGCTGTAGGATCACCTTCACTTATAACAACAGCTATAAACGCACAGTGTATTTTAGGAAGTGATAATATGTTAAATGGCAATTCAACTTATTCTTCCATACCTGGTTGGGTTACAAATACTAATACATTAGCTGAATCAAATAAAAATTTATGGCTTGTTGTATGCGATATGTATCAAGCTATTCAAGATATTAAATTAAATTGTTGTCCTGGAGCTTGTGATTCAATAGTGTATAACTATACAGCATCTGTTGTTAAAGATAATTTGGAAATACCAACTAATGTTGCATTAAATTTTAATACAGCGATTACTTCTTCGGGATATACAGATTGCGGAGGTAGTACAAATGCTATAGTAACAGATGTAAATGGATTAACTTCTTCAAGTGTATTTAATTTTAATGCTGTAGCTGGTACAGCAACTTCTGTTAATGTACCTTTAACTAATTTAAATGTTTTTGATAATTTAAATGTTAGTATTGCTTTTTGTTTAACTGACGGTGTAAATGAATGTAAAGAAACAATTAATAAAACTATAAATTTAACCGTACCATGTCCAAGCAATATTGCAGCTACTAATATTGAACCTGATGGTGTAACTGTAACTTTTAATAATAATCTTGGTAATACAGCATCTTATATAATTAAATTAATAAATGTTGCTACAAATGCTGTAACTGCAACAAGAAATGTTACAGCACCTGGAACAAATATATCGGAAATATTTACTGGTCTTATAGATCTAACTGATTATGCTATTAGAGTAACAACACAAATAAACGGTAAAGAATCTGTTTGTTCAGATGTTTTATTTACAACAACTAATTTTCAATGTCTTGAATGGCAATCTGCTCCTTATGATACTAGTATTACATACAGTTATATTGATTGTAATGGAATTCAGCAAAATAGAACAGAGACATGTTCATCTCCAATTTGTAGTACAACAATATGTGGTCGATCAATTATTAGTAGTACTGAAACTTTTAGTTTAACGGGTGGTCCTTGTCCTGCAAATTAATAAAATAATAAATAAATTAAAATGGCTTGTAATAATTGTAATAGTTCAAATAACCCTTGTGGATGTAAAGACACAACATTAACTACACCGTGTAGTTATACTCAATGTGGTGTTGGTAATGAAAGATGTGACGATGTCCAATGTGCTGAATGTGTTAGTTATTGTGGTACATCATTTCAAATTGAATCACCTGGAGGTATTTTAAAAGTAGAATCAGGAGAAAGACTTGACCAAATAATTCAAAAATTTGCATTAATAATTACAAAGGGTTTAGGTGCTTGTACTGCAGATAATGTGCATCATGCTCCTTATAATTTATATGCTGAAACAATTACTAATACTACAACATCAATTACATGGAATGGTATTTCATCAATTAGTATTGGCGTAAATGTTTTTTATGATACGGTAATTTCACCATCTGGATGGATTCAAGCAAATACATCTTTATTAATACCAACAGTTTCTGATTTTACTATTACAGAATTAAATCCAGATACTGAATATAAAATAAAATTACAATCAACAACAGGTAACGGAACATGCGATACCTTAGAGATTCTTATTAAAACATTAATATAACAACAAAAAAGTAGTGGTTTGTTGGTTTTCTACTACTGACGTTGGAAGAAGGTCTCTACAGAGGCCTTCTTTTTTATTAAATATTTTTTGTTATATTTGATGTATTTATAAACTTTTGTAATTAACTTATTATGAATAATTTAACAAAACAAATAATTGAAAGTTTAAGATGGAAAAAAGATCCCTCTTATTCTGCTAAAAGATTAGGTATATCTCAAGAGTATTATATAAAATTAAAAAAACAAGTTCTTGCTGATAGAAAAAACAATAAGAAAAAAGATAAGTTTTTTACCAAAGCTGCTGAACATTCACAAATAGCAGAATCAGTAAACTTAGATAAAGGAGAAAAAACTGTTTCTGGTACATTTACAAATGAACCAAAAAATTCAGAAGAAATTATATCTTTACTTAAAATTGATACAAAAGAATGGAAATTGTCTCAATACTGGAACAAACAAATGGGAGATCATTGGAGAGTTTCAGCATTAGTAACTAAATTAAAAAATACAGATACAGACAATTTAAAAAAATTATTAGAAAGCTGGAAACCTAAAACATATAAATTACCAAAAACAAATATTAGCAATTTAAAAAAATTACAAAAAGTTTGTGGTATAATTTCTTTACAGGACATACATTTTGGCAAACAAGGTAATGAAACAATTGATAAAGACTTTGAAGATACCATAATAGATTTGTTAGGTAGAGCTGATAAAATTTATTATATAGAAACAATGTATTTTGTTGTCGGTGGTGACTTAATTAATATGGACACATTTACAGGAACTACAACAAGCGGCACACCTTTAGATAATTGCATGAGTGCAACAGAAGCTTACAAACAAGCATTTGATGCAATGCATTGGGCCATTGGATACATTAAAAATTTTTGTAAAAATTTAGTTGTTGTTTATGTTCCGGGTAACCATGATAGATTATCATCATTTCATTTAGCGCATGCTTTATCTAAATCAATTGAATCAGATGAAATTATATGGGATGTAAAATATGAAGAAAGAAAAGTGCATGTATGGCATAATAATTTTAATGCATTTGAACACGGAGATAAATCTTCTAAAAATAATCCTTTGATTTATGCATCTGAATATCCTAAACAATGGGGTAATACAACTAATAGAACATTGTATAAAGGTCATATTCACACAGATAGAAAAGTAGAATATATGACGTCTAATGAAACAGCTGGATTTGTAGAAAAAACACTTCCTAGTTTAGGTAAAACGGATTATTATCATTACAGTAATAAATATGTTGGTAACAAAAGATCAGGTAAATTAGAGCTGCAAGATCCCATTAAAGGTAACATATGTGAGTTAACTTATCAAGCACTATAAAAGTTCAACGTATAAACTTTCATAAGTGCTCTTTTTTTTGTAAATTAATAATATAATAGTATGAATAATAATTTTAAAAAGCCTGATTTAAATGCGCCTAGATATAGGAAAAAAATATTAAGCTTTCTGAACAAAAAAACATTTAAGGAATTTAAAGACAAAAAACCATTATATGCAAATATTAATAATAGCAAATTAAAAGAAATAATTAAGCTATACAATAAAGCATTATGGGAAGGTGTCATAAAACATAGAGAAGGTGTAGAACTACCTGATTCTTTAGGTTATTTATTTATAGGCACATGCCCACCAGCAAAATCTATAAATGTTGATTATTCAAAATCTAATGAATACGGTAAAGTATTAAGAAATAAAAACTGGGAAACAGACGGCAACATATGTAAAATATTTTATACTAATTGGTCAACAAAGTATAGATTTAAAAACAGAGAGCTTTGGTCTTTCACAGCAGGAAGAGAATTTAAAAGAACAGTGTCTAAAGAATATTTAAAAAATTGGACTAAATATTTAAAGATGCAGACTAAAATAAAAGTTTCACAACTGTATGACTCTGATCCTCTTAATACTAAAGAAGCGTTAAAGAACTATGATGAATTTAAAATATAAACATCATGACAACAATAGGAGAAGTTATATCAAGAATAAGAGGTCAAGTAAAAGCTGAAGTACAAGATGCTTTTGTAACAGACAGATATGTATATAGTTTGATACAAAAGTTTTCTCAATTATTAATGAGAAGGCAAGACAACGCTAACAAATTAATGAAATTTAATTCAGTTTGGCAAACTTTACCGTTTATTGAATTAATAGAAGTAGATAAAGTAGAAGCTACTTGTACTGGAATAAAAAGCGGTTGTATAATAAAAAGAACTAAAGATAAACTACCTCACATGATTGAAGGTTATTGGGGTCCATTAATCAGGACAGTAAGTTCTATAGATGGATCTACAGAATTACAACCTACGCATCCTGGCACTTATACTTCTATGAGTAATACTACATCTTTTAGATATAACAAAACAAAATATTTTTGGTATCTTAATGGTTATCTTTATTTTCCTAATATAGAATGGGATGCAATTAAATTAGAAGGTGTATTTAATGGTGATATTTCAAAATGGACTTCTGAAAAAGATGAATGTATACCAAGATACTTACAAAAAATAAATATACCTGAAGCATTATTTGCTGAAATAGAACAACAAGTTATGCTTGTTATGACTAACACTTTAAGTATACCGGCTGAAGATTCAGATAACAAAATTAATTTACATAGATAATGAGCGTATCACATAAATATAGAACTTTTAATCAATTATTAAATGATGTAACGATTGATTTTTCTAGCTATGCTCTTGAGGGTATGATAGAACCTGGACAACTTATTAAAGTTGCAACAAGAGTAAATTATGATTTAGGTTTAAAAATTAATAGAACTAAACAAGTTGTTTTAGATATTGAGCATAATAAAGCTAGACTACCCCATGATTTTGCTTATTTAAATTATGCTTTTATTTGTAACGAATATACTATTGAAACAAAAATGCCTTCCGGTACACATGTTGAAACTGTAGATGTTAATTATGTTCCTGATCCGGGTATGACCGGACCATGTGAAGATTCTAAATGTAATGATGTTTGTGTTTTAACAGCTTGCGGTGATTCGGAATATAAACTTGTTCAAAAAGTTGGAACTAGTCAATACAGATCTTATAGTACATTTGAACCTTTAACGATAACAACTATTAATGATGCAACATGTGATTGTCCAAATATAAATACAAGATCTCAAAATCTTGCTGAAATTAAAGACGGTTTTATAAAAACTAATTTTACTTCAGGAAAAGTATATTTAAATTTTCAAGGAGCAATGGAAGATAATGAAGGTAATCTTCTTGTATTAGATCATCCTTATTGTAATGAATATTATGAGTATGCTTTAAAGCAAAGAATACTTGAAAATATGATGTTTGCTGGTGAGAATGTAAGTAACCAAATGGGACTAATAGAACAAAGACTTAGAGCTTCTAGAAATAATGCATTAAGTTTTATTAATACACCTGACTTTGCTGAATTAAAAAAAATGTGGGAAGTAAATAGAAAAGCTCAATACCACAATTATTATAACATGTTTAAAAGCACACCTACAATAAGATAATATCATGGCAAAACAAAATGAACCATCTGTGCAAAATACATCAAGTATAGACTCTAGAATTTTTATTAAAGGTATGATGAAAGATATGTCATCTTCTTATCAACCAAAAGAAGCTTGGTCTCATGCTCGTAATGCTGCAAATAATTCTGTAGATGGTGATACTGGTCTTATAGGAAATGAACCTTCAAATTTAGAATGTGCTAAAGTGCCTTATACAATTATAGGTGCTATACATACTTATTCTGATCAATGGGTCTTATATTCTACAGATAATATAAACTCTGAGATAGGATTATTTGATGATAGTAAATGTGAGTATACAACTCTTGTTAATGATCCTTGTTTAAACTTTAATAAAAAACATTTAATTGTTGGAGCAGCAAAAGAAAATTTTGATTGCTCTTGGCAAACATATTGGGATGATGGTAATAATCCATCAAGAACTCTTAATTTAAATGATATACCATGGAAACAAATAATAACTTCAAAACCTGGAGCTGATTGTCTTATTTATGAAAATACAAATGAATTAGATTGTGAAAAAATAAGATTGGCCCCATTGGTTGATACGCCGTGTATTAAATTAAATAAAGGTGAAAGTGGTGGTCAATTAAGAAACGGATCATATCAAGTTTTTGTTGCTTATACTGTAAATAATCAAAAAGTTACAGATTACATTGGTGTATCAAATGTTCAATCTTTATTTGATCATTCAGGAACTTCAGGTTCTTTACGTATTACAATATCAAATTTAGATAAGCAATTTGATTATTATGAACTTGTAATTCTTTCTAATAATCAACAAAATACTGTAGCTAAAAAAATAGGATTATATAGCACAGAACAAATGGATATTGAAATTGATTATATAGATCAATCATTAATTAGTATACCATTAGAAATAATTCCTTTAAGATCACCTGCTTATGAAAAATCAGATACAATGTATGTTGTAAATGATTGGTTAATAAGACAAGGTCCTGTAGAACAATTTGATTTTAATTATCAACCATTAGCAAATCAAATTAAAGCTAAATGGGTTGTTGCCGAGTATCCTGCTTCTTATTATTATAAAGGAGGTAATAAAACAGGATTTATGAGAGATGAGCAGTATGCTTTTTTTATTAGATGGATTTATAATACAGGTGAAAGATCTAGTTCATATCATATTCCAGGTAGAGCACCTAAAACCAATGGATTAAATCAATTTGGTCAAGTAATAAATGAAATTGCTATTAGTGGCGGATTAAATTCTTTAGCTAATGATGAAATGAATTTTGAAATTTATAATACAGCAACTGTTACAAATAGTAATTTATCTATACCAACAGAAGATAACGGTATTATAATAGCTAAGGGTGATATGGCTTATTGGGAGTCTACTGAAAAATATCCAGCAACTAGACCTGATATATGGGACAATTTATGCGGTAAAAATATTAGACATCATAAAATGCCTACTGAAGAAATAGGATCTCAATTACAAATATCTTCTACAAATGGAACAACAATAAGAGTATTAGGTGTTGAATTTGAAAATATATCTCCACCTTTAGATAATAATGGAAACATTATAACTAACATTGTTGGTTATGAAATATTAAGAGGTTCAAGAGAAGGTCATAAATCTATTCTTGCAAAAGGTATATTTAAAAATATGCGTGAATATAATATACCTGAAGGTGGCCAAACTTTAGGTAATAGTAAAGGTTTATATCCTAACTATCCTTATAATGATTTAAGACCTGACGTTTATTTTCATGACGGTAAACAAAACAGTGATCATAGAACAGATGGTTGTGATACATTTACTCAATCTAAAGTTTCATTTAAACCATTAACGGGGTATAAAAAAGATTATTTTACATTTCATTCTCCAGAGTTAATGTTTAGAAGACCTTTTTTAAATGCTTATGAAACAAGAGTTTACGGAGATCTTGACGGTAGTGCTATAGGTCATTTTATTAAATCAGAAAATCATCCTCAAAATAAATTATTAAGAAACGGAGGTGCTTTAATTGCTGGATTATTTGGTGTTGGATATGCTATTAGTAGAGTTAAAGGTAATCAATCTTATGGTCTTGAAGGATTATCTCAACATACAGATCCAAACATAGCTGTTGGAGGTACATCTTTTTCAATTCCAGGTCTGAAATTAGCATCTTCTGTAACTGCAGCTGCAGCTGCAATAGAAGCCTCTTTGATTACATATGGTATTTTTGAACTTTTATTAGATGATTTAGCTTCTTTTGCTTCATTATACTCAGGTGGTAAATTAGCTAATCAACTTAATCTTAGAATAAATAATGAAGCAAACTTACTTGCAAGTGGAGTACCCGGTATTAATAGCGGCAAGTATTATGAAACTTATAACGTTACACATCCTTCTGGAGCATTACCTAAAGTTATAAGTACTTTTTTAGGACTAGTTATTGCAAAAACAAATATTGCAACAGGCGCTCAAGAAATAATAGATTTATTTTATAATCTTGTTAGTGAAGAAGATTTTGCTTTTAAACACAATTCACATGGTTTTTATAATAATTTTACACTTAGAAATAGTAATTTAACATTTAGAACTAAAAATTTAAATTCTAATTACATAGGAAGTTCATTTCAAGAATTTGAGGGTTATAAAATAAATAATTTATTTAGACCAATGACTGTTTTAGTTGCTACTGAAAATGAATTAGAAAATCCTTTAGTTGTTGATAAATCAAGATATACAATTGGTGGTGATACGGTTAATGATTATGGAAATACTTATATAAAAAATCCGGAACAAGAACAATCAAGATCTATTTCTGCAATATATGGGGCATTAAAATATAATTTTAAAAATCAATACGGTCAATTAGATGGCGTTAAACAAATTCAAATGAGAGGTTGTTTAGAGTTAGTTGATATTAAAATACCACAAGAAAAATTTAAATCTAAACCTATATTTGCTGGTGATGTTTATATTAATAGATACACTGAAAAAACAATAATGCCAATTTTTGCTGACTTTTTAAATGGTCAACCTAATCAATATTCTTATGATTATTTACAAAGAATAAATATACCTTATCCAAGATTTTGGATGGATACACGTAAATATGATACAACACAATTAGCAGATGAAATTGTAACTTTGGGTTTTGCAAATACTAAAAACGCTTTACCAAATGATTTATTTTATTTAGATAGAGGTTCTAATAGTTGCGCATCAGGTATGGGAGCCGTGTTTAACAGCAGTGACCCTAATCCTGCTTTTGCAATGAGATATGCCTATATGTATACTCACGTTAATGGCGTACAAGATTTCTTTGTTGAATCTGAATATAATTTAGCACAAAGAGATTGGGATGATGAAACAAAAGGTAGACATTATGATAATTATCAGTACACTAACGTTGATGATTTATTTCATGCAGACATAATTAAAGAAGGTAATTTTTATAAATATGATTTGTCATTAAGCATTGATAAAATGATAACTCAAGTTAGTTCTTTTGGTAATGTCCAAGAAAGAGATTATGATCCTTTAATTGCAGAAAACTGTTACCAGTATTATCCTAAAAGATTAATTTATTCTTTACAAGCACAAAGAGAAGCTAAGAAAGATTTTTGGAGAGTATTTTTACCTAACAATTATAAAGATTTTAAAAATAGAGTTAATGTAATCAAACCTATAAATAAAAACGGAGCAATTATATTTTTTCCATATCAATCTCCTCAAATGTTTCAAGGAATTGATCAACTACAAACAGATTTAGGCACTAAGCTTACTATTGGGGATGGTGGTTTATTTAGTCAACCATTTCAAAATATTGTAAATTCAGATCTTTCAAATGAATACGGTTCATCTGAAAACGCCCGTTCTGTTGTAAGTACACCAATGGGTGTGTTTTATATATCTCAAGCTCAAGGTAAAATATTTCATTACACAGGTCAATTAGAAAATATTGCTAATTCCGGTATGAAAGCTTGGTTTAACAAATATTTACCATCAACTCTTATAAGACAATATCGTGATTTAGAATTTAGTAAATTAGCTGATAACCCTGTAATAGGTATTGGATGTCAAACTATATATGATGCAAATGATGATGTAGTTTATTTTATGAAAAAAGATTATTCTGTAAAAGAAGAATTTTTAAATAATATATCTTTTGAAAATGATGAATTTGTAATAAGATCAAAACCAAATTCTAGACCTATACCTTTAAAAATTGGAAATCCTCTTTATTTTAATAACGCATCTTGGACTGTATCGTACGATCCTAAATCTAAAGCTTGGATATCATTTCATGATTGGTTTCCTGAGTTAGTATTACCTAGTATTAATCATTTTCTTACAACTCAAACAACTATATCTGATACATTTTATTGCCCTGATGGTTATAACTTTAATTCTCTTACAAATCAATGTGAAAAAGTATATCAAGAAACAACTAAAGCATCTGTTTTAATTGATGAAATAAGCACTGATAATAATTCAAACTGTCTTATAGATATTATTTTTGCTGTTGATGTTTCAGGTAGTACTGGAGGTGCTGCTGGTGCTATTGGTGCAGCAGAAAGAGCTCTTGTTCAAGGTGTTTTAAATAACACATCTATTGCTTCTGGAATGGCAGCAGGTAAAATTCAAGTTGGTTTTACAATGTGGGGTTCATCCCAACTATCAATGAATCCTTTAGGTTTTAGTATGAGTAATACAATTACACCATCGGAAGTAGATATTTGGTTTACATCTACATGGTTAGGTGGTGGAACAAGTATTGAACCAGCTTTAATTCATGCTCAAACAATATTAAATAATAAAACAATTTCTCAGTTAGGTGATAGAACAAGTAACAATAACTTTAGACAATATATATTATTTGTAACAGATACTTCAACAGCTCCTTCAACAAATGTAGGTTGTCCTTATCAATCATCTTTGTTAGGTGGTAGTGCAATAAGCTATCAATATATAATTGCTTTATTTGCAGGAGCAACAAACCCTGTTCCATATGACCAAGGAGTATTATCAAATATAAGCTGTAATAATTCAGCTTATGAATTTGGTATAGCTGCAAATCAACCAAATACAATTACTGCTGTAGCAGATGCTGTATCTGCACAAGCTTGTTTATCATGCCCTAATGGATATGAATTAATATATTCAGATGTTAATGGTAATTATACTTTAGAAACAGGTTCTTATGATTCTAATTTTCCTCCTATTTGTAGAAAGATAGAATGTAATTGTCCACCGGCTCAATTTTCTGGTTCTGTAACTACAGAGTCAGGTGAATGTGATGATTTATATTTAGTTGGTGATTTATCTTATGTAAATCCAAATCCATTATTGTGTTCATATTTTGGTTTATTATCTACACCAGCAAATAATGAAGAAAGTCGTATATGGAGACATAATGTTAGATGTGATTCATTTGCTAATTTTTATGGTATTGATTATCCTTGGGAAGTTGAGTTAATTGAAAATACAGGTCAAAATGTTACAACTTTAAGAAGTATTGAATATCAATTAGAATCTTATGTTTATAAAGGTGATCTTTATAATGGCTGTGCTGATGATAGATGGCATGATTTAGATTTTAACTTTGATGAATCTATTATATATAATTCAGAACAAGTATCAGGTTTATTAAAATTAGAACTTAATCCTAAAGAAGATCCTTATGGTATGTTGCAATATCCTATAATTGGAACTAATGACATTAGAATATTATATTCTAAAGAAGAACAAAAATATAGATTTAATCAATTTTGGGATACAACTAGAGATAGAGGTGAATTTACTAATTTTGAACAAAGTATTTTTATTACACAACTTAATGGATACATTAGAGATTTAAATGCTTTTAATTTAAACTATAAAAAAGAATCTTTACAACATAAAAAGTTTAGACATTATTACAACAAAGTTATTTTAAGAAGAAATGTCTCTGGAAATAGAAAAATGCTACTTAAATTAGCAAATACAAAATTAAACATGTCCTTTAGATAATGAAAAAAAAATTTAGTTATAAACAAAGTTTAGGTTTACCGGGTGGGCCAAATGAATATATTACACATGTATCTGGTATGTTTAGTATTGATGGATATAAAAGAAATAGCCCTGATGTAAACAATCCATATAATATTATACCATCTGGAAATATTACAATGGAAGATGTAGATTTTCCTGTTATGGGGACAGATAATTTAGGTAATAGTCAAATAATGACACCAGGTAATAATTATCAGTTTCCCGGTGATCAAGTGTTTGAAGTGCCAATGGCTAAATATGGAGGAGGTCTTTTAACTAAAACAATGAAGTGTAATAGCTGTGGTTGGTCTTGGAAAGCAGCAGATGGTGGTAATGATGTATCTACATGCCATAAGTGTGGTGGTAGCGCATTACCTAAAGCACAAGTTGGTGGACAAACTGTATCTAAAGAAGATGAGAAAGCTGTTTGGGATTATATTAAAAATCTTGAGGGATATGAAAATATAAATAAGTTAGATAAAAAAACATTATCACACTTAAAAGAGTACTCAAAAAAATTAGCTGGCTATCACAATGATCATAAGATATCTTCTGAGGGAAAACCTTATGAAAAAAATAAACTTGATAGCATAAAAGAAATTTCTTTCAGAAGACTGCTACAACTTAGTGGTATGAGTGGTAATCCTAAAGTTTATGTAAACGCAGATGGTCCAACAGGTTATTACAATCCTCTTACCAATAATATAAATATAAGGTCTTTAGGAAGTGTATTGCCTGAAATGGCACATGCCTATAAAGAAAATTTTGAAGGTAGTAGTACTGTCACTGACTTTTTAAAATCTTATAAAGAAAAACCTTTTATGTCCAAAGAAGGGCAACAAGAAAACTATGATACACCAGGACAATTAGAATTTGATACACACAGAATAGTAGAACCTTTACTAAGAGAATTTGCTAGAGGTAATGTTGATAAACAAGATATTCCTGTACTAATTAGCACACTTAGAAATTTTGAAAAAACAAATAAAAAAGAATTAGGAGGTACTGTTAGTACTAATTGTGGAGGGCCTGGACAACCACCATGCCCTGAAGAAACAGTTTCTAAAGAAGATGAAAAAGCTGTATTAGATTATATTCAATTAATGAATATGCAATCTAAGCCAAAAGGTTCTATAAGAGCCTCAGACCCTAAACAAGGTCGGTTAGATAAAACTTTAGAAGTAGCATTAAACCCTATGACTGCTATGGGTTATATGGCAAGAAATAAAAACTTACCTGATAATTTTTCAAGAGGACCTAGAAATGCTTTAGATTATGCTGTAGATATAATTAATCCTGTTCAGTATGTTAACGATGCTAAAAATGTTGCTCAAGGTGCTTACAATAGAGATGGGATGCAAGTTTTAGAGGGTGCTGCTGGTGTAGCTCCAATTGGTATGCTAGGAGATAGTGCAAAAAAGTTAACCAAAAATTTAAAAGGCAAAAACAAACTTAATCCTAATTTAATTAATATACCTAAAGTACCTAAATTTAAATCAGAACTAAATTGGGGTAAGTGGAATAAAGAAATACCAGAAAATAAATCTTTACTGCAAGAGTATAATGCTATTGAACAACAAGCTAAAGCAAATGGTACTTGGATGAAAAATCCTGATGGATCTGACTATAAAGGACCACCTGAGTTTTTTATACAGCAACAGAGTGTTAATTTTAAAAAAGCTTTTCCTAATGGTTACTATGATACATACCGAGGAGCACATTCGCAGAATAGATATTTAATAGACCCTAATACAGATTTTAGAGCTGTATTTACAGCAAATAAAGAGTTAGCTGAAAATTATGCAGATGACTACTATAAATATGCCAAAACTAAAAAACCATTTACTGTAAACAGTATTGATAATAGCCCAGCTCTTAGTCAAACTGATGAAGTAGAAGGTATTCATGAACTTATTGGTAAAATATCTAAAAACTCTGCTGAAACTACTGGACAAGGAGAGGCATGGGAGTCTTTAGGGTTTGTAGATAATGCAGACGAGATAACTCTAGAAAACTTACAAAACCAAGTAGATTACTTTAGGAAAAAAGTATCAAGAAATAAGCTTAGGGGCGATAATAGTGAGTTTTCTAAAAGGGCTTTGAGTAAACTAAATAATCTTGAAAAGGAGTTAGAAGTACAGTTAGATAATATGAAAAATCCAATATTAATGAAGATGAAAAAAGATCTTAAAAAAGATATTGGACAAGGAGTGAAAACTGTAGATGTTGCTAAATATATAGAAGATAATAATATTGATTATGTTAAACTTAAAAACATAAATGATAATGGTATTGGAGATGTTTTGATAAATCATCAAAAACCAGGTAATTATTTAAAATCTAAATGGGGTAATAACGGAATGTTTGATATGACTAATCCTAATATTTATAAAGCAGTTGTTCCAACAATATTGGGTGCAGGTGCGGCAGCTCAATCACAAAATCAAAAACAATTTGGAGGAAATATTCCTAAAGCACAAAATGAAACTACTGTAGAATATATTTTTCCTATGACAAAAGAACAAGAGCAACATTATTCTTTTGGTACTATTGGAAACAACCCATATAAATCTGTAGACTTTGATGGAGTATCTAACGCAATTAGAAATGTAGAAAGCTTAAATGGTAAATTAATGTGGAACCCAGAATCTACAGCTACAGGATTATTTGGACAAAGATTCAGTGAAATAAAAAATGATTATAAAGGAACCAGAAAAGAATTTGCTAAAGATACTATTGCACAAAAACAATTTTTTAAAGATAGATTTTATAATGGATTAAAATCTAGTAAAACTACTTCTTTACAAAAAGATGCAAATGATTTGTATAAAGATTATTCTCCTCAATTTAAAAATTTTGAATATTCAAAAGAAGATATTGCTGTTCTTTCTAATTTTTTAGGAAGACAAGGAACAAGAAATTATTTAGGAGAACATGTAAGAGATGGTAAACCTTTAGAAAAAGTTTTTCCTAATTTATATGGTAAAAATGCAAATCAAACTAATAAAACCCCAGAAGAATATTTAAAAAAAGCTAGAGAATATTATCAACAAGGAGGTGAATTAAAAAAAGATGAAAATTATTTAATACAAAAAGGAGATAGTTTAAGTAAAATAAGTCAAAGAACAGGTATTAGTGTAGATCAATTAGTAAAAACTAATAACATTAAAAATCCTGATTTAATTTATGCTGGAGAAAAATTAAAAATTCCTTTTAAATATGATAAGCCTTTAAAATTAAAAGAAATACCTACAGAACATCATAAAAATATTGTTGTAAATGATTATAGTCCTAATTTTAATTATTTAATTCAAGGAGATAAATTTTATTATTCTAAAAAGGGTAATGATAATTGGGCAGATATTAGCGATAATGATAAAGCAAAAACAAATATTTATAATCATTTAAATAATAAATACGCTTTAAAAGGATATTCTGATTATGAAAAGCAAGTTTTTGAAGATATTAAAAAAGGAAGTTATAACTATAAAAATTCTTTTGATATTAGATATAATCCTGTTGAAAATGTAAAACCAATAGAAGAAAAACAAAGTAATTGGTATGATGGTTATTTTGATAATAATAAAAATATTGATTTAAAGAAAAATTTAGAACAAAAAATTATTCCAGAAAATGCTAATAATGCTATTAACAATATACAATTAAGTTCTAATTTAAAACCAATAGAAAATATTGATTTAAAAAAGATTTATAAAGATGCTGATTTAAAAATAGAAAATCAAAAAGAAGCTGAAAGAATTAAAAAACAAAAACCGGAAGATAGTTTATGGGATGATATTACTAATGTTTTTTCTGATAATGACAATGCTGGAGATATTTTAGATGTAATATCTAATGGTATTAAAAGAAAATGGTCTATTAAAACAGGTAATACTGATGATGTAAAAGTAGAAGTCAAAGAAAATCTTATTCCTAAAAATATAAAAGAATATTATAACAATCCTAATAGAGGAACTGTAACAGCTGTTTTAGACGCTCCTAAAACAGATGGAAGAGTATATAAACAACAAAGACTTCCTACTAATACTATTAAATTTGGTATTAGAAATAGAGGAGATTTTAATGAAATAGAAACAGACGGTTTAGAAATAACAACTTTTAATCCTTTTGTGGAAAAACAATTTCCAGATAAAACAACAGTTATAGCTTTAGACCCTGAAGGGAATATTCATGCTGGTCAAGCTGTTGATTTTAGAAATAAAAAAGGATGGAAATTTAGTAATACAGTAAGAAACAATGTAGTTGATTTTCCAGAAATTAACGGTAAAAGTAAATATAAACCGTCTGTAAAAAATAAAGGATACAATCAACCGGTAGCTACAATTAAAAAAGATAATGGAGAAATTGTAAACGGTTCTTTAAACTTTTTAATAAGAGGTAATAATGAAGATTTTTATGGAAATGTTCAAGGAGGTAGATTATTAGTACAAAACCCTGAAACAGGACAAACACATCTTTTATCTGGAAGCTTTAAACACATAAAAAATGAATTTAATAAAATAAAAGGAAATACAGAATATTTAACTGTTTACAGTTTAGATAATGGAACATATTCTAGAGGTCTTTCTTATAAAGATAAAAAATTAACAAAAGAGAGATTAAAATCTTATGATAAAGAAAATGCTGGTGGTGGAGGCAATGGATTATACATTCAAGGTTACAATGAACCAGTTTATAATTTTGAAGAAGAGTACGTAGAAGGAATGCCTAATGTACGTACAGAAAAAGATGAAAGTTATAAAAAAGGACATGCTCTAAAAAATAAAATAAAAAATATTGTATTACACCATACTGCTTATGAAAACGAGGCTTTAAATGAAAAACAAGTTAGAAATCAATTTATGCAACCTAACAATGCTTCAGCTCATGTAGTTATTGAAGAGGATGGTAAAAGAACAGTTTATGCTTCTCCAGAACAAGTTACTTTTCATGCAGGTAAAAGTGCTTGGGGAGAAAATGATAATGTAAATGATTTTAGTGTTGGTGTAGAGTTTCAAGGTAATACAAATAGAAAACCTTTAACAAACAAACAAATAGATTCTTTTATAGAATATTATGATGGTATTGCTTTAAAACATAATTTAGATTTAGAAAGTATTATAACTCATCAAATGGTTAGAGATGAGTATATGAAAAAAAATCCTAATGATAAAAAAGTTTTTTCTAAGCCGGATATTACTAAAGAACAATATGAAAGAATTTTAAAAGTTTTAAAAGATAAAAGAAAAAAATCTTTTACAAATCAAGAACAAAATTTTAAAAATGGAGGTGAATTAGAAAATAATTTATTTATTTATAATAATTATATTGATGGTGTTTATGATGGTAGTGATATGGAACTTAATGCAAAAAAAGTATATGATAAATTAAATAGAATTTATTATAAACAAGCAAAAATTTCAGGAACAACACCTCCTAATTATATTATGAGTAACATTATAAACCAAGCTTAAACTTTAAAAAATTAGTAAATCTGTTAATTTATTTGTATATTAATAATATATCATGGAGCAAGAAAACATAAACAATATAAGTGTAAATGAACAAGCATCATCTTCAAGTAGAGGTATAGATCCTTCTATTGAACCAATCCTTGAAGAAATGGGTAAGCTTATGGAAAGCGGTGTTTCATTAGAAGAAGTAATTGTTGGACTTAGCCAGCAAGGCGTTCAAAAAGAAACAATAAGTTCTGCTTTATCTTATTTAGGATATAGCCCAGACGCCGTTGTTGATTTATTTCAAAAAATTGAAATAGCATTAAATCAACAACAAGAAGCTCAAATGCAGAAACCTCAAGAGCAAAATTATCAAGAAAACATGAGTCCTGAAGAATCTGCTTATATGGCTCAAGAAGAAGCTAATATGATGCAATATGGTGGTAATACTACATCAAGAGGTTTTTTGGATCAAATACCAAATCAAACAGCAAGGCCTTTATATATGCCACCAGTACCTGCTAGAGGTAATCTAATTGGTGCAGCAATGATGCTAAGTGATTTTGTTGGAGAAATGGGTTCTAAAGAAGATAGAAATAAAGATGGTTTAATGGACGGATCCTTTAGAGATTGGGATGCTAAAAATAAAAGATACAAACAAAAACAATTAAATAATAGAAGCTACGAGTTATCTTTTAAAGAAAATGATTTTAAATATGGAGGTGATTTACCTAAAGCTCAAATAGGTATACCTGATTATTCTAATATTTCAGATTTTGTAAGTCAATATTCTTTACCTAATATGGGTAATTATTTAAAAAATCAAAATCAAACAAATTATGCTGCTGATACACAAGCCGTTAAAGATTCTCAATTACAACAAAAACAACCTGATTTAGGTGCAACACCTTTAGATCAAGAACAGCAAAGACAACAAAATATGTTTGCTGATCAAAACATGCAATCTAGATTTCAACCTCAAATTACAAGAAAAAGAAATTTAAGTAATGCATTTGATCAAGCTGAAGATTTTATAAAATATAATCCTACTATGCAAGCTTTTGGTAAAGTATCGGAAGGAGCTGTAATGGGTGCTAATTTTGTAAATGAATTATTTAAAGAAAAAGAGTATAATGATTATACTAACAAATTAAGAAATTCTACAATGGCAGATAAAGTTTATGGTGCTATTGAAAACCCTGTAAATAAAAGAGGTACATTTGATAAAAATTCAGGTTTTGCTGAACCAGATAATTTAGTTAATTTTCTTGCTCAAGCAATGTACGGTAAAGAAATGTATAAAGCGGGTGGTGAATTTAAACCACACATGATGTTTGATCCCGTATCAGGAAAAGGTTATGAAGCTAATATAGAAGCTGATCATAATAGATTTTCTAAATTAGGTTTTTTACATCAAGATGAAATGCAAAAAGGTGGTGAAATAGAAGTAGACAATGATACACTTGCTTCATTAATAGCAGCTGGAGCGGATATAGAAATATTATAACTATGGCAAAAATTAAAATAAATAAATTACCTAAAGGATTTAAAATTCAAAACGGTAAAGTTGTAAAAGAAATGCAACAAGGTGGCTCTACAGGTGATCAAAATAATTATGCTTTAACTACATATCCTCAAGCTTATAAATCAAATAATACAGATGCTGCTGATATGAGATATTCATTGTCATCTGTACCAAGAGAAATAGCTAACATAGAAGCTGAAGGTGGTGAAACTGTTTTAACTAAGTTAAGTGATAATGGTGAATTTGGACTTTATAATATAAAAGGGCCAAGGCATACAAGTGGTGGAGTACCTATGTATTTACCTGAACAATCATTTGTATTTTCTGATACTAAAGCTATGAAATTTAAAAAAAATGAATTAGCTGAGTTTGGTATTGAATCTAAAAAAAGTATGACGCCAGCTGCTATATCTAAAAAATATAAACTTAATGAGTTTATAGGTGCAATGAATGAAGATGATGTAGATCCTATAAAGTTAAAAAGCGCTGAATTAATGCTAGAAAAAAATCAAAAAGGTTTATCTAAATTAGCATTTGCTCAAGAATTAAAAAAACAATTTTCAGACGGTATTCCAGCAACTTCACATCCTTATTTAATTTCTAAAGGTATAGATCCAATTAAATTTACGCAACAAGTTGAAGAAGCTAATAAACAAAAAGCATCTATGGAAGCAATAGCTTCAACATCACCTCAAAAATTAGAACAAATGATGATGTTGCAAAACATGATGCAACAAGCAGGTCAAATGCCTGAAGCTTCTTATGGTATGGAACTATCTAAAGCTCAAGTAGGTATTGAAAAAAAACCTGACAAAAATATAGCTTATGATCCAAATACAGGAAAAGCTTATAAATCTTTTGGTATTAATATTAATGATTCTGGTATTGGTGCTACAACTTACGGTAACAAACAAACATTTCAAGGCTCTGGTTTATATGGCAATGCAAAAGATAATTTAGAAGGATTTAAAAATGCATGGCAAAATATATATCCTGATATAGATAATCTTATAGAATCTTTACCTAATTACAATAAAAATCAAAGAAATCCTGAAGTAGAAAAATTTCAAAATTGGATAAACTCTAATTATATACCTGAAGAAGTAAATAAAATTAAAGAAAAAGTAAATTCTAAAGGTGAAAAAATTTCTGATAAGCAACTAGAAGAATTAAAAAAAGAATTGCTTGATGATTACGGTTTTAAAAAAGGAACAGGTACAGACTTTGATTCACTCATGGGAACATATACTTCTAGTAGAAGACCTTTTTCTTATACAGAACCTGAAATTAAAAAGCAAGAAAATGAAAAACAAAAAGATAAATTAAATTCTTTAGCTGATCCTGAATTTAATCAACCTAAAGATCCTAATTTTAATTTTTACCAGCAAGATTTAACAAGAGGCGCTGCTATGGCAATGAGAGATAGAACTCCTTATTTTCCATGGCAACCTGAACTTGAAAGAACTAAAACTGATTATGTATTAGAAGAACCTACTAGAGCATTAGCCGATACTAATGAACAATATAATATTGCAGCTCAAGCAATGGGTGCGTTTGCTGGACCACAATCTTTAAATGCTAGATTAGCACAAGCTCAAGGTAATGCTTTTAAACAAAACGCAAACACTTTTGCTCAGGTTAATAGTAGAAATATAAACACTGTAAATCAAGGTTTAGCAATGAATGCTCAGTTTAGACAAAGAGATAACTTTGAATCTGATAGAAGAAAAGTTAAACAATATGATGACACTCAAGCTACATTGCAAAATTATGAAAATGATAAAAACTTTGATAGAGAACAATATGCTGATTGGTATGCAAACGCTTTAGATAATGCTGTTAACGCTTATAATTTAAATTCATTATATAAATTTGATATTGATCCAACAACAGGAGGTACAATTGATTTAGCTAATGTTAAACCTATAACACCTAACAAACTTAGATCATCTTCAATTAAAGATGAAAGATTAAAAAACATGCAAACTATTTATCAGCAGTTTGGAGATAAAGTAGATGCTGTTAAAGGAGCTAAATATTTAGAAACAGGTGAAGAAGATACAGTACCAGGAAACGCTTATGGTAATATGTACGGTATAGATCCTCAAATTGTAATGGCCCAAAGAGCATCTAAAGCTAAAAAAGGAAAAGAAATTAAAAAATATGCTATTCCTTTTTATACAGGAAAAGCAGGTTTCTAAATTTAAAAAGTGTATAAATAGAGTTTTTAAAACTTAATAAATTTTAGTAAATTTACATTATGGCAACATATATACCAGGAATACAATCATATCGTCCAGACTATAAACCTTACACACCAAATTTTGAATTTGCAAATAAGGTTATGTCAACAAGAGAAGACCGTTATAATACAAATTATAAAGCAATGAGTGATTTGTACGGAAGTGTTGTATATGCCGACTTATCAAGAGAAGACACTAAACAGCAAAGAGATGACTTTGCAAATAGATTAGCACCAAAAATTCAACAAATATCAGGTTTAGATTTATCTTTACATCAAAATATTGATGCTGCTCAAGGTGTATTTAAACCTTTTATTGAAAATAAACTTATTCAACAAGATGTATATAGAACATCGCGTTATAAATCTGAATTACAAAGAGCTCAAAGTTTATTAGATTCTCCCAATAAAGAAATTGTTGATCAGTATAGTGAAACACATATTAAAGCTTTGCAATATCAAATGCAGGATTTTATAAATGCTGATCCTAATGAAGCTATGACAATGCCTATTCCTGAATATGTACCAAGCGTTAATCTTTATGATATGGCTTTAAAGTATTTAAAAGATTCAGGTTTAGAAGCAAGTGATTTTACTTTTACTAAAGATAACCGTTTTATTATTAAACAAAAAAATGGAGCTTTAATTCAAAATGCTGCTTATGAAATGGTTGTAAAAGGACTGTCTGGTGATCCTAGAGTTCAAAAAGCATATGCTACTAACAGCTATGTTAAAGCTAGAGATTATGCAGAAGAAGGTTATAAAGCAGGTAAGTTTTCTACAGTAAATGAAGGTCGCGTTGCTTGGGCCAATGAAACAATAAGTGATATATTTTCTAAAGCTCAAGCTGTAGAATTAATACAACAAGGTAAAGTTAAAGAATCATCTGCTGTTTTAAAAAGACATCAAGAATATGTTTCAATAATGGGTGAAGAAAACTTAACGCCTGCCGAAAAAGATACATGGCAACAAGTTCTTTTAGAGCAGCAAACAGAAGAAGCTAAATTAAAAAATACAAATGATTTAATGAGTTCAGCAAGAGCTCCTTTAAGCGGAAACAATCAAGCTCTTTTAAATAAAGCTTACGGATTGCTTATGAATTGGAATATGGGTGATGATCTTAAAGCTGCAGCTAGGCAATACTCAATGCAAGATGCAAGTAGAGATATTGAGATTAATGGTTATCAAAGAGACATTGATAAAAATAATTTTGATTTACAAAGACAATTTATTCAAAATGAATTTACAGCATCAGAAAACCAAAAAAACAGAAATGCAACAATAAAAGCAGCTAACATAACAGCTGGTGTTAATAGTAACATTAAAAATGCTTTAGCACAAGGAGATAAAACTAAAGTAGCATTTGAAAAAGATGAACAGGGTGATCCAAACACAAGAATTGATGCAATAGCATTAAAAGATGAAGCGTTTAAAAATGTTAATCTTGAAATGAAAAGTAAACAAATAGAACTTTTATTATCTTATCATCAAAAAAAAGAAGGCTCTTCTGGTACACCTAATGAAATAGAAATTCAAACAGCAGACGGAAATAAAAAACTTTCAATAAGCGATGCTAGAGTTGAATTAAATAAACCTGAAAATATAAAATATGTTGCTGAAGCTTATACTAAATTATCAAAACTTTTATCAAAGGAAGCTGATGTTAAAAAAGATGCTCCTAATTTAGATGTAAATGAATTAAATAGATTTAAACATTCAACAAGAGAAATTGATGGTTTAGTTTCAAGAATTAGTTTAGCAGAAGAAGAATTTAAAAAAAGAGCTAAATCAAATTTTGATCAAGCATTAAAATTTACAAATTTAGATGGTGTTCCTAAAGTACTTGAAGATCTTGAAAACAATGTTCCTAAAATTGTAAAAGAAGATGGTTCACTTATGAGTGAATCTGAATTTGTAAATTTAGTTGTTGAAAACGCAAGAATTAGTAAGACGCAAGATTTAGGTACTTTTTGGGATGGTAAGTTTGAAAAAAATCAAAGTACAGGTTGGGGTGAGTTTACAGAAACAGAAGTTGTATTTGATGCTGAAGCTGCAGCTGAATATGCTAAAGAAGCTTATGAAAATCAAAAAACTGTATTAAACGGTACTTTTACTAGGTTTTATAATAACATGGGATCTGAAGAATCAGATACTCCTTCATTTAAAGCTTATGGTGCTAATTATCTTTTAGCAGGAAATCCTGTTAATCAAATGAATGATGCAACTGCATATATGGGTAACTCATATTCTACAGGTGTAATTGTACCTAAAAACATTAATAACTTAAATGATGAAGCTGAAAGAATACTTGTTTCTTTTATAAATCAAACTAAACAAGGTGGTGTATCTTATATTCCCGGAGATGCTGCAACAAAAGAAAAATCTGACATAGAAGAAGATGAATCAGCAACAGCAAAAAAATTAGTTGAACAAGCTTTATTATCTTTAGATGCAGGAATGGGATCATCAAATGATGCTTTATTTAAACTAGAATATATTGATACATATGGAGCTAAAGATTCTGATTCAAAAGCTGGAGGTTATATTTTAACATTTGACACAAAATTTTTAAAAAAATATACAATGACTGCTAATGGTGAAGCAGGTTCTAATTTAATTTCAAATACAGAACTAACAAAATATTCAACAATTTCAGTTCTTGTAGATGATAAAAATCAAGATTTAAATCCATACTCTAGCAATAACTTTAATTATTCTCAAGTAGATACTGATATTCAATTTAACTCTCAATATTCAGTTAACGTAACAAGTGGTGGTTCTTTTTTTATATATAAAGACCAAGGTATGTATATGTTAGGAGGTAAAGAATCTGTATTTGATCCTAAATCACCTACATATAAAAAAGAAAAAAATAGAACTTTACAACCAATTTATTATCCTAATGATGAAAGTTATGGTAATTTAGCAGGTAAATTAGTTGGTCCTGAAGATATACAGAGAGTTGCTGATTATATAGAATCTAAATATGTTATAAGTTCTAAAGAGTTAGAAGAACAGATAAAAAATTATAAAGCTGTAGTTGCTGCAAAAAAGAAATAATAAAAACCAATAATAATATCTTATATTTTAATAATGATTGATAAAGATAATATAACACAAGACCAAAGTAATATGGAAGTTAATGTACCATTAACTGATTATACACCTAATGACATTTTAAATTTAGGTTTTGATGAAAATTATGTACAAACTGTAGATGAAGATTATTTAGATGAAATAAATGCATTTGCACCTAAAGTTAATTATGCTATAAATAAATATAAGAATATTGAAACTGTTAATGAACCTGTTTCTGAAAATACACTTGCAACATCTGATTGGGGAGATTTTTTAGATGTAAATTCAGGATCTGTAAAAGCACCTACTCAAATAAAAATTAAACCTAAAACTTATTTCAGTATAAGAGAAACTAATTTTGATAGGTATTATCACCATCCAAAATTTGCTGAATTAGGGTTTCATCCTTATAGGGATAATGAAAGTATCTATAATGAAAATTCATCTTTTTCAGATGATTGGAGTAGAATGACAGGTCAATTTATGAATAATATGTTACCTGCATTTTCACCATTTGGTATTTTAGATTTTACAATGGATTCTGATACTGAATCAGCTATGAAAATGGCTGATGCAATGCGAGTTGGTAATTCAAGCAAAGAAGGTTTTGGTAGCTCATTTACAAATTTTGCTTTAAACAGCGGATACAGCGTTGGTATAATGGGAACAATTGCTGTTGAAGAATTAGCTATGTGGGGAGGAACCGCGTTATTAGGTTTAGCTACTCCAGTAACAGGTGGCGCATCAGGCGCAGCTGCAGTAACAGCAGGTACAGCAGCAGCAGCAAGAACTGCCTATAATGTAGGTAAGCTTGGTAAAATGGGTTTATATGCAAAAAGAATTGCTGAAGGAACTCTTCTTGGTAAAACATTTAATGCAAGTAGAAATCTTGTAAATACTTTAAAAAATACAGAAAAAGCTAGAGATTTTTGGACAGCTGTTAAAACAGGCGAATCAAAAATAGGTAATATATTTCTTCCTGAAACAATGCAAGCTCTTAAAAATTTTGAATCAACTAAAGATGTAGGTAACAACATTTATAAGTTAGGAAAAACAGGAGCATTATTTGGTGGGTTTTATAGAGAAATAAGAAGTGTAAATTTAGCATTAGATGAAGCTAGACTTGAATCTGGTACTGTATATAATACATTAATATCAAATGGAATTGCAGCAAAAAAGAAAGAACTTGGTATAGATACTTTAACAGATAACCAATTAGAAGAAATTAATAATAACGCCTTAGAAGGAGCTCATATAACTACTCTTGCAAATTTAGCTGTTATTTATTTATCTAATAAAATTGTTTTGGGTTCTGCTTTAGGTGGTATGAGTACTTCAATGGCTAGAATTTTTGATAAAAGTCTTGGTGGTTTAGGTAATAAAATAATTAAAACAGCTAAAACTGTTGGTAAAGACGGTAAAATTTCTCAAAATGTTTTTGAGAAAAAAGCATTTAGATATTCAACAAAAGGACTTAGTCAAAGATTAAAATCTTATAGTGTAGCAGGAACAATTACTGCAGGTGGTCATGGTGCTTTAAGATATTTTGCAGCTAACTTAGCTGAAGGTGGTCAAGAACTTTTTCAAGAAGCTCTTTCCCATGGAGTTTCAGAATACTATACTGAATTAATTAAAGACCCAGCTCAAGATTTAAAAGTATTACAAAACGCTGCAATATCATCTGCTGTAACTAGCCAGCTAGGGGCTCAAGGTTTTGAAACTTTTATGTCTGGATTTGCAATGGGAGGTCCTATGAATGCACTTGGTACTTTAACTTTTAAGCATATACCATCACTTGGTAATATAGTATTTAATGCTGAACAATTTAAAAAAGATAAATTAGAAAGAGAACAATCTATAGATAAACTTGTTAATATTGCTAATGAAACATGGAATAATATTCAAGATAAATCAGTGCTTGATACTTTTAATTTAAATTTTATTGCTAAAAGACAAGCCGCCGCTGCACAAAATAAATCAGCTTATGATCAAGACACATTAGGCTTTCAAGATAACAAAGATTTTATTCAGTTTAATCAATTACATACGTTAATTGATAACGGAATGATAGATCCTTTTAGAGATCAATTAAAAGACTTATTAAAATTAACTGATGAAGAATTAGCTGAAGCTTTTCCAACTCAAATTAAAGATGCTAAAAATGGCAAAATAAGAGAAAGACTTCAAAATGTTTTAACTAAATCTAATAGAATAGAAGAAAGGCTAACAGATAGATTAAATAAAAATCCTAATCCTTTTGACCCAAGTCAATTTGAACCAAACTCAAGAGATTATTTAGATGAACTAATTAAACAAAGAGCATATCAACATGCTATATATTTAGCTGCATTTAATGATCAATCTTTTGAAGATTCATTAAGTAGAATGGCAACAATAACTAATGAATTAGCTGTTGATGATTTAATTTATACATCTAAAGATAAAGCAGATAATACAGGTATTAAAATGTCTAAACTTCAAGCTTCAGATTTAAGAATTTTATTAGATCCTGAAACACTAAAACAAGAATTAGAGATTTTAGATGCTGAAATATTTGTATTAAAAGATTCTAAAGCAGACTCCGTACTTTTAGCACAAAAACAAAAAAGAAAAGAGTTGCTTAATAACTATTATAAAGTAGTAACAGCAAAAGAAAATCAAACATCAATTAATAAAAAAGAAGGCACTGGTAAATTTGATGGAAGAAAAGTTGCTAAACTACAAGCTTCTTTTGAAGCTTATATTGCTTACTTAGCAAAAGTAAATAATGCTTTTGTTGATAAAAATAAAATTAATTCCGTATTAAAGAAAATTGTAGATTATGGTACACTTCAGTATAGAACTAAAATGTATGATAAAGCTGCTGAAATTTTAACTAATCCTGAAGTAATTAATGATATTGCTGATAAAACGGCTAACTATTTTAAAATTAAATATGCTCAAGATAGAGTTGAAATTAGAGATGCTATTAAAAGATCTTCTGATAAACAATTAGCAAGTCAATTATTAAAATTAATTGATGATGAAGGAGCTTTACCTGATGCTGAACAAGCTAAAGAATTTCTAGCTAATGGAGATTCAATTGTATTAGTTAATTTTTATGATGAGCGTGGTGAAATAACCATGATGAATAACCCAAAGCTCATGATAACAATTGAAATGTACAAAAATAATTATATTAAACTAACTGAACCTGAAGTAGTAGAGGAAGAATTAGCTGATGATGGATTTGGAAATTTTGTTGATGATTCTACAAATAAACCTGATAATAAAGATAAAGCAGATAAAGCAAATAAAGTTATTAATAATGATAACGTAAATAATTATGCTAAAAATATATTAAAAAGAAAATATACAGAGTATGCAACAGAACAATTATCATTAAATAAAAAACCTTTATCATTAGAAAAATGGTCAGCAACTGAAAAAGCTCAAGTATTAGCTAGTTATTTAATGGATATTAAACAGTTATGGGTTCAAAATTTAGACCCTAAACAAAAAGACTTTGCTAATATTATTAGAAATGAAATTGGAATGGCTGAATGGATTAATAATAATTCAAGTAATCCTGCTTTAAGAGATACTGTATTAAATGCAGGTTTAACATTTGAATTTTTAAAAGGTCCTATAACTAAAAATTCCAAATTAAATTTAAAACCTAATCAAGAACTTATAAAAAAAATAACTTCTAATATTTATGTTGTTGAAATAAAAGAAAAGAATGAAGAAAATAATTATTATAAAATAGTTGATATAAATGGTGATGAATTATCTGATAGTTTTTATGAAGCAGCAGGAGTAGAACAACGTGCTTTTCCAACAAGTAAAAAAGCAATAGAAATTGGCATAATCCTAAAGAAAATAATTCCTGATACTGTTCCTTTTGAGTTTGGAGATAAATCTATTAAGTATGGTGATATTGTAATAAATGAAAAAAAAGAAAGATTTGTTGTATTAGGATCTCCATCAACAGTAAATCCAGGAGGTAAATTATATTTATTACCTGAAAATAAACTTGAAACAGCTAAGACAACTAAAGAAAGATTGAAAGTTTCAGCTAAAGTAACTGAATCCGAATTTAAATCTCAGTATGAATTAATAAAAGAAAACTTTGCTGATAATTTAAAAAATGAAAATAGAGCTCGTCTTACTGTAAGAAATATACGTGATGTTTATCCAATGACAGCTGAAGATAGTAAATCTAGCGATAGACAAAGATATATTGTAGATCTTATATTTAAATTTTTAACTAAAGAACAACTTTCTAATTTATCAATTCTTGTAGAAAAAAATGAAAATGTCTCTAATCATAGATTTCATTCAGCTCCAGGTAGAGAACAAAATAAATTAATTAAACTTAATGGTGAAACACACAGCTTCCGTATAGTTGTAAAAGATCAAGATTTAAGAAAAAAAATTAATGCTTTATTAGTTGAAAGAAATGCAGGTACACTAGATGATATAAATTTGCAAATTCCTTCTGGTAATATTGAATTACTTACTGAAGATGGTCAAGTTATTAAAAATCCTTATACTCTTAGCGATAGCGATGCTGCTAAATATTTTGTAAAAAAAGATGAGTCTTTAAATGCAATGGCTCAACAAGAATTATTAAGACAAGCTTTATTAGAAAAACTTGGTGATAATAATATTATTGAAATTCCATTAAACGAAGTTGCTCCTGATTTTTTTACAGCATATAGATTTTCATATCAAACTAAAACTGATGTTGCAAGAGATGGTATAAATTCTTTATCTGAATTAGAATATAACACAATTAATGGTGAATTATTTATTATTGATACTAGATTACGTTATGATTCTAAAACTAAACAAAGAAAAAAACTTACTAGTTACATAACTAATTATAAAAAGAATTCTCCTGAAGAAAAAAAATTAAGAGATGATATTTTAAATGAATTAAATGAAACTAATAATTCAGTAGGTAAAACTTTATTAGATTATGTTGGCCAAAGAAAAGATAGATATCATGCTGTAGTTAAAATACCAAACGGAAAAATTATTTTTGTTCCTTTGCAATCTACAGCTCTTCCTGTAGAAAATCATGAAGGTTTAATGGAAGATCTTATTAAACAAGCTAAAAAAACAATTGATGAAAATATATCTGAAGATGGTAATAAATTAAATTCTGATTTTAATGATGCATTTAATGATGAATTTAATTCTAAATTTTATATTTCTATTAAACCAGGTATTGATGCTGAGATTAAAGTAACAGCAAAAGGTGGTGTAGAAATTATATATATTGATAGCACAGGAGCCAAAGAAAAAAAATTAAACATTGATGCTTTTTTAAGAGTTGACACTTTAGAAAAAATGACATTTACTGAATTACTTAAAGTATTTGGTGATGTGACTAAAACAAGTAAAGACACTAAAAACTTAGGTATTTCTGTTTCTATTGATAATGTTAAAACATTTATTAATGATGATTTAACTGCAGATCAAGTAATGGAAATTGCTGTTACAAATGTAAAAAAAGAATTATTTGAAGATTTAAGTGTTAGATTTCAATTTAGTAATGACGATGTAAATAAACTTAAAACCGGAAAAGCATTATTAGATAATTTACCTGATGAAAATGATAAGAGCACAGTTACTAAAGATGTTAAGGATAAACTAGATGAAATAAATCAAGTATTGGATTCTACATCTAACGTTAATGATTTAACAGATGAAGAGTTTGATATTTATTTAAAAACTAATTTTAATACTTTAGAAAAAGAATATATTAATAATTTAGCTAACAAATTAGCATTAGAAGGTTTAGAAAATTTAACTGAAAGAGAAAACATAATTCTTAAAAGTAATAGAAAATCTTTAATTGAATATAAAGCTAATGAAATAAAAGCTAATTCAAATGTTGAATCTGAATTAGTTCAGTTACAAAATCAATATGATGTTAAAAAAGAAGAGGTAAAAGTTAGACTGATTGAATTACAAGAAATGAAAGATTCAGGTCAAATGACAGCTTTAGAATTTCTTAACGCTGCTGTTAAAAAGAATGATCCTCAATATAAAAAACTTACAAGTGAATTAACAGTAATAGAAAGAAAGTTAAATGCATATGCTCCAAAATTAGTAAGTGATGATTTTACGGTTGAAGATGTAGAAGCTATTGATAAATTTATTGCTTGGGCTCAAGCAAATTTACCTGACTTTGTTCAAATTAAAAACATAAAAGAAGTTGCTGCTAAATTAAAAGTTCAAGGTATGCCTATTGGTGTATTTATTATGGAGCTAAATAAACTTGCAGGTAACGTTGAAATAGGAGGAACAATTTATGTTGGCGAAAAAGGTTTTAGATATCATGAAGCGTTTCATTCTGTATTTAGATTGTTACTATCAGATGCTGAAATTAAAAAGTATTTATCTATTGCTAAAACAGAAGTAATTGCTAAACTTAAAGCTAAAAATAAAAACTATAAACTTGAATTAGAAAAATTTAAAAGCAGAGCTGAAAAGTATCAAAGCATGACAAATGCTCAGTTAGAAAAAGAATATTTGGAAGAATATTTAGCTGATGAATTTGAAACTTTTAAAACTAACCCAAGCGCTACTAAAACATCCCCTGTAATTAAATCTTTATTTACAAGATTTATTGAATGGATTAAATCTGTATTTAGCAAGTATAATAAAAATGAATTAAATACTTTGTTTGAAAACATTGATGCCGGTAAATATAAATCTAGCAGTTCTGTTAATAATATTTATACCAATCAATTTAATACAGGTGTTGTTGTAGAAGCATACAAAGTACTTACATATGCTAAAGTAGAATTAGAAAGAGGATTTGCAAATAAATATTTAGATCCGGATACTGCTGATTTAGTTATACGTCAAATTACAGCTTCTTATTTAACTAAAGTAAAAAATATTACAGTAGGAGAATCAAGATCTAACATATTAAGTGAAACAATAGAAGACTTTAGATCTTTATATAATCCTGCTAGTTTAACTAATGCCTATAAATCAGGTGAAGATTTAATTAAATTAGATAAATTATATACCGCTTTAGGTGGTAAAGATGATAATGCAGATATTAACGTAATAACTCAAGCGATTGAATTTGAACAAAATGCAACTGAAGCTATAACAGAATACATATCTTTATTTGATCAGCAAATTAAAGATAAAGAATACTTCAATGAAGAGTTTGAAGAGTTTGAAGGTTTAAGAAATGTTTCTGATTGGGATAAAGATCAATCAATGATTGGTGGTTTTAGCAATTTACCAACTGCTTTAAGAGCTTATATTGGAACCACAATGCTTTTAGCTGAAGATGAATTTGGTAATACAAAATTACCATCAGGAAATCCTATATATACACCAGTTGATTTTAAAAGCGCATATAACGGTTTATTAAAAGGAGTTAAAAACATTAATGATCCTGTTAATTTTTTACGTGCAATGGATGCGTTTTCTAAAGGAAATAAACAAACACATGCTGTTGTAAATAGAATGTTTAATGATATAGGTTTAACAAGAGAAACATTAAGAACAGGTTTAAGAGAAGATGTATTAGAAGAAATAAAAAATACAAGTTTATTTATGCAAATCTATAAAGGATTTGAAAACTTTAAAGTTGATTATTTATTTATACATAGCGCATCTCAAAGTGATGTTATTAAAAAAGTGCTTATTTATAATGCTTCAAATAGAGATGATGCAACTAATCAAATTGATGTTTGGAAACAAGGTTACAGTTCTAGATATAATACTATTAAAAAAGATGATTTTTCTGCAAACAAAGCAGCTGATTCTTTATCTGATTTAGCTTATTTATTAGATAATACTGAAGCTGAATTTGATTTAAATTCAGTTGATTTAATTGATCAAATTGAAAATAAAGCTAAAGAATTATCACTTAACATTTATGAAAACCTTGGTATAAATATAAGCCCTTCTTATATTGAATTTAGCATTATATCTAACTTAAATAATTCAGACAATTTAAATAATAATGATTATTTAAATCAAGTTATTAATAATAACAAACAAGCTGAAGCTATTGATTCAGATGCTATTATAGAATTATCTAATCAAGTTAAATTAAGTACACAAGGTAATACAGGTGCTGGTTATTTATTTAATAAAAAAGGTAGTGGTGCTAGAAGTCGTTTACAAAAACTTGCTAAATCAAATGCAATGTTTGATGAAACAATTGGACAAAGTGTATTTTTAAATCCTGAAGGTAATTTTGTTTACGCTCATCAAATGGGTACTTTTCATTTAAAAGAAATTCAAGACTTAAATGATTCTAATAAATTAGAAGAATTAAAACAATTAGATAACGGATTTAATATAACAAATATTCTTTTAAATAGCCCTGCTTTTTTAACATTATCAAAAGAAGAAAGACTTCAAGTATTAAGAGTTGCAGGAACCAAAGATGGCTTTTTACCTTCAACAACTGAAGATGTTCTTGATAGTGAAAATAGAGGTATAATTTTAGATAAAGAAGGTAAAACATATGGTGGATTAAAAGGACCTGAATTTACAGCTACATTAATTAATGCTTATTTAGCAAATTATCAAAGTTTAACTAGGCAAAATAAAAACAAAGTTGAATTTATAGACCCAGAAACAGGAGATGTAGTTAGTACTACATTAGCTCCTGTATTAATTAGAGTTATTGAAGCATCTAATACTGGTGATTTAATAAATTTACCTGTAATTAGAACAGTTGAATTAGGTAAAAATGGAAATACAAAAATTACAGATGAAGCTATTAATTTATTTTATGAAGAAATTAATAGAGAATTTGAAAGAATACAACGTGAATCACTTATACCAGAAGAAGAAAGAAACATTGAAGGTTATAACATAAATAAATTAGATAAAGAAGATAATGTTATTTATGGTAGAGCTTTTAAGTTTAATGAAATAGGTGGTTTATTAACTGATTTTATTGTTAAGAGTGATACTAATACTCAATTAAAAAATCCTACATTTAAACAAGAAGCTCTTCCGCAAAGAATTTTAGATGGAACACAATCTACTTTATATGTTAGCGATAAAGCAGCAGCAGTTGTTGGAGCAGAAACTGCGGGTATTAAAGGTATAGTTACTATACAAAATAAAAAACAATCAGGACTGTATCAATTAGAAGCACTTGGTCCAATTAAAGTTACACCAGAAAATTTAAAAGACATTGTTGAATCTATGGGTAAAGGTGTATCTATGGAAAGAACAAAACAATTTAGTCTTAAAGTTAAAGTTGGAGAGCTTGTTTTATGGGTAGAAAATAAAAATATTCAGCAATTTTTATATGGTGAAATTACTTTGTTTGGATATAAAATGACTAAAGCAGATGAAGTTGAAGATACAATAAATGAAATTGAAAATGTAATAGATAAAAAAGAACCCACACAACAAACTAATAAAATTAAAGAAGGAGTATCAGAACTATTTGAATCTAATCCTGAATTAGCTAATGAGGTTTATGAGGCTTTTGGATTTAATGATAAAGAAATTACAATAGGTAAAGGTTCATTTGACCATGATAATTATGAAGGAGATATTCATCCAATTAGAATTAATGGTGAATATGCAGGTAGTTTTACAATAACCAAAAGACGTGGTGGCGATAAATTACCTATTGCTAAACAAGGTTTTATTTCAGGAAGTATAGGTAGTTATGGTATAGAATTAGAATCAGAATTTCAAGGAAAAGGATATGGTAAAAGAGTATATTTACAAATAGCAAAAGAGTTATCAAAAGAAGGAATTACTTTAAAGTCTGAATTTTTTGGTAAAGACCATATTGGAGATAAAGCAAATTCTGTTTGGCAAAAATTAGTAAATGAAGGATACGCTGTAGATAAGGGAGAATATTTTGAAGTAGTCAATCCGTATACTCCACAACAAAAACAACAAGCTCAACAACAATATTCTCAATATCTTGATACTATATTTCCTGAGAGTCAAGTAAAAGATATTGTTTATCATGCAACACCTTTTGATTTTGATGTTTTTAAAAAACCTTTAGATGTAAAAGAAAATATCTTTAATCAACATACTTTAGTAAAAGAGGAAGATAACCCCCATGCTATATATTTTCAATTTGAAGCTAAGCCTTTCAGAAAAGGCAAAATAATATCAGCAGTTATAAATTCAAAAGAACTTATAAAAAAGGAAAACTATTCAGGGTATTCTATCTCTTATGCAACAGGTAATAGACAAAAATTAGAACAACAATTAGATTCTAAAACTTTTGATGCTTTAGATATAACACCTTTACAAGGTAAAAGAGAACTCTTAGTATTTGAACCAGAACAAATTCATATATTAGGTTCTAAACAAGATGTAGAAGGATTTAAAGAGTTTGTTGGTGAAAAAAACATATTTACAGTAGACCCTATACAAAGTCCTGAATTAGCTAATGA
>Ga0208303_1000007_pt1 | contig 70545 bp, 84 predicted proteins | sample CB_VirMetaG_2_FD_184537 | JGI IMG/M metagenome (GOLD analysis project Ga0208303, IMG submission 184537) | Freshwater to marine saline gradient viral communities from Chesapeake Bay - CB_1504_2 Viral MetaG (SPAdes) (version 4) | ecosystem: Environmental > Aquatic > Marine > Coastal | place: USA... | reverse complement strand
CTAAAGCGTGGTCTCCCCATCCAAAAGCTGTCTGACCATTTAGTATTCTACTATCATTTCCCTCTGCTACTGTACCTACTGTAGTTCCAAAGTTTTTATTAAATGCTGTATTCTTACTAAACAAAGGCTCTATACCTGCCTCAGATAAAGTGTTGTTAATCCAAGCAGTTCCGCTCCACTTAAGAAGCTCACCTGTAGAGTTAGCTGTTATGGTTACATTTGATAAACTATCTACTGTATGATTATGTGCTGTTGAAGAAGCTCCAATATCACTTAACAATTGTGCACCTGTTCTATATTTTATTGTACCACCATCAGACACTAAAAATCTATCAGTATCTGTTGTGGCTGCAGTTATAGTATCTACATATAAAGCACTAATCACATTCCATGTTGAATTTGCAGCAGTATATTCTAGTATTGGGGCATCTAAAGCATCAGCAATTCTTAAATCATCTTCCCAAGCATATATACCATAAAAATCATTTGAAGTATCAAAGTCTGCGTGTGCGTATAGGAATAGTGCACCACCAAGAGGTTGACCACCTGTTCCCGACCCATAGGCTCTAAATCTACCTACTGCTGTATTATCTACACCTACGCTAAGTGAATTAGTTGCTGTATCAAAATTTAAGGCTACATCATACTCAAAATCAGTTCCACCTACGTTCATTATAGGTATTTGGTTATCTGTACCAAAATTTATAATATCTTGCTTTAAATCTAGTGTAGCTTGTGTAGCTGTAGATACAGGCTTGTTTATATCGCTTGTATTATCTACATTACCTAAACCTACATCATCTTTTGTTGTTCCGTGTGGGTTTGTACCATCATCTAAGAATAATGCTGAGTGATTTATAGAGTCATCAACACCTGCTAAACCACTAATCCTTGCTACACTGTCTATATAAAATTGACCTTGTGGTATAAGAGGGTTTATATCAATTTCACACTCTATCTTATCATACTCTACATCTGTAAACCCTAAATCGGAATATGGAATAGATATAAGCTGCCACTCATTTACTAAATCACCAATAAAATTATAAAAACCTGTTACTACTGTAATCGTGTTACTTACTATATTAACACCATTATAGAACCTTATATTTATTTTTTGTCCCGACTCATGAGATATTTCTATCCTCATCCAAAATTGCAGATAGTCACCAAAGTTAACTGTTACAGGAGTATCTGTAGAAAATGAAAATGTCTCACCGTCTAGTGGTGATTGAAACTTTATAGCTTTAGTACCTGTATTAGAATTGTCATTACTGTCTAATTGTATGGTAGTATTACCTGTAGACTCTGTTGCTGTAAACTCATCGGGAAGACCTAAGCCCTCATCATAAATATCTTGTGATGTCACTCCTGTAGGTACTGTTGCACCTGCTGCTATATCAACGAAAGTAAATTCTAAAGATAAGTTTGCATTTGTTAATACAGGTTTTGCAGGAGTTATACTCTCTGTACCTTTTATTACAAATACATTTCTGTCTGTGTTTACAGCTATTACATCTTTCCTAGCTAAAGCTCCTCCAACATCTAGTGTAACGGAAGTTGGGTCAGTGCTATATACTATACCACCTATTCTATATACTATTGTTAGGATATTAAAGGTAAGCGTACCTACTACCCATTGGTAAGTTCCCGACAATATTCCATCCGGTAACCCACCCCCGTTTATTACACCTGTAAGTGTTCCAACCTCAAAGTTTACTGTCTCACCATTAGACTCGTCACTTGAACCTATTACGTAATCTGTAAGCTTTGGATAAAGTTTTAGTGGATATACATTCTTATTCTTTATTCTAGACATTATTTTCTAAGTTTTATAATTATTTTTGCTCCAACCCACACAGTACCATTTGTATCATATGATACCCCAAACTCCTTACCTTTTTTGTTTATAACCGATAGGTTAGCTTTTATCACCATTGGGTCATCTAACATAAGTGGCACTCCAACTTCCAAGCCTAATCCTAAAGAAAGCTTTGGAAATCTTGATACAATCTCAGGTATATAAGTAAACTCTTTTTCTTTTATGGTGTAGTCCACTGAGTAGTCTAATAAACTACCTCTAGTAGTGGCTTTTCCTTTTATTGTTATCTCATCATTATCAACTATAGTATCGGAATATTTCTTTATCTGAATAGCCTCTAAATATAGTTCCTTCTTTTCTAACGAGTCTTTAGCTTTTTCATAGAGCTCTTTATAACCCTTATCAATCTCAATGACATCTCCCTTTACATATACAGTATCTATAACTACCTCAGGCTCTAAGTTCACAATACCACTAGCTCCTGTGGTTTCCGGAATTTTAACGGTAACAGGGTCAGGTATAATTTCGGGCTCGTCATTAAAAAAGTTTTGCCACCCTATGAATATTAGAGCAGTAATTAATATTATTTTAGTTAAATTAAGTTTCTTGTTCATAATATTTAATTTATGAGCTTGTTATTGTTAACATTAGAGAGTCAATAAGTTTTGTAAGCTCTAGTAATTCTTTTATTGCATCTACACTTTGTGTTACATCTAGATAACCATCATTGTTTATATCTCCTAAGTCCATACCTATAATTATGCAACCTAATATATCTGAATTATAGTTTCCTCTATGTATTAATATCTCACTCCTATTTGGGACATCTTGAACCCAAAGTGACTTACCAAATTTAGGGCTGTTATGTTTACACACTTTGTATGTTCCCTCAGGTATACAAGATACCCCCTTAAAATTATTTTTCCAAGAAAGCTCTAGACAATCCCAAGTCCTTAGTATATAGTCTTCATAGCTTAACAAATGAAGCCTACCTAAGGTCTGTTTATCGTCATAGTTGTATCTCTCTATAAGTAACCTCATTATTCGTCCTTTTTCTTTCCTAATAACATCTGCAATGAATTAGGGAATAGTTTGAACAACTTCTTTAATGGATTACTTCCCGAAACAGCCTCGATGTTCTCAAATATAGACCATACCTCTATTATAGAAGGAATTATTATGGATAACTCTATCAGGCTGAACTCTTTTGAAAATATAGTTATTAAGGTCTCTTTACCAAAAATCAAAGCCCTCAATGTTGCTATTACCAAAATACCTATACCATACTCGTAACCCTTCCTCCACGATTTACGTAGTTGGGTGCTTTGTATATTCATCCAAAAAGATTTCTTAAAAATGTTGAATGGTACATTATTTTCATGTACACTTTTCCTTATACCTGTTAATAAATCTATAAACAGTAGTATTAATAATCCTAGTAGGGCTGCTTTCATAGAAACTAATATTGTTATTATAGGGGAAAAGAGCAATAGTACTTTTTTCCCTGTTGTTAGGTTCTCGAAAAATGCCAAAGTTGTCTTCATATATTGTTAATTTTCATAATTATTTTGTGCTTTATCAAGAGGTACAAAGATAGTTAAAATTATCCAAAACTTAGTATCCTGTCCTCTAGTAAATTGGTTTGATTATACTGTTACTTCGCTACCATGAACTGAAATACCCAAGGTCAATAATGCTGATAGGTCATCCTGTACTATAAACTGAACATCCTCAAGAGCCCCTATCCTAGCTACAGAGCCTAAATTGCTGTAACCACCAAATTCCCAAATACCTGTAAAACCATTTTGTTGATTACCAATTGCTGCCTGTATCTCAAAAATATCCATCAGCATCTTTAGCTCAGCATTTGTCTTTACATTAAATATATTTCTCCAAGTGCCGTCTACCCTCCTTGCAACCAATCCTCTAGCTACTCCACCAACTATATCTCCAAATTTAGATAAGTCTGCTGTTCCTGTACATGTACACTCAATTGCTATTCTTGAAATATCAAAGATAAGTGGTATACTTACACCTGTTGAGTTTCTTACACCAAAAATCTGTGGTGTAACAGAACCATCAACTGCCATATCTGAACTGCCTACCGATACAAAAGAACCTGCAGGAAATTCAAAATCTAATGGTGAATCTATTGTAATAGCTAAAGTGTTGATAGCTATTATGTGACAGAAAAATACCCTATTAGCATCTCCATTATATATGGTTAAATACTGCCCAACTACGAATCCGGTAGCATCTGTTACATTTATAATGTAATTATCCTTAGCTGTTAAGGATGACAGGGTTGTCTCAGTTACCAACAATGTTACATCAACAATCATTAATGGTGTTGTAGAGTCCTGTAATATAACATCTACAGTACCTAATTGTGTATTAGCAAACTCTATAAATGAGTCTACTGTAAATACATCACCTGCCTTATTAACGGCATCTGAAACTAACATAGCTGCAGGTATTGCTGCTTCGTTAGCTTCACCATTCATCTTGTAGAACCATATTAAATTCTCTTCTACAAGCTTTGTATACTCATAGTACAATAAATTTTTAGGAACATCATACAAAATTGTTTCTGTATCGGTGTCTGTTACTACAAGAGAACTTCCAATTATTTCAATCCTCTTACTCATAATATTTTACACTCTTAATTTTTTTGCTTATCTTTGTGCAAATATACGAAATTAATTCCAATAACAGATTTATGAGCAAGAGTGCCGAGTACTATAGAAAGAATGCTGCAGCAAGAAAAAAGAAGGCTGCTACAGATAAAAAGATAAATACTAGACCTGAGCAAGTAAAGAAGAGGGTAGAGTCTAATGCAGCTAGGCTAAAAGCTAAAGCAGCAGGTAAAGATATAAAAGGTAAAGATTACGACCACGCAGTAGGAAGATTTGTTAAGACGAGCACTAATCGAGGAAGAGCCGGAGAGGGTGGACGTAAAAGAAAATTACCAACCAAACGTAAATAGAAAAAGCCCTTACTTAGTAGGGGCTTTCCTTTTGTTCATCTTTTTAATCATATCCACGTAGTAGGTATTTATTCTAACATCCTTGTCAGAGACTATTGGATTATCAGACTCCTCAGACATCTTCTTATCACCTACACAGTATTTGTGTATATCATCACACAACCTTTTGGATTTATCAGTTAATGCGTATAGCTTAGGACTTCTACCTGTTCGCTTCTTCCAAACCTTAACCCAACCATTTTCAATAAACTCAGCTAGCACATGGCTTTGATACATCCCTATAGTTTTGTAGTATATATGGAACTCGGTGTATGTAAAAGCACCTTTAGGGTAAAGGAAGAGTAATGTTTCTAGAGTACCCCTGTTGAGGTCTCTGTGGGTCTTTAACGCCCATCTGAACACTATTCGTATGTATTGTAGGAAGTCATAGTTCCTAACTGAGTTATACTGTGGTAGAGGTGTCTTTTTTGTAACACTTCTGTTCTTAACCTTTCTAGAGTTAAGTTTTTTCTTTTTCTTTAATGATTTACGCTTCTCCTCTGTTAAGTTCTCTAAGCAGTGGAGCCTCGCTGTCTCTCTAGATACGCCTAATCTTCTTTCAATCTCTCTATAGGATAGACCGTGGTCTACTCTATACATCAATATCAAATCTTTGACATCCTTTTCTATAGGGACAAATCTGTCTGTTCCTTGTTTCATATTAAATTTAATTTGTCACAAAGATAGCAAATATATGTATATGTATACTTTTTTCCATTATATAGACATATACATAGAATTTTTCCACTAGTGTGGGGTTTCTCATGCATTAAGGGTCAATTTAGCACTTAATGTTGGGTTTTCCATGCATTAGAAACTCCGGTGGGGCTCGAACCCACATGTGAAGGGTTGCAGCCAACCACCTAGCCAATTCGGTCACAGAGTCATTTGTGGGGCAGACAGGTTATGCTCCTGTTCCTGTGGCGTTTCAAACCACTGCTTCTACTAAGTTAGCTTCTCCCCAATTTGATTGTTACTTCAATCATATTATATCCTTTTGCATATAATACCAATCAAAAGTGCCATATTATACGCTTTTACATATATTGATGTGTCAAGTAAATGACAGTGAAAACTTGACATTACACCACCTATTAGACCACCTGCTTTAGTAAAATTTCGAGAAACATACCAATTATTGCTAACTTACTCGAATTATTACTAAGATTAGACCACCACAGTTTAATAAAGTGCTATTTAACACACTATTAGTATCTATATGTTGCTTATTATATACAAAAACACCCATTTTGTGCATTATAAGGCACATTTAGCACACCCACAAGGAATCGAACCCTACGCTATGGTTTTGGAGACCACTGCTGCTGCCAAGTCTAGATGTATTTGTTCCCCAAGCAGGATTTGAACCTGCGACCTCGGTGTTAACAGCACCTTGCTCTACCACTGAGCTACTGAGGAATATTCCATATTGCGATTTGCGATTTGCGATATACGATATGATACGTTGCAGAAAGAGGTGGTCATGACCCACAGCCAATTTCTCGACCCATTCCCTTAGCAGGGAAAGCCCACCCTAGTGAGTTCACTTTCTATATAGTAGAAGGAAAGGGATTCGAACCCCCAAGCCATGTCTCCACGACCTACTAGTTTTCAAGACTAGCCCCTCGTCCAACCGGACTCCTTCTATTTGTGGTGTATAGTGGATTTGCACCACTCGGTTAGGGTTTTACAGACCCTACCTCAGCTAAAAAGCACCCCAATAAAAAAAGCCCCTAACATAAATGCTAAGGGCTTGTACTGTAATAAAGAAAGGAATAGTATCTAAATACTTATCTTCACTTTAACACATAACTCACCCTGTTGGTTATTCGACCAACTAAAGCAATTATAATATATGTTAAAATTTTTCATCTTTTTATTGTTGTTTAAAAAACACCTCGCCCACTATTAAGCGACGAGATGTCATTAGTTGTTACTTAACTGCTTACGGAGTTAATCCTGCTGCGTTAGGTACTGTTTCAATCCAAACGAATCTGTAAAGACCTGCTGAAATGTCTAGTGTTAAGTTAAAGCTGTAAAGCTTGTAACGACTTGTTCCTGTCATTACAACGTTAACTGCTGCTAAATCTACTACTGATGTAGAGTCTGCTGCATACTTAGCTTCAATGTCAGCTACTTTGTTTAATGCTGCTTTATAAGCATCAATACTCATCGCTTCTTGAGCAGTTTGCCCAACGATGTCTAACCCTTCTGAGAGGTTAAATTGAACGATTACATCTCTGTACTCGCTAAATGCGTTTCCTTTAATTGCCATGTGTTTTAGTTTTTTGAGTTATGTATCACTAATTATAAGTGCAAATATACAAAAAATATTTAACTTATTAAAAAACAGGCGCATCTTGTGGCTAAATCTTGTATCTTTTTGTATTCCTTCGCATTACTATTATTGAACAGAAATGCTTGTATACCTTTTTTAACTTGTGGTGGACTATTGTAGAACACCCGATTAAACTTCTCTAGTAGCTCTACCTCAGCATCGTCGTCTTTAGACTCTATGCTATAGATGTACTCTTCTATGAAATGTTTTATATTAAATTTTATTGTTCTTGTCATCATGATTTATTAGTTTCATGTAGCAAAGATACTGATAAAATTAATAGTCGCATTTTTGCTTATGTAGCATATCTAGCCACTTAATCTCTAACACCTTCCACTTAGACTCCCTAAACAATCTCTTATCTAGGGTTGGTCGAGAAATTCCCAATTCCTCAGCTAGGGTCTTTTTGTTGAATGTAGTGGTAGATAATATCTTGTTCGCTACAGTCGTAGTAGTCCATTGCTTGTCTTTCTCTGATACCTTCATCTTTTTTTGTTTTAATTATTTGACTTTCCTGTGGCTCATCTGCCTGCTCTACTACACCACATTCTAGGCATACGTATACTCTCTCTTTGTTTCTAATCTGATTAACCATGTCTGAGACACAGTTTGGACAGAACCTACCGTTATTTTTACTTCCCCAACTCATATCGTTTTAAATAATTCGTTAACTACGTAGAAGACTTCCTCAGCATCGCTTGCTGCCCCTTCCCGTATCTCATTCCTTTCAAAGTGCTTATTCTCTCCATCGATTTGGTCAACCTCAATCCAAGCTATCGTACCACAGTAGAAGTGTGCCATAAAGTACACAGGAACATCCTTCTCCTCTTTTACGCCCAACATTTTAATGTACTTCTTTAAAGCAACAAGCACTGTTGGAAAAAAGCCCCATGCCACTTTAAAGTTTTTAATCTCGACCACTGCTACCAATTTCTTACATTCATATAGTTCATAATCTAAACTCTTCCAATCTAACTTCTCGTAGGTGTACTTGAGTTTGTTTTTCTTTATGAATTTCTTAATGGTGAGTAGCTCTCTCCTTAAGTCCTTCCTCGATTCAAATATTTTCTGCATTAGTTTACCCAATAAATTTGTGTTCTAGGAACGTGAACATCACCTTCCACTGTATGTCATTCATGATTCTTTAAGTAGCAATTGATATAGTACCGCTTACCGTCCTCACCCAATATGTGAATTTTGTGTTGATTGCTTTTTGTATCGCTCATATAGCCTTTTTGTTTGGACTTCTGAAAAGTTATTACCTCTACTAGTTTTAAACCCGTTTTGATTCAATTGAGCAGTTATCGCATAAAAGGAGACACCTGCTTTCGCTAACGCAATTATGAATGCTCCGGCTCTTTTATTGTTCTGATTATTCAATGCTTTGTCAATTCTTACCTTTTTTGCCTTTTGACGGGACTCATCAGTTAAGTTACTTGGCATACCAAGAGACTTTACAACATTGCCCGATTTTGAAATATGTTTTTCACCACGAGCAATCTTAGATTTTATCTCCTGCAGAGCTGCTGAGGTTCTTTCTGAGATGCGCTCCAATTCCTCTTTAGCCATTGAGAACTTAAATTCCTTAATTAGCTGATTATCAAAGGGTGACGTAGCCTCTATAAACTCAACACCTAGGTCTTGCAATTTACCCATCACTCTGTACCCTCCACGAGAGATACGTGAGAGATTCTTTACAACAAGAGTCGCTTTTAGCTTAACACACATATCAATTGCTGCATCAAGTTGGAGTCTAGAGTTGTTTGCTCCGGATTCAATCTCAGTAAATTCTCCTACTAGTTCGCCATTGGCTTTGACAAATGGGCGAACACTACTCTGCTGAGCTCCTAAACCTAAACCTGTATTCCCTTGCTCCTCCGTTGACACACGATAGTAAGCTATAAATTGTTTATTCTCCATAATTTTATCTTTTTAATTAAACTCTGCTGCAAAGATACGTAAAATAATTTACATATTGTTTTATGGTTTAGTTAAAGATATGTTAATGTATCTACCAAAAATGAGAAGTCAAAAATATTTCTTATCTTTGTCCCAAGAAAGGGGGAAAGGGGGATAGCACTAGTAGATAATTATTAGAAGTGTAACTACTAGTAGATAAGTATAAAGTAGATAATGCTTATAATATAATACTTATAATATGTATCTACTAGTAGATTATCTACTATAAGATATAACTATTATAAATAAATGATTATATTCTTTTCTTTGTGTTACTTTCTTGTCTTACGAACAAAAAGAGCTACATTAGGAACTGCTTAATCAAATCAAAATTATATATGGAAGGAATCGGAAACTCAATTACTAAAACATTCTTATACGTTGCTGCAGCATTATTATTAATAGGCGCTGCTCTAGGTAGTTTCATCACATGGTTACTTTGCTGAATAAAAACTAAAACTAATATAAGCTCCTCTAAGGGGCTTTTTTATGTCCGGTAGTGAAATATACCCGAGAGGTAGTAAAAGTTTAGCAGAGGGCACGATTTATACCTCTACGGGGTTTTTAGTGGTCGTTTGTTAGCCTACCATGTTGAACATCTTCTATCCTAGCATGCTGAATCAAAAAAAAAATTATATAAAAATTTTTCGGGCAACGCCTCTCTTTAGGGTCTATATAATAAATCCCCGTCCCGACTCGAAAGGGAAAACCAAAATTTCTCGATGGGGTGGGGTTTGACTTTTTCGATTTTCAGCCATAGTTTTGAGATTTTTGCTTGCTATCTATTGCTGCATCCATGCTACTACTATATTCTACGATACTGATACTCAACACATTAAATTCATTCATTCCTGTTCGCATGTGGTAATACTAACATCATTTAAACGAACATCTAAGTAATGTTAGCATGGTTTTGCTTAGCTGTGCTCGTGCACGCATGCTGTATCAACGGCTGCTGCATCAAGCTGCGTGCTCTCTCGCAAGTTCGTCGGGGATTGTATTGATATACATGCTGTATCTATAGGCAGTACTTGTATCATGCACCATACATGCACCCCTGTTCACATACTACTTAACTACCACTACCTCAACTACTTAGCTATGTACTATGCAATACATACTACCATTGTTGAACTGCATACTCCATCAACGAAATGCATTCTCCCTACAAATCTCACAAGCTCTTCCTACAAACATTTTATCCAATATTTCATCAAATTGTGTATTTCATCGTTGTTATTTACCATTCATCGAAAAGTCATTTTATTTTGTTGTGTATGTTAACTATCTGTATATCAACAGGTTATAATTACCTAATATCATCTTACTCACTCATTATCAACGAGTTAGTATCAGCATCCATTTAAAATATATGTATTACTATTGCAGTGTTGGAAGCAACAAACGTTCTTATACATTATTGGATTATCATCGAGCTCAGCACAAGCATCCTGCTTACTGCTCCCCTGCTACATACTTACTTAGTATCCTACAGCACAGCTCACTCTTACAGATGATAAACATGTTGGTCATAGCTTTCCCGATTGTGGGTTAAATGGTAAAAGTAGATGGCACAGATTATAGTTAGCTTTGTTGGTAACATGGAGCATAGGAGTAGAATTGCTATTGAGAGCAACCTATGTAAGTAGTATTACAGTAGTAGACAGTTCATCGTCAGACTCAATAAGGATACACGAGTAGCAACTTGCATTGAGACTATAATCGGGAGTAAAGATTTCTCCTAAAATCAAATCGGTTACAGACTGTAGAGATACAGTAAGTACAATCATCTGTATACGTTAGGGTATACGAGGTTCGAACCCTCCACAGATGACTAATGGCAATGAATCGGATGTGTGAAATAATAAGCACGTACAGGTTCGAATCCTGTCTTTGCCTCTAACAATTAAATCAATTATCATGACAAATTGCAGTGAGTTTTTTAGAATTATTAAAGATGTTAACACCAAGAGAGAGTTTACAAGTACATTATCAGAGATATCAGCTTATTACATTGAGGGGTTAGCTAACTACAAGACAGCATCATCTAAGAAAGCATTTCTAACTAGGGACAGAAAAGATGTTGAGGAGCATCATGACGATTTAGTTAGAGCATATGGCACATCTCACAGACTGCTATATGGTGAGCGAGTTAATCGTATTGACATCGTTATGGCAGTAGAAGAAATTAAAATAATCAATAAACTATATAACACATTATAATCATAAAATATAATACAATGACAGCACTAGTTATAGTAACAATTGTTTATGTTAGCTTTTGGATAATATCAACCGTGGTCTTATTCGGAATGCTTACAGATAACTTCGAGAAGGACTTAACAAAGAAGGATGTAGTTATTACCTTGATAATACCTTTCTATCCTATATTGAAAGAGGCATTTAATAACTTTAAAAAACTAAAATAATGAGCACAAATTTAACAATTGCAGGAGCAAAGAAGTACATCACATCGAACTATGGTCAACCAAGACACAATGTTAAGTCACTAGTACTAGCATGCAGAAGACTAGCTAAGGAGCAGAGAGGTATAACACCTACAGACCTATTTCATCTACTAATTGAGAATGAGCCAATTGCAGGTGCATATACACATTCATATGGTTTTCATACTGCTCAAGGTAGATACCTAATTGACACACTACAATCGTACTACTACCAAATAGAGAGAGGGTTGAGTGAAGACGAAGTATTAATTTTAAACTAATAATATCATGAACACAAACAAAGAGAAAATCAGAACAGTAAAAGCAGTTATCACTACACTAAAATCAAATATAGGATATGGATTAGGACATTTCAGCATAGAGGAGTTGAATAAGGCAGAGTTTAATATCCACTGTAACATAGGAAAGGATATAGCATTCTACAGCACAGATATTGTAGCACTAATAGAGCCAACAGCACTAAGCTCCTACCTACGGGTTATAGATGGCGAGATAGTATTGAGAGTATATGTAACATTAAATCACGAAGAGTAATGAACACAGTAAAAGAAACTTGGACAACAGATGAGCTACAGGATGACTTTAGGGTATTAGGATTTGCCTATGGTTTTGTAGCAGTAGAACGCAAGTCAGATGGACAGAAAGGTAGCCTAGATTTTGGAGGTAAACCAAGACAGTATTATAACTTTGTAAAAGCTTAGAGATGAGACGTAGAAACATATCAGATTGGAACAGGAAGAGAATGTCTGCAGGTGCAGGCATCACTAACCGTGAGTTTATATTAGCAATACAGAAGAAGAGAGATGCTGAGAGAGAAGAGAAAGAATTAATAACTAAAAATATAACAAGATGAAAACAGTATTAACATTAACACGAGTATACTACAAAGAGGTGAAGATTGAATTAGATAATTCATTACTAAAAGGATTGAGCAATGAAGAGATTGCTGAATATTTAATAGGGGATTATCCTTATGATGAAGAAGAGAGTTTATTTTCACAAGCTGAACTACAAGATGGTGAGCCCGATGATGAGGATAGATATGACATCTATGATGATATGGGTAACCAAGTTTATGGAGGACATTTATAATAACAATTAAAATTATACACCATGAATACTTTAATATCAAAATTGACAGATACAAACAGCTTAGCAGTGAACATACCTGTAGCTATAGCACTAACATTCATAGCAGTATCAGTACTAGCTTTGATAGGTAACCTAATTATTAACCCATCAACCATTGCTAACGCAAGCTTTGGAGGATTTAATTTATAATATCATGACAACATTTAAGAGTAACAAAGATAAGGGTGAATTGCAGGACAGGAATGCAGTTAAGAAGACTGTAACACCTTTCGGATACTCAGTGTACACAAGTGGTGCAACTAGAGAGAGAGTAGTGTAGGATGTAAAACTAATAAACAATAGAAACTATGGCAACTAAAGAAGAGAAGAGAATTTATCAGATAGGTAAGAAAGCCTATAATTTATTGAACGATTTGCGTGACTTGTGTTATGCAGATGACATAGAAGAATTTGATAGGCTGCATGACGATTTATACTACCAAGTAGTAGGTATTAATGAGAGCTTATGTATGTTCAGAGATGAAGTACGTGATGGCTGTGACGTGAGTGGCTTTGAGTCAGAATTTAAAGAGGCATTAGCTTTGGCTAGGTCTATTAAAAGATTTCATACTCAGCTTAAGAAGGCGAGCTCTAAGAACTTTAATTGGATATATGGATAAGATTAACTGATGAGGATTTAGTATCCGAAACATGGGTAGCTACGCTGCTTATGTCTTAATCATAAATTAAACAGGATGAATAACTTAATTAAACTACAGCAGGAGACATCAATAGGGTGTCAGAGGTTACACATTGATACCTCAACAAGCTACAGGGATTTTATCATCACCGAGTATGATAATAAGAACACCGAGACAGAATCTCTACACATACAGCTACAAGCTGATGAGCAGGGGCTCGTGATTGGTAACGTACAGTTAAATGTACTAGGCATCAAGCTATTGAAGGAATTTATTAACACATTATATATATAGTTATGAAGACAATACAAGGTAAGACAAGGTTCGGCATGGTGTACATCCTGCAGGACAGACAGAACAGAACACGAAAGTTTAGACTAGGAATAAGATATAGTAGTGATACATACCTAAACAAGCTATTAAGCTTCTACCTAGGGTACTACATACTTAGTTTCTACACATTTGAGATGAAGACACCTAAGCAATTGTGGTATACTATGAAGTTTAGGTTCAGACGTTGGTTAAGCAAGACTGAGACTAGACTAGAGCATTGGTACAGGTATAACTTTGAGAACAAGACTATCTACTACTCAGTGACTAGTATGGATTGTGATTGCTGTGAGTCCACAAGCTTTGGTATACATAGGAACTATAGAGAGTACTATGATTGGTTGAATGATGAGAGTGAATGGGATTGGGTAGAAGGCAGGACTAGTGTAGACCTACACGATAAAGATGAGTGGGAATACTACAATGACCAACCACGTAGGACTCGTGATTATATCATGGAGGCATACGAAGACGGAAGAGGAACACATGTAAATATTTAACTATGAAAATTATTCAAGCAGTATATGGTCTAGAGACTACTCTAGGCATAAAGCACATAACAAATAAGTCCATTATGAAGGACTTCAAAAGAGGTTGCCTTGAGCAACAAGTATTAACCTGTAATTCTAAAAAAGATGAAGACACAGTATTTTAAAGTTGATGGTGAAAACCACATGATTGACGATGGTGGTAACCATTTCGTTAATGGAGTATGCGTTAACCCGTTAGATGGGGAAGGCAAAATTGGGGGTACATATCCTCCTGTAGAGAGCAGAGAGCCTGCTATCACAGTAACAGGACACCGACCTATCATAGTTACATACGATAAGAAAGGTAATCCTGTGTACACAGCTAAGATTAACTGATGAGGATTTAGTATCCGAAACAATCACTCTCACTTTCATGTAGGGTGGTTGTCTTAATCATTAAATATTATATTTATGGCACTACCATTAGAGAGATTTAAAAGTGAGTACATGTCTAAGATGAACTTCATAGTTTGGGAAGCTGCACAGTGGGTGCAGTTCAGAGGCTATGAGTGGGATGAGCTATCAGATACAGTGACGTTAGAGTTTAGGTCATCAAGCTATGGTATTGGTTTTAACATCACAAGTAAGGCATTTACTATTCTGTATGGTGAGCCATACTATCCATACGAAGAGACGTATGACTATTTCAAGCAGGTAAAGTACAACGAGTGTATCCCTGTTAATCGTAAATCATAATTAATATGGCAACGAAAACATTTAAGATTGGTGAGTACTGCAAGGGTGGTATCATCACAGCAGTAGCAACAAAGACAAAGGTAACAATCATAGCAAAGGATTGGGACTATTCAGCAGGTACACGCAAAGGCAGTGACCAAAGTGGGGCTACTGAATTTGACAGACGAGAGGTATCAACTAGTAGCTCAAGTGCAATACGAGAGCTTCAAGACTTCTTGGAGGACTTGACAACAGACTACTACGCAGGACAGGTATTGGATTGGGTAGAGAGTAAGACGGAATTTACTAACGCATATTTTTGGTAGGATGAGCGTACTAGTCAGAATATATATCCCACAGAAGGATAAGGCAAATATTAGTAGAGACACCTTCGAGGAAGGATTGGAGCTACTAGGTAAGACGGAGGCAGACATCAAGCAAAGGGTCAAGTGGTCTAGCTTTGAGGATGTCTACTTCCATAACACAAAGAATTATATAAGAATTATTAATAAATAAAATCATGACACGAAAAACAATTAAGATTACAGAGAGCGATAACTTCGTATGGAAGGTATTGACAGAGCAGGAAGCCAAGGATGTTATATCCAATGGTGCATTTTCTTTATATGCTCTACACGATGATGACTCAGGGAGTTTAATACCGGATGAGAGTGAATTGCAGGAGTACTTAGAGCAGGGAACTGAGATAGGTATAGAGGTAGGGTTTATTAGAACAACCGCTAAATCAGAGGTGATATGACAGCAGAAGAATTTTACAGAAAGGAACGTGCTTATTTAAACATCATATTATCTAACGACCAACGTGATGTTATAAAATTAATGGAAGCCTACCTCAAAGCAGAGGTAGGGGGTATAAGTGGAGATTTAACTAAAATAGGTATGGCTATAGGGTTATTAAATTCAATGGTTTTAAGTGGAGAACAGCACTCTGTATATTCAAAAAACAAAGTAGAAGAGGCTTTTGATTTAATACAACAACTACTAAAACAATAGACATGGAAAAATTTATAACAATTAATGGTGACAGGGCTTGGGTATCTGAGAAGAAGAGCTTGGAGGATGCTAGGCAGTCAGCTATTAATATTAGCGACCACAACAAAGAGATTATTGTGAGACCTATTGAACAGCTTACTGACCACACTAGGGTATACCAAAACAAACCTGTAGATGACATCTTAGATGACTTTGAAATAAGTGAGGCGATGAGGATTTATGGTCTAGGATTCACCAAATCTAATAATAATGGTTTTGTAGGTGGGCTATTTAACCTAAAAGGAGATAGTATTGTTGCAATCTTTGATGCATGCTTCTACGTAAGGGGTCACGAATTTCCACTGAACACAAAGACTTTACTTCTAATTAAATCCCTACAATATTGGAACAAGACACAGTAACATTCATAATCTGTATTACAGGCATGTGGCTCATAGTGTGGTTACTCCTAAAGGTTATTAACCGAAAAGATAAAATATGGGAAGAGAGACAAGAAGACAGGGGTTCACCCTAGTGCTACTTATAAGCTTATCACTCTCATCAGTCAAGGCACAAGACCTACACAAGATATACAACATAGTAAGGCATGTTGAATCTAATAATAGGGTACATGTGGTTGGTGATGGGGGTAGAGCTTATGGAGTAGTTCAAATACACAATATTTGTGTACAGGACATCAACAGGTTATATGGCACAAGCTATACACACAAGCAGGCTTTCAATAAGCATACTGCGAAGGAGATGTTTATTCTGTATTTAAAAGCAGGTATTAGGTTGTTTAAGAGAAGGCATAGCAGGTTGCCTAGCGAGAGCGAAATCGTGAGGATGTGGAATGGTGGTATCTATATGGGATACAGGAAGACATCAACATTAAAGTATCTAAAGCGATACCTGCATTACAAGAGTTTATTAATTAAAAACAAAAGAGAATGAAAAAAGTATTTTTGATTTTGGTGTTAGCATTAGCATCTTTTACCTTCACTTCATGTGAAGATGAGTGTACTCAACCTGCACTATGTACATTAGTTTCACAACAGGATTATGGTAAGTCATCTTATGCAAAGGTCACAACTTCCGATAAGGTTGATGTATGTCATAATGGCATGACCATATCTATTGATGTAACATCACTTCAAGACCATTTAGACCACGGTGATACTGAGGGTGAATGTGAGACCTTAAGCGATGGTGGGCTAGTATTTAGAGGTGGAGAGGTTGTAGAGATTAGCTGTGATTACAGCTTACCTTTCCTACACACTACAGATAATGGTACACAGTGGTTATATACTGAAAATTAATTAAGGAAAGTGGGTATGGACTGAGTTGGTTAAGAGGCTACGTCTTCATCGTCGTATATCGCAGGTTCGAATCCTGCACCCACTTCTAATTTTAAAGCAACAAACATGGAAAACAAATTAGCATGGATTGACAATCCGTACAGAACTATTATCGAGCATGCAGAGCTGCAGATAATGAAAGGTGGCACTACCGTAAAAGGTGCTATAGAGGACTTAGAACAAATGCTTGAAAAGACGGATAATGAGGTAGCCAAAGAGAGGGTATCTTATGTTCTTAACCACTTAGAAGATAGCTACGATGCTAGGTACTTGAGAACCAAGAACTATCTACTTCAAGGGATGATTATACAGTACTTAAAACAGAATTTAATATGATGGAACTAGAATTTTTTATCCTAGCTGTAGCTATAGGCACACTAGTAATAGCGTTAGCAGTATTTTTCTTTTTGGTAGTAAAGTGTATTGCAGATATAACTAAAGATGAGGATGAGATTGAATGGTAAATGGTAAGTTAGTATTGGCTATAGATTTGCAATCACCAAGAACCTCAACTTTTCCGGAGAGGCAGTCAACACAATAAAACTGTTTTAGCCTACGAAGATGAATGTTGTATCAACAGAAAGGATAGCTAATGAGTTAGAGAGAATGTTCAAGCATGATACACCTTTAACTTTTTATTACTTGAAGTGGTTGGATGATATGAACCCTGCACTATTCAGAAATATTCTGAGGGATGGTATGAGGTTCTTACCTACCATGAAGAGTTAATTATATGTTAACAGTAGGGTACAATCAATTGTAAGGTTGTACCTTTGCAAAAACTAAAAGATGAGAGTGATTTTATTAGCAGTAGTTATTATAGGTGCTTACTACGCATTTATATTGTGGCTACACAACAACAGGAACATATGAAAATAAGTAAGCTAGAGAAGATATTGGCACAAGCCATTATCACAATAGTCATAGCAGTAGCTATAGTAGCTATAGTAGCTATAGTAGCTATAGTAGCTATAGTAGCTACTGTTTATTCAACAGTAGTAGTATTTTTTACATTTTAATTTAAAACCATTTAAAACATGATTACAGTAAACAAAGTAGCTAGCCTACAAAAACAAAGTCAAGATGCCTTAAGTATCTTCGAGAAGACAGCAACTAGATTGCGAAACATTAATGAGAAAATAGCAGCAGCTACAGCAGTACATGTTGGAAAGGCAGCTAAATTAACTGCAGAAATTGAGGTACTAGATGTATCAGCGGCAAAGAATGCCAAGCTTGCATCTAAGCTTACGAGTTTCTTAGAGGACTAATTATTAATAACCTAAGTTTACGAATGTCAAAAATTATTCGTAAATTTGCAACCCACAAAAATTTTATGGAACAAATACAAAAGTGGTTTGAGGAGTCAAGGTTATTAAAGGTGTTCACATTTAGAGACCATGAGTTCATCATTGAGAATGGGTTTAAGATTACTCACTACTTCGATGATAACTCTTATTCTATACAAGACACAAGGCAAAGTGATTTCTATAGTGAAGTGAGCCAAGAAGATTTAAAGGTCATGCAGGAACACGGATTTATAAAAGGGGCAAGAACTATTACATACACTAGAAACAAGAGCCGAGTTGCCGAGTATATAAAGTCAATAGAGGGTTTATACAGGATGAAAGCTAAGTACAAGAAAAGCTTACCAAAAAACAAAGCATTCTATACAAAGCGTATCAGGAACTGTAGCAAGAACATTCATGATTATCATGACATGCTTCAATTCTACCAATCCAAGGTAGAGCAATTTGAAAACACAACAATTTAATTTTAATTTAATTTTTATATTATGAGCAGAACAAAAAGAAGAGGTGGAAATGCTTCACCTATTAAACGTTATTTACAATTCAGTGGTAGTACAGGACAGTTTAGCTACTACGATAAGGAGAGTAAAGAGAGAGTAGAGCTAGATGAGCTTGAAATCGTGGTGCTAGATGTACGTTCATCTATAACAGGATTTAATTCTGACACTAGTGCACAGATTACTTCTAACTTAGTAGCAGCTACAGGTTCAGAAGTTTTAAAAGTAGCTTCTTGGAAGGATGGTAAGTCTACAGACATTGCCGAAGGTCTTTACAAGGAGATTAAGGACAAAGTAAAAGCAGTAGGTGGTAAGTTTACTGCCAATGTAATTTGCTTATGTGATGTTACAGGTGAGGGTAAAGAGGTTTGTAACTTACAATTCCAAGGGTCTTCATTAAATGGGTGGATTAACTTCCTAGACTCATTAGACAGAGATGGTGAGTATGATAATGTAATCACCATTAAGAGAGGTGCTCTATCTAAATTGTTGAAAGGTAAGTTTGTACCTGTGACAGACGAGGAAGAAAAAGAATTGGATGCTAAGCTTAAAAAGAACCCTCGTGCTCCTAGACCAATTTGGTTCTATGTACTAGAGTTTGATACAGTAGAGATTACTGATGAGCAAGCTGATGAGGCAGGTGAGTATGACGATGAATTACAGGCATACTTTAATGGTAACAAACCTGCTACTAAAAATGATGATAGTGATGAGGATGAGGACGATGCTCCTACAGCTCCGGATGATGCCGAGGCAGATGAGAAAGATGACTTACCATTTTAGATAGGTCATGGCAGTTAAGATAAGCAAACTATGGAGCGATAACAAGTTCCTATGTCTAGCTAACAATTCAAAACTGCTTTATATTTATTTAGCTACAAGCCCTAACATAATGACTGTTGGGGCTATTAGCGTAAATCTAGAGTTGGTAAAGCTACAGCTTGGATTAAGTATTGAGGATATTAGAGTAGCCACTACAGATTTGAAGACGATGGGATATATACAAGTAGCAAAATATAATGATGACTTGTACTTCATTGTCCCTAGTCACTTTGCATCTGTACCAAAAAGTGATACTACGGTACTTAAGATAAACAAAGAGCTAGCAACTTTACCTAAAGGATTAGTAAAGCTTTTAGATAAGCTAGGCATTAACACAGCAAGAAAGGTTGTGGAATTTGAAGAGCCAACACCTGCAGAGGTTATGGACTATGCATTAGAACTTGGATACAAAGTGAGTGCTGATGATTTCATAAACTTTTACAGAGAGAAAGCTAAGAAGTATGGCAAAGAAGGTCTATGGATTGATGGTAGAGGCAAGCAGGTAAAGGATTGGAAAGCTAAACTTAGAATTGTTTGGTGTAAGGATGAAAATAAGTTGAAGGTAGTAGATGGAGCACCTAAAGGGTTTGAGTCCTTCTACATTGAGTTTGAAGGTAAGCAAGTATTTCCGGAGTCTTGGAAGGGTGGTAAGCCACATAGTAAGAATATGGTAGTTAATAAAGCACTTAATAGAGAATATGAAAAAAGGAAATTACAAAGGAAAAGGTGAACACTTGGTTAATGAACTAGAGTTAATAATAGAGCAGCAAGCAGAAGAACTACACTTAATTAAAAGCGGACAAAAGCCATTAATTACAGATGGTGTTAGCAAATCGTTTTATTGTGGTTGTGATGGCTTGGATGAAAAAGACCTACTTTGCAATATTATACAATGTGAAGGTTGTGCTAAAGCCGAAAGCGAACAATAATATGTTTGCTAACGTTTTGAATATGGTGCGTAGCGACCAAAACAGATACAAACTTTGAATTAGTATTAACTTAAATAAATAGAACAATGAGTAAATTAAGCAAAAATAAAAGCTATGCAATATATTTTGTGTTAGGCTTAGTTATTTTATGGATTTTAGCCTATGTATGCTTTGCATTTGTATTAGCAGAACTGAACCCCTTTAAATGGGAACAATCAATTAGAGGAGAATATGTGTTTGCTATGATAAGCATACTTGCACTTAGTTTTCCAATATCACAACTGATTAAATTAGAGTTGAGCTAATTAATCCTAACGGACGAGTTTATGAACAGTAATTTAAAAACGATGGATAATAAAACAAAACTTAGTAAAATAGCACAATACCAAAATAACGGTAATTGGCACGAATTAACTTGTGGGAATGATAGCCAACATTTGCCACTTGTAGGAAAAGAAGTAAATGGTAAAGTTATTTTGGTATGCTTGGAATGTGACTATGACCAAGATTATATACCCGAAGTAGTTTTTAAATAATTGTTTATGCATATTATCATAAAATCGTTTTAATGTTTACGAGTATAAACACAGTAAATTTTTAAGATTATGGAAATATTGATTAAAAATTTAACAGAACAATTATATAAAGTAATTAAAGAACACCCGATTGAAGTTGATAACGATACTTATTGGAGGGGCGTGAAAATTGGATTAGAAACTGCTATTGAATTGGCACGAACCCTTGAAAATTAATTGTGTTTATACAATGTTGTGTGCTAATTAAACTTAATAAAAATGGAAAAACCTAGAGAAATAAAAATAACCAATGTAGACAAGAAAAAGCAATGTGATATAAACGTTGTTAGTAGCAGTACGGATATTAAGAAAAAGCTCATTTGGACTGACTATTACTTAAACAAATATAAGTGGTACAGAAAATGGCGAAAATGCACTTGGTATAAGCACGAATTTACAAAAGATGCACTAGAGCTTTCAATAACATTTGTAGGCACTTGGTGGGCTTTGTATGGGAACATAAATAGATACTCTAAAGTAGTTGATAAAGAACAATGGTAGTATTGCTACTAACGGATTACGGCTATGAATAGTTTATTTACGGATTTAAAAACAGAGACAATGATAGATAAAAAACAAATAATAACAGACTTTGATAAAATAATAGGTAATAACCAAGAAGTAACTGATGAAACGCATATGGATTTAGTAGATGAATGTGCTGATTATACGGAAACATTAGTAAATAAATTATTGTTAACCGATATTAGCCAACAACGTGAACTGTTAATTGATTGCGTTGACCACTGTTATAATGTAGATAACTATAAATTTAGAACCACAGAAGATAAAGTAGATAATTACATTGAATCAATTAATTGTGGCTAACATTAAAGGCTATGATTAGTAGCGAGCAAATAAACCAAAAACACAGAAATAATGACAGAATTTAAAAAGTATTTAAAGCAAGCTAGAGAAGAGTTTGCTTATGAGATAAGCAAATATACCGTAAAAAATAATTTAGCTTTAAGAACTGCATCTGACAGCTTGCTTATTGCCTTTGACCAAGCAACTGAAAAAGCTATTAATTATAGCCAATGTTGTAAAAGCGATATCGAACAGTTTTATTGCCTTGCAAAAATACATTATTCTGAAATGGTTGGAGATGAAGGTTGTGATGAGCAATGTGTTAGATGTAAACTTAAAGGGCAATAAAATTGCATACAACGGGTTGGCTATGAATTTTTAAAACACGGTTATGAAAAAAAAATACACTAAAATAAAGGTTTTAAGAATTTCAGAAACTCAATACAACACTCTTAAAAAATGGAGGGTTATAATATAAATGTATGCAAGTTTATTCGTGATGCTATAAGCGAAAAGATAAACCGAGAACATAAAGAGTTAAAACCTAGGCAAGGCACTGAGTATTGCCCATTTAGTAATAACACAATTAAGATTAATAATTAATTATAATATATGACAAACGGAAAGGAAGTAGCTAGAGAATACATGTCTCACGGATTGAATCCACTACCTATAGCTAAAGGAGAGAAGAGACCACTAAATGAGAACCATAATACAATACGCATCACTGAGGAAGACATTGAGAACTATCCCTATGATGCTATAGGTGTATCTACAGGTATTATTTCGGGAGGTCTTGAGGCAATTGATTTTGATTTAAAGAATGCCAAAGACCCTAAGCTAGTAATGGACATCTTCAAGTCTAAAATTCCTGTGAGGCTATTAAAAAAATTAGTGGTACAAAGAACTGTATCCGGTGGCTTCCATATGGTCTATAGATGTGAGGATATTTCATCATCTAAAAAGCTAGCTAAGAATGCTGACGGTCTAGCAGTTATTGAAACTAGGGGTGAAGGTGGATTAATTAAGTGCTATCCCTCTGAGGGGTATACCTTAATACAAGGTTCATTTTCAAAGATACCAATCATTAGTCCGGAGGAGCGTTTAAGCTTATTCATATCAGCTAAGATGTTGAATGAAACAATTATCAAAGATGCCTCAAAAAGAATGAGGTCAGAGGACAGAAAGAAGTTCGATAAGTTTCCAACATACAATAACGATATTGATATAGGTATAGAGCTTTTAATGAAGCATGGGTGGATAGTGTTCAATGAGGACTCAGAGTGGATTAACCTAACTAGACCCGATAAGACTGATGGTATATCAGCAGGGTATCACAAAGGTGGTAAGTTCCTATATGTATTCTCATCTTCAACTAATTTTGATGAGGAGAGACCATACAACAACCACGCAATATTTGCTGAGCTTGAATGTGATGGTAAGTATGATGTGGCGTATGCTAAATTATATGAGGCAGGGCATGGCACTGATGAGAGTGATGCAAGAACTAAGGATGAAGAAGATGAGGAAGATTGGGAAGAGCAGCTTAAGAGCCTATCTTTTCTTTCTGATGATGTAGAAGAGAACTCTTACCTAGACCAAGCTCGTAAGGGTGAGGTTAGTCAAGGGTTATCTACAGGGTGGGTAGATATTGATGAGTACTACAGGTTCAAACCTAATTCCTTAAACATTGGTCTAGGTTATGATGGGGTAGGTAAGTCAGTATTCATGCTATCCATGGCTGCAGCATCTCACGTACTTCACGATTGGAAGTGGGGTATGGTAATGCCGGAGAATAGGACAGCGATGTCTAGGAGACGTTTAGTTGAGACTTTATCGGGCAGAAGTATTGATAGCTTCAAAGAGAGTCCAATACTTTTTGAGAAGTACCTGCAGGAGTCTAGAGAAGCATTTCACATCATCTCTAACAAGAGACACTATTCAATTAAGGATGTCATAGAGATGGGTAAAAGATTATACGAAGTTGAGGGTATTAATTGCCTATTGATTGACCCGTATAATTTCTTTAAGGTTGGAGGTAATGCATATAGCCACAACAATGAAATATTGTCTGAGCTTCGTGTATTTGCTGAAAGCTATTGTGCTGTACAGATTATGGCTCACCCATCATCTAATTCACCAAGGACTAATATAGATGAGTATGGCTATTTAATGCCACCTTCTAAGTATAGTATCCAAGGAGGGGCAGATTTTCCTTACCGTGTTGATGACTTCTTTGTAGTACACAGGGTAGTAAATCACACAGACCATGAGGTTAAAAGAACTATGCAGTTTATAGTTGAGAAGGTAAAGGAGGTTGAGACAGGTGGTAAGAGACATGACAAGGATGACTATTCACAGCTTATTTATGAGGAGCGTGGAGGTTTCTTAGGATATTGGGATAGTAAAGGTAATAATCCTATGTATGCAGCAATCAAAAGTAGACAGGGTGTTAGAGCTCAAATGAAAGTAGTTACACCTGCAGAAGCATTTGATGCTCCGGAAGAGAAAGTTGAGGTGGATGTAGAATTTAAGACACCATTTTAACTAACAATTAACAGTAACAACAGATAATTAATCGTAAATTTGCAAACTATGAGTGAAAAAGTAGTAAGAACATTTGAAACAGGTGCAAACAGAGATGTTGATGGAGGTAAGCTAGACTATGAGGGTTTCCTTTCACCTACAGTACTAAAGAGGTATGCTGAGTACATGCACAAGAACAGGACGTTGAGGGACGGAAGTCTCCGAGACTCTGATAATTGGCAGAGGGGTATACCCAAGGATGTCTATATGAAGTCAATGTATAGGCATTTTTTTGACGTTTGGAGTAACCATAGAGGTATTCCGACACACGATGACAAGGTAACTAATTTGTGTGCACTACTATTCAATGCAATGGGCATGCTGCACGAAGAACTTAAAGTAACACAACTAAAACAAGTAAATGATTAAGACAGAACAGAGACAAGTAAAGTGGGGTGAGCTTGGTAACATCACCTATGCTAGAACCTATTCGAGAGATATGGGCAAGGGGGTTAAAGAAACCTTTTCTGATACAGTGGAACGCGAGCTGCACGGAATTACCAAACAGTTGAAGCTAGAGATGGACGATGCTGAAAAAGAGTTTTATCGTATGATGAGACATGAAATGAAGGGCTCTGTAGCAGGGCGATTTATGTGGCAGTTAGGTACGAAGACAGTAGACCAACTAGGTTTACCTTCTCTACAAAACTGTGCATTTGTAGTAATAGATGAACCAATCACACCTTTCACATGGGCTATGGATATGCTTATGCTAGGTTCGGGCGTAGGTTTCTCTGTTAAAAGAGAGCATGTATACAAGCTACCTAAGCTGCAGAGGAAGAAGATTAAGATTGAGAAGTTCAATGACAAGCAGGCAGACTTTATTGTACCCGACACAAGAGAAGGTTGGGTAAAGCTATTAGGTAAGGTTCTAAAGTCTTACTTCTATTCCGGAGAGGGGTTTACTTACAGCACACAGTTAATACGTGGGTATGGTGAACCAATAAAAGGTTTTGGTGGTGTAGCCTCCGGAGCTGCAATACTTATAGAGGGTATTGAATTAATCTGTGGTATATTAGATGCTAGAAGAGGTAAGCAGTTAAAACCTATTGATTGCTTAGACATCATGAACATTATAGGTAGCATTGTTGTAGCAGGGAACATAAGACGTTCAGCACAAATTGCTATAGGTGATTATGATGACCTTGAGTACTTGAAAGCTAAGAGATGGGATTTGGGCTCTGTACCAAATTGGAGGGCTATGAGTAATAACTCTGTAGACTGTCCTGATGCAAAGCTACTACCACAAGAGTTTTGGGATACATACGAGCAGGGAGAGCCTTATGGTCTAGTTAACATACCTCTATCAAAAACGATTGGTAGATTAGGAGATGTAAATTATCCCGACCCCGATGTAGAAGGTTATAATCCTTGTGCAGAGCAGGGTCTAGCAAACAGGGAGACATGTTGTTTAGCTGAGGTTTACTTACCTAACATAGAAAGCTATGATGAGTTAGTTAGTGTAGTTACAACATTGTACAAGGTAGCTAAGCACTCATTAGCACTTAAGTGTCACCAAAAGACTACGGAAGAGATTGTTCATAAGAACATGAGAATGGGTATAGGTATGACAGGTATAATGATGTCAACACCGGAGCAGCTAAGTTGGTTAAGTCCGTGTTATGAGTATCTTAGAAGTTATGATGAAGCTTACTCTAGGGATAATGGTTTCCCTGTGTCTATTAAGCTTACTACGGTAAAGCCAAGTGGTACACTATCATTATTGGCAGGGGTTACAGCAGGTGTTCATCCTGCAACAGCAGGTAGGTTCTACATACGTAGAATTAGAATAGCATCTGACTCACCATTGATTGAAGTTTGTAAGTCACATGGATACCATGTAGAGTTTCAAGAGAATTTTGATGGCTCTCTAGATAAGAAAATATGTGTTGTGGAATTTCCATGTAGCTATCCGGAAGGAACTATTACTGCAGAGGATATTGACGTATTCACACAGTTGGAGATGGTTAAGTATATGCAGAAAAATTGGTCAGACAACTCTGTATCTGTTACAGCATATTACACTAAAGAGGAGTTACCTGCAATCAAGAAGTACCTAGAGGAAAACTTTAAGGATAACTTTAAATCCTTAAGCTTTCTGTTAAAAATGGGTGCTTCGGGTTTCAAGCAGCTACCTTATGAGGATATTACCGAGGAGCAGTATAACTACCTTAAGGCATTAACTAGACCAATAGACGTTATCCAAATAAACGAGGATGATATTGAAGAGCTTGGAGCTTGTGGTCTAGGTGGATGTCCAATTAAATAATTTTAACTTAAATTTAATATAAATGAAAGAAGACAAAAAAGAATTAAAACAAGACCTAGAACTTACTGAGAAGGAAGTTAATGATGCAATAAGTTTAATGGAGGTAATAGATGAGGAAGTAGTATCTCCGGAAGAAACTATTGAGGTGAATGTAGAGGATGAAAAATTTCCTACAATGAAAAACATCCCTTATGTGAAGATTGAGAATGAGGATGGTAACGTGTTAAACCCTATTAATGGTAGCTACCCTAACTTCTTTAAAAATCGTAGGGAAAGAAAGGCAGCTATTAGAAAAGCCACAAAGAACCCTAAGAACAATAAGAAGGGAACTAGGCTAGTTGTAACAAAATTAGGTGCTCTAAGCTTTACAAAAGCAGGCGTGGTGAAGCAAACAATTGAAGCTAGTAGAAAACCAATCATAGGAGATTATATGGAGCTTGAAGGTTGGAAGTATAATAGGAGGAGAACTTTAGTACATAATCAAATTAAAAACAATTAGAATGAGTAAGAGACTAAAATTTAAAGAGGATTCAAGAGGTGAACTTATCGCAGGTATAAACTTGGTAGCAGATGCAGTATCTGTTACCATGGGTGCTATGGGTAGGAACGTGGTAATAGAACGTGTAGGTAGACCACCACATGTAACCAAGGATGGTTATTCTGTAGCTAAGGAGATATTCTCTAACTTCCCCGAGAAGAATATGGGGGCACAGATGATGAAGAGTGTTTCAGCTAAGACTGTAGAAGATACAGGTGATGGAACAACTACAGCCACTGTGTTAGCTCAAGCAATGATTAAGTCGGGTGTTAAGCACTTAGAAGCAGGCTCTAATCCCATTGACTTGAAGAGGGGTATTGATGGGGCTGTAACTTTAGTAGTTAAAGAGTTGGAAGGTCAAGCCAAACCAATTGAAACTAAAGAACAGATTAAACAAGTGGCAGCTTTATCTGCAAACAATGATGATAGTCTTGGTGAGATTATTGAGAATGCTATATCAAAAGTATCTAGAGAAGGAACAATAACAGTAGAGGAGTCAACAACTTTCGACACCTACGTGGATGTTGTAGAAGGTCTTAAGGTACATAGAGGTATGCTCTCTGCAGGTTTTGCTACAGAAGAGGATGGAACAGCTACATTAGAGAACCCATTGATTTTTATTACACCAAATAAAATTGATACCATTAATGATATACTACCTATTCTACAGACAGTGCCGGAGAATAAGGCATTACTTGTTATAGGTGGTGAAATATCCGGAGAGTCTATTGCAACGTTAGTTATAAACAAAGTAAGAGGTGGATGGAAGTGTGCAGCTATTAAAGCACCGTTCCTAGGTGAAAAAAGAAACTACACCTTGGATGACATAGCAACCATTACAGGTGGTACATCTGTATCAGAAGCTAAAGGCTTAACGTTTGACCAATTTACATCGGAGATGTTTGGTTCATGTGACAAAGTTATGTTAACCAAAGACTCAACAACATTTATTGGGGGTCATGGAGACAAAGATGCTGTAGAAAGCCTTAAAGAAACCTTGAGGTCGCAAATTGCGACTGCAGACAGTAAGTTTGATGTAGATGAAACAAAATCTAGGTTAGCTCTAATATCGGGTGGTGTAGCAGTGTTATATGTGGGTGCAAACTCAGAGCTTGAGATGAAGGAGAAGAAAGACCGTATAGATGATGCACTAGGAGCTACTAGAGCTGCTATAGAGGAGGGAATTATTGCCGGAGGTGGTATTGCATTGTATAATTGCATACCTCTCTTAGAGTCTGTATTCTCAACTAATAAGGATATTCAAGCAGGTTACAATATAGTTATACAAGCTATTAAAAAACCATTAGAAGTAATCCTTACAAATGCAGGTCAAGATGTAGTCTTCGTTATTGGTAGTATTGATAAGCTAGATAAAGGCTACGGGTACGATGTTAAAGCAGGTCAATATTGTGAAATGATAGATAAGGGTATTATAGACCCTAAGAAGGTAACAAGAGTAGCACTAGAAAATGCTGCATCTGTAGCTGCTTTAGTCTTAATGACTGAATGTACGATAGTGAACTCGGATACTGAGTAGATAATATACCACAGGTGAGTGAATCTGCCTCAAAAACAAGATATAGGTAAAGGTTAACCTCTTGTAATTGCAGTAACCTTGAAAGACCCGAAGCCTGTGGTTTTTAAATTAAATTAAATGAGAGAACAAGAAGGTAAAAAGATATGCGTATTTGATATAGAGGGTGACAGCTTAAATCCTACAAAGATTTGGGTTATGTCAGCAGCTATATTTTCTGCAGGAAGGTGGAGACTAAAGTCTACTACCGACTACGACGAGATGCGAGCATTCTTTACTTCCTGTGACATACTTATAGGACACAATATTATTCTTTGGGATATACCACACATTGAGAGGTTATTAGATATTAAGATAAAAGCTGAGCTAATAGATACTTTAGCATTATCTTGGTACTTAGAACCTTATAGAATGAGGCATGGTTTAGAGTATTGGGGTGAGGAGTTTGGTATTCAGAAACCGAAAATTGACAATTGGGAAGACCAAACTATTGAAGAGTATACCCACAGGTGTGAAGAGGATGTTAAGATTAACTGCATGCTTGTAGATAAGCAGTGGAAGAGTTTAAAGAACCTCTACGATAATAGTATATCAGACATAAACAGGTTGGTCAAGTACTTAATGTTCAAGATGGATTGTGCTAGAGCAGCAGAGGCATCCGGATGGAGGCTTGATATTCCTAGGTGTGAAGCTACTATTGAAAAGCTAGAAGCTGAGAAGAGTGAGAAGGTTGAAGCTCTTAAATTAGCTATGCCAAAGGTTGAGAAATGGAAGACAACTTCTATGCCTAAGACCTTTAGAAAGAAGGATGGCTCATTATCAGTAGCAGGTTACAAGTGGATAGAACTTTTAGAGTCTTGTGGATTTCCGGAGACTCATAAAGAGGATATAACATATGTAGCAAGCTATTCAAAACCTAACCCAAATTCATCGTCTCAAATTAAAGATTGGCTATTCAGCTTAGGTTGGAAGCCGGAGACGTTCACCTATAAGAGGGAGTCTGATGGCAGTACTAGAAAGATTGAACAGATTAGAAAAGAGATAGGTGGTGAAAAGGTATTGTGTGACTCTGTTAAAAAATTGTTTGACAAAGAACCTGCCTTAGAACTACTAGATGGTTTATCAGTTCTATCTCATAGGATACCTATACTGAAAGGGTTTTTAAAGAATGCTGATGAGAGTGGTTACATTAAGGCTGAGATACAGGGGCTTACAAACACATTAAGGTTTAAGCACCGAGTTGTGGTTAATTTGCCATCTGTAGACAAGCCATATGGAGAAGAGGTTAGAGGAGTATTGATAGCACCGGAGGGTTACGAATTATGTGGCTCGGATATGTCATCATTGGAAGACAGGACTAAACAACATTATATGTGGGAATATGACCCCGAATATGTTAAGGAAATGCAAACTGATGATTTCGACCCTCACTTAGATTTAGCTGTTGTAGCAGGTTTACTTACAGAGGAGCAGGCTCAAGCACATAAAGATGGTACAGAAAACCACAAGGGTGAGAGGTCTACAGCCAAGACAGCAAACTATGCTTGTGTATACGGTGCAGGTGGTGCAACAGTAGCTAGAGGTGTTGAAGGTATGAGCGTACAGGAGGGTAAGAACCTAGTAGAGAAGTATTGGGTTCGTAATTGGGCTGTTAATAAGGTTGCAGAAGACCAAAAAACTAAGAGGTGTTTAGATAGCATGTGGCTATTTAATCCTGTAAGTAAATTTTGGTACTCTTTAAGAACTGATAAGGATAGGTTTTCAACATTAAATCAAGGTACGGGAGTATTTTGTTTTGATATGTGGATTTACAATTTCAGACAGAAGAGACCTCAACTTACAGGTCAGATGCATGATGAGGTAATACTTACAGTAAAGAAAGGTTTCAGAAAGGAAACAGAAAAATTACTAAAAGATGCTATAGAGCTCACTAACAAACAGTTAAAACTAAATAGAGATTTAGATGTTGACGTACAGTTTGGTAGAAGCTACGCAGAAATCCATTAAAAACAATAATATATGAAATTATGGGAAACAGAGAAGTTCACATTGAACCTAAAGACAGGAGAATTGATGAGGTCTCTAAGCAATATGTACATACAGGGTGAAAATTTTGAGCATGCTTATAAAAGACTTCTTGAGTCTAATTTAGATTGGTTAAGGCTTACAGGCAATTGGTTTCTAGATAAAGAAAACTTACCTAGTGATAAAGCTGAGGGTTTAAAGAATAACACACCTATCATTACTGATAATAAAGATGAGGAGGACGAGCAGGATGATACTTACCACGGTTTTAAAGGGTTCAATTTTAATCCGGATGATTTAGATGACGATGATGACGATGAGCAACCGGAGTTTAAACCTTATGTAGAGCCTAAAACATTTACAGGCTACGATGAGAAGGATTGGAAAGACTTCTTAAAAGCTAAGACAGAATTTCTAGAGTCATTAGATTTAGACCAACTATTTGATTGGTTAACTACTTTAGAAAAACCACAGGTTGACGATGTTTGGAAAACTTGTGTAGAGTATGGACTCCTTGAACGAGTTAAGGTAGTCGAAGGTTATTTAAAATACAGATATGGCAAGGAAGACAAAGAAGGGCTACAATAGTCAAACAAATGCTAAAAAAGTAAAGAAGAGAGGTAATATTTTTCAATCCGGTTTAGAGTTGGAAATGTCTGAGCTATTAAAAGGGGCGTTTATAGCCCACAGCTATGAAGGGCAGAAATTTATTATTGACGATGGGTTTAAGTACACAGGAGAGTCTCACGAGAGGTTTCTAAATGGTAAAGGTGATTTTAAGGATAGAGGTAAGAAGACATATAAAGATTCAATCTACACACCCGACTTCACCAACCCTGCAGACCAAGAGCTTGAATGGGTAATAGAAACTAAAGGTAGGGCAATGCCGGACTTCTCTAGAACTTGGAGGTTATTTAAGAAGTATATTAAAGGTTTAGATAGAGAAGTCCTGTTATTTGTACCTAGAAACAAAAAGGATTGTATTAAAGTAATAGAAATTTTAAAATCAAAAGGGTATGGACAAAAATAAGGTCAAGAGTATATCGAGGATTACAAGCAATCTACACGATGAAACGGACACAATCTATGAAGCACTTATGGACAACGAGTTCAAGGAGGCAGGAGATGCTATCGACAATATGACGGAATCACTTAAACATTTAAAATCAAATCTGAAAGAGAATGAAGTATAAGAATTTAACATTAGATGATAAGCACCTTATAGCAAAAATGTATGACCCAAAGTATAAATATGGGTCTTCTAAAAGGACATTAAGTAGGGACGAAATTCAAGAGAAATTATCTGAACATTTTGATGTATCAAAGAGAACCATTAGAGATTGGGCTAATAAAATGGAGCTAGGGCTTATGTCTAGTAATATTGTAAATCCTACAAAGATTTTGATATATGATATTGAAACTAGTAGGGTTGCAGCAAAACTTTTTTGGACAGGTAAGACCTACATAAACTACAAACAGATTAGGGGAGAGCCTCAGATTATATCTATATCTTGGAGGTGGTTAGGAGAAGAGACTGTACACCATTTAATTTGGGATATGAAGACCCATACTGATAAAGAGCTGATGGAGAAATTCCTAGATGTTTATAATGAAGCTGACATGGTTGTTGGGTACAACAATAAAAACTTTGATGACCGTTGGATAAATGCTAAGGCTATGAAGTATAACCTCTTTGTTAATGTCTATGTTAAATCATTTGATATTATCAAGCAGTCGAAAAGGTTGTTTAGGTTATTAAGCTACTCTATGGATTACCTAGCTAAATTTATGGGTGTTACCTTAAAGCAGTCTCACGAAGGAATAGTTATGTGGGATATGATTGAGGATGGTACACCGGAAGAGCAGGAGGAGTATCTAGCTAAGATGGTTGCTTATAATGTAGGAGACATTGTTACTACAGAGGAGATATTCTTAAAGCTTCGTAAGTATATGGGTCACGTAATTAATGTGAGCACACACGAAGGTGGAGAGAAGTATGGATGTCCTCATTGTGGTGGATTGAATGTAGAGTTGTTTAAGGTTACTACTACTGCTGCAGGAACAATGCAATATATTATGAAGTGTAAAGATGACGGAGTTCAATACAAAATTTCTCATAGGGAGTATAATAATTACTTACAGGAGATAATAGATAATTTCAATGGCTAGAGGTTGGACATATGATTTTGATGGTACTATAAGGTATTTGGACACAGAAACTAAAACTGTGTTCATGCCTTATGATATAGACCCGAAGGATTACTCACTTAACATAAGGGCTTTACAAGAAAGTGGTTGGGCAGTACAATTAGAGATAGTTTAATTAAATATAAATAAAGTATGAGAGTATTAAAAAAGTTAAAAGAGGAGAATTTATTATTCTTCGACATTGAGACTGCATCTGTAGTGAAGCAGTTAGAATTGGATACACCACTGTTTGACAGTTGGGCGTATAAGGTAAATAAGAAAGGGGAGCTCAGTAACGATGAGATTATTGAGTCCTACTCTAAAGGTGCAGGGCTGCATCCGGAGTTTGCCAAGATAGTTAGCATTGTGGTTGGTAAGATTGTTAAAGGTAAGATTTACTTGATAACATTAGACCATGATAGTGAGGGAGAGCTGCTTAATGAGTTCAACAAACTAGTTGAGCGTAACATTAAGTGTAACCTAGTAGGGTTCGTTAACAATGGTTTTGATACACCATTTGTATACAAGCGTATGGTTATCAATGGTATAGAGCCACACGATAAGTTGGATGTATCCGGATTGAAACCGTGGGAGATAGACCACATTGACTTAGCACTAGAGTGGAAGAGTTCAAGCTTTGAGAGAGCATCTTTAATTAATGTAGCCACAGCTTTTGGACTACCTTCACCAAAGGATGATATTTCCGGAGCTGATGTAGCTAAAACTTATTGGAATGAGGGTCGTAAAGGTTTGGATAGAATTTCAGCTTACTGTAGAAAGGATGTTATCACAACAATAAATGTCTTCAAGAAGATGAGATTAGAAGAGCCTCTAGAAGCTGCTAATGATGAGCCTGCTCCTGTAGTAGAAGATGATTTAATCACCAAACTATTTAACGGTGGTAAGTACGGTGCTGCAGAGAAGAAGGAGCTCAAAGCTTTAATAGATGCTATGAGTGAAGATGAGCAAGACAAAGCACTTGAGGTTTTAAATGCTATGACCTCAACAGCTAAAGCTAAGAAGACTAAGATAACCAAAGCTCATGTAAGAGCCCTAAAAGCAGGAAAGTAATGAGTAAAGTAAAGCAATTAGTATTACCTAGAAAAGACGAGGACGGAAATTATTATATCTCCTACTCGCAGATTAGTAAATGGAAACGTAATAAAAGAGAGTACATGCGAAAGTACTTCTTTGGTGAACCGGATGACAATGCAGCCCTACAGAAGTACGGAGATTTTGGTCACAAGGTTGGTGAGGCTTATGAGAACAATGATTACTCAGCGTGGGATAAGGATGAAGCTAAGTTTTTGCAGACCCTACCTCACTTTGATGAGTTTGAGAAGAAGATTAAGCTTAAGATGAAAGGGTTCTATGTATTAGGATTTATAGATACAAACACTGCTCCGGAGATTGGTAACAAGGGGGGTGAAGAACCTGTTATGTATGTTAAGGAATTAGTTGATTACAAGACGGGTGAGATTGAGAAGAGAGCACCGGAGTATAAAGCTGATGATTACCTACAGGTTGACATCTACGCAGCAGCTCTAGAACAAGAGTTTGGGAAGTATCCCGACAAAGGTTCTGTAGTACTTATTGGCAGAGCAGGGAATGCTTTTGCAGGTGAGGAGCTTACCTTAACTAAAGAGGCTGAACTAATAGATAGACCAATCTCAAAAAAGAGATGTGTTGAGGTATTAAAACAGGTTCAAGAGATAACAGAAGAGATTTCTGCTTATTATTCAGCATACTTAAAACTTAAAGGAAATGAGTAGGACTAGAAAAATAAAAGAGGTGTCACCCTCAAAGCAGCTTAGAAATGTTTTCTATGCACTGTATCAAAAAGATGACGAAGGCTACAAAGAGTTCGATAGCTACTACGACAGTAAGGTGCATAAGCTTATTGTACACTACAAAAAACTAATTTAATTATGGAAGACTACAAACAAAGAGTTATTGATGAGGGAACAGAACTCAAAGATAAGATGGAGAAGTTGGGTAAGTTTATTTTAACAGAGGCTTTTGATGAGCTAGACCAAGATGACCAAGACCTTTTAAAACTGCAGCTAAAGGCTATGATTAATTATTTGAACATTCTTACCGAAAGGATTAATAGATTTTAAAAAGGGGTATTAATTTAATTCGTATATTTGCATAGATAATAATAAAAATGAGAAAATTACGCTTACATATAGAGCTTTTGGAACAACCTAGTGGAAATTGGGAGTACTCTTTATGCGTAAACTTTAGGTATTAGTATTCATGTTTTAGTTTTAAATTAATAAAGATAAAGACCTCCTAAGCAATTAGGAGGTTTTTTTATACCTAGAAGCGATTATAGTAACATGCCTGCCTTGGAAGTAGGAGTAAGTAGGAGCGTTACCTACCTTTTAGACTAATGTTACAAAATAGCATCGTGACGTAAAAGCGAATGGTAGAGTGCCTAGGCTTAAACCCTAGAGTTTTGTGGGTTCGATTCCCACCGATGCTACAGATTAAATGCCGAGTTGGTGAAACTGGTAAACGCAGCAGGCTTAAAACTTGCCGACCTTGTGTCTTGTGGGTTCGAAGCCCACACTCGGTACTACTGTCACAATTATATGCTAAATTTGTGACAAAAATACTTCACTATCACCCTAGGTATGCTACCTGCAGTAAAACCCTAGGGTAATTATTTTCCTATAGTTTAATGGATAGAACACTTGGTTACGAGCCTTGAAGTGGGAGTTCAAATCTCTCTAGGAAAACTTTTTTACTTTTTTTATTGTCATGTAAATTATTTTACTTATCTTTGCATAGAATTTAATATAAAACTTAAATAAAATGTTAGAAATTAGTAAAAACGCAAATCCAAACTACTTATGTAAGGTGGTATCGTTAAAGGGTCTTAAGAAGCATCCTAACGCTGACAGGCTACAAATGGTCTCAATTGACTTCAACAATGTCATTACAGGTTTAGATGCCAACGAGGGCGACATTTACGTCTATTTTCCAATCGAGAGTAAAATATCTCAAAACTTACTCTCGTCAACAAACTCATTTAGAGACAATACATTGAATGCAGACCCTTACCAAAAAGGTTTCTTTGAGGATAACTGCAGGGTTAAGGCTATGAAACTACGTGGTGAGAAATCCATGGGATATATTGTACCTGCTAGACTTGTTGAGCAGTGGGGTAGGTTGGATGGCTATATTGGTGATTATGTAGGTAAAGAGTTTGACACTATTAATGGTCAACTTCTAGTTGAGAAGTACCAAGTACCTGTTAAGGGTGGTGCACAAGCTAGAGTTGGTAAGAAGCCAAAGCTTTCAAGATTGGTAGAAGGTCAAGTACATCTACATGTTGATACTGAAAATCTTCGTAAGAACATACACAAAATTGAGCCTACAGATTTAATTTCTATTACATATAAAACACACGGTACATCTTGGTGGGTCGGAAATGTTTTAGTAAAACGTAAATTAAGCCTTATAGAGAAGGTTTCTAAATTTTTTGGTGCAAGTGTATCAGAACTAGTGTATGATTTAGTCTATGGCTCTAGAAAGGTGGTTAAGAATGCTAACCTAGAAGACCCAAAATCTAAAGACCACTTCTTTGGTTATGACTTGTGGGAGACTATAAAAAATGATATTGGTGAGCATATACCTAAAGGTTGGACTCTATATGGTGAAATGTTAGGTTACGATAGAAATGGTAAAGCTATTCAAAAACATTTTGATTATGGTTGCCAAGGTAATGTTTGGCACAAGCTAGAGGTATACAGAATCACCAATACCACTCCAGATGGTTTAGTTACTGAGCTTACCTACCCTCAGATTAAAGAGTTCTGTGATAGAGTTGGATTAGCAGCTTCTCACTTATTCTTCTATGGTAAAGCAGGTGATTGGTACAACACTGATTACAGCACTACCTTAGAGACTTGGAGAAAAAATTTCATAGAGAGGTTAGAGAAGGCTTACAACGAAAAAGACTGCTTCATGTGTACAAACAAAGTACCGGAAGAAGGTGTAGTTGTGAGAGTGGAAGATTTATTTGAATGTAAGTCATATAAGCTTAAGAGCTTTAGGTTCTTAGAATTTGAAAGCCAAGAACTAGATAATGGTGAAGCTGATATAGAATCTTTGAACTAATAAAATTAATAAAGTAATGAAAGGAAATTTAATAATAACAATTGGAATCAGCGGCTCGGGTAAAAGTACTTGGGCTCACAAGAAGTGGTTGGAAGACCCTTCAAAGTATACTATAGTCAATAGGGATAAAATCAGAGAGCTTATGTTTGGCTTTACCGAGTCAGGTATAGAAGATTACTACTTAAGAAATGATGTAGCAGGTCTTGAAAAGAAGGTTACTAGGTACGAAGACACTTTAATCAATGAAGGTCTTAATTTTGGTAAGACAGTAATAGCGGATGCTACACACTTGACATACAAGTACTTAGAGAGATTTAAGTATTGGAACGTACACGCTGAGGTTTTGATATTTGAAATCAGCAAGGCAGATGCCTTAAATAGAGACTCTATGAGAAGCAGAAGCGTTGGAGAGCACGTAATTGAGAAGCAATATAACAGATTTACTAGTTTAATGGTAGAGTTGGCTAAAAATCCTATAGATTTTACTCCGGTTCAGCTTAGTCAAAATCCCGATAACACTAATTGTGTAATATTTGACATTGATGGAACATTGTCTCATATGGACAGGGCTACTAGAAGTCCTTATGATTGGCACAAGGTTGGGGAGGATGTAATAGATTATCCTACTAAGGTTATATCACAAGCTTTGACACCCTACTATGAAGAGATGACTAGCACTAAAGTTATAATATGTACAGGCAGAGATGCTGTTTGTATAGATGAGACTAAGAAGTGGTTATCTGATAATGGTATTTTTTATGATGAAATATACATCAGACCTAAAGGTGACCAAAGACCGGATTGGGTTGTGAAGGAGGAGATGTGGAGAAAGATTGCTGAGGATAATTATATTGTAGGAATGTTTGATGACAGGCTACAAGTAGTTAGACGAGCACGAGCTTTAGGTCTTAAAGTCTTTAACGTGGCGTATAACAATTTTTAGTATCTTTGTAAAAACAGGTAGATATGAAAAAATTATTAGTGTTAATATCCCTTGTATTATTTACAGGGGATTTTTTTGGTCAAAAAACTTCCTATGTGCACATTGACCCAATACTCAAGCCAATAGTGGAAGAATATATAGCAGAGGCTGCAGAGAGGTGTATAGATGTTACTCCACATATAAATAACATGCAGATGATTGTATTAACTAATCTCCTTAACTACCCAACATTAGGGATAGCCACAAAGGATGGTTATATAGTGGCTATGAGCTCTTACTGTTCTTTAGATAAAGCAGTGTTGAAGTTAGTGGTTTTTCATGAGCTAACACATTCAATTTTCAATATTGGTCACAGTGGAACAGGGTTGATGAGTCCTATAGCACCTATAAATTTTAGACCCTATGAAGATATAGACTTTTGGGAGAGTCAATTAGATGAGCTTTTTAAGGGTAAGGATAATTTTAGTATCTTTGTAATTGAATCTAAAAAACAATAAACATGGCAAAACGAAAAAGTAAATCAGACCCTGTAAAGCTGTCTGACCCAAGAACAAAATTAGCTAGTACAGCTAACACCGACAAAAAGAAAGCTAAAACACACATAGCTAAAACAAAAAGTGGTAGCAAGTATGAGGTTTCTAGTAAATCTGTAAAAGATGCTAAAACAGGCAATAAAGACAGCGAGTACAGACCTTCGGTAAAGTATAAAGGCACTACCATTAAAAATAAGGGTGGTAAAATGTCCGGTTATAAATCTCATGATGGTACTTACACAAGAACTACCAATCCTGTAGACCGTAAAAGGGCTGAGAAGAAAATTGCTTATGATAAGAAACTTCAAGCACATAAAGCTAAGAAAAGAGATGAAAGAAACTATCGTGTAGCTAATGCAAAAATAAAAGGTACTGATTAATTTGTGGTATTAAAAATTTTTTTGTATATTTGCACCTAACTTAAAAAAGTATAAGTATGATTTCATTTATAGCAGGAGTAGTAGTAGGAGCAGTAGGCTTCTTCTTAGTATTAAGAAACAATCCAAGCCTAGCAAAAAAAGTAGCAGGCATCGTTGACAAGATTGACGACAAAATTAACAAGTAAAAAAGATTAAACATTCAATGAACACAATTATTACAATAGCGATTGATAAGACCGTGGGGAGAAACTTCCTAGGGCTTTCCATGCTATGTTAGATTGTAGGTAATTTTAACGTATCCGAAGCCCTAGCATTTATTTGTTAGGGCTTTTTTAATGGGGATGTGTCGTGTTGGCTAGACACTTGCACTTGCACTGCAAGCCTCGAGGGTTCAATTCCCTTCTTCTCCACAATTGCTTCCTTAGCTCAGTTGGTTAGAGCTCCCCCTTTTTAAGGGGAATGCCCTTGGTTCGAGTCCAAGAGGGAGTACTAAATAGAAGCATAGCTCAGTTGGTAGAGCACCTCGCTGATACCGAGAGGGTCATAGGTTCAAATCCTATTGTTTCTACAAATTGCAGCAGTCGCATAGTTGGTCGATTGTACTAGCCTTCCAAGCTAGTCAGATAATGTCACACCGTGAGTTCGAATCTCACCTGCTGCTCTAAAAGTTAAATGTTAGTTAATGTAACATTATGTAAATAATTTTGCTTATATTTGCATAATATATAGCGAGGTAGTCAGTAGATGGAAGCTTGTGGGGTTCATATCCCCATGTCGAAAGACCCCGTGGGTTCGAGTCCCACTCTCGCTACAACATAGCTCAGAGGTAGAGCACTCCCCTCATAAGGGATAGGTCGTAGGTTCAATCCCTACTGTGACCACAAAAATAAACCCCCTTCCGATATGGTTGGGGGTTTTCTTGTTTAAGGTTTAATCTGTTTCTTATTTGTGTAGACATAACGCTTTTCGTTAGCTCCTTTAGCTACCCTGTGGTAGTAGGTCTTCTTACCGAAGAATGGAAACTTACCATGGATTATATATCCTGTCTTCTCTCTAACAAAACCTTCCCTAAAGTTTAGTTGACTGTTGGCTGTGTACCAATAGTGTAACTCTCCCCAAGCTGTCTTCTCTTCATTTACTTTTATTCCGGATGTAGTATTCCAACCATCGTTACCGTGTTTATCAATCCAACGAACCACAGGCATTTCTAAGCATGGTGTATCTATTGGTACGGGTTGACCATTTCTAACTACATCATATTTAATCAATTCCACTACCACCTCATCATTAGTTTTACAGAAGTCAATAGAACTCTCCGGTGTTAATGAAGCTTTTAAGTTCCACATTGAATTTCTAAAGCAGTGCCAATCTATCCAAGCCCACCAATCTTTACGTTGTTTAAACTCTAACCAATCCTCATTCATTTTAGGGTCGTGTATCTCATCATCTAACCACCACCATAAGGGATTATTATTTGGTAGCACTTTTTCTACTAACCAAGCTACAGGAGCTATAAAGGGTGAGCTTATTACAGCTACAGCACCTACCGGAAATATAGCAACCCACCATCTAAGGTGGGCTGCTCTCTTTTGTTTATTTGTTGGAATCATTAATTAATTTTTTGTTTTTTAGTATTCTTTGTTATATCTCTTCTAATCTTTCTCATAACTCTCCTAGAGTCTGCTTCACCTAATCCAAATAAGGAGATAAACTCTGCAGCAAATGATAATTTTAAGAACTGTTGTTGACTAGAATCAAAATCATACTCAAATAAATTACCATAATCATCTCTTCTAGTTTGAGTATTAATTAGTTCGAAATTGTCAAGCATCTCTGCAGCTTGCGTATATGGAATTTGGTATAGACCCCCACCACCTAATAAGCTAGCACCAAACGCTTGACCTCTTTCTTCTTTATCTTTATATCTGTAGAACATTTGTCCTCCGTCATCTCTCTTACGCTTAATGAAATCCATATAAGCTTCGTCACCCTCTGCCTCAGCAAGGTATTGAATAAGGTTTAATACCTCAATACTAATATCCTCAGTAAATGAACCAATTGATAGGGGGTTTAAATCTTTAGCTAAAGCTGAGTACCATTGTTTGAATACAAAAGCTTGTTTAGCATCTTCATCCTCTTCCGGTGGCTCCAATCCGAACATATCCTCTAAAGCTGATTTACCTAAAGCAAACACTTGAGCTAATACGTAATACTTCATTGAGTGGAACGTAATAACCTCAGCAGTTGTACCTGTTAAAGATGCAGCAGCTTCTCGTTTATCTTCTTTACTAGCTCTCTTGCTACTTAATATTCCTAAGTCATTCATCATTCTCATTTTTGAGTTGATGTTGAACGATTGGTAAGGTAAGAATATACTTCTCAAAATAGACCTATCAACAGATTTAGATTGGTAGAACTCAGAGCCTCTAGACTCATCAGAAGAAATTTGTGTTTCCTCTACCTTAAGCTCAGCATAAGAGATTGCCTCTTGTCTTAACTTCTCGTCCTTTCTTAAATGCTCTGTAGTCATGTCAATATCAGTCTCTCCTGCATCCTGTAAATACTTTTGGTAGAAAGCAATCCAAGAAGATTTAGCCACGTTAACATCACCCTTTCTTAATGAGAAGAATAGTGCCTCCCTAACTTTACTTGCAGCCTCACCTGTAAACTGAGCAACCTGCCCTGCAATAGCTTTAGTAGCTTTCTTTTCAGCTTCTGAAATTCTATTACCACCTGTGATTGTACCTGCTTGAGTTTCCCCTCTTAACGATATAGAAACCATATCTAATAATGGAATTTTAGTCTTATCAGTAAACATAGCTTTGAACATTAAGTCGCTTTGTCCACCTAAGTGAGCCATAACGTTAAATGCTACAGAGATATACTGCTTAGGGTACTGAGTGATAGAACCTAATCCAATAGTTGTAGCTACAGATTTCCAAACTCTTTCAATCTTAGTTATATTTTTAGTTACCTCATCTTCATTTAAGTTCATACTAGAAATTCCTAATTGAACCTTTCTCATCTCAGCTAACTTCTTATTAAATACTCCAATAGTTTCATTACCAAACATTTTTTCCATGTTAGGGCTTCTAAAGAAGTTGTATACATCTTTATAAGCTGCTGAGGTTTCTATGTCAATAGATACTGCAGAAGCTTTATTAAACATCACTGAATCAAAATCTAAATCTAATACACGACCTGCAGGAAGCTTCTTAGTCTTAGTTCTCTTAATTGTAGTTGGTGATGCACTAGATGCAGCTAATCCATTTCTATCAAAGAATGGTTGGTTATCTATATCCTCAACAACTTTACCATCAGCTTTCATTTTTATTGGTAAGTAGTTACCCACAACCTCTTCAAATGATTTACCGTGTATAGTCTCAGTGTTATATTTTAATGCATCCTTTTGTGAGTCAAAGTGATTTAACCAAAAATCAACTATCTCCCAATTACCATCGTTTAGTCCTTTAGTATATTTTATAACCTCATCTTGAGATTTTAGATTTTTTAGTTTCTCATATTGTTTTTCTAAAACGTCAACACCTAGTCTAGTACTTTTAGCTTGAGCTTTTTTAGACTGTGCTATGTGGTCTTCTATTCTAGATTTGTTTATATCAAAATCCTCAGCAGTTGTACCTTGAATTAATTGTCCAACTAAACCTCTGAGCATTGTGTTCTCCGGCTTAGCTAAACCTTTATTCTTTTTACTTAACTGTGCGAACATTTTATCGTACTCTTTAGCTAAAGCATTCATAGCTTTCTTGTGACTAGTGTAAGCCATACCCAATTTACCAAGACCCGACAGCTTATTAAATACAGCCGATTTCTTAGTGTTCATGAATACCTTCTTAAAGATAAGAGCTAATGATTTTAAGTCTGTGATTATAGTCTTTCTAACCATGCTTAACTCATCCTTATTGAAAACTCCTACTGCTTCATTTGAAGCTGTGTAAGCTCTTACTTTAGAGATTAGACTTCCGGATGATGCAAAGCTATTATTCTCAGCGATGTTATCCACAATCTTAATTAAATCTCTAAGGTCTGTAGAAGACAATAAAGTTAAATCAGCGTTTTGAAGCGTTCTAACGTCTTTTCTCTCCTGCTCTGACATATCTGCCTCATCAACTATCTCTAACGCCATTCTAGCATACTCAGCTTGTTTCTCAAGAGCTTTTCTAGCTGCCTTTTGTTTCTCAGCTTTCATCTCATCAATAGCTTCGTCTACATTTTCAGACTCTAATAAAGCTACAAGCTCATCAACAGTAAGGTTTGAGCCATCAATACCCATTGTCTCAGCTAACTTCTGTAACCTAGCTGTATCTGCAGCTTTGTTAAGAGCCTCTAATGACTTAATCATATCCTCTTCATTCGGCATTCTGTAGTTCTTATTTGAAGAAGCTTTGAATCCGTTAGCTATTTCAGATAGTATATCATTGTATATTACTCTTTGAGCATAAGTAAGGTGAGCCTCATTAACTTTAACAGCTTGTTTTGCAAGCTCTCTCATGTTAACAGGATTTCTCTCAGACCTTGAAGACTTTCTTAATCTAGTCTTAGTCTGTTTTATTTGTCTTCTGATACCTTTATTTTCTATAGTGTCAATAACCTTGTCAACCAATGGTGCAACTCTATCGTAGTTACTAAATGTAAGCTGGTTAACTGCAGATAATATTCTACGAGCCTCAGCTAGTGACATAGATTTGTTATTAACTATTTCCTTAAGCTTAGCAGAAATCTCTTTAATAAACTCAGCTTTCAATTTCTTTATCTCTGCAGCACCAATCTTAGCACCACGCTCCATAGCTTTGAATTTATCTTTAAGAAGCTTAGCCTCAGTTGATACAATAGTTCTAGATTGGTCTGTTTGACCTGTAACCTCTTTTACTGTATTTCTAAAAGCTTTACCTTCTTTATTAGGTTGTGAGCCTTTTCTTAATGAAGCTTCCATACCACCTAATATCTCTGAGATACCTTTCTTGTTAAGTGCATCCTTTTGGTTGGTTGTTAAACCTCTATACCACTTAGTGCTCTTAACATGTGCAATACCTACAGCATCCACATCAGCTTTAAGGTTGCTTTGTTTATTTGTTCTAACTACCTCAGCAGCTCCTTTTGCAACTGCTTTAGGAATGATAGTGGCTAGTGCAGTCTCAGCTTGAACTCTTGTGAAACCTTGCTTAGCTAGTGCAGCTTTAATAACTGCATCCTCATATCCTTTTTCTCTTGCAAACTCTACAATCTCTTGTAAGGATTTGCCTGTACCCATAGATAATTGAAGGGCATCATTCAAAGTTTGAACCTGTCCTTTCTTAAATACCTCGTTACCGGACATAATATCTACAGCCACAGCTTGAGTAAACTCACCTAAAGTAATATCCTGTAATTGCTTAGCACTATACTTAGAGATACCTGTTAGTTTTTTAACGAATGAGAATAGCTGATTTAACCAATTGGTGAAGTTTTTATTTTGTGCAGCTTTTACGAATGCTTCACCTTTATCTCCAATAGCAGTTGCTAGAGCTTCCTCTTGTATATAATTGTCTACCTCTTCCTGTGTAGCTCCTTCTTTTAACATTTGTTTAGTAACCTTGGTATACTCTTTACTCTCTAATATTGAAGCCTCATATTCTGAACCTTTGACTAGGGACATACCTTTGTTATAAAGAGATTTGTTAGTTTCTTTAACAGTGTTAATCCAAACGTGACCGTACTCGTGAATAGGAGTATTAAAGTTAGCTAGACCCGAATTTAAGTATAGCTTACCTTGGTAAACAGCTCCGTAAACTTTACCACTTTTAGTGGTTAAAGCTTTAGCAGTTAAGTTTTCCATTAATGTGTTAAACTCGGCTGTGTCTGTAATAACTTGTACAGAAGGGAAAGCTCTTCCTAATAAAGAGATAAACTTCTCGTACATACTTACATCCGGTTCAGATAATCCTTTAGATTGAGATGCTGTAGAATCAGCACTTCTCATAGCATTTGAATAAGCCTCTTTAGCTGTGAAAGCTCTAGCTTTTTCTCCTTTACCATGTTTAAGTAATCCTGTTACCTTAGCGTTAATTGTGCTCATAGCAGATTTATACATATTCCAAAATGGAACAGTTTCCTCTAGCATGGCTACAGCTTTACCTCTAACGTAAATATCGTAGTTTTGATGTGTTGGTAATCCTTCTGCTTTTTGTTGAGCCGGAGTCATTAATGCTTCCCTCTCAGTCTCAGAAGTAACTTTGTTACCATTTTTATCGTGAACCTCTAATACCATAGTCATAGCACCTGCAGGCAATTCTGCAGCAAACTGTTCTACGTTTAGAGCTCTTAAATCCTCTATATCAATTTTATTATCCTGTAATATTCTACCTAGCTTAGTTGAAGCTTTAACCCTCTTAGAAGGTAAAGCCTTCTTAAGGATAGCAGCTTTTGTATCAACACCTAGTGTACCAATACCTGCAACTATATCACCAAAGTTTTTAGCTTCTGCAGCAAATTTACGTACCTTCTCAGTATCTCTACCACCTTCACCATATACACCTGTTTGTAGCATTGTTTTAAACTCTTCGAATACTTGCTTATTAACAGCTTTTGGAAGAGCAGCTACAGACTCAATCATTGTTTCAAGTATAGCTAAATTTGAATCTACAGCATTTGGATACATGTTATATACCACTGTGTAGTCAGATTTAATAGCACCACGAACAATTTTAATTGCTGCAGTCTCATTAATAGAAGCCCAAGCAACTTTACCTCTCAACTCTTTTATAAGAGGAAAGAAGTGTCCACCCATTCTTCTAAGCTTTTTACCGTTAATATCTACAGTACCAACCTTTAATTGGTCAGCCATTACTAGGTTTACTTTCTTACCTACTAAATCCTTAAGACCCATCTTCTTAAGAGAACTAGCTAATTTACTATTCTCTTTAACTGTGATAGGTGTTACCTCAACTTTTGGTTCATTTTCAGCAGTAAAGGCTTCCTCAGTAAATCCATCACCTTCTACAGCTTCCATCATAGCAGTAGCCTCAGCTACTAACTCTTGCTTCTTCTCTTCGGATGTTATTTCTTTTTTAGAGTCTAATTGTAGGTTAGGGTTTGCCTCACCTAAAAAGTCCTCTAACTCATTGTTTAATTGTTCAGCCTCAGCTTCTACCTTAGCTAAATTTTCATTAGATGTTTGAGACTCTTTATCTGTGAACTCACTAGATAGGTCACCAATATTTTTCTTCATCTCATTAAGCTTAGCTTGAGAGTCAGATGCTAGGTATCCTTTGAAGTCACCTGCATTCCAAAATTCCTCTACAAAAGCAAAATTATCTTTAAGAGTTTGGAAGTACTCAGTATCACCAACCATGTCAGAAGCCATACCACTAATAATGGTTTGCTTATCCTCAGTTAGTTCACTTTCGTTGAAGTACTTCTTTTGGTGGTCATATTTCTTTTGCTCATTAGCTTCACTGTTTGCTGTATGAAACTTCTCAGATGTAATAAATACACCATCGTCAGTCATCATACCTTTAACAGCTTCTACTTGAGCTTTTCTATCGTTGTTCATGAATTGGAAAGCGAAATCTTCGTTAACCACTTCAAATTTTTCTTTTGGTTTAAACTCGTTGATTTTAGTGCCATCACCCTCAGTCCATGAAGCAAGGAATGCCTCTTGTCTAAGCTCAGCTCCTTTTACTGCAGGAGTAGAGTTGAAGTTAGCAATCATTTGAGTATTAGGGTCAATACCAACAGCTTTGTCTACACCTAGTGATGCAACAGTCTTAACTAATCCACCCTCAGATGCACCAATGTCAAGGAAGCTTTTGAATTTACCTTTTACAATAGCCTCAGCAACTTTTATTTGTTTCTCAGCGAAACCTGCAATCATCTTAGATATATGACCTGTGAAGTTACCACCTGCTGAATAAATGTCATAAGCTTTCGCTACAGGAGAGTTTTTATCCACAACCTTTAGTACAGGCTTATAAGGAACTTTACTAGAAGCTTCTGCAGCTTTACCTGTAAAGAATGCTGTATTCTGATTTCCTTTTTTGAAACTTTCAGCTAACTTGTATGCATCGTCATAGTTTTCCATTCTCTGACCTTCACCTATCTTAGCTTTGTAAGCAGGGTCATAGACGAAGAATACGTTATCCGGTCTCTCTTTAAGATTAGTTTGTTCCCATCCTTTAGGTGCTTGGTTTGCATCAAAAGATAATCTAGCAACAGGTCTGAATCCGTTCTTGATATAGATGTCCTCTAGGGTAGTACCTTTTTCTGTTTCAGTATTGATACCGAATGCATCGAAAAATTTACCACCTGCTTTTACTCTAGCTTCTTGTAATACTTTTGCAGCTTGTGAACGGTTAGCTGTAGGGTCTTTGAATAGACCTCCCATGTAACCATCTTTCTTAACGTATCCTCCGGATTTACCATCAGATGTTACGAATAATTTACCACCATCGTCAACAATTTTTTGAGCTGTTTTTTCATCTAGGATTTCAACTTGTTTAGAGTCTTCCTTTCTGTTAGCCATAGCTGTTTGTTGAGCTACTACGAAAGCTTTAGCATCTGTAGTCTCTTGTACTTCTTCTGCTGTGTAAGGTTTACCTACTTCTTTCTTACCCTCGGCTTGAACGCCCTGCTGCTCAACACTTTTGGTTTCTGTTGTCTCACTAGTTTTTCTAGTCCCGACATCCTTTGCTGCAGCTCTTTTTGCTCGTGCTGCTTGCTCTCGTTCTTTTCGTTTTGCATCTTCTTCTTTTTGTTTCTTTTCGGCTGCTGCTGTAACCTCTTTGGTCTTAGCATTCATAGGCTCAATCTTAGCCTCTAATGCTTTAATTTTTTCATTTATAGGTGCGTGGAAAGCAGGGTCAAGATTTTTCTTCTCTTGTACCAATGCTTCTTTCTCCATTAATAAGTCAACTTGCTTTCCTGTAACTCCCTCCGGAGCTAGTGTAATAGCTTTGTTCAAGTTATTAGCCCAAGATATAGCGTTAGTTATTTGTTGCTTAGTTTCTGTAGTGTGATGAGGTAGCTCAAGTTCTGTTCTTAAGTCCTCTGTAATACCGTTAATATTCTCAGACACCTTACTGTAGAAATCCATTATGTTACCCTTGTAATCTCTTCTAAGGTTTAAACCACTTAAAGGAGTAGACATAATTATTGTAGCTGCTGCTAATTGTTTTTGGTTTGCAATATCCCAAAATTCTGAGTTCTCGTGACCTACAACCATAGCATAGCCCATCAAGTCTTGTGCAGCAAGAACAATCTCTTCCTCACCAAGTTCCCCGATTACATTACCCATGAAGTTTTTAGCAACCTGTACTCTAGCTTTTTTACTAGCTGCAGATTTTAAGTCTCTTACAAAAGCTCTCTTTAAATTATCTCCTACTGTAGTTGAAAAGAATCTTGTATCCGGCATAACCATCTCAGCGAAACCTTCAACAGAAGACATTGTTGTAGCGTATATTTTACCATCATTACCTGTAAGACCTAAATCCTCTGCCTGTACTATGTTATCTGAAAATGTGTGTCTAAATGCTGAATCAATAAGCCTTAAGCTTTGAGTCATCTTTGCACTTCTAGTACCACTAACTAGCTTACCTAAACCTACTTCAAGATTTGTTATCTTACCTCTTCTAGCATCGTTTATAATTGCTAATGTAAATGGTATAGTCTCAGCGAAAGATTTAGAAATAGTCTTTCCTGTAAGGTTTAAATTTCCTGCATCATCAAACAACCTCGTATTAGCTGCTTTAGAGGTAGGTAAATAGTTATAGTTTGTTATCTGTCCAACCGTATCAGAAAATGCATCAAACACGCTGTATTCGTCTCTATCGAAGCCTAAGTCACCAATAGAAGACATAATATCTGCTGTAAAGCCTACAGTACCCTTTAAAGCTATCTGAGTAACACCTTCTCCAAGCGTTGTAATCATATCTGCTGTAGTACCGAAGAATCCATCATCAGATAGTATTTCATCAAATGCTTGGCTCTTGTCAGTCTTCTCAAATGCGTTATTTAATATTCCTTTAGCTTTATCGAAACCTACTTGACCTAACAAAGCATCATAATTAGTTTGTAGGTTTAGTAATGTTCTCTCTAGTTCTGCAGGGTCTTCAATTTCTGCTCTAGCAGCTTTTGCTTTGTTTATAATAGACTCCTTCTCAGCAGTGATTACTTTAACCTTAGCATTTGCTATAAGTGTTTCTTTTTCATCTAGTGTTGCGTAACCTTTAGCTATCTTCTCTTTTTGTCTATTATCTCCTTTTAGTGATAGTAGTATCTCTTCTTCTATAGCATCTGAAAGCTTAGCTGTTTGAGTAACCTCTTCGTCACCACCACCAAACATTCTACCAACCTTACCAAAAAATCCATCTTGGTTTGAGTTAGTATCTTCAACAACCCTGTTAATCACTTCGTCCTCTAGACGTTTTTGGTCGTGTAGTTTATTCTTTTGTTTTATAATGTCTTGATAAGTACCATCATTAGTTAAAATCTCTTCAACAGAGAAATCAGTACCCTTAGCTAGTCGAACAGCTTTTGTAGTTAGTTCGTCTTGCTTCTTATCTAGTTCAGCAATTTGTTCATTGCTTATTTTTCTAATTGATTTTGGAGGCTCAGCAAGTCTATCAAATGCATCGTTGATTTCTTTTAATCTTGCTTCCTCTTTTGAGTTGTCAGCTACAATAGGACGAGAGGCAATAATAGCCTCTAATTCTTTTTGTTCTTTAGCCAATTCCGGAGCTGTTATTGCTCTAGCTGCATCCTCTCCAATTTCTATAGGAGCATTTAACTTATCTACATAAGCATTTACCCCATCCATTTCTTCTTGGGTAGGGTCTTGTCTCTCAATTTGTGGAAATTTATTCTGTGTCTCGGAGTCCGATGAAGAAATACTTTCTGCCGAAGTAGAATCCGAAACCCCACTTACCACTTCGGCTTCGTCCCCCTTTGGTACTTCGGCTTCTTTGGGTGTTGCTTTGTTATTATATTGCTTAATAACTATTGCGATGTTCTCTTCCGACTCACCTGCAGCAATCATCTTTTTGACAATCTCTTGTAGTTCGTTCATATTTATATTTAATTTTGTGTTGAATACTTATCTATTAATTCTTGTGCCTTAGCTGCTTCTTGCTCCGGTGTAAGTTTAGTATCACCCGATTGAATACTATTTATAGCCTCTCTAACATCAGTGTCTTTCATTTCAAGTCCTGCTTTCTTAGCCATACCCTTTACAATTTTAAAGGTATCCTTATTTTTAATATCTTTAATTGTACCTATGTCGAACTCATTATCTTGAAACCATAGCTGCCAATCTGTAGTAGCTACAAATCCTAAGCCACTCTCATCTAATACTTTTTGAACTGCTGTATCATTTGCTTCTGCACCTAAGTCACCAATACTTTTAGCCACATCATAGAATTTAACTACTAAAGCCTCATTCTCAGCCTTTTTAGTTTCTTCCTTAGTCATCTTACCTGTTTTATTAGGGTTAGCTGCTTTCCACTCTTCTAGAGCCATTTTTCTAAGGGCTATAGCATTATCATCATCTGCTCTATCTTGTGCCATATCTTGACCTCTCATAGTAACTGCTCTGTTCTTAGCAGCTTCGTCAGCCATCTCCTTCGGAGTTCTACTTCTACCCCTCTTAGTTTGTTCTTGGTTATAACCACCTTTAACTTGGTGACGTAAAAAATCTTCAACTAATTGCTTATCATCCTCACTAAATCCTTTTTTCTTTTTAATCTCACCACCGGATGCTTGTTTAAGTAAAGAGTACATAGTTCTGTCATTAGCTTGTAATCCTTTTACTTTAGCTATAAACTGTGCCTCAGCTTCCTCATCCCATGTTTGTGTAGTCTCAATATATTGACCTGTAACCTCGTCATACTTTCTTTTACCCATAGTGGCAAGCATATCACCTACAAGACCTTTTTTACCTTGTTGGTCTTCTAGTTGAACTCTTTCATATGGTCTATCTCTTTGGTTTACAACCTCAGCCCACTTCTTCTCCATTATATTTGGTTTGCCATCTTCATCTAGTACAGGCTCGCCTTCATCATCTAATTCTATAGCTCTAATTACTTTTTGGTCATTATCATCCAAGATAACTTCGTAATTAAATTTTTCCATTGACTCAGCAAAATCTAACCAATCGTCATCATCTATTTCACCATTTTGATATTTTTCTCGATAACTTGTAAAAACTTCTTTTAGTATTGCTTCATCATTTACAGTATTTTTAAAATCACTTTCTATGACCTTCATCCTAGCCTTATAATCATTCATACCTTTCCAATCACCCTTAGCTGCTGCATCTCTAGCTAGCTCTGCATATTCTGCAGCACGGTTTGTGGCTGTCTTAGCAAGCTTCCTAGCTACATCATCCCTTGTTTGATTTCCTGTAGCTGAGCTCACTAATTCCGGTACGTTAATATCTGCATATGCATCATCCAACCTCTTATCTGCTGCTACCTTAGCATCTGCATTAAGTTGTTTTTGCTGCATACCCTGTTTTGTTAAACGGTCTGCTGCTGCGTTTACATTATCGGAAACATAGTTACCAACTTTTTCAAGTTCTTTATACGCTGCCCCTGCTGTTACTTTAGCCATATCTATTTATTATTTTATTATTTATGAAGTTTTCGGTGCTATAGCTCCTAACATACCACTTCCACCAAATCCACCTGTAGCTGCTGTCATAGCTGCACTGTCAATAGCTCCTGCTGCTGCAACCAATTGTCCCATACCATTCTGTTTCATATCCATACCAACATTAACCATGTTACCATAACCTGCTAGCTCATCACCTTGTCTTTTCTCTGTAATAGCTTGGTTATTGACATCTTGACCTGCTGCTGCAAACTGTATCTCTTTATTCTTTTCATCTAGAGAAGCTGCTATATCTCTATTAAGTAAATTATTCTGTGCTTGTACTTTACCAACACCACCTACTAAAGCTCTGTTACCACCTGCTTGTAATGCGTTAACTGACGTAGCTGCAGCTCTAGCACCCTCATCAGCTCTCATTTCTGCTCCTGCAGTACTAGCTGTTAAATTCTTATAAGGGTTAGAAAGGTCTTGCCACTTGAAGTTATCAATACCTGCTTGACCTGCAGCCATCATTTTTTTACCTTGCTTTATTGTACTAAATCCGGAGATTGCTCCTCCTATTGCTGATGCCATATTATAAATTTTTTATATAAAAGTTTGTTTGTGGTTCTACTAATTCAAATCCACTGTTTTCTAATGCGTTCATTAAGCCACTTAGCTTTGCGTGTGAAACTATAGACTCAAAACCTTGTGATTTCATTACTATAGATATTATGTTGTAGAGGTATTTTAGAGCCCCTACTTTATATTTTGTTTCCTTACAAAAAGGGTTAGATGTTATCCAACCTACCCAACATATATCGGTGTCTGTAATTATAATAGCTACGCTATATAAATCTACTTCTCCATCTTCTAAATCAACAGATACTGTGAAAACCCTGTTAGGTACTGAATTGTAAGGTATATGATTACTACCAAATGCATCATGCTCGTCCCACCACATTTTTAATCTTTTGTAGCACACGGACTTATCTTCTAGTTTCCAATTAAATTTCATATTATATTGTATTTAAGTATTGCAAAGATACTTAAATAATCAATACGATGTAAAAAAAATTAACTAAAACTTTTCATGACCTCTAGGTTTACAGCAAATAGTTCTACCTTACCTACAGCAGAGCTTGAGAGACCTACCCTCATTGTGTAGCCTCTTAAGTTACCACCCTCTATTCTAGAATCTTTCATACCTACTACAAAGTCAGCATTAACTAGTCCTGCAGTAGTATCCAAAGTAATTGTGCTACCACTAATAGCAGTTATAACACCAATTTGATTTAAGTCTGAACCCCTAACAATGGTATCACCAATACATAATGAAGTGCTTCCACCATTTAACTCAAACGTAGTTGCTGTTAATCCGGAGATAGTCCCTAAACCATAAGTGGCTTTAGAATCAAAAGCTATATCACTCTCATTCCTTCTAGCATATGCATACCATATACCCTCCTTCTTTACAAATTCTGCAGCAGTTATTGAACTAGACATAACATCGTCTGAGTTTGATATGTAAGCCTGTATAAGTGCTTCCCAAGAAGCATTACCTTCCAAGCTTACAGCCTGTAGTTCCTTTATCTCAGATGGTGAGTCATTAACCATTACGTCAATAGTAGAATCATATTGCATACCGTAATAATTATTTCTAGCCACATTATCTGAGTGATGCTCATAAAGCTCTCCATTATTAAATGTGAAAAACTTATTGTTCATACCTACCATATATTCGGGAAAGAAGGAATGGAACGATGTCCACCCCTTTACTTTCTCATCAAATGTCAATGTTTTATTTACTCTAGAGCTCATATCCTAATTCTGTTAGTGCTAATAATATCTGTGTTAAGTAGTAATTCGCTGTACCACCGTCTGTTATGTTATATTTGTATGCTATCTCTGTTCTATCTGATAAACCACTCGCTCCTGCATAGTTACCTGTACCAAGTTCTACAGCTTTTATAAAGTTTTGGAAATCAAATGCTCCACCCGACTCATCAACTTGGAACACAACAACTCTCAAGTAGTTAGCTGCAAATCCTGCTAGCCTAGCTCTGAAATCAGCTATGTCAGTTATATACTGTGCTGTAAGTGCATCAGTATCTGCAAATGATACACCTTGGTATACAGGGTTAGCCTCATCTTGGAATATTAATGATATAACATTTCCTGTAGGAGTAGTACCATTTATATTCATCATGTCTATAGTTCTCTCATTTGCCTGTGATATGACAGTAACGTTTGCATCATAAGCTGCTACATCACCACCATATAAAGGTAATAATGCATCTCTAAGTAATGTATCCCTCATAGTTTCAAGGGGTGCAATAGTAGAGTTCATTGACCCCGAAGAATCAAAGTATATATTTATCTTAGTATTGGCGTTTATTCCTAGTACCACATCTCTGTAATCCCATATAATGTATAAATACTGCTCATTTGAGAGTCTATCATAATCAAATTCTATATATCTAGTTACGTCATCTCCATTTGTAACCTCCGTAAAGGCAGGGAACGTAGCAGCAGCCTCTAAGGCTTCAATATCTGCATCTGTATATAAAGTGTTAGATATTAAATATCCTATCTTATTTTCCTCACCATTCCAAACTAAGTTTTGTGCTACACCTTGGTAAGACTCTACTCTAACTGAACTACCTGTTATAGGAACTTTTATAGAGCCCTCATTACCTACTACAGTGTTGAATAGCTCTACCTCATCTACATCAAATACTGTATCATATGTTGTGAAAGGTGATGAGTAAGTGTCTGTACTCCATTTATATCTACTCTTAATAGAAGTACCTTCATCCTCGGGGTTGTTCAATATAACATTGATAACCGTTAATTCATTCTCTACGACACAATTACCCGATATTTGGAAGTTAGTTCCTACTATAGGGGCTGTAACTGTTAGTACAGCATCTCTAGGTATATTTTTATTTTTAGAAAATACTATAGAGCCTGTACCTACATCAGTAGTGGCAGGTAATCCTAAACCTATTAATACTGAATCATAAGAAGGGTCTCCGAAGTAACCATAATCAGTTACTACACCATCGTACTCTAAAGTAAAGTTAACAGGAACTCCATTAGTTACATAACTAAAACCTGCATTCCCCACTAGTATACCATAATCTATTGTTATTTCATATACACCACTAGTATCTCCTCTATAGAATACATCTGAGCAATCTATTGAGAAAGGCTTTAGCAATAAGTCCACACTTGAGTGAGCAACATATTGGTCTAAGTAAGGGTCATACGAACCTAATTTCTTTTGGTCTATAGCATTCTTAAAATCATCCTTAAAGAACTGTCTCATACCTGCCATAGATATTTCAGTAATTCCGTCAGCTCCTAGTCTACAAACACACCCTCTTTTAGAGTCCATGAAATAAACATTGTTTGCATCAAATGCAAAGCTCTCCGGATTTCTACTAATACCATACTCACCTGTATATGCTCTGAAATCTCCTAAGACATCCTCTACAGAAGATACATTCGAAGAACCGTCAGCATTGTATAATATATCTTTACCAAATAGTACATAACCCACTTTATCCTCTTGGAGCACCAAAAGGTTTGTATCCCTAAAGAATAATTTTTGAATTGTACCATATTTTTTATCTAAATCCTCTTTATAATTTGCTTTGGATAGATTAAACACGCCTATACCATTTACATTTGAGTTCTCGTTATAAGGCTCACTGTAAGTAATATCTGAAAATCTTCTAACCTCTCTATATTTTTCTGTTGAGGTTGTTGAAGGTCTTAAGTCTATGTTTAAGTAGTTAGCCAAAAGTTGTTGACCATCGCTGTCAGAGCCTACATACCTAGCATCTTTAAACCTATACGACTCAGCTCCATTACCCATAACGTAGCAGTTGAAGAAATCCATCTCCACTATAGCAGAAGGGTTCACTGCAGATTGGTTTAATAAGTTACCTTGGTGGTATCCACCTATTACATCAAATGTTTGTGATGTTTCGTAATATAATTCTGTACCTTTATCTTCCGGCTCAGTTTCAAGTATTATTGTACCATCAGAAGCTAGAATCTCAATTTTAATCGTTGTTGTAATTTTCCTTGAAGCTGTACCATCTCTATGAGACCATGCAAAAAATTTCTCACCCAAGTCTGAACCATTTGCAACAGGTACACCATTTGAGTCACAGAACCCATATCCATATCCATATTCACCATCTCCTACAAGGAAGTTAGGGAATGAGCCTGTTGTTACCCCTCTAGTGAAATCTCTACCAAAAGAGCCTAAATCAATAACCTCAGTTTCAAACCATGATTGTACAGAAGCGTAGCTTCCACTTACTTTAAAGCTTTTGTCATATTCTGCTGTGTAAGAGATAGAGCCTCTAGCTTTGAATTGTACATATATACGAACCCTAGAACCTGCATTAAGAGGGTATGGCACAAATGCACCTGTACTGTCGTCACCAAATATAGGTGATGTACGAGTTCTACCTGTATATCTTAAGTGAGAGCCTGCTTCATAAGTTCTAATAGTTGACTCATCAAAGCTCATATCAATACCTACAGGCTTAACCCTCATATATAAACCTTCCTCCTCAATAATATTGTCGGGGTCAGCAACGTCTCCTAAGAAGTCTGATTGTTGTTCTTTAATCTCTAATACCCTTAATTTGGTAACATCAGCTAAAGCACCACCTAAGTCAGATTTAACTATAAGTGTATCACCTTGTACTACCTTGCCTATATTAGCACCCTCTAGTTTAATCCATCTAAATAATCCATCCTCATAAAACAGGTTGGTGTATATTGTTTGGTAAGCACCTTTATTCTGCTTAACTACAAGTTTATACCTATCAGCCCACTCGGGTGCTAAGTGATTTATATTTGTTACAATTTTATTTTGAAATGTAGAAAACTCTTGGTCTACATATATTGTATTATCTTCGTCAGTTTGTACAAAAGTTTTTCTGCCATCGGCATCCATATAGATTATACCTACCTCATAACTCCTGTTTGTTTTTAATGATGATGCTACAGCAACCTCTCTGTAAAATACTTGTGTACTTGTGTCCCATTGGAAGCTAGCTGTCTCATCTACAGCATCTACTGTGTACACGATGTTAGGTGCTAGTATACTAATTGAAGTGGCTGTAGAGCCTGTAATAGTAAAACCATTTACAGCACTTGTTACTACACCACCTGTAGGGGGGGTAATAGTATAACCTGCTTCAAAAGCTGCTGATATTAATGTTTCTATAAAGTATATAAAATCAGCGTTACTTGCTAAAGATGTAGCATCTACAAAATTTTGGTTTAGTATGAAATCAAATGTATCTCCATATAAGCCATCGTAAGCTGCGTTACCTAAATCAAAAGTAAATGTAAGTCTATTTCCTGCAGCTAGTGTAATACCTGTAAAATCTATAGTGATAAGGTCATTTGTTATAACGCTATTCCCTATAGTTACACCTAAATTTTCACCGTTTAAATCTAACTGAGTAAGTGATAGTGAGAAGTCTACATTAATATCCTCACCATATATATTCTTTAAGTCGTACTGCTCAACGTAATTACCAAAAGCAATCCTAGAACCTATAAGCTCTAATGCTTTTGCTTTTCGTGGTACGTTGTCATATGTTCTGAAAAGCTCATCTTCCGGAAGAGCTGCTAGTACTTTACTATTTGTAAATGTAAATGATTGGGTCTCATCATTACCCCATACCTCATTAGTTTTATTGAAGGACTCAATAATATAAAGAGTATTTGAATTAGACTCTTTATATACTAATTGTATATCTGTAACCCTTTCATCACCTGTGTTGAAATCAATCTTAACAGCGTTGAAAGCATTAGCCATGCCATTATTCTCCATTGTTTGATAATCTAACTCAAAATCAGAAGGAGAGAATTGGTAATTAGAAAAAGATGATATAGCACTGTAACCCCCATCTAAGTATTTGTATCTATAGGCGAAGGTTAAGAATTTATTCTCTAAGTTATTCTCTGTTGTTATTGGAGAATATGTAAGCGTACACGAAGGTGCACTCCTAGGTGGTCTCTTTATTAGAGCTATATCCAACTCAGAAAAGCCATCGGCAGTATATCCTTTAGCTCTTTCAATATTTACAACCCTAGGTGGGTTTAAGTCATCAGTCCAAATAAGTAAGTCCCTATCAGAGTCACCATTTACAATCTTAACTACACCTGTTACAAGGTAGTTCTTATTAAAGGCTAATACTCCATTGGGATTAGAAGACTCTAATAAAATATTTGTTTGAGCATTTGGTACATCGTATTCAACAACTAAATCCTTAGTGTCAGATGTTATAAACCAATAAATCTTTTGGCTAGAGCCATCGGCAAAAGCACCTATTGTATCGGCATTAGTAAGACCTAGGGATGTTAATTGTTCATTACCTTTAACATTCTCTATAGCCCCAACATCAGAACCTTCTGAATTAGCTACTCTAATGTTTAATGCATCCGGATACTGTCCTTTAGGTAGTAATCTCTCATCAATATCTTGGTTAAGCTTACTTTGAACAAATGTGTTCTGTAACTTCATATTCTTATAATATTAGTATAATTTCTCTAGCATTCACAACCGTGAATTTTTCTCTATCTATTTCTATCTCGTATCCTGCAGTTATTGGTACATAGATAGTTTGACCTACAATAACTTTATCATCACCCGAGGATATAACCTCAAGTTGTTTATAAGCTTTGTTTTTACTAGGTATGATAACATTACCAACCTTTTGTACTACCTCATCCAAATTCTTGCAACATACGTTGCTGTTTAACATTTTCATAGTTTTCTATATTTAATTTAACTCTTATTTTAGTTTTTGGTCTATTTCTAAACTTAGACCCCTTTATTTAATCCATCTGTTAGCACCTTTGAATACTTTTCTTAATTCAGAAGGTCTAATGGTTTGCATTCTTCTCTTACAAAGTCTTCTGCTATTGAACCACTCTTTTCTAGCAAACTGTTTAGCATTAGCAGGTACGTTCCTACGTCTCTCTATAAGCTTCCAATATATCCAATTGTATACAGCATCCTCTGCAAATTTATGTATCTTAAGCTCAGCTTCTGTCCTACCTTCACATCCTGTGTAAAGTCCATCAGATAGGTATTCTAATACCACGGATTTACCAAAGGTCTCAGAGCCAAAGATAATTAAACCTCTTTGTCTATCTAGCACATACCCACCACTAGAGAAATCTTCTGAGAAATTTTTATTTGGTACAAATGAATTATCAGTACTAAACTCAAAACCTTGTGCACCGTCAGCTATTATATCAGCAACTTCGTCGGGTATGTCTAGACCTATGTTATTAGCCTCTAGAGCACAACCGCCTCCATCAAACAATATTTGATAAGAAGCATCCTGTAAATACTCCCTAGCTATATCAAGCTTATTGTTTACAGATAGCTCATGTAATTTACCAAGCCCATCTACCCAAGATATTCTAACAAAGTTAACAAAATCCGGAGGTAGTGTAACAGTAAGAGTAGGGCTTAAATCTAGTTTTATACCTTTAATCTCTTGCATAGAGTCAAAGTATAATTCTCTAAATGCTCTTCTAGCTTGAAATAGAACTACTCTTCTGTTTGCATTTGCTGTGAAATCATCATCCTGTGATGACATTATATAATTGTTTACTATGTCTTCTAGTGTTACATATTGGTAGTTACCAAATAAGGTACTATCTCCATAGTAGTCTGCACTTGTGTTTATCGGTGTTGGCATTATTGGCTATCTTTTAAGTTCATTTTATCCTTTAACCCTTCTGCTACTTGCACTACTTCTGCCTCTCTTAAATTAATACCAAAGAATGAAAGCATCCTTAATACTATATTTGAGAACTCTGAGTAATCTAGTTCAAAATCTTGGAAAGACCCGTTACTTGGGTCATATAATTCTTTGTTAGATACAATTGTATAAGTCCATTTTGGGTCTAATGGTTTTCTTATATATCTAACATTTATGTTCGTGATAGTGGTAGGGTAAACTTTTATTGTATCATTTCCTCTGTATTCAAATATAGGATACAAGACCGTGGGTGCTGCTTCTGTTCTAAGCAGTGTGACAATATCATTTCTATCCACCACTTCTATAAGTACACCACCATTTGTAGATACTCCCCTGTCTTCTATTTCATATAGATTAGTGGGTAGAGTTGCTATACCTGCTGTAACTGTTAAGTCATCATCTGTAGCAAACCTGCTTATATCAGCTTTAGATTGAGCTGATTGATTTCCATAACCCCTATTGGTTAAACCCCTGTTTTGTTTGTTTTGTGCTGAGTTACTGTCATTAAAGTAACCCCTAAAGATTTCATTTTGTACATTGATAGCTAATAGATTAAATTCCTCGGGTGAAATATATCCTTGGTTTTCTTTATTCATTATAGTCAATAGTACTTTATAAATTGTATCAATCATATTTTATGTTTTTAGTGTTACAAAGATACTAAAAAATAGGAAGCAACAAAAACCCCACAATATCAATTGCAGGGTCTTCGTTTCTTTTTTTTTTTGACACATGGTCAATAAGATATACTAGCTTCGTCTCTTAATCTCCTCACCAACTAACATGCCATCCTCTGTTCCTAGGAAGTCAGCAAAGTATTCTACTAACTCTAATCCCCTAGGTGCAGTTGCTATAGTCTTTTTATCTCTAACCCAAAGTATTGACTTATTGTTAGGAGATTTCATTATAATAGCTTCCTTAATTGCACGTAGTACAAAGTATTTTCTATTGATATAATCGTCTTCGAAGATTGTTACTTTGAAGTTATCATCTGCAAAATATAGAGGGTTGTTCTCTATCTCTTGGTATATTCTTCTTTTTAATGATGACTCTGACATAGTTGAAACTTCCTGTACATTATTCTCTAGAACAGCTACTACAGCCTCTAGTTCGTATATACCATCCTCTTCTGCAATTTTTTCACGAACTGCATTGTATAGGTCAATTTTAAGGTCATCAATTACTAAATCTTGTTCTGCCTCTTTCTCATCATTTACTTCTTCATACCATGTTCCACCATTTGCAACATTCTCCGGACTTGCATCAAGGAACTGCTGTGTTAGTTGTGCTTCTCTAGGTACAAGTAAATATCCATACATAAAGATGATAGGCTCTATTAGAGCGTGTTCTGACTGTTCATCTATAAATATTGATTTCTCACTCGGGCAGTGTCTGATAGGTCTACTAAAACCTTTCTCTTCATCAAAAACCAAAAGGTTTCTTTCTCTCCCTATTTTAACTATGTGAGATAAACCGGAACGGTCATCAGCTAAACGGTACTCTTTTGCTACATACTTTTTTTGAGGTGATGTAACTTTAGCCTCTTTCTTTTGTGCAGGTTTAACTGCTGCTTCTTTTGTTGCCATTATATTCTATATTAAATTAAAATTGTTATTAAAAATAAAAAGGGATAGGATTTGAAACCCATCCCTTTTTGGTAATTATATTACTACTATGCCCCTTCGAAAATCATGAAGTTGTTTGCTCCTGTAGTACAAAGCATTCTTTCTGATAAGTGATGAACTTTCATTACATCCTCGTCATCTGTGTAAACACCTCCAACAGTACCTGTTACCCAAGTTTTGTATTTTCTGTTTTCAGCACCGGCTACACGATACTTTTGTTGTAAGAATGGTACAGTGATTTTCTCACCTCCACCTTTACCGTTGTACTCACCTTCGTAAACTTCTTTAGTTCCAACAGGAATTAAAGCTCCACGGATTTTACCTGCTGCTGCAGCTACTGCTCCTAAAAGAGTAGGGTCATTAAGTAATTTCCAATCAGTTTTGAAGAAGTTGTATGAACCTCTTGTGAAACCTTTGAAACCTAAGTTTACAGCCATATCCTTATCGTTATCGAACATACCGTAAGAGATACCTCCGGAGTAACCTGCATTCAATGTCCCTAAAAGGTTATCAATTGCTAATGATTGGTCACGGTCACAATAGAACATGTAATCTTGAATTTTCCCTTGAGCATCGAAACGTTTTACAACAGTGTCAACATCAGCAAGAGCTGACATAATACCTGCGTAAGAGTTACCTCTAGTTCTTACTGCTTCAAAGAAACCTTCTGTACCGTCATATCCTGCAATTTGAGCTGCTGAACCATTTTCGGCTTTTTCTCCTAAGATTAAAGAAGTCTCTAATCTATCTTCCCAACGTCTACGTGTGTCTTTTTCAGACTCTAAGTACCATAAGTACCCACCGTTAGAAGTTTTTACCCATCCGATTTGAGTTGCATCAGAACCGTTAACTTCATACTTATCTTTCAAGATGATAGGCTTGTTGTCTAAGATTGTGAAGTCAGTTTCTAATGAACCTTGAGCTCCGTTTGTACCTTTGTGGTATTCAGAACCATCAACGAATACAGTTAATGCAGTTGTTCCTAATGCAGTGAATCCTGCAGATTTGTAAGGAGCTACTGTAAATGTTCCTGCAGCATCGTCGATTGCTGTAATGATACCTCTACGTTTAACAGTTGCATCAGAGATGTGTACTGTTTCGTTTAATCTAAATACGTGTCCTGCTTTAGTGAAAACAGCTCCGGAACGAGTTACATCAGTGTAAACTGTATGTAAACGTCCTTCTTCTGTCCATATTACTTTATCAGATGCGAAGCCTGCTTCTGCACCTAACATGTAAAGCATACCCGATACAGATTGCTTACCATAAATGGTAGCGATTTCATCGTGAGTCTCCGGAGCTTCTTGGCTCGAATAGTCAAACAATGATATATAGTTAGTCTTTAAGACTGCCTTAGTGCTTGTAGGTGTTACCTTTGCACTAGGTGATACGTTTAATGCCATGATTTATAAATTGTATATATTAATTATTGTTATTATCTTTTACCTCGGATAATACTCATTCCTCTCTTACCTAAATAATTATCAAGACCTTCGATTTGTACTCCACTGTTTTGGTTCGGTAAAGCTGAGTCACTTGATGACTTGCTATCCAACGTGGTGTTTTTTGCCTCTTTAATTACATCGTCAGCTCCGGAGTTCTTTCCTTGCTCATAGGCAAGTTTAAGCATATTCTCGAAGTTAGATATAATTGCAGTATCTCTAACAATAGCTTCGTGATTCCAATTACCGTCCTCAGTCTTCCAACTAGGGGCGTTATTAATATGGTTCACTAGATTTTTGTCTGAGCCTTCCGGCAACTTAAAGTCAAGCGATACACCATCAGCTAAATCCAATTTAATTGATTTTAACTCACTAGCTTTGGAAACAATGTTTTGATTATACTGTTTATTAGCATCCTCATTTTGTTTGACCAAAGTTTTGTATTGCTTAGCTAAATCTAAGTCTTGTTGAACCTCGGGAGTGTAATTAGCAGGGGTTGGATTACCTAAATCAGAAACTAACTTCTGTAACTCTTTACGACCTTGCGATGCAATCTTCTTAAGCTCTAGATTCTTAATATCTTTGTCATCATCGAAATCATCCTCAGATGATAAGTATTTACGATTAACTTCTAAATTGATTTCTTCGGGTGTTAATTCCGGATATTGCAGTTGCAGAAACTCTCTTGCCACTTGCTCATCGGACACCTTTGTGTAATCTTTTTGGAACTTAACCCAATCCTCGATTGGTCTTCCTGTTTTTTCTCTCCACTCGGCTAATCCTTTTAGGTATGGGTCAGAGTCTAATGGGTTTGTTGCTTCTGCAGGGGTAAGGTCATCTAAGCTTTTAATCTCTCTACCTAGCTTCTCGCTTAGGTATTTAAGATGTAACTCATCACTAATTTCTACAGGAGCTTCCTTCTTAGGCTCATCTACCTCAACGGTAGCTGTTGGTTCGTCTTCAGTATTTAAAGAACTTTTATCCTCACCTGCCTTCTGAGCAGTTTCAGTTGTTTTTGGTTCGTCAAACTCTCCTGTTACTTGAATTTCTTTCGAAGTATCTTGTATCTCGGGTTGACTAGTTGGTTCGGGCTGTGACTCTACTTTCGGTTCTGCTGCAGGTGCTTCCACCTTTGGCTCTGCTGCTGTGTCACTTGTGTCCTTAACTTCCGGTGTTAAATCAATTGTTTGACTTGAGTCCGGATTGTTTTTGTATCCTCCTATTTTCATAATGTACGTTTTATATTTTATTTAACTTTTATTACTTGCAAATATACGAAAAATATCGTATGGTCAATTTTTACGATACATCAACGTCTTCCATACCAATGCTTCCGGAAATTGTGTCATTCGCAGACTCAAAGTTCATAGCAGGTTTTGCAAACTGTTTTTGTTCAGCTATTTTAGATGTAGCAGAGTTTTGTTCTCTCTGTCTAGCATCTTTCCTGTCGTTGTCGTATTGTTTGTGTTCGTTTATAACATCTTGCTCAGCACCTTTTAAGGTCATATTGTATTGGAACTCTTTCTCCATCAACCTCATTTTAGACTGTTCCTCAGCACCTATCTCTTTAACTTTACCATTTGTTTTGGCTTCTATTTCAGCTAACTTAGATTGTATCTGTGCTTGGATTTCTTGTTGCTTAGCTTGTGCTGCAGCTTGTGTTATTTTTAATTGACCTTCATTATTCTTCTCAATCTTAGCAAGCTCTGCTTCATTTCTGTCTTTCTCTCTTTTAGCTCTTCTAATTTTTAATAGTTGATTTGCCAATTTGATGTTTCCTATTGTTCTAACATCTATAGCATCATCTAGTGTAATTAAATCTTTAGTAAGTGCAGCTTGTATATTTTGTTCTAAGAATTGTTTCTCTTGTGCATCCGGCTTAAGCTCAATGATTATACCTAAATCGTGTAGGTGATACTTCTTAAGAGCTTCTAATGTTGTCATATTGACTTTACCGATAGCATTGATGTATGCCTCTTTTAAATCTGAATACTCAAATATATCCTTAAGTCTTAATGCAAGACCTTCACCCAACCTCTCAGTCATGTTTAGAACTGAATCTAGTATGTGACGAGTAGCTGTGTTGGAGCTAGTAGCCAATTGCTCTTGGACTCCCACTGCCATTTTTGGGTGAGGTGCAGAAGCATCTGCTCCTTGAGGTATACCTATAGCATCTCTTAGTAGGTTAAGATAGTGATTATACGCACTGATTAATCTATCCAATCCTTCTACGATACCATTCTTTAATTCTCTTATTGGTTCTTTACCATAGTTGTAATCTCCGGAGTTATCTTTTGATGTACCTAGTACGTTACCTGTATCATCATAAATCTTGATTACTTCAAGTGGTGTTAAGAAACTACCATCTCCTAGAGCTATCTCAGATAATCCATCCACATCAATAAATACACCATTAGGACGAGCCTTGGCTATTAATTGTTGTAGCTTGATATGTATTTGTTGCATTTGGTCTACGTAAGGTATAATATTACCTACAAGACTTTTTGTTCTATTTTGATATAAATCCGGAGCATAGAAAATATAGTTAGGGATAGTCTTACTTAGATTACCCTTTGGTCTAATCATATTCTCACATAATTTATAATTGTATATATGCTCAGTACCAAGTATTAATATACCTTCATACCATACATCTATAACTTTTTTAACTACATCATAACCATCGTAGTTTGCATTAGGTTTTTTAAATGTACTCTCCTTCTTAGTCATTTTAAACCCACCATTCTTTGTATATTTCTTTTTGTATGAAATAGTCTTGGTAGATTTATATGTAAAGTTAAGGATGTCAACCATTACACCACCTAAATCATCTTGTTTGTAGCTAACGTTGTTTCCTGTATTGTGATACTTATTCCATTCAGAAGTACCTTTTACTATGTCTAATAGCTGCTCATCTGTGAACTTGCCCATAGACTGTCTTTTCAGTTCATTGACTGTAATTCTTTCAACCTCACCATAGTAGTGAACTTGCTTAAAGTTTCTATGCTTTGGAAATGAGTACACGCAATCTGCAGGGTCAACCCAATCAACTAAAATACCTTTAGTAGGGTCAGTCTTATGTTTGATACTACCAATACCTAAAGTAGCTACATCTTCAATAACCCTAGCTTGGGTCTCGTCATAGTCATTTAAGTCTAGTGTATATTTAAGTGCCTCTTCCGATGCAATCTCTATAGCAGGTTTATATTTAAGCTTCATGAATAAATCCAACTCTTCCTCATTGTCGGGTATATCATTTTCTAAACCGTTAGGAACTACAGCTACCCCTAAAGCTTGCTCTGCAGCTTTCATAACAGGGAGTGTATCCATTAAGTTTTGTAAATTCTTCTTGTAGTCATCCTTCAAGTTTGTAGAGAATTTATCAACAGCTTCTGCCTTAATATCAAATAACCTCTCTGTCATCTGATTAGATAAAAGTTTCACAAACTTAGGTATTATTTGAAGTGGTCTCCAATCATAGTTACTGTAAGACTCTTCATCACCACCTGTGATTAAATCTTTATATAGCTTAGTATCTTGCTCACCTCTAGCATATAACCTTAGATTATGGTATACATCCCTCTTATCGTAGAAGCTTGAATTACCTTCTTCGGGTCTGTGCCACCATTCGTATTCAATAGCTTTAGCCATTTGTAAACCATAGTCCTCCGTTCTTTTTTCCTCATCCGGAGCAAGTGGATTAGGATAAGCAGTTTTTCTAAGGATAGCCTTTTTATTATTTCGCATAATTTTTAATTGTTTTCTGATGTATTAATGAGCCTACAGACCCTTTATTGTTGTATTTCTTTAATAATGACTTAACATATGTTCTCTTTGGGGGTTCTTTAGTACCCTTGTATCTTTCTGTGTGACAAGCCATTATAGCTAATCCACTAGAGATTGTTGCATCATACTCGGTTCTTTTGTCCGGATTAAATGCTAGCCAATCCTTTAATGTTTCTTGGAATGGCATCTCCCCAATCTCTCCTAGAGGTCTAACCATTTTATCCTCGTCATTATAGACACCCACATAGTTTTCAACCCAAAGTCCTATAGCATTCATGTGTGAGTCTAGTATATCTTTACTTGACATTACCTGTCCACCATATTCCTTTTCATTTGGATTTAACATCTTTTTAGGTCTATCTAACCTATCCATAGCAAATCCTCTATAACCCCTATTTCTCATGTGACGTAGTAAGTCGATTCTGTTAGACTCAACTAATATAGGTGCTCCATAAAATCTACAGCACATTATAACGTCTTCAAAGAATATAGTTTCATCTGCAGGTCGAGCTAAATACTCTACTACAAACTTATTGGAAGGTGCTCCACCTTCGGGACTTATTACAGTCTTACCATGAAGACCCCCTTTAGAGCCCTTACCATGGGTAGATTTTAATGAGAACGGGTCACACCCAAACCTAACACACTCTAAATTAAGTGGGAAGTATTTATCTCCAATCTTCTTAACATTATTTCTTAGGTGCTCAGTATTATCTACTTTTGATGGCATCCAAGAAATCTTGAATCTTCCATTATCATCCGGATAGAACTCTACATCTGAATCAACCTCATTATTCTTCCATCTAAAGTTTCCTGTAGTAAACAAGGACTCATCCGGTTGGCTGTCATTGTAATCTATCTGCTCGTACAACTTGTTTATATTAAACATACAACTAGAGTCTTCATCTCTAAGTGCATGCTCTAAAGTCCTTGGATATGTTCTTAACTGTTCGTTAAGAGCTTTATCTGACTGATTTTTCTTTTGCTCTTCTACTGCTAATAAATAGTCAATAGAACCAATTTTTATTAATTCACCACTAAGGTTGTACAGTGTACCTTTAGGTTTAACAGTGTGGCAGAAACCATACTTATCTGTGTACTCCTCCATGTTATCTTGTGCAGGTAAGAAGTACATGTATAATCCTGTAGCTGTCTTCTGCGTTGTTTGATTTCTATTTTTAACCATAGAACCATTTATAAGCTCTACATATTGGTCACCACCTTTAGCTCTTGAGCCCATAGTTGAACCTATGTAAGCTTTACCAACTACCTTACCGTTTGGCATCATCGTTGGAGCTACCATACCTAAATGGACAATATAATCATGGGGTTTCATCCACTTAGCTGCCTCATCCCCTAAATAACCATTTAACTTAACGGAGTCATAAGAATCATTCTTTGTTGGTCTATGGTCTATATTAGTGTTTAAATAGTCTTTTACGCCTGTATTACGAGCTTTCTTAGCTTCCTTGGAGTTATTCGATGGCTTACCAAAGAAAAGCTCATTAGGGCTATCCTCCTTGCCTTTTACGACAGGTCTTATATAGAACGGTAAAGATAAGAACATATACGAGAATTTATCAAACGCTTCTTGAACGTCATCTCCCGATTTAGATGTCATACCATACTTACCATTACTTGTAGTAGTAGATTGGTTCAATAGAACTGCTAGTACTGCATATGTAAATCCTGTACGTCTAGACTTTACAAACAATTGACCTAAACATCTTTTATCAACAATACATGCCTCAATGTGGTAAAACATATTAAGCTGTGCATAACGGAAATCCATATAACCACCGTTATCTAGCATAACACACCACTGTAAAGCAAAGTAATGGTTACCTGTTAAAAATACAGGAGTACCATTATTGTAGAACCATAATCCCTCTCTACGTCTTCTATACTCTTCACGTATAAACTCATCCCACAGTTCTACATTATCCGGATTAATTTCCTCCGGTGCAGGTTGTCTTCTCCAATGTTGCTCTGCTTTTGGCAGGTCATGAAAAAGTATTTTTGTTTTATCTTTTGGTACTTCCGGAAGTGTAATGTGTAAATCCTGTAGAATAACAGTCTCTCCCTGTGTTGAGAAAGGACAAATGTTAACACCATCAGTATCCTCATTGTACCAACCTTTGAAATAATTCTTAATGTTATATTTAGAATCCTTTGCAAAGACTTCGGGATAACCTAACCTAAACTCCTTGTCGGCTAAGTCTAGGTTTCCTTCATCCCTTTTATTTCTTAAATCTATTAAAGACTTGTTTAAGTCCATAACAGCGTTTACTATAAACCCTTTAGCTGCGATAGCTTGGTTGTGTCGCTCAGCATCTAGCTCAGCATAATCAATTGGCTGTCTTAAAGCGTGCCTTAATGTAAGCATAGCTTTATCACCTGCATCTACAACCTCTGATACATACTCTAATAACGTTGAGGTTGATGGGGAATTTGGGGAGTTAGCCCAAACCATCAATATCTCCTTAGCTGAATTAAATGAAGACACTTTAGACTTCATTATAATCTGCATCTTCTCGGGGTTTTCCAAGTCATCAGCTCTAAACTTATACTCTAAACCGTCAATAATAGTATCTAACGCTAATTTTATATCATCACTTAATCCTATCATAGTACTGCTAAAATGTCCTTTGTTGACATCTTGTAGAGGGTTTCCCCTTCTATATTAAATTCATATTCACTGTAGTCTGAGAACAGTACCTCATCACCTACTTTTACTCCTTGGGCTAAAAGTTCATCATTTGGGAACTTTACTGTACCTCTTAATTTTTTGTTCCCATTATGGGAATTGCTTTCCACTTTTGTGATAGTGAACCCATTTACCTCTTCTTCCTCAAACTCTATAGGCTTAACAAACACAAAAGGTTTTATAGCCTGCCAATCTCCACCATCTCTTCTGTATCCAAACACTAATGTTAGAGGTATGAAGTATTTATTATCTTCTATGTAATAATCGCTTTTAACTTTCTTACCTTTCATACCATTTCTCATCCTAAACATGTTGTGGTGTACAATCACCTCATCACCTTCTTTGAGTATGGTAAAGCTAGGTGCTTCCACAACCTTAGCTATTCTGTTGATGTGAGCCACGCTCTCTATTGTAGAGTTAACGATTATCCCATCTACTTCATTTTTGTAAGCTTCATCAATCTCTACTATAATATAGTTGATTGTCTTCATTACACAAATGTTATATCATTCTCAATATGTATTGGCATGTCTATAATCGTCTTCCAAAGGATTATCCCTTCGTCTTTATTTGAAATATAGATGTTGTAACCAACTTTATCTCCTTCAACTTTTTCTAAAGCTATTAGGGTTATTGTATAATCTATTCCTAATAGGTTCATTCTCTTACCTACTTGGTAGTGTATAGAACCATTTGGGTAGTCTTTACCAACTGATATTTTTCTAATTATTTTCATATTTACTTTTATTTTAATTTAATACAAAAATACGAATTTATAAGACACGGTTATTTTATACAAAAAAAAGGGACAACCGTTAAGTTATCCCTTTAGTAAAAATTCATGTTTTTGTTATTCTTGTAATAGTTGTATCATAATACTCGGTCTTCCTATAGGCGAGTTTTGATTTACAACAATATCACACTTGTACTTTTCTAGTACTGCTACTATTGCCTCTGAGCAGTCTTTTTGTCTCTGCTTGTTTGCTCTAGCTTGCTCTATTAAAGCTTGCTCTTCTTTTGTAATAGTTGTTTTTTCTTCTTTAGGTGTTACCTTCTTTGTTGCCATAATTGTTTTGAATTAAGTTAAATTATATAATTTATGCAAATATACAAAATTAATTTAACAGTTTGTTTTTAAAATTAAGCAAATGCTGCTGTCTTTGACCACGATACTAAAAATGTATTAGACGCTCCTGTTGAATTTGTAATACTTACAAGATTGCCTGTTATAGATAATGAAAACTGACTTGCGGCGTAGTTTC
>Ga0208303_1000005_pt1 | contig 76474 bp, 74 predicted proteins | sample CB_VirMetaG_2_FD_184537 | JGI IMG/M metagenome (GOLD analysis project Ga0208303, IMG submission 184537) | Freshwater to marine saline gradient viral communities from Chesapeake Bay - CB_1504_2 Viral MetaG (SPAdes) (version 4) | ecosystem: Environmental > Aquatic > Marine > Coastal | place: USA... | reverse complement strand
TCAATACCAGTTGTTGATTCGTGGTGTTGTCTAATCCACTCGTTTACTGATTGTGCTCCACTTGGAACGATTGGGTCGTATAGAGTGATGTTAATTGCTTGCCAAGATGCTTTTCCTTTTAGATATCTTTTAACATTCATATGGTCAAGAGTTACGGTTTCAAAATTAACACTTGGTCTTGATGAAGTTTTAATAAGATATGCCGGTATCCCGTCAATCTCCATAATAAACCTATTTTTCATCTTAGGTTCAAATGGTGTAAAGAATATTTCGTTCGGGTCTAAAAATGCCACTTTATTTCTCCTATAAAATTTTTACTTCAGTAATAAATATAATCAAATTGAAAAAGATGATAATCTACAACAAGTTATTTTAATATAATTATTAGAAGTTTTTTTGAAGTTTTTTCTTGACTTTGTTGTTTATTATTCATATATTATAATATGGATAATTTAAGAACAAAGACAATTAAGCAAGTATATAAGTTAAAAAATAATTTAAAAAAATACTTGACTTTTACAAAAAGTCTTTGTATATTATAATATGATTGATAATAATAAAGGAAACAACGAAATGGAAAATTTAACAATTAAACCGAGAAACTACCAAGATACTTTTGTTCCAAGAGATTTTGGTTTTAACAATAGGACATTTACTATGAATGTCTATCAATATGCTCACAATCCTATGGAATTGTATGAAGCTAATGAAAATCAACCAAGATTAAATATTATGAATTATGCGAATACTAATCTTGGTGAAGTTGCTCATTATAAAGGTATTCCTATGGAATTTAGATGGAATCCGGTTATTAGAGAAATGATGATGACTGGTAAATATAGAATTAGGTATCGTGGTGGTAGTAAACCACAATATGGTTTTGTAAGAAATCAATACAATACATTGGCAGAATATGCTGATACCTTCGCAATTTATCCTAAATAGGTGTTAATATCGTAATCCGCTTGGAACCTATTTTGTTTCCTTAAACAAAAAACCCCCGAGAGTATCGGGGGTTTTTCTTAATCAATATTCCTATTAGTCTTGGAATGCTGCTCCTGTTGGTTGAACTACGAAGTCCAATACAATAAATTCAGCTGTTCTTGTAGGTTGGATAAAGATTTGACCAATTAATTGGTTTCTATCTACAACATCTGGTGTGTTGTTTGAATCGTCCATTACTACTCTGAAAGCAGATAGACCTGAATTTGCTTGAACTTGTTCTAAGTAAGGATTCACAATATTTAGGAATCTGTTTCTTAGAGCTGCTGTGTTTTGTTCAAATACCAAGAATCTTGAAGTTGATGCGATGAACTTTCTCAAATTAATCAACAATCTTCTTACATTGATTCTGTCTAATGCACTTGGTTTACCTTGAAGTGTTTTCTGACCAAACACCACTACACCTTGACCTGGGAAAGATGCGATTGGGTTTACACGATTTTCGTATAAATCATCTCTTTCTAAGTTGGTTAGTCTTGTTTTTGCTTCTAATACACTTGTTAAACCACCACGATTTAGACCTGCTGGTGCGAACCACTCTTGACCAATTCTATCATTGTTTGCATAAACACCTGGTAGAACTACTGAAGGTGGAACCCAAGTTGGTTTACCTTTAACATCATCAGTAATTTTAACCCAAGGATAATATGTTGCAACATAATTTGAATCTATTGTTTTAACATCATCTATTGCTGTTTGAATAGAAGCTGAATAGTGAGAGCCGTCCATAATAAAGAAAGCATCTGCTCTTGCTTCTATTTTATCAATAGCGTGGTTAGTTACTGATGAGTGAATTGAGTGAATAACACCTGGTAAAGCCAATAAGTTGATATCAAACTCATCTGGATTTGAAATAGCATTGATTGCTCTGATGTATGACAATGAACCAGTAGCACTCGCTGAACTTAAATCAAAACCTTGTGTGTTGTTACCAACGATACTTGTTCCGGTTAATCTTGCTTTTGCAGGGTTTGAACCGTCAAATCCACCTTGGAAAGGAACTTGGAACTTTAATTGTCTGTAATCAGAACCTGTAATGGTTAGTAAATTACTACCATCTGTGTAGGTTGAACCCAATACTGACGCGTCGTCGTGTCCGTATGCATCTTCCAAACTCATTGTTATATTGTTACCAGCACCTGCTGATGTTGGTAATGGTGCTAACAATTGTTGGTGGTCAACATTATTAAAGTCTAATCCATAGTAAGCATTTTGGTCATATGAACCACGAGAGTTTAACTGACCTGTATCTGCTGAAGTTCCAAGGTATGAAGATGTTGGGAACGCCATTGAACCACTACCTCCTGATGATGCAAGAGTTACATTGTGTGGATTTAATGGTGCTGCAAATCCCATAGGAACTAATTCTTTTGAAATTCCAGTTAAGTTTCCGTAATCAGAAACACGAATATATCTTGATTGATTTGGATAATCACCATTGTTGGTTAGTTTTCCGTTTGAATCAATTGTGGTATATTTGTCACCAATTACTCTTGGTAGATAGTTTTGTGAATCTTCATCAAAATTTAAATTTTGGAAGTTCTCCAATACTACTCCGTCGTCGTTTTTGCCTGGATTATTTACAATCACTTGTAAACTAAATGAACCATAATCTGAACCAGGAACATCTGCAGCTTCTTTAATATCTGAAATACCGATACGATATTTACCATTGATATTACTTCCGTGTGACAATGTTCTGATTTTAAATAAACTTGTTCTTGCTGAGTTTACTAATTGTGATTGAATGTAAGGTGTAGCTGCTTCTTGGTAATCAAATGAAAATAATTCATCTGAACTACTTGCGATAGTTATTGTATCGGAAGAGCCTGCACCATTTTGTGTGTTTTGGAAATTTGAATACACATAAAGTGATTTGTTTGCATCTTGTGGGTTATCACTAAATACTTTTGTAATATAGTTTGCAGAACTTGAATCAAATGATAATGAATATGAAGTTCCTTGAACTGTTAAAGTAAATGATGATTTTGTTCCACCATCACTTAAAGAAGCACTTCCTGGCCCTGCAATTTCTAAATTGTCTGGGTCTGATGCACCTCTTGAAGGTTTTAGTGTTGCCGCAACTGCGTGACCTGAACCACTAATACCTAATGTAATGGTATCATTTGAGTATCCACCTAATCCTAAAACACGAACGATTGTAAGTGTTCCTGCATTACGAAGATATTGTTTCGCAGTGTAAGGAACATAAAAGTCTTGATTATCTTTACCGAAAATAGTTTCAAATTCTCCTAAGTTACGAACTATCGTAGGAACAAAAGCAGGCCCCATTTCTGTTGGCCCGATTAATGCTGCTCCAATGTTTCCGATTCCTTGTGGAAGAAATGATAAATCTTTTTCTCTGGTAAAAACACCAGGACTGACTATTCTTTCAGCCATTTTGTTTCTCCTAATTGGTTATCTTGGATAAGATTTCAGTATATATAAATAGTATTGAGATTTACCAAAATATATCTACTGAGTTAATTTTTTTAATTAATTATTTGGTGTAAAAACACCGGTATTTATATCCAAATTACCTGCTCCGTACTTCTCAGTCAAGTTTTCAACTAATCGTCTTTCAAGTTGAATAGTTTCGTTGTATTGTGTTTCTAAACGAACTTTTTCATTATCAAGTTGTTCTAAACGATTTTCAATTTGGATTCTATTGATTTCCAAGTTACCGAAAGCACTTGTAATACCATTATAACGATTTCTTAAATCTGCTAATGATTGAAGTTCTTCTTGGGTAAATTTGATTTCTTTAGATTTTTTTGCCATTATAACTCCTATTTTTTGTAATAATAAATATAAACTTATTTATTCAAACAATCACATTTCTGTTTGATATCATCAATTTCTTGTTTTAATTCTTTGATTGATTCAATCAATAATGGAACGATTTTTTCATATTTAACTGCTAAGTATCCATTGTCTCTTTCGGTTACGAGTTCTGGTAGAACTTCTTGGATTTCTTGTGCGATAACCCCAAAGTCTTTACTTCCAACTTCATAAGTGTTTTGTTTATCATTCCAATCATATGTATAACCACCAATCTTTTCAATTTTATCTAATGGATTTTCTATACGAACGATATTGTCTTTAAGTCTTTTGTCTGATGAATAGAATGCCACAACATCACCTGTTGCTCTTACACCACCAGTTACATCTAAATTACTTCCGTCATAAGTTAAACCAGATTCTGCATTCATTGCATCTGTTCCGGTAGCGGTTAACACTCTATTGTTCGCACCATTGGTCATAAAATCTGATACATCAACTGAAATTGCATCAGCCGCTACATCAATACCTGTTCCTGCACCTATGTCGATTGTTCTTGATGCTGCTATCGTTCCACCACCTGTTAATCCACTACCTGCTGTAATAGATACTGATGAGTGGTCTATGTGTTCGTTTGCGACAAAACCAGTTGTTGAATCGTGAGTTATTTGTGCTGAAGCAGATACAATTGAGTCACCTGTTGTTCTTAATACTGTAGCATCCACTGCTACTGAATCTGCAGCAACTGATATACCATCTCCTGCCCCAACATTAATTGTTCTTGTTGTTGTGATATCTCCACCACCAGTTAAACCACTTCCGGCAGTTATTGTTACTGATGAGTGATTGATATGTTCATTTGATACAAAATTGGTTGTAGAGTCGTGGTCTACTTGTGCGGAACTACTAAATAAAGTATTGGATAATTCTGATTCTGCAGTTGTGATACGAGTTGAAAAACTTCCGCTATCTGTTTGTAAATTGTCTATATTAGTTTGTTCAGTAGATAAATCTGTTTCTAAAGTTGTAACTCTTGTACTGAATGAACCACTATCTGTTTGTAGATTGGTAATATCGGTTTCATTTGTAGTAACTCTTGTTGAAAAACTTGAACTTGGTGCAGTAAATGAACCACTAATGTCTGTTGCAATTTGTGCACTACCACTCAATATATTATCTCCGGTTGTTCTCAATACCGTAGTATCTACTGCAAAACTTCTATTTGAACTAATATCACCACCACCAGTTAAACCATCTCCTGCGGTTAAAGTTACACTTGTGTGGTCAATGTGTTCGTTTGCTACAAAGTTTGTAGTAGAGTCGTGGTCTACTTGTGCGGAACTACTAATTAAAGTATTTTCAAGTTCAGCTTCAGCGGTTGCAATTCTTGATGATAAACTTGAGCTGGCAGCTGTAAATGAACCACTAATGTCGTCTGCTATCTGAGCTGAACTTGATAATGCTCCTTGAAAAGTTCCATAAAAATTTGGTGCTCTAAAATCTACACTTGATGTGATTGATGTATCAGAATGTCTGTATCTTAAATTTGCAACATCTCCACCTAAACCAAAATCTATACCGGCTTCATTTAATTGTGCAGAAGTTGTACTACCACTACCGATTGTAATGTTTTTATCTCCAATGTTTAGAGTTGCGGAATCAATAGATGTGGTTGTTCCTTGAACATCTAAATTTCCACCAACCGTTACATCACCACTTGTTATTAAAGTTCCAAAATTTACATTTGAAGTTGTTTCAACTTCTTGTCCGATTGATATTTCACCAGAAGTAATTGTTACTCCGGTTCCGGCAGTGAACGAACCACTAATGTCTGATGCGATTTGTGCCGAACTACTGATTAAAGTATTGGACAATTCTGTTTCTGCATCAGTTAGTCTTGTAGATATACTTGAACTTGCTTCGGTAAATGAACCTGATATGTCGGTAGCAATTTGAGCACTACTACTGATTAAAGTATTTCCAAGTTCAGATTCTGTTGCTGTTATTCTTGTTGAAAAACTACCACTATCTGTTTGTAGATTTGTAATATTTGTTTCGTTAGATGTAACTCTTGTTGAAAAACTTGCACTTGGTTGAGTAAATGAACCGGATATATCTGATGCTATTTGAATACTACCACTAACGGTTCCGTCTGGAATAGAAACACTTGAACTAATAAATCCAAACTCACTTATTTGAGTACTACTACTGACTACGGAATCTAAACTAATATTTCCTAAAGTAAATATTCCGTTTGAATCAACGGAAAGAGTTGAGGCAACACTATTATCACTCGGGTCTATAAACTTAATAGAACCACTTGATACATAAATATCTTTCCAAAATTTAGTTGAACTACCTAAATCATATGTGTTTGTTGAATCGGGTATTAAAGAACTACTAACTACTTGAAAACTACCCGTATGGGCAATAACTTTATTCCATTGTTTAGCATCAGTTCCTAACTGACCTTCCTTATTCGCTCTTGGGACTATATTTTTTGTTGCCATTTATAAAATTCCTTACCTTATCTATAAGTATTTAATTCTTTAATAATCGTTTCAATTTTATGCACTTGGTTGAATATCTCCATTTGCATCATAATTATAAAATACACTTAACCCATTGGCATCGTTTGTTGGTTGTAAGTCTCCGTTTGAATCTTGTTCGAATACTGCTGCTAAATCTGCACCTGTGATTGTGACTGTCACTGCATCTCCACTTGATAGTGAAGCAGATACACCACTACCTACAAAGTCTAAACTTGATAATGCAGTGGTAAGATTAGTTCCTTCATCTTTTACAGTAATTGAACTACCTACCCCAGTTAATCCACTACCATCTCCTGTAAAAGAACCAGTAAAAGATGATGCAGTTACTTGATTTAAGTGAGCGTTTGACCCACTTGTGATAAGTTTTTTCCAACTTGGCATTTATTCGTTCTCCTTATGGTTGGTTACTCGTTGAGCCCACTTCCTTGTTGCCACACAAGGCCAATAAAGTTATTTTTGTTCTTTGTAACTTTTTTGAAGTTTCTCCACTACGGATATTGCTTCAATTAATCTTTTTCCAGGTATCATTCCTTCTTGTATCATAAACAACAAAAATTCAATTTCTTGTTTTGATAACTTTAACGAAGGTGTCTCTTTCGAAACACCCTCGTTTTTATTCGATAATCTTAATTCCTGAGTTTTTTTATTATCTATTAATCCCATTATAAACCTTAATTAATTATTTATTTTAGGATTACTCTACATATATGAATATGTCACCAGAACCTGACACTAATATATTACCATTCTTTTGGTAATTAGCGTCGTCTGATGTTATTACTGCTGATGCATATGCGTCTGGTGCGATTGCGGTAGCATCTTGTGCTAATTTAGTTCCGATTTGTAAACCGAAACGACCTTCTGAATCGTCCCAACCAAATGCTGCACCTGTGAATCCTGCTTCTGTTTGAACTATGAATCCACCGTCACCCGCTGCTGAACCACTATTCATCAAAATAAATCTATCTTCAACTAATAAATTAGTTGTATTTACTAATGTTTGTGTTCCATTTACTACTAAATCTCCACCAACTGTTAAGTTTTGTGTGATAGATGCTGTTGCAAAGGTTACATTTGCGGTTGTTGCCACATCTTGTCCGATTGCAATATCGTCTGCATTAACCGTTACACCTGTTCCTGCTCCGATATTTAATGTTCTATCTGCTGCGATAGTACCACCACCGGTTAAACCATTACCAGCAATAACACTTACTGTTGTGTGGTCAATGTGTTCGTTTGCTACGAAGTTTGTGGTTGTATCGTGGTCAATCATTGCTGATGCTGATACGACACCTGATTTTAGTGTTAATGCACCACCTGCTGCAACTGTTGCATCACCACTAAAGTTTCCAAAGATTGTATCTTCGAAATCACTAAATGTGATTTTCTTTTCAGTTCCAGCGTCTGAGTAGATTAAATTATCAGTTTGGTCTATTGCACCTGCTGATAAAGCATCAATATCAACTGCTGCTGTTACTCCGGTTAAACCTGTACCATCACCGACAAATGAACCAGTGAAAGAACCTGTAATGTGTGATGCATTTACTGCTGAGTCATTGGTCAATGTATCAACGGTGGCGTTACCTGTGTTTAAGGTAGATGTTCCGTTGTCAATATTACCAAATCCACTTGAAATAGCACCACTATCAAGTGTTCCTACGGTTACCAATGAACTAGCTGCGGTTAGATTTGCAAGAGTATCAATAGCTGCTTCAATTGTTGCTTCGGTTGTTGCGTCAATAGCATCAATATTGTTTAAAGATGTTGTGTCTCCACCTGAAAAAATACTGGTTGAACCTAAAGTAATGTCTCCACCTGCTACGGTCAAGTCACCACTTAAAGTTAATCCATTTAACTCAGCATCGGAACCACTAACAATGACTTTTTTCCAACTTGCCATTATTTTTCTCCTATAAGATTATCTCTTTTTTATTAATTTTATGAGTAAGGTTTACATACTCCTACTAAATATAAATATTAAGAATTGAAATTTTAAGAATCAAAACCTAAGTAAAAATTACTTCCACTATACATCAAACCACCTTCTTGAGCGGTTGGTGTTGTGGATTGTTCTTTCAATACGATTGAACCTGTAAATCTACTGATGTCTGTTACGAATAGATTGGTGATTTGAACTTGACCACCAGTTGAAACATCTAAATTTGTGAATGAACCACTTAAATAAGGAACAGTAGAACTACCGATATTATACAAATTTGCTGCATCTGGTATTAACGAACCACTCACCACATCAATACTTGCGGTAGTAAATGTTAATAAACTTGCTAATTGTTTTGATTTTAAATTTGCCATAATATCCTCATTTATAAATATCTAATTGTTAAATTTACCGAACCCAATTACCTCATCATCTGCGGATAAACTATATCCTAATAAAGTAGTATTTAGTGATAAATCTAAATTAGATGAATTTTGTTGTATTGTTAATGCGTCATTTTCTATCAACATACCATTAATGAAAAACATAAAATCGTTTTCAGTTGTTTCGGTAAATCCTGTTGGTGCAGATGCTGTAACTGCAGTAAATCTTGATGTTGAACTATTGACAAAACTACCCGTATGAACAAATGATTTTCTTAAATAATCTTTAACTGGTGATTGTGCTGATAAAAAAGTATATGCAGCATATTCCGTGACAAATGAAGTTTGACTTTGGTCAGTTGCACTTGTATCATTGGAAATCTCAGTAATTGAATCAGTTAAACGATTCAAATTATAAGAACCCGTAATATCTAAACTACCTGTAAATCTTTGATTATGATTGTTGGTTTCAGTTCCAAACTTAGTTGAACCTGTATTAACGGATTGTGTTACATTGGATACATCTGCTGTAAAATTTGATGATGTAAAAAATCCTTTATAGGTTAGTGGGCCGACTACTGTAAGAGTTTCAGTAGTTAATAAATTATTACTAAAATGTAAATCTCCAACTATTTGTCCGTCACTAAACACCAATACATCAGAACCTGTTCCTACGGTCAAACTATCACTACTCAACACAACATCATTGAATTGTACATTTGAACTTGTTGCTACTTCTTGTCCGATTGATATTCTAATATTTGACTTATCTGTTCCGTCAAATTTCTTTTGTGTAAATCCCTTGCCGTCTGCTGATAATGAAACACCTGTTCCGGCTTTTAGTGTTATGGGATTATTTACTTTAAATGTAATATCTGCCATAACTACTCCTAAGTATTAAATTTACCGATTGCTAATATCTCGTCGTCTGATTCTAATTCATATCCTATGGAATCAGTATTTACCATTAAATGAAAACTACCGGTTTCAACTTGACGAATAGTAATTGCATCGTGTTCCATATATTGTCCATTGATAAAGAATACGAAGTCATTTTCAGATGTTGCAGTCATACCACTTGGTGCTGATGCAGTCGTTGCGGTAAAACTTGCAGTATTTGTTCCTGTGACTCCGGTAGATGTTTTGTAAAAATTTTTTCTTAAATATGTGGTTTCGTCTGTTGTAAGTTCTTCAGTTGTAAAGTTTGCGAGTGCATATTCCGTTACTAATGCAGTTTGACTTGCATCTGTTAAGGTTGTATCATTGGAAATCTCATCAACTTCATATCCATTCAAACTAAATGAACCTGTTATCTCTACTGAACCTGTAAATTGATGTTGGTCATCTAATGAATCTCCAAAATCATTTGAACCGGTTGAAAAATCAATAGAACGAGTTGTAACTTGTGTGACGAACAAATCTGCAGTTACACTTCCTGTTACCACAACATCACCCACTACGGTTAAACTACCGGTAACTACGGCAGAACCTGTAATTTCTATTGTTCCGTCTGAACTACTGATACTTCCATCTGCAATTACGGTAGTTCCTGTTCCTATTTGAACCGAGTTTGCAGTCAGAGTATTGAATTGAACATCATCTGTGGTTCCGACTGATTGTCCGATAGAAAATTCTTGTGTTAATTCACTTGAACCATCAAAAGTAATACCATTATTAGAAAGTGTTACACCTGTTCCTTGTTCAAATATCAATCCATTAGAAATACTGATTGAAAAAATATCTTTTGTGTTTTCACCAAATTCTGTTGCGTTGGAAGCTAAACTTACTTTTTGTCCTTTATCATTGACAAGTTTTTTATCAGTACTTTCTCTAATGATTAATTTTTTAGGTGTTAGATATTTTTGTGTGGTGTTGTAATTGTTAAATGATTCTGGTAAAATATATCCATATAGATTCACACTAAAAGTAGTTTTGATTAACCTTTCACCTTCAACTGAACTTGCGTCTGAAAAACTTTCAATACGAGTTCTAAATCTCATTTTATTAGGTTCACCCCAATATGCTCCGTCAGAATAATTAATTTTTTCAACAATACGATTCATTTGTTCTATGTAAGATGTCCATATGGTAAATTCATATGTCAACTGAACATAGTCTGGCATTGCTACATTATAATATTCAGTTCCAGGTTCTATTTTTTGTAATACTGAAAATTTATCAAATCGATTAAATTGAGAATATTTCTTTTGAAATGTATAAAATAAATTTGGTTTATTTGCATCTAATTTATCAACACCACCACCTATATCACTACGAGACATACCGGTTCTCTTAAATACAATCAACGGAACAATAATTTGTCGTTTTTTATCTCGTAAATATCCTTGTTTAGAAACTTGTGTCCATCTTTCTGGTGATGCATAAATACAAGGAACTTTAACTTTTTCATCATTGATTGTAACTTCTGGTTTGATTACTTCGTTGAAGTAATACATAATAGCACTATCCATATCCATTAAACCAACGGATAAGTTCTTTACATCATCTTTTGCTCCTGGTGAATTACGACTAATCTTTTCTCCACGATTAAAAGTAATTCGTTGACTTCTTGGTATTGGTTTATTTCGTGACATTAAAATCCTCTATATTCTTCTAAGTTTGTAGTTGGCATTCTTGTTAGATGTGCTGTAACTACAATTGAGTGTGATTTTGTTGGGTCTCCACCGATTAATTGATTTTCATTATAATCTTTAACTTCAAAGTATCCGTCGTTCCATTGTAATATATCACCGATATCTGGTTTTAGATTTACCTCAACTAAGTATGCTCTTTGGAATGCAAACTTTACTGATTGTGTATTGTCTGCACCAAAGTCAGTATAGTCAAAATTGAAATCTTCGGCATCCACAATACACGGAAGTTTTACACCTTGTTTATAAACTTTACCTTCTGATGCTTCCCCATACATATTGGTTTCTGTATCATATACTGAAGTTCTGTAAAGAATTACAAACTGGTCTATAATCCCGCAATCATCTTTGTTTGGTTCACCTAAAAGTTCTCTATTGAACTTTTCTATGGTTGCCAAATCTTTTGTTCCATAGTATCTTTGTGGCATAGTATTATCCTATATAAATTGGGTAAGGGACTTTCTTTAAAGTTTCTTGTTCAAATTCACTTTCGTCTTTTCTTGCTTCTAACAATGCCTTACGACTGGTTTGTTCAAGTGTTTCTCTTAGTTCCTCTACTAATTTTTCTTTTTCTGCTGTTGCTTCGGCTCTCAATGTATTTCCGTCTAATTCTACGCTTGAATTAGGAATAGGAATAGTTCCGTATTTAGAACGAACGATACCCAATAATTCTTTGGATAATGCTAAACAATATTTTCTAATCCATTGTTTACCCACATCATTGATATTTGAATAAACCATAAAATCATAACCTACATTAGAATAATCAGATACTACATCTGATGAACCACTATAACGAGTTCTCAATGGATTGTCTCTATCTTCTGTTAAAATATAATCTACCCAAACTGAACCTGATTCTTCTGAAGGAATTGGGAAAATTCTCATTTGATTGTTTTTAATATCAAATGAATATGCTGATTTTCTAATCTGGTCATTAAACTCGATTGCTTGTATTCTTAACAAATCTGCATAGATTGGTTGTAATACAAAAGTAATTGCCGGTGAATAACTACCGAAACCAAATCCGTCCAACATATTGTAAGTTCCAAATCCGGTTGAAGCATATGGGTCAAAGTATCTTGTGACCGCTGGTCTTGCTTCATAATGAACTCGTTTGACTTCTATGGATTTACCTGATTCACTCGCTTCACCAATTAATTCATTCAAATCATACACTTGACTACCTGAATGTATATTGACTTTCTTTCTTTTGTAATCTACGGTTCCACCTACTTGTGCTTCTGTTCCATATTCTTCAGAAATATAAATGATTTCAGATAAAGTTGGTGTAATTCTTTTGTGTGTAAAGTTTGAACCTGTGGATTGTCCTCTTAAACTTAATAAGTTATCACGAATATTGAATTGGTTTACTTGGGCACTATATTCTGATATAGCTTCTTCAAAACAAGCGTAAAATTGTGTGTCTTGTAATTCGATATCAACGATTGGATATCCCAATCTTCTGGCACACCAAGTTGCAACTTGTGGTGCTTCTGTTTGGAATTCTGAATCAGTATCAAATAACCCAAATGGTGTGGAACCACTTACTGCGGAACCAGACCCTGGCCATATTGGTTCTTGAGCCATTAAATTCTCCTATTAATAGTAATTTGTATACATTAATAAATATCAATTTTGAAAGTTTTTGAGAAAAACCCTTGACTTTTTCATTTTTTGTTTGTATATTATAATGTCTTCTTTGGTTATTGAAAACACTTAATATACGAAAAAACCCCGACGAATCGGGGTTTTCTCTTATTAGTCAATTAATATTATTAAATATCAATTAGTCAATATGTCTTCTCAATTAACATTAGACATAAGAAACGTCTGATACGATAACTTTACCGTAGAATTCGCTTCTAACCATCTTCTTAGCGTAACGAGTCATTACACCCTTTCTTGGTGTAAAGTTTTTCGGGTCGTACACTAATGGTGTCATAATGAGTGGTACATATGGAGCATAAACCGCACCTGTTTCTAAGAAGTTAGCACCTCTAAATCCAACAAGGATTTGATTTTCTAACATATAAGGGTTCTTATAAACAGTGTATCTGTTGTTTAATGCACCAACTTTTTGTACACCCATTGCAAATTGATTTGATGAAGCATCACCTGTTGTGTCTGCTGCATATCCAGGAATTGACTCTATGATTGTTGCTGTTTCTGGTGAAACAACTAAGAAGTTTGCACCTCCTCTTAGAGTTTTTTGATGAATTGCATTAGAAACTGCTTGTATCTTGTTACCAAGTGTTTGGAACCAAGTACCTTTGGTGTAAGCATTTGACTCACCTGAAGATTGTGCAAAAGTGTTGTTTGTAGCGTCATGCTCGTATCCAACTCTTGCTGACCAATATTCTGTTTTTGCTGAAGCGTTTGACATCAACATATCTAAGATTTCTAAGTCAATTTCCATAGAAATGTACTCAGAAAGTAGAGATGTTAATTCTGCTTCTGCATCAACTGAGTGATATGCATTTAAGTCTTGTGCAAGTTCTGGTGTCCAGACTGCTTTTAACTTACGAGTTTTCGCAATGATTGGAATACTCTTTAATGCGATATCAAGTTCTGGTATGTCAATATCTGCTTCTGGGTTTGCATTAATGCTGTTTGAATCTGTTTCAAAATCAGTTCTGCTGTAATCAGTTGTTGGTTGTTTGTGATATGTAACAACTGCGTTAATTAGTGAACCAACTCCAGATTTTCTTACAATAAATGTAGTTGTAGAGTTTGTTGTACTGTATTTTGTGTATGCAGGGAAGAACTCGTCAAAACCAGAACCTGAGATAGAGAATGCTCTAACTCCGTCCTTGTCAAGACCTGAGATTGCTGCGTCTGCAACGACAACTTTAATAAGTGCATTGTCTGCACTATCTGCAATAGCTTGAGATGCTGATAAATCACCTTCGTAATCTACGTCTTCCCAGTCAACTGAACCTGTGCTGAACGCTGATGCGTTAGCTGTAGCTCCAATTGTCAATACTGATGAAGATTTGTCGTTGATTGTATAGCCGAATTTACCTGCTCCATATAGACCGCCACTTGCGTCACCTGAACCTGAAGTATTACCATATACATCAGAATTTTGTGTGTGAAGGCCTGTTTGTGCTGTTCCGTATTTAAAGTCAAGATAGAAAATAAGACCTGATGGTAAGTTCATAGGTTGAACTGACACAAAGTCTTGTGCTGCTAACTCACCAAAAATTCTACGAACTAATGGTAATGCTACACCTGACCATTCTTCAGAATTTGCAGATGTTCCTGTTACGGAAGCTTCTTGAATAAGCTGTGAAGCTTGGTTTTCAAGAAGAACTGCCATTCCGTGTCTTTTAGTTTCGTCGTTAAGACCTTCTAAAAGACCTGTTGGTTCCCATTTCTTGACTAATTTACGAGTTTGCTCAAGCAATTGTCTTTGCGGATTATATCCGTCCATCAATTTCTCAATTGCGCCTAATTTGCTCATTTTTTTAGTCTCCTAATTAAAGTATGTTTGCTAATTTCTTGAATCTATTTCTTAATTCTGCTCCCTCTGACAAAACTTCTTGTTTTGCTGGTTTTGTAGAACGAACTGCTTTAGAACTTGAACCTTTTGACTCAACTATTTTACTTGTAGGTCTTTTAAATGATTCTGCTAATGTAGCGTAAACCAATTTAACTTCTCTTAAGTTTGTAGTTCTGTCAAATGTTTCAACAACTTTTAATTTTTGGTTGTTGTTAAGTCCAAATGCTCTAAATAGTTTGTTTGAGAACAATAATTTAGCATTCAAGAGATTAACTTCGTTTAAGTTTCTTCTCATAAAGTTAATTACTTTACGATACTCTTTGATTTCTTTTTGAAGTGCTTCCACCTTCTCTGCTTCTTCTTCTGCATCTTCTTCTTCAGTAAGTGCTCTTAGAACTTCGTCTAAGTCTAAGTCACCTTCTTCGGTATCTTCTGCTTCAGTTAAGTCGTCCACTGTTTCGTGGTCGCCAAGTTCATCACCTGCTTTCTTATCTGAACCTTCGCCTTCTGGACCTGGTGCACCTGTTTTTGAAGAATCATTTGCTTCTGGATTGACTTTGTTGTCAGCGTCACCGATATCAGATGATACATCATTTTCATCCATAGTATCTTCTTCTTCAGTATCTTCTGCTTCTTCAACATTGTCTTCATCATCTAAGTCTGCTTCTAATTCACGAAGAACTGATTCTAAATCAAGTTCATCTTCTTCTTCTGCATCTTCTGCTTCTTCAACTGAGTCTTCTTCTTCAGCGTCTTCTGATTCTCTCATTTCATCATCAGATTCTTCAGCGTCTTCTTCTTCACGCATTTCTTCGTGTTCAGATTCTTCTGCATCTTCTTCTTCTGACATTTCGTGTTCAGATTCTTCTGCGTCCATTTCTTCAGCATCTCTCATTTCTTCAGCATCTCTCATTTCTTCAGCGTCCATTTCTTCTTCAGCGTCCATTTCTTCTTCTGCGTCCATTTCTTCTTCTGCGTCCATTTCTTCTGCTTCTGCTGCGATTTTCTTAGACAACATAGATTGCAAACGTGGTGTGAATGCTTCTTCAAGTGCTATTTTAGCATTTGCAAGTGCGGTTTCACGAACTGCTTTAGCATCTGCAATAGCTTCTCTTAGTAAATCATCCATTTTATAATCTCCGTTTGGATTCAATATAGTTATTAGGAACTATAATATAGTTTTAATAGATTACACTATATGATGTACGAATGTACGATAGTGTATTTAGTTTCGTAATAATAAATATAACAAAACTGAAAAAAATTCACACAAAGTGTGTATTTTTTAATCTTCTTGATTTTTTAATTTTTCGTATTTGGCTCTCAGTTTTGTTTTGTTTTTTTGTTCTCTTTTGATTGCCGATGGCTTTTTATAAAAAGAACGCTCTTTTAATTCAAACATAATACCTGAGTCTTTGACTTTTCGTTTGAATATTTTAAGTGCTTTTTCTACTGATTGACCCTTACGAATCTCTACTTTTAACAACCTTTACTCTCTTTCTGTTATCTGATTTGTTGCACTAATTTTAACAATTCTTTTAATTCATCAATTTCATCACTACCAAGTCTATCACTATATTTTACCATATCTTGTATATGTCGAATCATTTTTGCTTTAAGTGATGAATTGTTTTCAACGATTGGTTCTTCGTTGATTTCTTGTTCTTGTTTTAATTTATATGCTTTGGTAGTGTCTTCAAGTGTTGGTAATGACTCACCAAACTTTCTTTCGTTCCAAAGATTTTCGTTTAATAGTTTTTTAAGTTTCATTATTTTTTCTTTCTTTTTTCGTCGTCAGCCATTCTTTTGTTTAACGCATCAAAGTATTTATCCATATTTCCACCGAAATCACTTGGTTGTGGCATCTTACCACCTGGTCTACCACTTCCTGGCCCACCTTCATATACTTTGCCTTCTGATTTTGCTTGATAATTTTTATCAACATAATTGAAGAACTTTTTCTTTTCTTCATCAGTTTTAAAATCATCAGGTGAAGATACACCAAATTTTTTCATTGCTGATTGGAAGAATTCTTCATAATCACCTTCTTCAATTGTATTACTTCCGTATTCTTCTTTATCCTTTTCTTCACTTTCTGGAATATCATAATAACGATTTAGAATCATACCCATATCTTCATACAAACTGGCTAATCTTTGTTGAACGGATGATGCTTCTTCTGCTATTTTTGAAAATGCTTTTGAGTGATTGGTTAATTCTTTCATATTACGAGAAACCGTAACTTTATCAAACCAATCTTCTGTTTCTTGTAATGTGTGAGAAGCTGCCATTTCTGCGATTGATGATAATCTTTTTGCAGTTTCTTTTAATGATTGTTGTTGATAAAGTGATTTACCAATTTGATTATAATTTCTCAATGCTTCTGCTACTTGTTTAGAAGTAATCTTTTGTGTTGGTGTTTCACCATATTTTTCTTTAACGATTCTTGATAAAGAAGTATACCCACCACCTATTGCTGGTGTTGAAACTACCCCACCGACTAATGAGAAGTTTTCTTTGATTAATTTTTTTAATTTAGCCATTTTGTTTTCTCCTTGTATATAAATATCATCTTGTTCGTTTTTTAATCAAATCAAACAAAGACATAAAAAAATCTTTTTTACTAAATGATGCGTCACCCAATGGTGTGGTTTTGATTGCACGAACCAAGTCCATAGCATCATATTTTTTCTGATTGATATCTTTGATAAATTGTCCAACAACACTTTGTTGTAATTTACCAACTTGTTTACTTGCGTCTTTAACTGCGTTTACTGAAAAGGTTTGAGTTTCTTTGTTTTGATATCCTCTACCTGCGTCTGTAAATCCTGTTGTTGCTTCTCCAATGTGTTGTCTTGTAATGTTTTTTACATCTAATCCAAATTCTAATACTCGTCTTTTGTATGATATTTGAAGTTCGTTTGCTGACTTTCTCATACCTTCTTTATTGAGTAGTTTGACAAGTCTTGTGACTTCTTCTTTGATGTATTCTAAATTAGTTTCGATACCACGAGCTGCTGCTTCAAACTCTCGTTTGTCTCTTGGATTCATTTCTTCTTGTAATATAGATTTTAATTTAATCATTTTGCATACCTGTCAATTTCTCTTTCTATTTTTCCAAATCTTCTTTGAAGTGCTGAGAAATCATTGAAAAAGTCAGTTAACATTCTTTTTTCTTTTGGTGGTAAGTTTGACCTATCGTAATCTCTTAAATACTTAACACCTTTAAAAAACAAAGTATCCATTCCGTCATAAATGGTTGTGCTGACTTTTTCCCATTCTTTTTTATCAATGGTGTTGTCTTGTTCGGATAATATGTTTTTTAATTTAATCATTATCAGTAATCTTTACCAAAATATTTTAATAATCTATTTAATTCTTTAAGTGCTTTACTATCACCTTTCATCGCCTTAACAATTTCTTCTCCACGTTCTTTTCTTTCTTGATTATCGTAAGCTAAGTCAAGATAATCGTATAATTGACCCGAACGAAATTTTTTATTCTTGTCAAGAAATCTTTCGATATCACGAACTGGTTTACCGATTATTTTTGAAACAAAAGTTAAATCATTTTCTGTTAATATGTTTTTTAATTTAATCATTAGAATTTTCCTCCCATAATATAATTGTAATATTGTTGAACATCTTTTGCGTGGCCTTCAGCTTCATCTTTTGTGAAGTCTGCTGTTCCGTATTTAATTTTATCTTCTTTTTCTTTTTGGATTGCTTCTAAATAATATCCATAATATCTATACAATCTACTTAATTCATCACCTACCTCTGATGCCAATGCATAAGCGTCTGCCTCTTGTGTTGCAGTTGTTCTATTGGACTGAAATTTGTCAATAATACTTTTTACTTTACCTGTTGCTGTAACACCACCAAGTGCTGCGTCAATAATTTGTTGACAAAAATCAGCTGCTTGTTTTACTTTTTGTGCTAATTTTTTAGGGTCGTTTAATCTTGCTTTTAACAATTCGTCAAAGTATTGTCTGTTAATTCTTGCAAATTCATCATTAGTGGTGAATTTTGCTGCACCGAATTGAGCTGCTTGTCTCATTTGTCGTTTGATACCAGCCCCCATATAAGGTTGGTCTTCTGATAAATCAATGTGATGGAATTTAACTCCTGGTATTGACATCATACCTGCTAATGATTGATATCCGGTCATATTTAATCCAAATTGTCTATTTTTTGACCAATCTCTTGAACCTGCGTCTATATCTGGAACTCTACTTGTTGTTCTACCATAACGACTTGTTTTAGTTGATTTACCGGTTGCAGTCATTACATTGGTTAATGGTTTCCAACTTTTTGTATACCAAAGTGGTTTTCCGTCTTTCAACACACTAATCAATGTAAACTTGTCAATACCGATATCATATCTACCCCAATTTCCTGTGTTACCTTTTTGTGGAACTGAAACATCTTTATCAACATAAACAAGTTCAATTCCTTTTTTAAGTGGTTTGGTATTGGTTTTGATTTCTTGGTCTGTGATTTTGTCCCACTCGATACCAAGTTTTGCTCCGTATGCCCAAAAGTCTGAATCGTTTGACCTCCAATTGTTTGTCAATGCACGAAGTTTACCTGATGCAAATGCCTCAGTCATTATGATTTTATGTTCTTTAATGATATCTTTAATTTTAATCATTATACAAAATCCCTTCTACCTTTTGATTCACCTTTACGATAAGATGTGTGTTGTTTAAATAATTTAACCACTCTTTCCATATCATCTGGATTTTTTGTTTCAATTCCCACATATGATGCGTAATTCTTTTCTGGACTTCTTCTGTCTGGTGCATAATATTGACCTGTAATTGGATTGTTTGCAGTAATGATAATAATATCTTTGTTTCTCCAATAAAAATTATTTCCTGCAGACCAACTTACTCCGGTTGATGAACCTTTTGCCACTTTAGGAATACCTAATGCAGTTAAAAACTTTTCAAATCCTCTTGGTTTGAAATCTGTTAAATCAAATCCGTGTTGTGCTCCAGCTGGGAAAATTTTCATTGCTTCTGTTAAAGAATTTAAACGAAAGTCTTTCCAAGAATCACTTATTTTCATTGCTAATTTTTTATCCATTTTAACTACTCCTCAAAGTAACGTTTTTACCGAACTTATTCCATAAATTACCCATAAATCTGATTAATTCTCTTTCGTTCATTTTATTAACTTTATCTTTTGCGTCTTGTGGTGCTCTATCGTAAACTGCTTTAAATAAATTTGCAGTCAGACCATCAACGGTTTGTCCACCAAGTTTTCCATATGAATTATTTCTTGCCATATCTAAAATCTTTTCTACACCACCGGCTTCTTTAATTACTGTTTCTCTCATATCACCACTATAATTCATAGCCCAATTATCAAATGCACTTAACATATCTGAAATCTTTCTTTCTTCTGGACTACCATAAGGATTTTCTTTAAACTTATCTCTTAAATTACGAAGTTCTTTTTGACCAAAGTTTTCGTATCCACCTTTTTTAGCCCATTTTTGCATCAATTGTTTTTTAACTCTTGATATAGTTGAACGAACTTGTGATACACTTGCTTCATTTACTGATTCCAATTGTGCTTTGTCTAATTTATTGGTTAAATCTTTTAAAGAACTGCTAAGTTTTTTTACTAATTCTTGTTGTTTATCATCTAAGAAACGATAAGAATTACTATTGTAACTACTTGTAGAAAGTGCACTTAATATTTCATATTCAAGTGCATTTCTAAATTTTCCGTCTTGTAAATATTTTTTTACTTTAGTTAAATCAACTGATTTGAAACGGTCAGTTTGTTTATCTATTGATGGTTGTAAAAACTTTTTATAAATTGTTTGAATTGCTCTTAATTTATTCACATCTCTTTTAACTGGATGTTTTGATAATTGACCTTTTAAATTATTTGCCTGTGAAATAACTAAATCAAGTCCGGTTAAAAAGTTTTTTGAAAATTCTTCACCACCACGAACAAAGTAATCTTCTTTGATGATACTTTCAAGTTCAATGTCTTGGTTTAAACCTTTTTCCATTTTTTGTAAACTTTTGTAAAATTTTCTGGCATCTCTTTGAACTTCTTTTTTAATGTTGTCAAGTCCATAATGTCTAACCATCATTTTTAGTGCGTCTAAAGTTTGTCTTGACATTGGACTTTTAATTTTTAATAATGCATTTACCATATCGATAGTTGCAATAGTATCTTTTGGATTTGCTTCGTTTACTGATTCTACTGATTCTCTCCTGTTTGGTGCTAATCCTACAACGTCTCCAAATTGCCTTAATTTCCTTAAATCATTAGAATGTATATTATATACTGCAATTGGTTTTATTGCATATTGTTTTCTTCTTGTATCGGAAATAGTCTTTTGTGCTTCTGGTGATGTATTCACTCTACCATCTTTTGTGAAATATAAATCACGTGGTATTGGCCAACCAGGAACTTTTCTATTACGAATTGCTATTTCATAACCACCTCCTTTACCACCTCTATATGTTACTAAATCTTTTTTTACTAAGTTTTTAATATCTTTTATTTTATCAATTGGTGTAAATGTTGCTTCGTTTACTGATTCGTTAGCGTGTTTATATTTTTTTGACCTGTCTAATTTGTTAACAATGTCCATTGCCTTTCCTCTTTCATTTGGTTTAATGTCAAAGTGTGGAATTCCACGATTGTCTTTTTTAACTTCAAATCCTGCTTTTAACCAAAGGTCGTGAACTTCTTTTCTTCCTGCGTTTTCAACATCTCTTAAATAATGTTTCCAACCATCATTTGGCCAGAACCAACCTACACCTTTGTAGTTTTTAGTTCCGATTGATTTATCAGTTCTGGCAGTTGATTCATTTACTGATTCGTGTAATCCTTTTTTAACCATTCTTTTTATGTGGTCTTTATAAGAACTCGGGTTCTTCTTTTGACGTTTTACTTCACCATCAATACCATCTTTATTTGAAAACACAAGTTTAGCAATCATCATTTGTTCTTCTTTATTTGCCCAAGGGAAATGTTTCTTTTCCCAATCCATTGAACCTTCATTCACTTTTTTCATTTGGTCGTGTGATTTTTCTAATGTTTGTCCTTTGGAAAAATTATCTCCGTTGTTCGTCACGACAAAAGTAACATATTCTGGATTTACCTCTTTTACTTTACCGATTGCTCCGTAATGTAAACAAGAAGGATTGACATCTTTAACGATATCACCTACACCATAAGTGTATTCTGATAATTCTTGTTTAATCATTTCTTTTAAACGATTTATCATTTGTTCTTTTTTCATTGGTAAACCCTTATGTTTGGTTGATGCGAATTTCTTCACATCTTTCTTTTTCATATCTTTGGCAACATCTTGTGCGTCTTTGGAAAACTTAGACGCTGGTTGTTCACCTTTTTGGATTGACCTTACAATCCCCATAAATTTTTGTTGTTTTTTACTAACGGCTGGCATTTTCTATCTCACCATTAAACTATCGTCATCTATTCTAAATTCAACAAATGGTTCATTTCTATCTGGATTAAATGTAATTTTTTCAAATTTAACTCCTAATGAACTACCTGCACTTTTAAGATGTTTCATAACATCATCAGTATCTTTTTTAGATAACGGATTTTTTAAAATAATTGAACCACTATATTCATCATTTGGTTTTAGTTTGTGATATCTTTGATATCCAAACATAACTCCTCGTGGACTAAATTTTGACATCACTCTATCGATTCCACTCATTATTCTTCCGTATTCACTTGGAACTTCAACCATTTTACCATTAGCACCTTTGATTTTCATTGCTTCATCTAAACGATTGGTGTATCTTGTTGTGATTTTTGATAATTCTCGTAAGTCCATTATTCGCCTCTAATAATTGAATTAATTATATTTTCTGCCTTACAATAATCTCCACAAGTTCTACCGGTTAAGGTGTTGTCTACGGACTCATTCATTTTTTGTGGATATAAGAATGCTCCGTGAGTTGAAGGATTGGAAACAAAATCAAAAGCGATTAATTCAAAGTCATCACCGACTTTTGATACGGTGTCTCCGTTGGCTTCTTGTACCATTTCGACACTACCCAATCCTCGTGAACTAATACCTAATTTGATACCATTTCTAAATAGCTCTTTTAAGATATTACCACTTGGTGTTGTCAAGATTTCTACGGTTCCGACTAAATTGTCACCTTCGAAATGCATTTCCTTGACATTGTGAGAAACATTTTGTAAATTAACTACGGAACTATCTGGGTGGTCTAATTCACCGAGTGCTCTGTTTTGACTTACAAAATTTTCGTTGTATTTTTTAGATTCACGAACTAAAATATCTCTTGGATATACTCTACCATTTTGATTTTTTGCTTCTGCTCTTTGTAATACACCTTTTACAATCAACTTTCCGTTGTTTTCTTTCATTGACTCATTGATTTGAGTTGCTGAAACATTAAATGGTGTGTAATCTACGATAACTTGTTTCATTATTTTAAATTTCCTACTTTGTTTGCCATTTTAACTAACCTTTCAGAAATTTTGGTTAGTGCTTTGTGTGTGTTCTTCCAATAATCTTGAGAACTCATATTTAATTCTGTTTTTAATTTTAAATTCATTTTGATTGTTTTGTCTAATTCGTTTAATGAATCTCTAATTTCTTTTACGGATTGACCAATCTTTTGTTTTGGTGTTAGGGATTCGTCGTTTCTCCATTCGTGATAACGACCCTCACCTATCATTTGTTTGGTTTTTAAAATTCCTGCAAGTCTTTCCATTTCTTTTTGAGCCACTTGGATATATTCATAATAATTATTGAATATTTTGTCTTTAAGTGTTTTATCACCTGTGTTGGTGATTTTTTGATATTCTTTTCGTAATACATCAAAACTTTTAACAAGTTTGTTTACCGCATCAATTTCTTGTTGAGTGACTTCTTTTAGATTTTTTGCTTTCATCAATGCTTCTGCGGTTAAAACTGCTTGGAAAAATCCTCGTCTATTTGTTGAAAACATATAATAAACTCTACCGATTTCAAACTCATCTATTAATCTTTGTAATGCCTTTTTTTGATTTGATGTGTTTAAAGTTTTTACCATATCATCATACATTTCGTTTGGTGATGTTTTTTCATTTATTGATTCTTTAACAACTTGTTTAAAAAATGTTGCTCTAACGGTATCTTTTTCCTTTTGTAGTATACCAGCTAATTTTTGAACTGATGAACTATTAAAGTTTTTTGGAAAGTATTTTTTGTAGTTTTGATAATTTTTGTTATCTGGTGAAAATCCCATAGACATAAATGTTGAACCTATTGCTTGTGTCAACATTCTTTCATTTCCACTAAGACCTGAATGATGTTTTATCAAGTTATCTTTGATTTCTTTACCGATTTGTAGTAATTCTTTTCTGTCTGAACCGGTGATTGATTCTTGAACTCCGTCTTTCTTTTCTTCTGAATTTAAATAATGATATGCTTTTTGTAGATAATCTTTTGCAACGATTAGTTTTGACTGCCACCAATTAGGAAAATCAACTTCGTCTTCCATCTTGTCGTATTTATCTAATGCGTCGTATAGTTTTTTACCATACTCTTGGATTTCCAATGCAGTAGATTTCAACATATCTGGTTCGTCGTCTTGGTGACCAATGTCTTTATCTTCTTTGATTTTTTTATATCCACCGACTTCTGGACTTTTGTGTCCAACTGCTGAACCACTTGAGAATGCTTTTGGTGTATCGTAATGAATACCGGTTCCCATTGGATTTGCTGCACCGGCAGAAGCAGTTGTTGATGCTTCTTCGATATCATCTTTTCTTAGTTCTTGAACAACTAAGTGTCTAATGATTTCTTTGAGTTTAGCTATTTTGTCGTGATTGGACATTTTTTATTTCCTTAATAAGTTCATAGTATCTCATCAATGCAACCACGTGTTTATCTTTCACGACTTTACCTTTTGTGGCTTCGTCTGTGTAGTTAATAGCTTCTGAAAGTTTAATTTTTGTAATCTTGTCATCTATCTTTGGAAGTAGTGTCTTTAGAGCTCTCTTGACTTTGATTACTTCTGAATCTATAAATTCTTTTAATGAATTTGTATTAGATACATTGTTGATATATTGTTTCAACAAGTTTTTTTGACTTTCATTTAAAGACTTATACTTTTTATTAAACTTATCCACTAATAACTGATAACTTAACAATCTTAAATCTTTTTCTTGTGAAGAATATTCACTCATAACTTGTTTTTTCACTCTTGTTTGTTTAGTTTGAGTAATATGTTCAGTTATGGTGATTGATGAATCTGTTTTTGCTAATGGGCCAAAGTCTTCTTTGCCGGTTTCTGTTTGAAAAACACGATAAACCGATGCCAATACTTTAAAGTTAGGAATTCTTGTATTGAAGAATTCTTTGATGTCGTAATTTTCTTTAATTGTTTTAATTAGATTGAATTTTTCATTTGCCAAACGACGATTTGACAATTTACGACGACTTTTGACTACTGCTTCTAATAAAGAAGATGCGTGAGTCAAGTTTTTGTATTTTTTATTCAATAAGATTGAATATAATTCGTATTCTTTACCTAATTCAGTATTTTTATTAAAAAATTCTTTAAATAATTTAACTGACTTAGGATTTTTTGTGTCATTTATCACATCAACAGTAATTTGACGAGATAAAAGTTCATAAAGAATACCTGTATTCTTTATCTTATTATGTTTTACATAAGACATTTGAGCTCCAAAGTATTTTGTGTTTTTTATCAATAATAAATATAAAACTTAGGAAAAATCGGTATTATTTCTCTCCGTTTTCCTTAGTATATTCATTATATTCTTCTTTTAATTCATCTACTTGTTTGGTTTCGTTCAGTATGTCCTTTGACTTATTACCCATTGTTTTCTTTAATGCGTCGTAGTGAGCGAGTGCTAAAGGTCGTCTGTTTTTAGTTTGTTTCCCTAATGGGTCACGACCTCTTGCTCCACTATCTTTTCCATAGTGGTTCATCTCTTGTGGACGACCACCTTGTTGGTCTTCTGGTCTGTCGTCTTCTCCGTCATACATTGGGTCGAATATGGAACCTGCTGCGGTTTCGGGTGGTGTTGCTTGGTCTTCTGCACCGATACCGATAGTTGCCATACTACTTGGTGTTCCTACTGCCTCACCGGTATTCATTGGGTCATTACCTTCCATTTCAATCTGTGAGTGTCTGAATTTTTGTTTTTGGTCTTCAATGATTTCATTTTCAATTTGAATTTTTTCTTCTTGTGAAAAATTAAAAATGTTATCATAAATCCAATTATAAGGTAGAATTTTATCACTCAACATATCACGAGCCAATGTAACTTTCTGTCCCCATAATTCAATCTTTTCTTGTTCATACATTGTTGAAGGACTTGCTAATTCTAATTCAAAGTTTACCAAGTCTGCGTCGGTGTATCCTTGTGAATACAAGTGAACAACTGCTATCTTTGTTAATTCACTTACAATAATTCTTTGTATTCTTTCAATGGTTCTTGCGAATCTAACATCTTCTGCTGCTAAGGTTGCTTTACCACCAACATTTTCATCAAATCCTAAGAATGCTTTCGGTACTCTTAGTGATGCTAAAAGTTTACTTTTTAGATATTCAACATCTTCGGTTGAATCATAATCAATACCACCTAATTCATTGATTTCTGTTCCTGAATCTCCACCACGAACCGGTAAGAAGAAATCTTCTGTTAAGTTTTGTATATTGTATTTTAAATTATATTCACCGGTTGATTCATCAACAAATGGTGTTTTCTTCATCTTGTTGATAATTCTTTGCATATAATTGTCAACTTCATTTGGTGGAATGTTTCCAATATCAATTTTGAATACTCGTTTAGAAGGTGCTCTCATAATTCTGTGAATTAACATTGCGTCTTCCATAAGTGTTAATTGTTTCCAAATTTTACGAGTAGATTCAATCATAGATTTACCATAAGGTAAGAAATTACTATCATTAGCCATTCTAAAATGTGCAATTTGGAAATTTTCAAATTCTATTTTTCCTTTACCACTTCTTTGTTGTCCGAAGTAAGGGTGTGCTCCTTCAATACTTTCTAAATAAAATTTTGTATAATAAGGATTAGTTGGGTCTTCACCTTCTGCTCTTATGATTTCATAAGGTGATAATGGAACTACATTGGTAATACCATATTGTTCTTGAACATCTAAGTATAAAAAGAAATCTCCATACTTTACCATATTACGAACCCAAGGCCATAAATTGAACTCAACATTCATAATATCATAAAACAAATTATGTAGAATTTCTTTAATGTTTTCATTTTCAGATTTAATCTTAATTACATCTCCGTATTCACCTTTCATAGTGGATTCATCTGAATAAATGTCCAACGCTGATGAAATAATTGGGTCGGAATCCATTGACTCATAATCTTTGAATAATGCCAATCTTGCCGCCATTATTTGATGAACGGTGGAATAACCTGTTCCGACTAAATCTAAGTTGTTGTGTAGTTTTGTATATCTATCAACAAGGTGTGATTTAACCTGTTTTTGAACTTGGTCTGTATCGGCGATTTTTAGTTTTTTACCACCGACATTACGAACAATTACATTTGTTGCAAATAATCTTCGTAGTCTCCCAAATAATGTTGTATCTGCCATTTTTTACCTCACTTTATAAAAGCCAATCTAATGACTCTTTATTTTTTCCTGTGTCCCACTCCCAAGAATCATTTTTTCTTGCGTCTTCTTGAGTGTATAAACCCTGATTATCCATCATTTTGGATAGAGTTTTCTTTGTTAATTCCACACCTTGTGTTCGTAGTCTTAATGCCGTATCACGAACCCAAAGTCCAATTGCAAACGACATAACTAAATCATCATTGTATCCGTTCATCGCTTGTGCTCTGTTATTTATATAGACGAAAGTCAATAATTCATCAATCAAACGATTTGAACGAATCACTACACTTTCTTCTCTAAAAAATTCTTCTAACTTACTAATAATTAGTGGTCTGGTCTTAGAAGTCGTTGAAAAACCGGCCACCATATTTTTTTCTTCACGATAATGTTTATTCGTGACTTGATGTTGAACATCAACATATTGTAAGTCTTTACTTGTATAAAATAAATTTGGATAATCTCTATCGATTACCTGTTGGATTGTTGCCCAACCAATATTGTTGTTTTCTATAATTAGTAAAGCATCATTATATTCTGTTGCCACACTAACCAACATATTACCAAAATCTTTTGTATTGATACGACCTTTATATTCTGCCACTTGTGTTAAAGTTTCTAACTCAATCACGTGAAATGCAGAATAGTCTGCTGAATCTCCACGACCCACATCAGCACATACCAAATAATCTTTTGAATAGTTTGGTGGTTCCCAAACCCACATATTACTATCGATACCTCTTTTTTCTATTGGGTCAATACATAAACTTTTTCTCATTTTTTCCAAAATGATTGGGTCAATTACCCCAGTACCAGAAGTCAAGAAGTCACAATCACATTCTTGTGCTGCTGAACTTGGCCCAAGTAAAGTATCTTGTTCATCTCTCCACTCTTGAGTTCTATCTGGATGAACCGTCCAATGTAGTTTAATCGGATTAAACATACCGGTTGCTTCTTCAGCATCTATCCAAGTTTTGTGAAACCAATTACCCACACCATTCGGTGTTGATAAAGCGATACAACTACCACCGGTTGTCAAGGTTTGTTGTGACGCAGTCCATATTTCGTCAATCTTGTCAATGAATGCTGCCTCATCTAATATCAACAAAGATAGAGCTTCCGAACGAGCGGCCTCTGGTCCTGATGATACTGCCTTGATTTGACTACCATTCATATAACGAAGATTTAATTTATTGTCCTCAACACATCTTTGTTTCAACCAACTCGGTAAATTTGCGTGCATAACACGAACTTTCGTTACCAAGTTTTTGGCTACTTCTTGTTTGGTTGCAATTACCAAGATGTTTTTATCTTGGAAAAATGTCATCAACCACAAAGAATAACCGGCGGATAAAGTAGAAATACCCAATTGTCTTGATTTCAAAATAATGTTAAAACGATTGTCTTTAAATTCACGAACCGTTTTCTCTTGGAAATCATACAACTCAAAAGGTATTTTTCCTCGTATCGGGTGTTGTATCATACAAAACTTTTTCATAAAGTATGCTGGGTCTTGTGCACACTTTATATATTCGGCTTTGATTACTTCTTTTATTTGTTCTGCCATTAATCTACTATTTGACCTGCTAACTTAACTGATGTAGCAGTCATCAAAACTCCATATGTAAAGTATAACCATTTGTTTTCATACCATTTAGGTTGAACGAGTTTTACTTTTTGTTCAAGAAGTTTGGTGGTGTCTTTCAGTAGATTAATTTGATTAGTTTTATTCTCAATCAACATTGAATCAATTACTGAGTTTTCCTCATATAATTTGATTTGTGATTCTAAATCCATTACCAAAGAAACATTCAAACTATCTTTTAGTTCTAATTCTTTGATACGATTAGTGAATCCCAAAACTTCATCTTCGGTAAAAGTGTAGGTTTTGGTTGCGTCTTGTGAAAAAACTAATCCAAAAAATAATATGTAAATTAAATATCTCATATATATAAATATATACTACTTACTGAATTTCTTCAAAAATTTTACTGCGTCATCAGCATTATCTTCTTTGACTGCTTCTGATGCTTTTTCAATTTCTTTTTTAGTAGTAGTGACTTTTCTTTTTAATTTAGCTACTTCTTTTTTGTTAACTTTTTTCTTTGACTCAAGAACTTCTACTTCTTTTTCAAGTTCTTTAACTTCTTGGTCTTTTGCTTTGATTGCTTTGTCTAATTCTTTGACTTCTTTTTTCTTATTTCCACCAAAGAATAGGTTTAGTATCATTTGAATGATATTCATTATTTAACTCCTGTTAGTTGTTTTTCTGCGTCTTCAACGAGTTGTTTCTTTTCTCGTATAAAATCTTTTGCTTCTTTAACCATTGATTCAAAATTTTCTTTACCCATTTCCCATTTTTCTTTTTGAAGTTCTGGTGTGTTGACACCAACTTGATTAAACCATTCTTGTTTACCACCTGTTTTTTCAAATTCATCAATACTTTGTTCTAAATCTTTTAAATATGCTTTTTGATTTTCCAATACTTTTTTCTGTGCATATTTTTCATATTCAGAATAATCTTTAATTCTCATTTTGTTTTCCATTTCTATTTGACAATCAAAACAATGTCCTGCAATTCTCCAAAATTTGTCATCAAGTCTTTTCTTCATTGCCTTCTGACACTTAGGACAAAACCAAGGCATTCTTACTGATGCCATAACATCTGTTAATTCTGATTTTCTGGTTTCTCCACCACGATTTTCTACCTTAGGTTGATATCCGACTTGTGTATAATTTTTTTCATATTGTTTACCACCCATTAAATCTTTGAGTGCTTTATTTTGTCTTTCTGAATCTTTACTATAATTTGCCATAACCTATTCTCCTTAAAATCTTAAACTACCGAGTATTTGATTAATCGGTGCAAATGCTCCGGTAAACTTGTAAAGACTACCATTGTATTTAAATACCAATCCTTCACTTGGAACGATTGCACTTGAACCCCCGATAGCTTCTAATTTTTCTATTTGTGTTTTTAATTTAGATAACTTTTCTACATTATCTGGTTTTTGTAAATCTTTTAATGCATTTGTTACATCTTGTTTAATTTTTTGAACTGCTTTATCCGGTGATACTGCTAAAAATCCTGACATATTTTTTAGAATTTCTGCTCCTACTTGAAAAAATAATATTTCAAATGGTTTGATATTTTCTTTCCACATTTTATTGTGGTCAAGTTTATCTGTATCTAATATCCATTTCATAAATTCTGGTCTGTCTTTAAAGTCTTCTTTGATTTCTGGAACTTTATATGATTTATCAAAGTATGCCCAACGATTCGTTAAATTTACTAATTCATTTTGTTTCAACGAAACTTTAAATTGTTTTGCTGCATTAAAAATATATTCTCTCCAAAATGATTCGTGATACTGACCTAATCTATCATTATCTTTTAATCCGTATTGTGCTTGTAATTTATTTAATTTACCTAAAAATGTAGATTTCTTTTTACTAAAATCTTGAACTTTATTCAATTGTAAAAAGTTTGGTTTACCGATTTTAAATCTTTTTTGAATGTTTTGGTTTATTTGTTGTATCATACCTTGTAACATACGAGCTGCTTCTTTTGAATATCCTATTTGTCTACCGGTTTTATCATATTCGATTGTTCCGTGAAATATAATTTCTGCGACATCATAATCGATTACATTTGCTGTTTGTGGATATATAACCTCCAAGTTCATCCATTTGGTTCCATTACCAAATATTTTTTCTTTTTGTGGATTGGATAATTTACCAATCGCATTTTCTAAATCTTTCATTGCTCCAACAAATGCAGTTTTGATGTTTCCTCTACCGGCAAACATACTTGCGATACCTGCGGTTGTTGGTGCTGTTTTACCACCATTTTTTAGGTGTCCTTTGTTTCGGGCTGCTCTTAAATTTCCGTCAACCCAACTTACCATTAGGTTTTGTCCGTCAAGTTTTTCAGAAACATTATCTTCACGATTTAAAGTTCCTTCTAACCCATATATAATTATATTCTTCAAATCTGAAAACGTCAAATTATTATCGTCAAACGGGTGATTCATATGTCCGTATGCTCCACCTTCAATTAAAAAGACTTTTTTTACATCTTCAACAAATTCTTCTGCTAATTTATCTTTAATATGGTCAACACCTTTATATACATCTTTTTTATTTAGTGTTGGTGAATCTTTCATCTTGGTAAATGATTCTTCTCCGTAAAATTTAATTATTTCCCAACCTAAATTACCCACAACATTTCTCATATGTTCTTTATATTTTGGAAATGGATTATCTACTGATTTAGTATTTCTTGTGTTTTGATTAATCGTTCTACCAAAAGTCGTAGTATCAACTCTATCTTTTTCATAATCATCTGACATAATAGTAAACATCATATCTTCTGTGTCACGAATTGGAAATCCAATTAACTCCCAACCTAAAATTTCTGCATGCATTGGTGATACTCTAACATAATCATCAATAGACCCAAAAAAATCATACATACCCTCATCATCTAAATCACTTCCGTTAAAATGAGTTCCTAATGCACTGACTTCTTTCAATAATTTTTTTACTTGTGGTTGTTGATAAAATTCAAATAATTTTTTAAATTTATTGGTCAACATATTATACAAACCTTGGTCAAAATAACCAAATGTTTTTTTAAAGATTTGTTGTCTTTTCTTTTCATCAAACTTTGGACTACCTAATAAATTACGGATTTCTGTTCCACTTGATATACCACTAACATTTACATGCGGTGCGGTATAAATGTATCCGTGTTCTTCATATCCTTTTAAATCATTGATATTTGATTTTAAATCTTGATAATAAGTTTTACCACCTGATTTCTTGGTTCCACCTGCTAATCTACCGGCGTCTTTTGCACCAAACACATAAACAACTGCGGTGGTATCTTTATCAAACTTTCTCAATAAATTATTTGCCACATAAGGACTTTTTTCTTGAACGATTTTATTTTTTGGAACACCCATTTTTACCATATGACGAACTTTTTCATTAAAGTTCATTGGGTGTCTTGGTGGTTGTTTGATGTTTGATGTTGTGATGTAAGCGTCATCAAATTTACTTGATAATGCGTCAAATACTTTTTTATGATGTGGGCCGAATGGTTGAAAACGACCTGGATATATTGCGATTACTTTTTTAATTTTTGATTTTTGTTCGTTTACTTTTTTATATCCACTACCATAAGGAACTGATGTATTTCCTTTCTTTTTCATTTTCTTTACCATTTTACGACTTGGTGAAGGAATGTCTCCTGCTCCTAATCCAAAAAATCCCTCATTCTTTTCTTTGGTCTTCTTTTTCATCTGGTTGATATAACTACGATAAACTGCTGCTTGTGCAGTTTTACCCATTTCTCTTGCTCGTTGTTCCATAGCAACTGCCGCTTGTATTTTGTGAGCGTGAGATTTACCACTACCTTTTATTTTACTAACGGATTTTTTTGCGTCATCTACGGTTGCAAACTTTAATCCGTGTATTGTTCCTTTTGGATTTTCATCTGTGTATAAATCTGAATGACTTGATGAACCTTGATGTTGTCCTTTTTTTCTTGGAATTCTTTTTGCTTCTAATCCAAAGAAACTTTCTACTTTGATGTCTTTATCTTTAATGGCACTTGGTTTTGGTTTTTCAGTTGTTTTAACATAAGTTCCGTATTTATCACTTGGACTATGTTCGTATTCACGAACCACTAAATTAATTTTTTTATCATATCCTTTTGGTAATTTGTTTTCCACACCAATAAACTTGACTGCTCCTGGAATTAAATACAACATCATTTCTCGTTTATTTAAATTCATTAAAATTTGACTTGATGTCCATAATTTATTTTGTGCTCTTACGACATCATATTTTGGGCCTTTATTTTGTGTATGGTTATAAAATTTAGGAAATAATTTTTTGTAATCACTTTCATTATCAATAATGTTTTGTGCATTTTTTAATCTCAATTGAGATGAAATTCTATCTGGCCCTCTTGTATATCCTTGTTCTGGATGTTCAAGTCCGTGATTTGTTCTAACGACTGAATTAGATATGTCGTGTATTTTGACTGATGCTTTTGTTCTACTGGTGTTTTCAATCACCACTACTTTTTTACCATCACTTACGATTGTGTGTCCTTTAACTCCTGTGTCGAATTTAACCAATGATTCCACAACATCTCGTAGTGTATCTTTTGATAATGCGTGTCTTATACGAATTCCGTCTTTGGAAGGAGCCTTTTTCTTTTTAGATTTATCATAATCTTTTTCATCTCGTTTAACAAATAATGCTGAATTAACCAATCCAATACCATTTGAGTTCATACCTTCTGACCAATCTGTATCTTGGTCTTGAACATAACAAACTTCTATTCCGTTTCCACTTATTTCTCTTACGATTTTTAATTCTGGTGTGTAATTTCTATCACGATTTTTTCCCAATACAATATCGTCTCCAAACTTTTTAGAAAATGCAATACACTCGTGCATTGTGTTTTCTGTTTTGTAATATGGGAATTCGTCATCAATACCTTTTCTATCGGAATCTGGTTCTATGGAATCCTCACCTGACTTTTTAGTCGGTAGTAATTTTCTATCATTGTCTACTTTTCTAAATTTTAATGCGGGTCTTCCGTTGATTAATAAATCACCTTTGTCATTCCAATCAATAGATTTGACTTTGACTCGTTTGTTTTTAAACCTACCCATCAAGACGTCATCACCGACTTCAATGTCGAGTTCAACGCCTTCATTGATATAAGGTTTAACTAACCATTCTGTTAGTTTTGATTTCATAACTCTCCTACCATTTGCGACAAGACCAGTATCTCGCTTTGTGGCGTGGGCCTGGATTATCACAATTATGTCTTGCTCTAAAATTCTTTCTTGCCTCTGGATTAGATTTTCTAATTCTCATTGTTTTTTCACCGTCTTTACCTTTGTGTCCAAAGTTTACTTTGACGACATTTCCTTCTGGATTCTTAACATATACTTTAAATTTTTTGACATCACCTTGCATTGGTTTACCAAGTTTAACTTTACGACCTTGGTATTCTGCTTCGTTTAAATCGTTTTCTCTAATGTATTCAAAAGTGTATCCGTGTCCTTTTCCATTTTCTTCGTAAAATATTTCTGTGATTTCTTTTACACAATTAGGAACTTTCTTTCCACCTTTGTCTTTCATACCGACTTGTTTATATCCTACCCAACAAGCTTCTTCTAAGGATTCACTTTTTGATTTTCTCCAACCACCACCAGCTGCTTTATATTGTTTTGCTGCCCATCCATTTGCATATGCACTTGGATATACATCAAACTTTTTCTTAGCTTGTGCTTTGTAGTATGCCCATTTACCTGGGTCTGTCGGAACATTCTTTTCCGTAAATAAATTTAACTTTTCTTCTATTGTGATTTCTTTTATCATTTCACTTAATGATTTCATAGTATTCTCCTTAACATCTTTACTGGTGTCGGTTTTCATAAACGGGCCTCTACGAAGTTCTTTAAATGTTACTTCGACTTGTTGTCCGAATAAATTTTTTGGATTTAAAATTCTTAATAAAACTTTTTCTGTTTTGTTGTCAATTTTTTTAACTTCCATATCTATTTCTTTGTATTTTCTACCTTTGTATGGTAAATTAAATCCTGTAATATTTTTATGAACTTTTCCACCCGATACTGCTTGTTGTGCTCGTTCATTAATTCCTTCTCTTTTTTCTCGTCCTTGACAATGTGCCTTTTGACTAAATCCTTTTGGGTTGTTGCAATCAATACTTCTTTTGTATTTGTCTGACCAATCTTCTTCTATTGTTGCCAACTTTGTATAATACTTTGGGTCTTCAAAAATATGGTCAAGTGCAATTTCTTTTGCCACTTCTTTATCTGTGGTGTGTTCCATTTCGGTTTTCACACCTTTGACGAATTCTTTTTTCAACACTTCAATATCTACATTGTGTTTTTTAGCAATATCATTTAAACTCATTCCTTTGGCTAATCCACCTGGAATTTTGTCTTCTTCCACTTCTGGATTATAATATTGATGTTCTCCGTCTTTTTGGTTTGCCGGAATTGGTGCTACATTTCTAATATAATTAGGTTTGTTTAACATTTCATTTTTATTTAATCTGTTTTTTGCCAATGGTGAAACAAATTTAATTCTTGCATTGGATAATTTTTTTAATGAACTTTGACTTAGATTGTCTAAAAATGCAACTAAGTTCTTGTATGCACCACCACTTGGATTGATACCTTTGACGGTATCAAAAGTAGTTCTCAATAATTCAATATGTGATGGTGTAATATCTATCATTTCATTTACCTTCGGGTTGTTATATTTAGGCAAGTTTAACATCTCATTATAAGATTCAAACGCCTTATCTTTTATCATACTCAATTCACGAGAAGATAATCTATCTCTTTTTTTTCCAATTTCTCTTGGTTCATCTATAAAAAATTCTGCCATAATTTATCTCGGTGGTTTGGAATCCCAAGGCCCCCAATGTCCTGTTTCAACCATTTTCTTTGCTGCTTCCGCAGGTGTGTAAAAATAATTCTTATATCCTGAAACTGGTATTCCACCCAATTCATAATATTTCTTTTTAGTGGTTGCAATTTTTTTACCATTAGAAAAATCTAATATTGCACCACCCTTTTCTATCCAACAATGACCAAAAGGTTTTTTATCACTTGCTAATAAAGCAACTCCGTGACACAATTTGAAATCATTGTCTCCCATTTTGGTAATGATAAAATTACCATTTGCTTGATAACAATCTCCTGCCATTAGTCTTTAATCGGCCCACCGCTTACCCAAGCTTGACAAGTTCTGGCTGCCGCACATTTAAATTTTAAAAATCTACAATATCCAATTTCACCAACTTTAATAATTGGTTCTGCTGGTGCTTCATCTCCGATACCTTTTTTAATACAATCTCTCATTTTGTCCGTAATGTTAAATGCTGCACAATTACCACATCTTTGTTTTAAGATTGCGAATATATCTTCTGTATTGTAGATATCCTGTAATTTTTTCCAATACTCAATGTTTGGTGAGTTTTGTAATTCTTCTTTTGATTTAAAATCACTTTCTTTTAAATTAGCATAATCTAATTTATCCACATCTGTATTTAAATCGTGTCTTGGGTCTGCTGGCCCATAGTTATATTTTTTAAATGCTTTATTACGATTTTTTAAATTTAAATCAATATCTTGTGTTGGTAAAGGACAACCTTTTTTTTCTGCTTCATTAAGTATGTCGTGTAATTTAATCACCTTATGCTCCTGTTTTACTCATTACTGGTGCTTTACCTTTGGTTCTTTGTCTTCCTTTTTTGGTATCGCCTGCTTTCTTTTGGTCTCGTCTTTTACGACGAACAAATGCTGCTCTTCCGTCTGGGCCAAGTTTACGAGCTTTCTCGGCACTTAAACATGCGGCATATGCACCACCTTCTTTTCCACCACCACATTTACCAAGTTTCTGTCCGTCTGAACCATATCTGTCCCAACCACCTTTGGTTGTTCCTCCGGCTCCACCTTTACCGAACCACTTTCTCAAGTCTTCATTAGTGATTGAACCACAACGAACACAACGACTATCGTCAATCAGTTCTGTGATGACTTCTCGTATAATCTGTGATATTTGTTCTGACATTATCTAAATAAGTTTACAGTTGCAAATGATGATGCACTAACATATGATAATGATACATTGTATACACTACCACTTGCTAATCCACCTGTTATTGAACCACCATCTAAACCTCTAAGTTCATATCCTTCACCACTCACGGTAAAAGCTGAATTTAAATTAGAACCTGTTGGTTCATAAATTGCGTCATTAATACTATTAACAACTTTAAATGAATTTGGTCTCTCTATGTTTTTAGTTCTATCTATGAATGAACCTTGAACTGGTGTTGCCATTTATTTTCTCCTATACTGATATTGCTCGTTTAAACCAACCGAACAAAAATCTTTCTTGTTCTGGTTTTGCATTTACTAAATCATAATAATGTTTTAATCTATAACAACGAACTCTATCTGCGGAAGGTTTGTAGGTTTCGATTGCGTTCATAGTTCCTGGCCCCATACCTCCGTCAATTGCGATGTCTGCTCCTTTAGCAACACAAGCTCGTTGTAAAATTTTTACTGCGGTTCCTCTACCTTGATTTACACACATATCGAAAAATATATGTCTAAGGTGTTCTGGTAGTTCTTCCACTCTGTTTTTATCCCAATAATCTCTACGATAAATTTCTTTTGCTTCGTCTTCTGTAAGATTTTTAATATCTACATCTGGATAAAATCTTTTTGCAATACCGAAGTTGGTTTCTCCACCCAAGTCATTTGGGTCGTGAACATATCCACCTTCGTGGTGTAAAGTTACTTCTATAATTTCGTCAAATGATATTAACATTTTATTTCCCCTTTAATAGTTTGTTATGTCGTATCCAAGCTTGTCCTCGTTTATTTTTAACGGGTGCTGATATAAATTTACCTAATCCTTTTTTAACCAACATATTGAATCGTTTGGTTGCTTCTTCTTCTGTTCGATATTGATTGTTATCAACAACCATAAAATTACCAGAACCAAACAATCCTTGAAATCCACCAATATTACGAACTACTTCTTTGTGAGAATCCGCAACAATATGTTTAGGTAAAACTCTATCTCTTTTTTCATTTCTATCAAGTGCTACTTCTAATGTAGTGTTGACAAAAATCATATAAGTATCGTATCCGATATCTTCTAATTCTTTCTTTTCTCGTGCAATCTTTTGATAATCATCTCCGGTTCCGTCGATAATCATACCTAAACGACCTTGTGCATAAAGTCTTTGTCGTTCTTTGGTGAGTTCTTTTGCATAAGTTCTCAATCCACTATATTCTGGGTCTTTAGGATTGGTTAAATTTGAAAATACTTCATCTGGTAATGAGTCTAAATCAGTACCGAATCCGTATTTGTTTAAAAGATGTTTGAGTTCTTTATCAGAATTGACCATTTTCAAACCAGTTTGGGATATGTTTAGTCGTTCAGGAATACCAAATAGACCTTTGGCTACATAGGTTTTACCTGAACCAGGCCCTCCGGCTAAGAAAACGGCTTTTAAAATACCTGGGTCATTGATACCTTCGTGTAATAATTCTGATAATTTAATCATTTTAGTCCTAAAATTTATATTTGTATACAATTATAAATATAAACTTAGGAAGTTTTATTGTTTGAAATGAACTCTAAGAATTTGTTGTAGTTGTATGGTTTTTCCAAATATTTGTGAAATAAATTGTAATTATTTTGCATTTTTTCTCCAAACATATCAACTAATTTACTATGAGTTTGTTGATAATCACCTGTTTGTCGGTGTAACTCATTTAAAAAACTTATAGTTTTGACTATTCCGACTTTTACATCATAGTCGGTAAACTCAGAATTTAAAAACCAAAATCCTGTTTCTCTTAAAATCTTAAAATTTTTTAGTGTAGTGTTTAATATAAATGGAATATTTAATTTAGAAAACAAAATACCTTTTAATGCTTTTTCATTTAAATAACATTGTTCTGGTTCAATTAAATAATTTTGTTCTGAGTTCTGTAAATAAAATCCCATACTATCGTGTATTAATCCAACTGCTGATGTTATGTAATCACTATATCCCGCTATATGATTTGAATTCCATTGTTGTTTACCCATATTTTTATTAATTACTTTTGCAGTGTCATTTATTACTTTTGAATCTTTTTTGGTATTGTAAATATGAATTTTTTCTATCAAGTGTTCATCAATAAAATTATGACAATAATCTCTGTCATTTTTATAATTAAATAAATGATAACAACCGACTAAATTTGTTTTACGAACATCAAGTTGATTATAAGATAAATGATTAAATCCAAATAAAAAATAAAAGTAGTACATATATAATAACGGGTCAAAGTAATAATTTGGATGATTAATATTACAATTAACACTTGCGATTATCTTATTATTTTTTAGTATACTATTAATATATTCTTCTGGTATATGAAATTTTTCGTCTAACTTTATAAATATTTTATTATTAAGTTCATCTTGATTTCTTTCATTTTCATTCAACTTTATAATAGTTGGATTATCATTTGAATATTGTATCTCGTTATTTTGAAAATATATATTCATAGGATTACACAACTCAGAATTTAGTGTAATCATAAGACATCTCTCCAATAATTCAATAAGTCGTCACAAATATCTGATAAATCTTTTTCTGGTTTCCAACCAAATTCTTTTCTAAATTTTGTTGTATCTGGAATTTGTAATGTAATGTCTGTTGGTCTTACTCTTTGTTCATCAAGTAATGGTTTTAATTTTATTGTTGATTTTGATATCAACATATTTAACGCATCTCCAACTTTACAAGTATAGTCTCCACCAATGTTATAAACTTCACCAAATTTTTTACTTTCTGAACACAACCAATATGCTCGTATAGCATCTTCAATATGGGCATAAGTTCTTGTTGAATCTAAATTTCCGTGTCGTATAAATCCGTCTCCGTTGCCTTTTTCATTTTGAACTATTTGATATGCAAATGATGAAAGTGCAAACTCTTTTCCTCTACGAGAACCTTCGTGTGAAAACATACGAGTTGTAATAATTTTCATACCATACGCGTTATAATAATATTGTGACATTAAGTCGTGTCCTACTTTTGATATTGAGTATGGATTTGCCGGTCTAATTGGATTATTCTCATTAATTGGAACTTCGTCTGGATTTGGATTACCATATACCTCTGATGATGAAATACTAACCACAACCGGATTATATTTAGAATTTTTAATTGATTCTAACAAGTGTGTTGTTCCGATAACATTAGTTTGTAAAGTTATAACTGGTATTTTAAAACTAACTTCTGGAAAAGATTGTGCTGCAAAATGAAACACTTTATCTGGTTTAGATATTTCAACTGCTCTTTGAACTGAAAATCCGTCTAATAAATCACAATCAATTATTTCAAATCGTGTATCATTGATGTGGTCAATATTTTTTGTATCTTCTAACCACCTTTTAGTCACATATATCTTTACATCAGATTGATTACTCAATATATAATCAATCATATGACTACCTACAAATCCGGTTCCACCTGTTATCAATATATTCATATTAATTCCTTAATTGATTTTTCGTGATACCCAAAATGTCCACCTGGCCAAAACTCTGCCTTTTGTGTTCCACTACCGATATATCCGTGGACAAATTTATCAACCGGATTTATTCTTATATCCATTGATACTCTTGTATCATCTTCTCTTGCCATACCACTATGGATTCGTAGTGAATCAAATAAAAATATATTGTCTAAAGTAGATTCCACTTCTTCTGATTTATTATGACATTCAACATTGAATACTTTTTTATCGTTAATTGCTAATCTATTCAGTTCTTCGTGTCCATACTTTTCTACATATTCAAGACTATCTTCTAAACTCATAATGTAAAATCCTGAATTTTTATTTTTCGTTAAAGAAAACCAAACATTTATTTCTTGTGGCGGGTGACCAAGTGACACATCTGTGTGATACATTGGATAGTGTTCAGAACCGACGGCATTTGGACAGTGAACTCTAACTGTTGGTGTTTTTTGAAAATAAAAATCATATCCCACATTATTATAAATTTCTTTTAACAAATCTAAATACATTTTATACCAATTAGTATCACTATCTAAGTTGTATAAAAACTTTTGAACTTCATTTATACCACTCGTGTAATTATGTTTATGAGTGTCTTTATATATTTCTCCTGACTCATAATTCGCCATATCGACATTTACTAAATTTTCGTGTAAATTGTTTAAATTTGATTTATTTTTTATAACTTTATTGTTAACTAAATAATCTAAAACATATTCAGAAAATATTTCGTTTTTATACTTTATAGTTTTCATACTTATCTCCTATAATTTTTATTAATTCTTCTGCCCATTTATCAGAACCTAATTCATTTGGGTGTCCTTCATTTTCTTTATGATAATCTTCATTATCTCGTTTATGAATAAATTTCCATAATGTATTTTCAGTATAATAATAATTTAAACTTTTAATATAATTAATCAAGTGTATGTGAAGTGTTGGACAATGCTCATCTGTTATAAATAATTTAAAATTTTTTTTATCACTAACTTTTAATTCATATGGTTTATCCCACTTGTTATCGGGGTCAGAAAACGGTAAAAACCACTTTCCATTTTTCTCAAAAGGTATATGACTATTTAATCCGTCAAATATCAAATAAGGATAATTATTTTTTTCAAAAAAATTAACCAAATTGATTATGTTCCAATATGTTTTTATCAGACTAAATGTTATGTTTGAATAAAAAGGTGCTAATCCATAACGATTATTGTATATATGTTTGTTAAGTTCTGAACTTAAATCCCAATTATCAAATCCATTATCATTTACAAATTGTCCTGGGGTAATATGCCAATATTGTGAAGATTTACTACCATCATAATTTATCAAATATCGTAAACACTCTGATAATTGTATTACAAAAAAACTATTATCTGCTATTTCTTTTTCAAAAGTAGAGTAATTAATTACACTTTGTGTAATGATTTCATTTCCTGTTCCACCTTTACCTAAATTAATTGTTTCTAAACTTAGTTTCTCACCAAGTTTTGTTGCCCAACTAATTGGTTGTATCATATGTCCTTCGGTAAAAGAACAACCACTTGTAATTAAATACTTTTTATTTATCTTCATAATTCAACTCCTTTAAAAAGTATTCTGCATACTCTTTACATTGTTTTTCATCTGGGTGTCTGTCAATTCTGCCACCAACCCAATTACCCATAATTTCACTAAAAGAGTATTCAATTATATTTTTAAAATCAAGTGAATTTATTAAAGGTTTTAAATCTGTTGATTTGGTAAAATCTTGTTCATCATCTTTAACATTTAAAAAATACCCATATTCTTTATATGTTTTTTTATACAAATTCATAAACTCATTGTGAGCATAACAATAAACATATTTTTTATTATAAAGTTTAAACATATTTTGTAATGAAACCATATAAACCAAATTATTAATGAAACTTGATTGTTCTGTTACGAAGTTTTCTAAAACATATTTGTTTATATCATTTCGTATTTTGTCATCTTTCTTTTGATGTGGACAAGGTATTATGTTTACCCACCTTTCTGTTAAATCGTAATCCAAAATATGTTCAAATCTCCTATCCACACCTCTTGACCACATTATAATATACAAATCACAATTTTGATTCGACACTATATGATTCATCGCTCTTAAATAGATTAATTTGTTTGATGATGAAACTTGTGAATCATCAAAAAATTCTTGATTTAAAGAATCGGCAACAAGGTAGGGAAAGGACTTTTCTTTTTCTAAGCCCTTTCCGTACATAAAACTATCTCCACCAAAATAAATCATTTGTAAATAAATGGGTCACGTTTACGAAGTTCTTTTAATTTCTTTTTGAGTTTTCTTTGTTTTTTAAATTCAAAAACCCAATCTTTAATAATCTGTATTATTTTCATTTTCTATCCATTGTTTTAGTTCATCTATTACGGAATTATCCGTCATTAGTTTTTTTATAAGATTTTGATTATGTAAAATCAATTCATAGTTATCTTGATAAATTTTTTCTATATCTTGTAAAGTATTGTTTTGATTAATATACTTTATTTTTTCAATTAGTTCGTTTAACCAAACACTTGCGAATGATTCGTTGTACTTAACCAAGTCCCACTCTATTGTTTCATTTATAGAAACACCATTGATGTCTTTGACAAATTCAAATCCAAGCTTCTCATATTCAGAAACATAAAATAAATTCATTGGAATTGCTATGTTTCCGAGTAAAAAAGGAATACAAGATTTTTCAGTAATCATTAACATTTTATCAGTAAATCCATCATTTAATCCTGTGCTTTCAAAAAATGGTTGTATGTATCCTTTAGTATTTAAATCATTAAATATAATATTATAAAAGTGTGTAAATTGATTATTTATAAGTTTATCATTTTTTAAATATTTTCTATCTGAAAAGTGTCCACTAACCCAATTGTCTTTTAAAAAATTATCATCTAAAGAATTTATAAAAATGTCTCTACCGGTTTTTAAATTTCTATTTAAAGAAATAAACTTATGTTCTCTCTTTTTGTCTAAATTAATTATTTTATTAATATCACCTTTATGAAATCTTACAAACTCTGGACAATTATTAGTAACATTTTGCCACAAAATATACCAAGTATACCAAAAGCTTAAAATAGGGTTGTCAAATACTTGTTGTTCTGGAACTTTAAAAATATTTTTATTATATAAAAATCCATCTGAAATAGGATACAAATAGTCTGGACTTATAGTTTTGTAAATATCTTGAATATGTCGTAAATAACCATAACCTTCAGTTAAACCAGAAATAAATACTTTTTCTATTTTTCTTGGTTCTATTTCAATATAATTTTCTTTTTTTATATCTAATCTTTTTAATAAATTTGAAGAATTATTCATTATACTTCTCCGGATATTCAACAATTATTATTGGTTTTTTATTTTTATATGCATTTTGATAAGTAGAAAAAATATTTTCTTTATTTGTAAGTTTAACGATATCAACATAACTAAGCAATTGTTTAAATTGTTCAGAATAATCTGCTTTATGTTGAACACCTGGGTCTAATGGGTCATCACTACCTTTACCAACTCTAATGATAACGTGTGAATCATAACCTGTCATATGTTTAAATTTATCCAAGTGATTAATCAATTGATTTGCCGCACATATCAAGAAATCCCACCTTGGATAAAAAGTAATGACACACATATTGGTCATACCTAATCCAATTGACATACCCATTTGAACTTCTTCAAATACTGGTGTTTCAATCATTTTGTCTTTTGAAATATCCAAAATTGTAGTGGACATTGGATTACCTGCAAAAGCAGTTTGTTGTCCTACAAAAATGGTATTTGGTTTTTCTGCCAAATAATTCATTGATTGTATTAGTTCTTCTTTATAAGTTTTCATACCACTCCACAGTTTCTTTAATACCTTGTTCAAAAGTATAATTTGGTTTAAATCCTAATTCTGTTTCTATTCGTTCTGTTGAACAAGAACGAAATGGAATTGTTGTTGGCTTTGAATTGTCCCATTGAACTTCTGGTGTCTTACCTGTAACTTTCAATATAGTATTCACAATATCACCAATCGTAATAGTTGAACCATAACCTACATTGTATGGTCTCATTGATTTACCTTTTTCCAAAACTAACAAACAACCTTTTACCACATCTTTAACATATAGAAAATCTCTAACGACATCTGGACTACCCCAAACTACAAATGGGTCTTCACCACTTAAACATCTTTTGATTAGTGCCGGAACCACGTGACAAGTTTTTAAATCAAAATTATCGTGTGGCCCAAATATAGCAGTTCCACGAGCAATACCAATGTGCATATCACACAAGTGTGAAGTATGTTCCATAAGTTTTTCTCTATATCTTCGCATCCAACCATAACTAAAATAAGAAATGTATGGTTGTTCTAACCAAAATTCACTTTCGGTTATTGGATACCTTTTATCTGGATAACCTGTTGAACTATTTAAATCTAAAAATCTTCCAACTCCTTGTTTGTAACAAGCTTCCAACACATTGGTAATTACGGTAATTTGATTTAATCCAATTTGATAATCTGTTGGAATTGAACTTGGGTGTCCAATGTGACCAGCACAATGTATCACGATATCAACACCTTTTACTAATTTCATAGCATCATCTAATTTAGTCAAATCAATGTTATCCAACACTTCAATTCTATCGTCTTGTATTTTTAGTGGTGTTTTATGGATTGATGTTCTAACATTGGCACCTCTATTCAATAACTCTTGAATAAAGTGTGTTCCGATAAAACCACTACCACCCGTAACGACTACTTTTTTATTATGAAAAAAATCAATCATATACTGCTATTTTTTTTCTTTTCATATCATTACCTTGAATAAAGTGAGCTCCTTGTCTTAAGTATGCAGTTAAGAATGCAGTTCTCCATCTATCCGGTGAAGTGTTTTCTTCTGAACCGTGGATTATATGTGAATGAATTAACGATACCGAACCCGCTTTTGCGTTTGTATAAACTTTTTCATATTTATCTTTCCATTCTCCGTCAACCCATTCACCTGGTAATACACAAGGTTTACCTCGTTCATTATTCCAACCAATAGGATTGGTTCTCATTCTATCTTCATCTACTGTAATTGGTAAACACCACTCGTGTTGTGAACCTGGATAAACAAATAAACCACCATTATCTCTGTCCGCGTCATTAAGTGCTATTGATGTATTGATAATATCACCACGATTAGCGTGAGTATAAAATATATTTTGATGTATATCTCTACCTAATTCTCCTGGTGGTTTTAAATACATCCAAGTTTGTAAAGCGTCTACTTTTACATTTTGAATTCCTAAGTCAGCTTCCATACAAATAGAAACTAATTCCAACACTCTTGGGTGTTTCATCAAATCTATTAGTAATTCAGAATCCTCGGTTGGATTTTTATATGGACTTGTTGGTTTTTCTTTAAATAGTTTTCTGGTTTCTTCTCGATATAGCTCTACTTCTTCGTCTGAAAGAATTTGTTCGTTGTAATATCCGTTTTTCAACCAAAACTCTTGTATTTCTTTATTGTTCATTTTTTTCTCCTATATAGTCTATTACATCAGATATACCTTCTGATAAAGTTATTTTTGGATAAAACCCATAACTATTTGCTCGTGTCATATCCATAAGTCTTATTTCATCACCATTTGGTTTTGTTGTATCCCACAACACCTCAACATTAGTTGAATGTTTTTCTTGATAAATTAAAGATAATGTTTCAACTAATTCTTTTATCGATACTCCTGTACCACTACCTAAATTAATAGGTTCTGTAATTTTCTTTTCATACGACATTAATATACCTCTTGCCACATCTTCTGCGTGTATGAAATCTCGTATTGGTGTTCCGTCTCCCCAACAAATTAGTGGATTTTCATTATGTATTCTTTTTATTAATTGTGGAATTACCATTCCATTTTCACTAAAGTCATCATAACGACCATAAACATTTGCTGGTCTAACTATTGAATAATTTTTTAATCCATAATGTTTTTCAAAACATTCTAATTGCAATTCACCTAATCGTTTTACCCAACCGGCATATTTGTCATTTTGACTTGGAAATGTTTTCCAAACATCATCTTCAAAAAAATAGTCTGCTGGTGAATAAACTCCAACTGATGAAGTGTAAACATACCAATCAACTCCTTGAAGCCTTGCAGATTCTGCCATATTGGTATTGAATTGTAACATTGGTGTAAAGTAATCATTTGGTTGTTCAGCTGCTCTCTTTGGTGAACCCTTAACTCCTGCCACGTGAAACACTACATTCATATCCACGACTACATTTTTACAATCATCAAAGTTTCGTAAGTCTGCTTGATAAAATTCAAAGTTTTCTGAATAAGTATCATATCTGTCATCATAACGAATATCTGTTCCCCTTACATAATATCCTTTTTCTAAACACATATCTACAAGATATTTTCCAATCATACCTGATGCACCTGTAATTAAAACATTAGTCATATAGTTTCTCCAAAAATTTTACTTTACTTGATTTTTCTTTACCTATTTTTAACAAAACTTCTTGATTATGTTTTAATATTGGTTTTATACTTTCAAACCATTCTTTCAATTCTTCGATAGGTCTATTTCTAAATTTATCTAATTCATCAAAGACTAATTGTAATCTTTTTTCTGGTTCAACCACACTGTCATAATTTTCACAAATAAAAGGTTCAAAAGTTTTAAAACCTAACTCATTAAGTTTTTCAATAATTCTTGGTGAACCGACAACTATAAATGGATGTAAACTTAATATTGGTTTACAAATTTTTTCTGACAAAAATATTGATTCATCAAATAAAGTTTCAGAAACTACGCTTAAAAAAGTTTCTTGATAAAATTCCCACATATCTGTAAATGATGTTCCAAATCCAAATTTGTCTTCCAAATGTTTTGTATCCAGTTCAACAATATCCATATCATCTAATCTTTTACACGCGTCTAAATACATATCTGGTAAAATATTAGGTATTGTGTCATTTGTCCAACTTCCTTTTAAAAAACTTATATGATTATTTTTCCATAAGTTATTGTGTTCAAAATATGCACCTAATGACTTTCTATGGTCTTTCTGACAATTTCTATTGTATGATAAAAAGTGTTTTGTTTTTTTAGACACATCTATTTCATCAACACTACGAACTTTAAAGTTTGGTTTACTACTAACTCCCTCAATCATATCCACCGCTTCTGCCCCACACAACTCTACAAAGTGTAATGAAGGAACAAAATTAATTTCAACATCATCTCCCAATTGTCTATCATAATTTAAATCTCCGGTTAAAACATAGAAATTATTATATTTTATATGTGAGTATCCCTCTTGTATAATACAATTTTGATACCATTGTTTAAAAAAATCATAATCAAATTGACCCTCGTGTTCATAATCATAAATGACAAAGCATCTATCTTGGTTTACTAAGTCGATAATCTCATCTGGTATTTGTTGTAACGAACGATATAATCCAGTTTGATGTAGTAATTCAATTACATAAAAATAAATTTCGTCCTCTGTAATGTCCTCAAATCTAACAAAGTTTGTTTTAAACTCTTTAAGTAAATCTGTACTTAAAAATGGCCCTATTTTACAAGTAGGTCTTAGCCCATCTTTAACTAATATATCTATATCTGGTTGTAATAACATAGAAATATCATTACTATACTCAGTATGTAAAATTTCTTTCATTTTATCAATTTCAAATCTCGTAAGTCCATTTGGCAATCTACAATCTTTATACCAATCTTTATATAGTAAATTTAAAATACGACCCATTTTCCTGTTCCGTAGTGTGGATATTTAGATTCATAATTATAATGAATTACATCATCTGGTATATCCCTTGTTTTATTCCAAGTTGCTTTTGTTGGTGTTTGTGTAGAAACCTTATTGTCTTCTACGACAAAGTATAATGGTAAATCGAAGTTTCTGGCATACTTATGAACTTCATAAAATATACCTGTTTCAAATGTCATATCTCCAACAAAACACCATACTTTTTGTTTTGAGTTTTGTTTTTTTAGTCCAATAGCAGTTCCGAGTGCGATTGGTAAAATACCTGTAACGATTGCTGATGAATAAAAATTATGGTCAAGATTACACAATGATATTGATTTTCCTTGTAAAATTTGATATTCTATCCATTCTGTTGATATTCCGTGAAGTAGTGCGTGATAATGACTTCTCCAAGTAGAAAATATATAATCACTATAATCTATTCTACTGAAAATTTCTATTAACTCATCTTCGTTACCATTGGATAAATGAACTGGTGCCTTTATTTTACCATTTTCCCATAAAGAAACTATTTGGTCTTCAAACTCAATTAAATCTTGTTTAACAAAAGGAACTTCTCTAACTTTTTCGTATTGTTCTAAATTTTTCATTACCAACTAATTTCCCAATCTTTAAATTCTGCTGCTAAACAATCTATTTTATAATCTCGTCTACCATTTTTATTACCTATACACTCTGCTATTTTATTTCCTGCAGTATTACGAATACCATTTAGTCCGTGTGTTAGATGTAAATTTCCGTCTTTTTCTCCGTTACGAACTTTTGTTTCGTTATACCAGATGTGTGTGTTCATTTGTGCCAATACTATGATTGCTCTAATGGTTTCTGCGGTTACTTTTCCACTATCTTCTTTTAAAATTAAATCTATATCGTGCATCATATCTTTAATTTCTTTTGCATAGTTTTTTTTGTTTTCTGCTATAAACACTTCTTTTAATTGATGAATACTTAATCTATCAATTAATTCATTTAATGATGGTAAAAATTTTCTGTTTTTCATTTGTCTCTCTCCGATAATATAGGGTTATTGATTGGCCAATTTATTTTTAACATTGGGTCATTCCATTTTTCTGTTATTTGGTCTTGATAGTCAACATATTGATTTGGATAAGATTGAGTATAATGAAATACACACTCGTTTGTTAAACATAAATGCCCGTTAAGAAAACCTGGCGGAACCAATACACTTTTACAATTTTTGTCATCAAGTGTCCAACTGTCCCACTTTAAATAAGTCGGACTATCTTTACGATAATCAACAACAACTAAATAAAAGGCACCATAAACACAAGTAATGTGTTTCCAAGTTTCATTATCTCCGTGTAATCCTCTAAGAACATTTTTACGAGAATGTGTAAATTTAGAGATTTTCTGTGGTGGTGTGTCCATTGATTGTTCCCAATATGTCCACATTGTTCCACGATAATCTGTGAATTTGTCTGGTGTGAATATCTTGACATCTTTCAAGATATCACTAATCTGTGATTGATAACTAAACATTTGCCTCCTATTTTAATGTCGTTTCGGAAGGTTAGGTCTTTCAGGGATTTCACCCGAGTTAGTTCCGACTGACTTAATAATAAGTATCAAAGTAAATTATTTTCTTCAATTTTTCTTATTATTTGTTTTGCAATAAATTCGTGTCCATATGAATTAAAATGCATATCATCTATTTTTTCATTACTCCAACCCCAAAGTGTATATGGTTTAGTACGATTATTTTTTTGACAAAGATTTTCAAAACCTGTTAGTTCCACACCATTTGCATAAATTGGAACATAGTTTTTTGGAAATTTTGTTTTTAAAAATTTACCAATATCTTCAAACCAAGAAATTCCTACCCAATTTTTAACACCAAAAGCTTGTATTTGTTGAACTATTTGATTAACTTGAAATTCTATTATTTTCTCTATTTCAATTAAATCACTAATTCTCGGATGAGGCTCAAGACTACGTTGCCAATCTGTAAATTGAACTACAATTAATTTACATTGTCCTTGTCCTCCCAAATTTCTCAGTTGAAAGTCATTAAGTATTCTTTCTATTTCATTGTTATTACCACCATTACCGGATTTTCCTAAACAATAAGCACTATTAAAATGTTTTGCAATTAAATTAGGAAAATGTTTTTCTTGTCTATATTTATCTGCTTTGTATGAACAATGTTCTAAAAAATAATTTGGTGGTATTAAATTTTTATTTATATAGTCAAAAGAAACATTTTCTTCATTATGTAAATATTCATATTGTAGTCCAGCCCCCCAAGTAAAACTACAACCCAAAAATAAAATCATAAAATATCTCCAACTAAATCTAACATATGTTTTTCATACTTACTACCATATTCATACATCAGATTTCTATTATGTATCAATGTGTCTTTCATACCCAAATACCAATCGTGTATTTCAGTATCATTCATACTACACAATCGTTTTACTTCTTTTGTAATTTTTTGCATTCGTTTAAATGGTGATAATGTTTCATCATAACTTTCATCTATGAATCCTTCAAATGTTTTAAATCCAAGTTCTCTTAAATTTTTCAAAGTAAATGGTGAACCATAAACTATAAATGGATGAAAATGTAACATAGGACGATATATTTTTTCTGTTGAAAAATATATTTGTTCTGGAAATGCTGTTTCGGTAACGATAGAAAAATAAGTTTGTAAATATGGTTCTTTATTTTCACAACCAGGCCCCATTACATTAGTAAGATTTTCATAATCTATTATCATTGGTGATAAATTAACAAGTTCATTATAATAGGACATATATGAATCTCTTAATTCTGTTTTTCCCATAATAATGTTCATAGTGTGTAAATCGGGGCCTTGTTCACCCAAATGATTTAAATCTTTACCTCTTTCTAATGAATAACTAACTAAATTATCTTTTAGTAAATTGTTATGATGAAACATCGCAATCATTGCGTATCTATGTGGTCTGATTCTACGATTAAAACAAAGAAATCTTTTTTCTCGTTTACTTTCTATTTCGTTTAACTCAACAAACTTTCCTCTTTTATTATATAAATCTTGTCCTTTTAAATAAAGTTGTTCAAGTGAATTTAAAATAATTACTTTTGGCTTTATATTGTTATGTTGACACCATACATTATAGTGATTTTGTATAGACCAATTATTTCCTGTTACATAATATATTTCATTAATATTATACTCTAATAATTTAGTGTGTAGAAAAACTATGGATTGAAGTTCTACTCTACTTTCTTCAAATGAAAATACAACTATTTTTCCATTTTTACTTCTTATCTTATCAAAAGTTTTTTGACCTATATTTGAAAACATATTTATATTTTCATATCCGTTTTCTTGACCGATTAACTTTTCTATAGCACCAAATTGTTCTATTGGATAGATAAAATTATCTTTTACATCATCAAGTAAAAGTTGATTTTGTTGAAGTGCTCTAAACATAGGGTGAACAATAGGCTCGTGTTGTGTGTTAATGGTATATTGACCAATATCATCATAAAAATTATCTTTTACAAAATATCCATTCGGAACAAAAAAATCATCTTGTTTTCTATCGTATGCAAATATTATTTTATTTTCCATATCTTTTTAATTTCTTTGTCAAAGTTATCAATAAAATGTTTATGAGTAGAACTATGTGGATGAAAATTATCTTCCCACATTTTTAGATTATTTAAGTGAGTATACTCATACAATCCATTTTGTTCTTTATAGAAAACAAATTTTTCCCAATCAACTAAACTTAAAAAGTTTTTTATGTTAGGATAATTATTAATTGAAATTCTGTTATTATCAAAAAGATTTTCCATTGAAAACATAATATAATTTATATCATTTTTTTCACAATAATTTTGAATTAATGAAATATTTTTCAAAGTTTGATTAATCGCATATTCATCAGTATAATAATCTTTATAATAATTTAATAACCACTCCCTTTGATTGGGATTATCTTTTCTATAAAAATCTTCGTCAATGGGTTTTCCTCCTGGTCTAATAAACTTTGAATTTTTTTTAAGAAAACTTTTTACTTTTTCAATAGAACTATTATTATTTAAATTAATATTTGTTTCAATTGAATCGTGGTTAATCATATTTCCATTATCAGTTTTCATATCTAAAGAAAAATTATTAGTCATTATGTCTATTCTGTCTACTTGACTCCACATAACTGCTAAATATATTTTGATGTCTTGGGTTTTCTGTAATTCCTTTAATTTGTTAAGATAATACAACAACCTATAAGTTATTAATTCGTTTCCAGATGCTCCTATACCGGTATGAATATAGTTATCAAATTCATATTTTTCTTGAACATATTGAACCCAAGTTTTTTTCCATTCTTCTGGGTATGGTGCAGAAAAGCTACAACCTCCTGTTAGTAATATTTTTTTCATCTGTCTAATATAAAATTGTGTGTTTTACTTATTATTTCTTTATAATAATCTAAAATAATTTTTTTATTTTTTTTAATTTTTTCTTGACTTTCTAAAAAAGTTTTATTAAATTTATGTATAGATAGTTGGGAAAGTGCATCCACTACTAAATCTACTTGTTTATAAGGACTTTCGATTTCATCATAATTTGTTGGTAATCCAAATTCTTCAAAGAAATTATATCCCCCCAATTTTTTTAACTTACGATAAAATCTATTCCCACCATACAATATAAACATTTTTTCAAAGAAGATTGGTTGATATGATTTTTCAGTAAAAAATGGATATTTGATATTATAAAGAATGTGGGTTTCACCATAAATATCTATATAACTTTTATCATATTCAAAATCTAAATTATATTTTTGTGTATGGTTTTGCCAGATATTATTTTGAAAACTATCTACGATAATATTTTTATAGTCTTCCCACTTTGTTTTGAAAAAATTCCAATTGTCCTTTTCATAATAATATTTGTTTTGTAAAGAATTATTATCAGTTTTTAAATCGGCATTAACATATTCATCAAAGTAGAACTTAGTAGCAGTAATATATCCATTGTGTTCTAATTTATTTTCTAATAACTTCTTAAAAAAATATAATCTATGTGGTCTTAATTTCATTTGAATAGAAGAAAACAATTTTTCTTTTTCAATAGTGTGTTCTTTTATTGGAAAAGAATTAGGACTTCCATTTAAATTTTCATTAAAGTAATGAAACATATTATATAAAGAATCATACTCAAAATTAGGCAAATCTTTAAATAATGGATAATCTGTTAGTTTTAAGTGTCTAAATGGGAAATCAGTAGTTATAAAATCATATAATTTTGTTTGATACTCAATTGGTTCAAAAAATGCAAAATTAAATAAAACTCTCACATTTCGTTCTTTCCATATAGAATATAATCTATCACGAAAATCATATCCGTATTCATTTATCAATGTAAAAAAATCTCTTTCAATAACTCTCCTATCGAAAATAATGACCGAATTGTCCTCTGGATTAAATATTGGGTGTGTTATGTCTTCAAATCTTACAACTTTTATTTTAGTTTTTAATTCTCTTAAAGTGTCGTCAAAATGGTCAATATTAATATGCTTAACATTTTCTAATAAATGTTCATTTTCATAAAATAGTGATTTAAGTTCGGATTTAGTACAATATATTGTTGTCATTTACCAACATCCATATTTTTCATAAGAAAATTACAATGTCCTGATAAATCCCAAACTTTATATTTATTTTGTTCTTTAAAATTAAAGAAAAAAACTAAATCATCAATATATTTATCTAGCTTAAATGTAGAATTGGTGTTATCAGAAACAAACTTTAAAATATCATCTTCGTTAAATTTACAATTTTTTATCAACCCTGTGTAGTATAAATTATAATCTGCCCAAAAATAATGTGATTCATCAACTTGTTGAAAATAATTTCCACAACCAAAATTATATGGTGTTTCGGTATAGTCACAAAGTCTTCCTAAATAAGTTTTTTCGATTTCTGTTGATGTAAAGTCTTTACTGATTAAAGACATTTTAAAATGTTTTTTGTTAAAATTATGTTGAACAATTACAATCCACTCATCAGTCAACTCATATGGTTTAGTTTCTAATGTTAAAAATTCAAACTTATTTTCGTTTTCAAATTCATACCAATATTCCCAAGAAATATTTCCTGTATTTTGGTTATATGTTAACCCATAATGCATTCCAGGCCTCATCATAATAGAAGATGGTGTTTTTTGATTTTCTATAATATCAGCCACACTAAACTTTACAAAAAATGTAAAGTCTTGTTGCATAGAACGACTTGGTGGAAATGTTGTTAAATCATATCTTTGAGTTGGTAAAACATAGTAAGGACTACCTTTTTTAATTCTTAACATAAATCTTTACACTCCATAAAAAACTTTTCTAATTCTGGAAATGTTTTACGAAAATTAGTTCCTCGTCTTTTATCGTGTTCTGAAAACATTCTATAAAAGTTTTGTCTTTGTTCTACTAAATTTTCTTCTTTAACCGATAAAGACCAATCATATATTCTTTTTATTTTTTGAACTTCAATATCAGAATATCCGATTAATCTTGTTTCAAAATTTGGTGTTGCCATATATTCGGTTAATTGTGTTTGTTTATAAATCAATGGTTTTATATAATCTGGTAGTATTTGTACAGTTTGATGACTTGGATATCTTAAATAACTTGAATCTAAAAATACTGCAGAGTTCCAATATCTATCGTCAGACCCATAGTTTTGTTTTAAATCATAAACACCTGTTATCAATTTATCATAATTTGGAACTGATAGTGCATTATAAGTAGACATAATGGTCAGATTAACTCGTGGACATTTTTCTAATATCTTATTCATATTATCCCAAAAACGATTGAACTCTAATCCATTTCTTATATACTCTGCTTGTTCTCCCCAAGTATCAACTGATGTAAATATAATAAACTCTTTTACTCGTCGTTCATCTTCTATTTTGTTAATCTTACCGATTAACTTGTCAATCATATCATCACCCAATCCGAGATTGGAATTGATAGCAAAATTTAAATTACGATTCGGATTAGGTTCGTCAATAATATAATCCAAAACTTTCCAAGTATCTTTTGCCAACATTGGTTCTCCACCGGTAATTCTAAAAGTATGTAAATCACGATATAAGTCTGGCCACCATTTCCAAAATGCATCAACATAAGGATTTGGGTCTTTGTGTAGAATTGGAACTTTATTTTCGGCAATCATACCTTCCATACCATTAAACTTATCTGTTGTTGGATATGCTCCGTGTTGTTTAATTTCTTGCATCCAAGTAGAAGAATAAGGTGGGCCACAATAACTACATTTAAAATTACAAGCATTTGAGAATGCCACCTCTACATATCTTGGATTAAAATCTTCTCTCCAATCTTGATTTACAATTTCATCAAAATGTGGTTTAGACCAAGATTCTGCTGACTTAAATATTCTATCTGAAAATCTATTTGAATTATCTTCTACATTCCAACAATAATCACATTCGACTGGTCGTTTATCAGTTAACATTTCTCGTCTACGAAGTTTTTTATATTGTGTGTTGTGTAGAGCACTTGGATTTCTTTTGATTTCAGCTTCTGAAATTTTGTGTGTTCTCGGGTGGTGACAACTATGATTGTGTCCTGTTTGTAATTGAAGTGTAACTTGTGTCCACTTTGCCAAACACATACCTTTTCCAACCGTATCTAAACTTTCTTTTGTTTCTTTAAATATTGGATTTTCTTTTACTTGGTCTAAATATCCTGCCATCTAAAACCTTACATTAATTAACTTGTGTCTATTATAAATAGTATCAATACTATGAATATCATATTTCATTTGTCTTAGTCCTGAATTATCAATATCTACTTCACCCTTTTGCATTTTCTTTCTGTAAAGGATTTCGTTTTTACTGGTTTGTTCTACATCTCCTTGAAATTGATTGTTTACTATTCCTTCGTCGTCGTGATACATACACTCCATAGTTCCATATCTTCTATGTGGTTCTGGATTGTATTTGATTACTTCTTTGTCATACAAAAATCTAATACCACGATTATAAATTTCTCCGTGATTTTCATTTCCACTTAAATCTTTTACTTCATCTCCTTTACATCTACGACAACCTTGGTCACAACATATTGATTTAGTCATATCGTAATGTAAGATTAAATCATTATAATTATCCCATATTTTTACTTCTGCTATTTCACCTTTGAAAAATCGTTGTCCTTCCCAAGCATGTGGGTCATTACACCCTAACCAAAATGGATTATTTCCATATCGTTTTAATCTTTCTTTATAATGAATTGTTGATTGTTGAATACCGAATTTTTTTCCTAAGTCTTGGTCGTTTAATTGAAAACTAATGGTTTGTTTTTCTTTGTCGTGAATTAAATTAACTTTTGTCCAATTATCCTGATACCTTTTTCTCCAACGATATATGTGTTGGTTTTTCCAATCCCACATTGAAGCTGCGAAAGCATTTGAATTATTATAATCAATACCAAAGTCATATCCTACTTTTGATAATATTGGATACTTTAGATATCTGTTATTACCTTTACCGATTAGGTGTTCTGGTTCGTGTTCTGGTATTTCCGGTTTACATATAATCTGTATATTGAAACTATCCATTAGTAATCTGCGAAGTTGTGGTGTTGGTGGTATTTTGATATGAGTAGATTTTCCGTCCAAAGATAAAACCATTTTTTGTTTAATGGTATCAAAAGTCGGTTGTGTAAAGTAACCTTTTTTTACACATCTCCAATATAAATCGTCGTCTTCCATACCCCAACCAACATATTCGGTGTTGTATCCGTTGACATTTTCAAATTGTTCACCTGTGAATATCACTACTCCACCAAAGTATTCGTTATCTCGTAAAGTATACCCCCATTGTGAAAGATAAGTTGCGATATGTTTTGGTGTATCGCCGGGATGACCATAATAACAATCGTCGTGTGGTAACATATCGACATCTTGGAATGCAAAGTAATCACACCCGTCTTTTTTGGCTTGTAGATAGGCAACATTTTTTGTTCCACTTCTGTGAAATTTTCCGTTGTCTATTTGATGTCCAACATAACAAGTAAAGTCAATACCTTGTTTTCCTAAGAATTCTTCCAAGTGTGGAATTAATCTATCCAAGTGTCCAAAACGAACTCCGTCTCCGTTATCTCGGTATGGTATGCAAATTCCTAACTTCATAGTGTTTTAGATATTAAGGTTTTAAATTTAGTAGTTGACCAGCCGTGGTCACGATTAATATAATGTGTTGTGATACCTAAGTCATCACCGGTAAATCGTTTATCACGATAATCATCTCCGATAAATCTTACATCTGGATTTAACCATTTAATTAATCCGAGTAAATCTTTTTCAGTATCGTATTGAACGACAAAATCAATATAACGAATAGAGTGTAAAATATCAAGTCGTTCTTTAATAGATAATACGGGTTTTAATTTTTCTGGTCTTTCTATACTTGGGTCTGTATGTAACAATATGATAAATTTCTCACACAAAGATTTTGCTTCTTTGAAAGCATAGATATAACCTGGATGAATTATATCATAATTTCCTGCCATTACTCCTATTTTATACATTACAACTCCACCGAAATAAATGAATATTTTTCTTGACTTGTATCGGAAACTTTCGTATATTTAAGTGTGGAAAGTCCATCTGAATCTAAATTAGTTTCATTGTTTAAGATTTCATTATAAAACCTCAACTGATTTAATCTTGTGGATTTGGATTTCCAACCACCCTCAAAGTATCCTTCAGATTCGTGTTCTATCATTTCAAACAAACTATTTCTTCTGGCGGGAATAGCTATGGTTTTTGATTCAATGTCTTGTATGGTTTTAGGTATTGAATGATATGATGTTGCGTCATATTCGTTTGTTTTTAAATTCAATACTTGACCGGAATCATACTTGTAATTTTCATCTAATTTGATATGTTTGAAATCATAGTAAATTTTTAAATTATCTGAACTATTGTATTGTTCGTAATTATTTAGTAAACTAAATCCTTGTGATTGATGTAATTCTTGTATTTCATTTTTTTGTAATGGTTTGTCCCAATAACCAAATTCATTGACAAATCCACGAAAACTTTTTCTATCGTGTTCTCTTTTGTCTCCAATCCCAATGTAGAACCAAGCCCTTTTTGTGTCTAAAAAACTTCTTCTAAGAATTTGTTCTCCAACTAATTGTCCGTCTTGATACATTGCTAAATGTCTGTTTGACCTGTCGTGAGTAATCGTAATATTGGTGTATTGTGGATATGCATATTTAGAATTTATTGATTGACAATTTTTTTGTGTGTCCCAATATTCAAATTTATATCTGTTGAAAGAATTGTATGCTATGGTTGTGTCCCAACCTGGAATACTAAATACACAATATTCATCAAAGTCTTTGTTGTATTCGGGAATAATTTCATCTGGTTTGAACGAAATGTGTATGGTAAAATCTTTATTTAAATCTATGGTGTTTGGACACTCGATATAACTTTCATCTCCGTGTAGATAAATTCCTGATGTATTAAGTTTTGGAACTTCGTAAGTTTTTGTGTCGGTTAGAATGTTTTGTTCTGTTAATCGCATTAACAAATCATCATCTTCAAATCCCCAACCCCAATATTCGTTGGAATAACCATTTACCTTTTTGAATAAATCAATAGGGAACATAGTTACACCACCGAAGTATGTGTCGAATATTTCTCTATCGGAATTGGTAAATCCATTGGCAAGGTGAATTGGAACATCTGAATAAGAATAATCTACATTGATTGGTAACATATCAACGTCGTGAAACACAACATAATCACATTGTTTTCTAATTGCCTGTTGAAATCCTATATTTAATAACTTACCACGATTAAAAGGTAAATCATCTGCTTGTTCAACCACGATTAATTCATAATCTTGGTCTTTCAAATAAGATTCAATAGATTCACGAAACTTTCGAAGATGTCCTGGTCGTTTACGATAAGGAACAATTATTCCAAGTTTCATTTTTACTTCTTATCTTCTTTGATGTCTAATGATTTGTGGAATTCAGCCAAATAGTATTGTGTTCTATTTGACCATTCTTCTTTGTCAATGTCTTCAAACCAAAGTGTTAAAGCATCTAAAACATTAGCAATTTTCTCAAGTGCTTTTACTTTTCTTTCTTCTAACATTAACTGGTGTTTATTATCTTGTGGCATATTATAACCTCGTTTTGTTTATAACTGTATTAATAAATATCAAATTAATTACTAAATCGTTACGATTTTTTTTCTTAATTCTTCCCAATTTTCTAATTTGTGATAATTAGGAATGTCTAATCTTTGGAACATAAATTCTGGTTTGGTTAAATCTATTTTAAAATCACTTTTTTCTATTTCGTCCAACATCAATTTGTATTCTTGTGCAAATGCTTCTACTGCAGTGGAAGTACTAACTTGTTTCAATCGTTCCAATACTGAATAATCCCATTTAAAATGATGAACTTGTGTAAAGTTTTTTTCTATTGGATATCGTTTAGGGTGTTCTGAACCCCAAGAAGAATTTCCATCTTCAAACAAAACATAATGTTGTCCTGAACAAACTTTAACTTTACCTTTCATTAGAGTTACTTTGTTTGGACAAGCATAACTCATAGGATATCTGAAAAATCCTGCTTGTGGCATTTCTTTCCATACATCTGATTCCATAGTGATTTTAGGAAAATCTCCGTTGTCTCCTATTCTATCCACGAAACCACCTGTAACGAATTCATATCCAAATTCTTCACACTCCTCAATAATTTCCCAAGTTGGTTTAGAATATAATTGTAATTCGTCGTCATCTGCGACTATCCACCAATCATCTGGTTTTAGTAATTTGGTTTCGTTGTAATGGTCAGTAACACGATTCCAATTGAATGCTTCTTCAATAACTATTTTGTGTGGTTTTAAGTTAAATTTTTCCAAAATAAATTGTGCTTCTTCGATAACTGGGTCTTTCTTGTGATGTGCATACAACACTACAAATATCTCGTCCATATGTAAATGATAATGATTTAACATATGATATAACATTGTTGTGTTGTGTCCACAAACTGTAACTAAGTTCATAATACTCCTAATAAGTTGTGTGTTGTATTTTCTGGATTGATTGTTTTTTCAAAATCTTTCCATATAGATTTAAATTCTGTAAAGTTTTTATGTGTTGATTTCCACACTGCTTTTTCTTCATAGTTTTTCATAGAACCCCAATCTAATAATTTATAATAATGAGTTCTAACTCTTGGAATGTTATTTAGTTTATGTTTTAGATTTTCAAATAATTCCATTTCTTTATAATTGTCATCTTGTATGACAAAACTTAATTTTACATTTTCTAATGTTTTAATTGTATTGATGTAATCTAAATTTTTCATCAATATATTCCAATCTCCGTTTCTTCTTACTTTTTCATAAGTTTCCTTTGTTCCAGCATCAATAGATATCTCAACTGATTTTACTAACTCGTGAACATTACTCATTGATTTCCACATTGGTTCTGTCCAAAGATTAGCATTAGTGTGTAAATGTATCATGCCGATATTTTTATATTTTGATTTGTCAAAAGTTTGTAAAAAGTTTCTAAAAAATGGACTTGCAAATGGGTCACCTGTTCCGGTAATATATAATCTATAAGCGTCCTTAATAATTTCATTAATAACTATATCGTGTATTTTTTCTATATTTTTATATTCATCAGACTTAGGGGAACACATTTGTAATTCTGTTCTACAACTTGGACACGATAAGTTACAACTTGAATCATAACAAAAATTTACTACTAATGGGCCAGAATTATCCTTGACTTTTAGTTTTTTCCATAGTAAATTTAAGTCGTCCTTTTCAAATACGGGTGATTCTTTAGTTAAAGTTTTACTTAGTAAGTGTGGACAATTTGTTTCAATACAATTTTTAAAAGTAGAATCAATCATAGATTGTCTATATTCTTGTGCAATATTTCCGTTCCAAACTTCTTCCCAAGATTGTTCCAATATATTACCCATTGGTTTTGTAATCCAACTTGGACAACAATTCCATATATCTCCGTTTTGATGAACCTCTACAAATGACCAAGGTTGTCTACAAAATCTGTTATTTATTAATTTCTTCATATAATAGCTTTGCATATTCTTTTGCTCCATATTCATTTGGGTGAAAATCAGTTTTTGAGTAATACGGCCAAACTTCACCTTCATCTTTTAATTTTATTAAAAAATGATTATATTGAATATCAGTAAAATAATTTTTTATAGATTTTTTTATATCAATAAATTCTTGTGGAATCCAATGTGGATTTATAGTGTAGTCATCTATATCACTACCTTGTCCATCATTCAATATAGTCATAGCATCAAACATCAAATATTTATATCCATAGTTTTCTAATAAATGATATGAACCTATAATATTTTTTAATGAATCATAATACATTTGATTGGTATTCATAAAATAGTCTGAAAATAAGTATTCTGTATGTGCATCCCAATATTCTTTGTCTGGATTTTGTAATGTTGTGTGTGGTCTGAATATTTCCCAAACTTTATCTTTGTAAAAAACTTTTCTTCTAAATCCCTCAGACCAACCTATTAATATAAAATTGTCTTTTGGATTAATCACACCTGATTGATGATTTGTTAATAGTGTTTGATAAATTAAATCATTACCAGAACCTTGTCTTGCTAAATTTACAAAGTCCATATTTAGTAATTGTGATACTTGATAACCCAATGAATTTTCATTATTACCATCAGGCCAACCCCACATATAACTACAACCAAAACCTGTTAGTTTCACTAAACTATCCTATCCTTAAAAAATTCTCCGACTTTCTTTTTTCTCAATATCGTTACACCGGTTGAACTTGGAAAGTCTTTTTCTATTCCGTAATTAAATAAATTCAATACTTCGTATTGGTCTTGTTGATGACTGATTAAAAATTTCTTTAACCACTCATTTGGGCCTGATAAATCATATTCTTCGTGATTTTCTACTTCAATAAAATTATCTACATAGTTTTTATCTGTATCGTGAATCATTATAATTCCATTATCACTCATAATCTGTGAATACAAATCAAAATCTTTTTTTATACCTTCGTAAGTGTGGTCAGCGTCTATCCACAACATATCTATTTTTATATCTCGTTTGATAAAGTATTCATAGTATGCTTTTTCTGTTGTGGTTTTCAAAACATTAACACGAAAATTATTTGGAAAAAAGCTATTGGTATCCCAATCTGGAATTCCTGCTATTCCGTTAAACGCATCCACTAAATAAGTTTCTGGTCTTTCTCCTGATTTATGAAATCCTTCGTATTCTAAGTCGTCATTGACTTTTGACATTATTCTTGGAATAAAACCATTACCACTACCTAAACAAACTGATATTTTTGGTTTAAAAAAATACATCAAAGAATAAAGTATCATTCCGTCACCCATATGTTTGTTGGTTGCTCCGTGAGACCAACGATAACGAAAATCTTTTCCTTGATTTGTAGTGATTTCTTGTTCTATATATTCGTGATTGAGTATTGTTTTTTTCATAACCTTTTATATAAATAGTGTTATATATTCGTTAAACTACAAGTAATATCAATATCTGTGTTACTTACTCCATTATTTGTAATGGTGATTGTTCTTGCTTCTGCAGATAAGTTACCAGCAGCTGCTTTTGTTTCCACAAGTTTAAATCTCATATAATATGTTGATGCATTTGCAACACTTGATTGAGTGTTACCAAATCCTGTTCCTCCGTTTGCTGTTCCACTTGTTCCTGGGTCACCAGTTGTGGATACTGCTATTTTTAATTCAACATTTCCATTGGAAGGTTGTTGACAACTAAATGATGTTGTTCCACTTCCATTAGATAATTGAATTGATTTTAATAAAGAAATTACATTATCAACAATAGAAGTAGACCCGTCTGGAATTGATAAACTAAAATCTCCTGATGCGTTTGACCATTGAGTTGTTGGATAACTTGGTTCTGAATTACTTCCTTTGTTGTGAACTACAAAAGTTGAACCAACATAATAATCATCTGGTTCTACATCTAATTGAACAACTTCGTATCCGTCTGAATCTTGGTTTATAACAAGTGAACTAATAGCAACTTCGTTTCCGTTTTTATCCATTAGATAATCACCGACTGAAAAATTAGGTGCGGTTTTCCAAGTCCAATTTTCTGAACCTGCTTGTCTATACAACATATGATGTTCACCCGTAATATATTCTGAACCACTATTGATATCATAATAGTGTTGTGAAAATTCATACAAAACTCTCATAACACTTGCAGAGTGTTGAGTGAAACTACCGGTTCGATTAAAGATATCGTTTTTCCAATCTGTTCCTTCATCTTCATCTGTTGCATTTGGTAATTTTACCGTAAGAATTTCGTCACCGATATTTAAATCTTCAACATTAACAACCGTTCCGTCTGATTTACTTACGGGACTTCCGAATAATAAACAAACCGGAACACCACCATAAGTATCTACGATTTCTATTGATTTAGAAACATTAGTATTGTATCGTGTTGCGTGGTCATTGAATCCGTCTGATTGTCCGTCTTCTGCAAATTTTACTTTTAAGCTACCGGATTGATTAAAAGTTCCTGCTACTTCTCCGTTTGGATTACTGATTGCTGCAGCAGTTACACTTGCGATATAATCTGCTCCACCAAAACTTATATCAAGGTTTCCGTCAAACGACCAAGAAAAGTTTGCTGTATTGGATGCAATTTTATCGTTAAATCTTGAACCACTATTGGAAAAGTTAACTTGATAATCTTCTGATGTTTGTTCCCAAAGATAAGTGTATCCTGTAACTGAATCAACTGAATCAATAGAAAAATCAGACATTTTGGTGTTGGTGTCGTTTCCACTAACACTACCTAATGATGAATTAGCTGTATTGTTAACATTGATAGACGAACTAACTGCTCGTTTCAACTTTCCTAATGATAAATTTTGTCCTGCTGTTGTACTCATAATTATAAATATCACTCATTGTATATTTCGAGTAATCTATCTCTCCATTGTTCTTTATTATCCCATTGTTTTAAGTAATCTCGTAAAGGAAACAAATAATCTCGTCTTTCTTGTAGTGTTAAATCACAAATATTCTGATATTGTTCGTGAAACTCTTGTTTTGAACTTGCTCTAAACGGATAATCATATTCTGGTAACCAATCGTGTGCTAAAATCGGTATCTTACCCCAATCTACTGCCTCAAAAATACTATATCCAAATGGTTCATAAATATGTGCAGAGTGAGATATACCCCAATTTTGTTTCATAAACATATCGTGTTGTTCGTGTCGATAATTATATACTTTCCATTTTGATGTATCAATGTTTAGATTTCGTTCCCACCATTGAACATCAGCTGCATCAGTAAAAAATAAACTATCGATATTTTCCAAGAAGTGTGGACATTTACGAGTTTCCATTCTGGCGGCGAAACCTACTTTATTATTGTCCACAACATCTTTATTATGTTTAAATTCATAAAAGTTTGGTATTGTGATTAAGTGGTCGTGTTGAACTTTCCATTTCGGGTCATTAATACCAATCCAAAAAGGATATTTCGCATAAGATTTAATTTCATTTTCCCATCTTGGTTCCATATAAAAATGAAAACCTTTGTCCAATCCCAATACATATTGTGCTTTCATAATATCTTTTACGGAACAATGTATTCCCACACTATGTATTTTGTCTTTGTTTTCTTCTATGAAAACGTGTGGTGAATAATATCCGTGTAAAATATTTATTCTTCTGGCATTATACATCAATTCTTTAAATTTTTTTCTATCGTGTCCTTGCCAATGAACTTCCATAGGACAATCTGGTTGATGTCCTGGTGGTCTGGTTCTATGAATCAATAACTTGGATTCTGTTTTTAAGTGTTGTGGTATTAATTCTAACCATTTGTTCACCCATACATCAGCTCCACCACCAATCATATTTAAACCACCGGTTGAATAATAAACGTCGTATTCCATTACGGTGGTGTTCCTATTGTATTTGTAAATGTTATATTAACTCCTGTTGTGGTATCTGAAACTCCATTATTAGACCAAGTAATAGTATTACCAGTTGATGTGTGGTCAGTATTAACACCCTGTTCCGTATATCTTAATTGATAATACCATTTTGTTGTCAAATCACTCAACCCTGTATGTGAAGTTGCATATGAAGACGCTCCAGTCATACTTGAATTATCAGCATATCTCAATTCTAAAGTTCCTGCACCTGGTTGTGCAACCGATACACTTGTTCCACCATCACCAACAGTTACTTCGATAGCTTTTGGGTCACCTGAAGTTAGTATATCTTGTTCATCATACTTACCTGAGTTACCAGTCAATGAAATACTTGAAGTATTGTTTGTCCATACAACTCCGACATCAGTAGTGATGTTCAATGTATTGGAATCACTTCCGTTTGCATATGTGTTTTCACCACGAACTTTTAACGCATACGAAGTATTACTACTTAATCCTGTATATGTATAGGTTGATAATGTTGTTGTGTCACTTAAACTACCTGATGATGATGGAACTACATTTGCTTGTTCTACCCCGTCTAAAAATGGTGCGTATTGTCTTGTTACCACAGTACTACCGGTAATTCCAATAACAATTGTTCCTGATGTTTTGGATTCTTGTGTAATGGTTGGTGTTGCTGGTGTTCTACTGGTTAAATTTGACACAACTGCTGAAGTGTCAATTTGAAATATTTTGTTTGCGGTCGTATCTAATAAAACTTGTGTTCCAACTGGAAAATCATCTCCTGGTCTTAAATTGGTTAATGTTGCTCCGGTTGAATTTTCATAAATAGTATCTCCATTGGTAATTTGTCCATCATCAACTTCATATCCGACAAAATCAGTTTCTTCAACAATAGCATAACCAGATTGAGCTGCATCAGTTAAATTAGCCAATGAATTTTCTGCTGCACTAACTAATTCTCCATCTTGCCAACCTTGTTTACTTCCACCGTCATTTATAAATCTAAAGAAATGTAATGCTCTACTACCATAAGGGCCTGACCCTGCACTAAATGTTTTGTTGTAAAATTCTAATATTTCGACTTGTCCGTCATCAAGAATACCTGAGAAAGAAGTTGCTGCACCATAAAAATCAATCAATTGTAATGATGATTCACCTAATTCTACATTGATGTCCGACAAAGACATTGATAGTGCTGGAACTGCACCACTTCCACTTGTTTGTAAAGCCATTATTTAACCTTCTTTTCTAATTCTTCTATTCGTTTTGTCAATTGTTGTATTGTGTCAACCAAATAAGGAACAAGTTTTGGATAAGAAATTGTTTTTATTTGTTGGTCATTTCCTGTATTGATAAATCCATCAGATATTTCTATAACTTCTGGTATGATTTCTTCTACTTCTTGTGCTATAAAACCAACATCTTGTTTATCATTGTCTATCCAGACAAATTCTGTTGGTCGTAATTGTAAAATTTTGTCCATAGAACCACTAATGGTATGGATATCTTTTTTAAGTCGTCTATCTGATACATTTAAAAATGATGTTCCAAATGCAGTTATATTACCTTTTGATACAAAATCTCCGTCGTGTTGTAATTGTGCTCTAATGGAACCAGTATGCCTTGCTTGTAAAAATACATACTCGTTTTGTCTTGCTGCTTCAACATCACTTGTATCAACTTGTAAATCCACTAAACACATTTGAGCATCTGTATATCCACCTGGTACTAAACTATCTCTACCGAGTATTGCTTGGAACATATATTGTGCTGAACCTGTATTTGATGCTCCTACAAAACTACCACTAATGTTTTTCATTATTATTTCATCAGAAAATACTATTGATTGTCCAATATGACTATTGTTTAAAAAACCACTTGAATAATCTTTTCTTGTATCGAATAGGATTTGAGCTGGTTGTGGCCCTTTTACATTACCACCAGTTGCTGCATCGTCATCAAGTCTTACAATAAATTTTGTAGAATCATCTGTTCTACCGGCAACACTTGAATTGTCCAATCTAAAGAAATCATCAACCAGTGCTCTTCTCATTTGGAAATTATTTTTAACTTTTCCGTCAGAAAATGAAGTGATAGGTTGGTTGGCTGCTGTGGTTGTGGAACTTACTGGTAATGATTGGACAAGGTTATCTTCTTTCGTAATAAAGTCTGCTGTTTCACCACTATTAAATATTCCGACACCAGATTGAGAAACTTCAATAATACCTCTTGCTCCGTCTAATGCAACTTTGTGTCTATCTGGGTCTGCTGCTGAACCACTTTGAACAAAGATAATTGAATTACCTGTATCTAATTCAATTAGTTTTGTATCTACTGATGATGAAAGTTTATTTGTTCCCAATACCCAACCACCAATAGAGCCTGATGTTGCTTTAATGTGGGTAGCATTTAATCCACCGGCAATAGTCACTACACCGGTGTTGGTCATACTTATGTTTGAAGTACTATTTGTTCCTATGGTAAGATTACCAGAACCATCTATTCTTAACGCAGATTCAGATGCTGAATCAACTCCAACTCTTACGGTTGAACCAAATGATGCAACTTCTGTACTGGATTCATATACTTGTAAACCACTACTATTGATTCTTGCGTAATCTGCAGAACTACCACCATACAATGTTACAACACCACCGGCAAATGTTCCTTGTGTTACACTATTATCAACGATAGTTAATCCACTCGCATTAACTTGAGTATAAGTTGTTGAGTTATCACCATAAATAGTAGCACCAGCAGCTGCAAATGTAGCCTTTGTATTACTATTATCAACAAGTGTTATACCACTCGCATTAACTTGAGTATAAGTTGTTGTATTGTCTCCGTATGCTGTAAATCCGGTATCTTTTGCTTCTGCTCTTTTTACATTATTGGAATAAATTTCTAAACCACTATTATCAACCACTACCCTATCATTAGTAGAAGCACCATATAGTGTTGCTGCGGTACTTGTAAATGTAGAAGCAGTTACATTATTATCAACAAATGTTAATCCACTTGCATTGAATAATCCAAAAGAAGTTGTGTTATCTCCATTTACTTGAACACCACCATCATTGATTTTTAATTTATTAACATTATTTCTATTAATATCAATAGAAGTTGAGTCTATTTCTATCCAATCACCTGATGAACCCGTTACACCAACATATACTGTTCCTGTATTCAAATGAACATTAGAACCAAAACTTGAAACTAAATTATTACTTGTGTCGTAAACATCTAATCCATTGGAACCAACATTAATCATTTGTTTGTTAGATTCATAAACTTTCATACCCGTAGAAGTTACTTCAACTCTATCATTGGAAGAAGCACCAAACATACTTGATGTTGTGGCGGTTATTAAACTACCGGTGACATTGTTGTCCACCAATGTAATACCACTTGCGTTGAACAATCCAAATGTTGTGGTATTGTCTGCTAAAACTTTTACACCTGTGGTATCTGCTTGAACTTTTACATTTCCACTTGAATCTCTTAAATCTATAATTCCGTCATTTGCTATTTGTAATCTAACGGTAGAACCATCTCCGTCTAAAAATTGAGTTGTTGTTGCGGAAATAGTTTGATGTGATTCATCTGCTCTACCAACTCTAATTGTATTACCGAAAGAAGCGACTTGATGATTACTTTCATAAACTTTTAATCCTGTTCCAAGTATTTCAACTCTTTCAGATTTGTCTTCAGAACCGAACATACTTGATGTATGAGCGGTTATTGCACTACCGGTCATACTACCACTAACCATAATAATACTCTTAGCTAAAACTTCGGTGTATGTGTCGGTTATTCCTCGTGGGAAAATTTTTGCTGATTGTCCATATGATGCCAATACATTAGAAGATTGGTCTTTTAAATCCATACCGGTTGATGACAATACTACTTGTGTTCTGTATGGGTCTACCGATGCTGAAACACTTGCAGATATATCGGTTGATGTTGGAATATCTCCAATTGATAAAGTTCCTTCAGATGCATCCCATACTAAACCACTACCTAATGAAAAATCTCCACTACTACTTACAAAAAATTCTGTATTTGCATTTCCGTAAGTTCCTGTTCCGACATAAATACTTTCTGATGTTATGTTGAGACCGGCTATTTGTCCTGATGTTGCGGTAATTTTACCTGTTAAAAATACATTTTCACTAAACAATCCAAAACCAGGATTTGTTCCGACTAATGCACTTGACAATCCTGATAAATCTCCAAGTCTTGCTTTCAAATCTACATCATAAACACCTGAACCTGTTCTCTCAACAATATCGATAAATGGTGTTTGTGGGTCGTTTGGATTTGCATTTAATTTTATATATCCGGTGTTTAGTTTACCGGTAGAAACTACTACTTGACCTGGTGTATAACTTGAACCTGTTCCTGCGGTGTCGGATAAAGAACCACTATGTAAATCTGGATTAAATGTTGCAGATGTTCCGTAAGCTCTCGTAACGTGTAGTTCACCAGAAAAGTCTGTATCACTTGATGGGAAAAATCTTTTTGAACCACCCACTTGAACAAATTCTTTTGAAAATCCACTACCACTTACTTTTTTAATAAATAAAATTTCATCTTCTTCAAAACCAGTTACATTGACAACTGACATTGTGGTATCGGTTTTACTAACATCTGAACCTGTGATTACGGTAGAGTTAGCAACGACTAATTGTCCTCCGACTGCATTTACGGTTTCTTTTTCAAATACCGTAGTTTTTAATGTACCACGAATTGTAGCTTCTTCTACTTCTAATGTTCCGTTGTTTATTGCAGATAATCTAAATCCTTTTTCACCTGATACAAAATTAGATGTTTCTATAACACCATCTTGACGAAGTATTAAATTTCCACCTGTTAATCTATCAGATGAAATAGTCCAACCAGCTATATTATTTCCGCCCTCACCAAGTTCAACCAATATATCACCATCAGCAGTTCCTGTTCCGTCAAATATTTTCATACCATATGTAGAACCACCATCTACTTCTCCAAGATAAACTCTTGGTTGTGTTCCATCATTTACAGTAATTCTTTTTGCAGTAGAACTAATATCAAGATTTGTTGTATCTAATTCAAAAGTATCAGTTTGAATTGTTACGGTTGAACCACCAAATTGTATTCTATTACCATTATGAGCTCCAATTAACACTGCACCTGTTCCGTCTACATAAAAACCAGTTCCGTTGTCGTAGGCGGAAGGTGGTGTTGCACCGAGTGCTATTTTACCACTATTGACTGAGTTATTAATTATAATAGTTCCAGCATCCAAGTCAAATGTTTCTGCTGCAATTTGTAACTTATCACTAATATCAAATCTTAAAAAGTTATCAGCATCTCCATAAACTTGGAAATCTCCATTTCCGTCCATATAAATACCAGCAGTGTTTGCTGTGACTGAACTTGGGCCTCCACTTGCTCCTAATCTGATAGTTCCGTTGTTTGTTCCACTATCCAATATAATTGTAGTTGCATCTAAATCAAAGCTTTGTGCTTTAATATCAATACTACCACCACCGGAAATTTTTAAATAATCATTTCCACTTGTATTTCCTTTAATCAATACATTACCAGAATTGTCTGCAAAGAAACCACTATTGGTTGTTGCTGTTGTGGTTGCGTCGGTTATTGTTCCGACTTTTATTTCACCAGCAGAATTTAAAGTTACATTTCCACCAGTAATTGTTGAACTATTAATTGTCCAACCACCAATCGTTGCATTTCCGTCAATTGTTAATGCATTACTTGCATATCTAAATCCTGTACCGATTGACATTCTACCATTACTTGTAGAACCATCAATATAAATTCTATTTGCCTGATTATAATTGTCTGTTCCACTACCCAATGATAACACACCTGATGATTTAAGAACAGCGTTTGTTCCTGATAGTTCTGTTGTATCCAATACCCAACCACCAATACTACCGGAAGTCGCTTTGATATGAACTGCGTTTAAATTACCAGATAATTCTGCGTTTGATGCCGTTATCTGTCCGTTAGATTTTAAAACTAAATCACCATTTGAACTTGATATAATTGTTGAACCTAATTCAAATCCACCGATTTTACCACCTGTAAATAATACTTGTGAACCTGTGATTTGACCCGTAGAACCCGTGACAACAAATGCAGCATTATCAGAAAATAATGTTGTGTCGTCCATTCTAAATCCACCGATAGAACCTGACCTAAATACTGCATTACCAAATTGGTCTATACTTGATGATGCATTTCCTACATTTGATGGTGAACCAGCGATTGTTGCCGGTGTCAATATGGAATTAGCCGTTACTGAACCAAGTATCGTTACATCACTTGTGATTGTTCCACCTGATAGTAAAAAACTACTACCGGTTACATCTCCGTTTTGTTTGACATTAAAATTAGATGTCGAAATAAACATATATTCTGGACTATCAACTCCACCGACTGCAGGTGAACCACTAATGAATATATTGGTAGACGAAAAAGAGTGTGAGTCGGTTGTAAATCCACCGATTAAACCTGCGGATGCCGTAATCGTACCGGTAAAGGTTGCACCACTTGCGATAAGAATTCCATCTTTATCCACCATAAAGTTTGGCCCCATTTTAATATAATAGTTATCTGGATTTTCTTCTACTGGTGTAAAGTCAATATAATATTCATCTGCCTGTGATTCAAATCCTGGTGATTGTGGGTCGGAACCTGGCCCCTGGTCTGTTTTGTATATGGTGGAATTATTTGCATCCATTGTGATATTACTACCACTAATCTTTCCGTCAATGATTTCAAAGTTTCCTAAGTGTCCACCTGATGCACTAATGTATCCACTTGCAGTTAAATTACCACTTGCATCAACACTAAAATTACTTGATGATATTTGTAGTGTTCCGTTTGAACCACTAATAAAAGAACCATTCGGAACTGATGCTGGGTTTTGTCCTAAAAAGAAAGTATCGGTTACGACTTCAAATATACTTGGTTGTGTTCTAAATCTTAGATATCTATCAACTGAACTACCTCCGTCAACTACTTCCAATCCAACACCACCATTATATTCGAATCCACTTTGTTCGGATGCGGTTATTCGTGAATCAATTGAACCACTAAACAACATAAATCCACCAAGATTATTATCTATGGAATGTTGAAATCCTCTGTATCCTATTGTTCTCAGATACGCTGGATTTACACCATACATTTCCATAGATTCCCCAATAGTCATTGAACCAGAGAAAGTAGCATCTAATCCGTCGGCTAAAACTTGTGGTGGGCCTTGAAATGATATGTTGTCTGCAATTGCAACTGCTTCTGCTTTGTTGTTGTTTGCATCAAAAAACTCTACATAAAAATCATAGTTTTGTCCTCGTTTGATTGGTTTTGGCATCGGTACATTTGCCTTGAAAAACCCTGGACTAAAGTTTTGTTCACTATATGGTTTTAGTCTGATATCGTTTAATATAAATTCACCACTATGAACTCTAAATCCTAAACTACCGCTTGGTAGTGAAGATTCATTGTGAGTTTGAAAATCAATAATTTGTAATTGTTTGACTGGTGTGTAATCGTTGATAGTTTCAAAGTCATAATTTGTTAAATCAACTTCACCTAATTTTAATTCTTGGTCTTGTGTGGATACAAAACTACCTGTTAAAAATACTTCTAATTTTGCTTCTCGTTTAGAAGTTCCGTTGGATTGTGTTTTATCTGTTGGTTTGAATGCAACCCCAAAAGAAACAACATAAGTTTCATTTTTTTGTAATGAATAAATGTCATTTATTTTAAAGTCATATGAACTTCCATATGCAGCATTACTACCACTTAGTAAAACACCATTGATTATAGTGTCGTCATTTTGTGTTGCTGATGATAAATTAGAAGATGTTACCCAATAATTATCCACGATAGATTGTGAATTAAATACACCAACACTTTTAAATCCACTAATACTATTGACATCAATCAATTCATTTGGTGAAGCAACTAAGGTTTCATATATTGGTTCAAACGAACCTGCAGTTCCATCTTCTTTCATATAAATTTTAGCTTTATATGTATCTCCACTAAATGTTTGTAGATTACCTACGGTGATGTTTGCATATGAACGCTTAAATACTGTGTTTTCTACTTCACCAACACTTTGAACTTTGTGAGTAATCGATACATTGTTACTTGATGCCTTTAACCCAACATAAACTTTGTTATTATTTGTTTTACTCGTTATATAATAATTTTCTGATGTTTTGAAAGAAGTAGAATTAATAACTTCTATAATGGTTGTTTCAAATGTTGTTGGTTTTGTCCATTTAGAATCTGGATATAATGTTGAATCCACTAATTGATGTGGATTGTTAAATGTAATGGTTGCACCACCCATTGCACTTGTAATTTTATTCAGACTATTTTCTGTTCCTTGTTCCATTTCCTTAACCACATAAGTAAATCTTGTGTCTTTAGTTGTGATAATGGAAGGTTCTTCAATGATTTGTGGTTGTGTTTCTAAAAAGTTTTTTGCAAAAAATTTCTTTTTGTTATTACCAATTGAATCAAAGTTATCAGAATTACCTACAAAAGGATTATTAGGAACGGTAGTTTCAGTTATAGTTTCAGTTACATCAACTTGAACACTACCGGTTATAGTTTCATTGATTTGTCCGGTGGAAGTTTCTGTTGCGATTACACCTTTTACCAACTCCGAAACTGTGATTGTTGGGTCTCCGTAAAAACGAATAGGTTCTGTATTTTTAATTCGTTTATTAATTGTGATTGGTGCGGTAAAACGAACATTATAAGTGTCTTGAAATTGAGTTGGAACATTTGTTGTTCTTGGGTCTAATTCACCCAATACGGTAAATGAGCCTACACCATTCACCACATCATCTGTGTAGATTTCTATGGCAATTCTTCTTGCCGGTAATTCATTGTTGTAATAAGGAATGGCATAATGAAATATAGGATTACCTTGGGCATCTAATAATTCTGTTTTTAATTCTACATTTGGTTTTAATAAATTAGAACCTTCAATTAAAAACGAACTATTACCTGTTGGTAAAACTGATGGAAACTCACTAATGTTAAAATATTGAGATGTTGTTAAATCACCTAAAACACCGGTTTCTTCACGAAATACATCAAAACTTCTCAAATTTTGTTTTGGAGCTTTCCCTTTTCTTAATATATTTTGTCGAATTGGCATAGATTTTTTTCTCAACTATAAATATTAAAATTTAAAATTTATCTATTTATTTGTATGTATAAGGTGTGTATAAAATGAGTAAAAAGAAAAGATATAATTTTACATTAGATGAAGATTTAATGATGTGGTTTAAACACTATTGTAAACAAAATAGGATTACTGCGAGTGCAGAAATAAACAATCAGTTATTTGAGTTATACAAACAAAATGTATTTACTCAAAAACCAAGAAATGTTTTATCTACTAAATCTAACTGATGAACTTCCGTCTACTTTTTTAATTTCTAATAAAGTATCTACAAAGTCTCTCATTGTTTCAATGTGAGATACTACAAATGTAAATTGGAATTGAGATTTTAGATATTGGAATAGTTGTGCAACTGAGTTCAGATTATCTGAATCCATTGTTCCCCAACCTTCGTCGATTGCCAAGAAATTACTTTGTGGTAAATTACTTACATTCATCAATCCAATACGAATAGCTAATGAACTGATAAATCTTTCCATACCACTTGATAATTCTAATGACCATATTCTATCATCATCATACACAATATGAGTATCAATATCTTTTCCATTCATTGAGAACACAATACTAAAATCAACTATTTGTGCCAAGATATCATTTACTGCTCCTTCAACCGTAGGTAATGATTTACTGATTAAATCATAAGGAACTCCGTCTCGTTGAACTGCGTTTAATAGATATTGATATGCTTGATAATCACCTTCTAATTGTTCTACTTTGTCAATGTTTTCATTGATTTGATTTTCTTTGGTTTTCAACACTTGTATGTTTCCGTGTAGAGTGGTCATTGTTCCGTTGACATCATTTAACTTGTCTTCTTTCAAATATATTTCAGATTTCAAGTCTTGTATTTTTAAGTCAATCGATTGGTTGAAGACAACATCTTGTTCTTGCGAACGATATTTGTCCATTTCCCCTACAATAGAATTGATTTGATTCTGTATGTTTTGTTCTCGTTCGTTGAGATATTGTAGGTTAGATGTCAATTGGGATAGTCTTGTTTCACCTTCAACCAATGACTGACCTAATTTATCTAAATCTTGTTTGTATGCACGAACTTTAAACATTGTTTGTATTTTGTCGTCCATACGAGATTTTTTTGTTAAATATTTTGTTGCTAATTCTTTATCTTTTTCCAAGTGTTTCTTGGTTTCAATCGCATCTAATGTAAATGGATTGTTCATACAATGTTCACAATTTTCATCATAAGTTAGATTACCAAGTTTTTCAATTTTATCTAATTTGATTTTAACATCTTGTTTTAGTTTGTCAATTTCAATTTGGAATAAATTTCTTTCTTCTTCAAGTTTTTCTAATTGTGCATATTTTTCTTGAACATTATCATTTTCATATGTTTGTTTTTTACTTTTAATATCTTGTATTACTCGTTCACACTCATATTGTTCTGATACAACTTCGTTTATTTCTCGTGTTACTTCTTTATGTCGTAGTTGTGTTTTTTCTCTTTCTTCTTCCAATGTATCAATGTCTCTAATGGTTTGGTCTACCGGACGAAGATTTTTAGTTTCTTGTTCTACATTTTCTTGTAAAGATTTTATTTCAGTTTTTATATTTTCTTCTTGACTTTTTAATGTTTTTTGTTTAGATTCTAATATGATTAATTCGTTGGTGATTTGTGCCAATTCTGAATCATAATCAGCTTTCTTAAAATCAGTCAATAATGCATTTACATCTTTGATGTTTTCTGATGCTTGTGTCCACAATCTATCAAATATTTTTAATCCCATAAATTGTGATAACAATTCTTTTCTTTCTTTTTGTGTTTTATTGATAAA
>Ga0208303_1000001_pt1 | contig 111989 bp, 105 predicted proteins | sample CB_VirMetaG_2_FD_184537 | JGI IMG/M metagenome (GOLD analysis project Ga0208303, IMG submission 184537) | Freshwater to marine saline gradient viral communities from Chesapeake Bay - CB_1504_2 Viral MetaG (SPAdes) (version 4) | ecosystem: Environmental > Aquatic > Marine > Coastal | place... | reverse complement strand
TTTAAGACCATTATTAGGTTCAAATGGATCTACTTTATACTATATTAGTGAAATATCTACTAATAGAACAGAAATTAGATTAAATAGTACTGATATATCCACTACAGATATAATCGGATCTACTGCAGAATTTATTGAACAAAATCAATCATCATCACTAGCATATCCTGATTTTTACCTTAATTTTGGGTATAATCAACTAGTTATAGCTAATAATGTGTTATTAGATGATTCTGACGTTAATAACCCAACAGTATTAATTAAATTATATGAACCATTACCCCAAGACTTCTCAGTTAATACTACATTATGGGTAGTTGAAAAAGTAGCAGAACCTCAAGCATATAATATTAATATTACAACGGTTTTTGACACAAATGATCAAAACATTTATTTAAAAGGTCCTAATGTTAATTTAGCTATTAAGGACCAAATAAATAATTCCACAGAATATGGTAATTATTCTTCTTTATCTCAAACTACTTCATCACAAGGATCAGGTAGTTTACAATACCAAATAAATAGTTTATTAGCTAATAAGGGAATTAAAATAAATATTGATTATAATGATTATTCTCAATTCATTAATTTCTCCTCAGCACAAACTAGATTAGAAAATTTTTATTATAAATTATCTCTTATAGAAGAATATAATAATAGTGCCAGTTTATCAGATAATACTACTTCTAATTATTATGTATCATCTAGTAATGTAATATATCAATCTAAAATAGATGATATTATTACTAATTTTGATGGGTATGAATATCACTTATATTATACTTCAGGATCAACTTCTTGGCCTAAAACAAATAATACATTTCCATATACTAATGCAACTACAGTTTCTACAGCAGGACAAAATTTCCTAACTAGCCAATCAGCAGTAGCCGAATATTTTGATAGTGAAAACAATAATGCTTTAATTAATTCAATTCCATCATATATTTTAGATGACTTAGCAAATGCTCCTTACGAGTTATTTGTTGAAATGATAGGACAAAATTATGATAATGTATGGGTATATTTAAAAGATGTTACAAATAAGTTTGATGCTGATAATAGATTAAATTATGGTATATCAAAAGATTTAATTGCTCAAGCAATTAGAGATTTAGGTGTAAATATATATCAAAATAATTTTTCAACAGGAGATTTATATAGTGCCTTATTAGGTATTACCCCTTCAGGCAGTTTATTTAATTTACCTAATACCACAGGTTCATTACCATCACCTCCAGGATATGAATATATTGATACTTATATAACAGCATCAGCAACAGGTTCATTATACCCAGTAGATGATATTAATAAATCTATCTATAAAAGAATATATCATAATTTACCATATTTACTTAAGAAAAAAGGTACAGTTGCTGGTTTAAAATCATTAATATCATTATATGGTATTCCTGATACAATCTTACGTGTAAATGAATTTGGTGGTAAAGATATAGATGATTCTGATGATTATGATTTTTGGCAAAACCAATATGATTATAAATGGGATACCCAAGCAGATGGGTATATAGAATCAGAATTTGCATTAAATAATTCTTGGCAAGACCCATCAGGTAATTTTGTTCCAAATACAGTTCAATTCCGTTTTAAAACCCCAGGATTAGATTCAGCAATATCTTCACCTACACAAAGTTTATGGAAATTAGATACTGATGTAGAATTGTATCTCCAATATACAGGTTCAGGATACACTTCTGGTTCATATAGTGGTTCAATCCCCAACCCAGAAAATGAATATGCTAAATTAGTATTATCTGTAAATGGAACTACAGAAAGTATTTATCTACCTTTCTTTGATGGTGGATGGTGGTCTGTTGCAGTTACAAAAGAAGCTTACGACCCTGATCCTTCACTTAATACATTTACATTATTAGCAGGTAATAATATATATACGGGTGAAGAAGGATCTTCAATTGGATTTACAGGTTCAGTTTCTTTTACTGAAGACCCATCTCCATATATTTCTGGTACTACTTCAACTTTCGCTAATATATCAACATTTGATAAATTTAGCGGTTCTCTACAAGAAATTAGATATTACATCCCCGCATTATCTCAAAGTGTATTTAATGATTATGTAATGAATCATAACTCTATTGAGGGTAATTCCGTCTACCAATCAGCAAATCAATTAGCATTTAGAGCATCTTTAGGTGGTGAATTGTACACCGGTTCAACATCAATACATCCAAAAGTAACAGGTTCATCAATAACACAATCTTTTAGTACTAATAGTAGTTTTGCAATAGAAGGTGGTAGATTTACATCTAAAGAAGAATATATTTATTTAGATCAATTTCCAGCTGGTATAAAAAATAGAGTTTCTGATAAAATAAAACAATCATCTATAGTATTACCATATACAGGATCATTATCTAATACAATACCAAATACTTCATTATCTCCGTTTATCCGAGTACAACAAAATACTTATGCAAGTGAAAGTTATACTCATGATTTAGATTATGTTGAAGTAGCATTTTCACCTCAAAACGAAATAAACGATGATATTATCGATAGTATCGGGTATCTTAACATAGGTGACTACATTGGTGACCCAAGGCAGGTATCGTCATCATCCGAAACATATCCACAATTAGATACGTTAAGAGACGAATATTTTGCTAAATATAAAAATGAATATAATATATTTGATTATGTACGTTTAATTAAATATTTAGATAATTCATTATTTAAAATGTTACAAGATTTTATCCCTGCTAGATCATCTTTAGCTGCTGGGGTTGTAATTAAACAACATTTACTTGAAAGAAATAAATTCCCTGTTCCTCAAGCAACATATTCAGAAGATATATATACTGCTTCTATTGAAATAGGAGAATATAGTGCCGGAAATGGTGGATCAATGCCTGATTTAGAAGGTGAAATATCAGGAAGTGGTCCTGGGTTTAATATAATTCCTATAACACAAAGTTGGACCGGTTCAACACCATCATTATCAGGATCAGTTGAATTTGTAAATAATGACCAACATGAATTTTATGATGGTGAATTAAGTGGATCTGCATTTGTTGTTACTAATGGAGAACTTAATACAGAATGTGATCCTTTTAAAACACCCAACACAACAGAAACTAATTTCTCTTCTTCATATTTTTCTGGTACTCAATCAGGATGGAGTAATGCTCATCTTTATAATACTACAAATGGTAGAGTTATATTATGGTGGGCTTTAGATAGAATAGAAAGAGATCCTACAAATATTGCTATAGTAAATTATTATTATACTATCAAACAAATAGGTTTAAGTGATACATCTTCAAATGGCGTTAATTTATCATCTATTATCCCACAAGCATTAAATTTTTCATTTCCCTTTATAAATCTCCAACAATCAGATATTTCACTCCCTGTAGATTGGTCTGGAGTTACATCAGGTCCTACACTTATAGGAGGTCCTCATGTTGAAATAGTAAGGGAAACTATTCAAGAAAATATAGCATATCCAGGGGTTGATAATTATTACTTAATCAGTGCCTTAAGTTCAAATGTATCTATATTAATTCAACAAAACCAATTTATTTCTGCTCTATCTGGTTCAACCCCAATAGTAGCACCTCAATTAGGTACTTGGGATTTAAACACAGTAACTTCTATCGAACCATTTGTTCAACCATCATTTCCTGTTAGTGATTGTAATGTTATTTTAAATAATGCTTCTTTTAATAGAGTATCAAATAGATATTATGATGTAGATTATTCATCAAATGCGGTAACAGCTGTAAATGAAAGAGCAATATTAAATGGTAGTGCTCCAAAAGCTAATGTACAAAATTCAAATTATACATTATTACGTAATATAAATCCAAGATATTTAGGGACTAAAAATACATCACCTAAATTAAATGCAATAACAGATGATGGTTTAGCATCAATTGACCACACTTCAGCATATTTCTTATATAGCCCCGGAGGTAATTTTAATAATATTGCTGATAGATCTGGTAGTGCTTTATACACAATTGGGTTTATGGTAGATGAATTAGGAAATACCTACGAACCCCAAGAATCAGAATCTTCTTATTTACCTAATTTATATTCTGCGTTTGGGAAAGATAGTAAAATTACTTTTGTACCTACAGATACGGGATCAACTGTAGCAGGAACTTATAATGTTCATCTCCCTGCTACTAAAATTAAACCAATTATATACTCAGATACAGGTTCTTTAGGAAATGATTTTTTAGTATCAGGAAGTTATACTACAATGTCTTTTATTCCTGATCCGAATGAATTTGCTAATTTCAATACTTATGTTACTAATACTAGTAATATAACAGTATCATCAAACTCAGTAAAAAGATATGAACCTACTTTTGTATTTGATGACCAAGCTATAGGATGGGGATTTAATCAAACTGGACAATACCAATATTATGTTAGCCAATCGTCCAATATTTTAGCCAGAATAGATATCGATTTAGAATGTACAAATGCTAATACTGGAACGTTTGCCGTAAAATTATACGAAAGTAGTTCTTTAGGAAATCAACTAATAGCATCATCATCAGTACCTAGAGGAACAACTGGTGTAGAATTTAACCTAGATATAACTAAAGATGTAAAACTTATATCTGGAAATTCATACTGGATAAACGTAGAGAATACAAGTTCGGGAAATTTAACAATAAAAGACTTTGATATATTTAACGATCAACCACATTTTCGATTATATCCTTTGGATCAAACAATAACAGTACAAACTACAGGATCGTGGCTGTATGATTCTGGATCTAGTAATTTTACATCAGTTATAACCGCTTCTCAAGAGTTAGCCCAAGCATATAATTATGTTCAGGCTAATGTACCTGGAAGTGGGTTCCAATACCCCCTTCTATTCAATTTACAACAAAATGATGAAATTAGATATAATGGAACTGAACAAAAAGTAGTAGAAATAAGTAAAGTAGAATATGAAGTAGATGTATTATCAAATCCTACTAAATATAATTTATTTGTTTATTTTCCTAAACCATTGGATATGAATAGTGTAGATAAAGATTATTATGTATTTAGAAGAAATGTATTTCAAAAAAATTCAATAATAATAGATGGTCCTGGGGCTGTAATGCAACCCGGATTTATATTACCTGAGTTTCAAACACCATTACTTAAAGAAAACCTCTCAAGTATCGTGCGAAACCTCACAGATAATGGTTTAATTTCAACAACTTAATATATTTATAACGAAAACAAATAACAAATGGGATATTTAAATAATTCGGTAGTAACAGTAGATGCCATTTTGACAACAAAAGGACGTCAAATGTTAGCTCAAAATGACGGTTCATTCCGTATTACACAGTTTGCATTAGCTGATGATGAAATCGATTATACATTGTATAATCCAAACCACCCCTCAGGTTCTGCATATTATGGTGAAGCATTACAAAACATGCCTTTACTAGAAGCGTTTCCACAAGAAACACAAGTAATGAAATATAAATTAGTTACTTTACCTCGTGGTACTGCTAAAATGCCAATCTTAGATTTAGGATACAATGCAATTGTAATTAAACAAGGAGCTTCATTAGCAATTACTCCTCAAACATTAAATTATTTTGGAGGAAATACATTTGAAACCGCAGGTTATACCGCAACCATATCAGATGTTAGATTATTTAATTCATTTGATGGTGTAGGTATTAATACCCCTGAAGTACAGGCTTTAAATTCAACAACAACAGTAGGTACAAGTGTATCTAAAACAGTAGTAGGTACAACAATTAACTTAAGAGCAACTACAGTAAACACATTGTTTGGTTCTAGTTCAACTTCTTTATATGCTACTTTAACTGTAGTAGGTAGAGATAGTGGTGCTAGAGTAACAATTCCAGTAACTGTAAATAAAGCATCATAAAATATAAAATATGTCATTTACAAGATTAACAGACGACGATTTCGTAGTATCCGCAGATTCAATCTCCTCAACATTGTGGACTGACGGTTCTCCATCACTTACAACAGCATTTACATCCTCAGCACAGGCTGCTGGATCATCAGGTGATTTTTATTTAAATGTTTACCAAACATCAGCAACCGAATCAGTTCAATTTGCTTTAACTTATGGTAATTCATATGGAAGTGGTAGTGCCGTATACAACCCAGCAGTTGATGGTAAATCGCCAACTTCAACAGTTTATGGTCAATGGCAAGATTTAGTTTTAGGAGATGAAAATGCAGATTTTGTATTTGGTAACTTTACTTCATCTGAATTCTTTGCTATGCCTTTTGAAAGAGCATGTTATAAAGAAAAAATATTCCTTGGATCAACAGCACTACGAATTTCTGGGTCTTTAGGGGTATTGGAATTAACAGATAATAGTAATTATGTAACTTCTGTTCAATTTAACGAAGCAGGTCGTGTATTCCAATTAATCTCAGGCTCACAAGGTGTTGTATCTCCATCTGCAAATGATACATCAACAGGATATACTACAAATTCCGGGTCATATGGATGGTTACTCCCAGATATTGGAGCAATTATATTAAATCCATTTGCTTTAAGTGGATCATTAGCATCTGGCGGTTGTGGTCTTATTTACAGTGGTTCAGGATATAGTGGTTCAGCGGTATATAATTCTAATACATCAGCTCCCTCACAATTATTTAGAGCTATTAGTGGATCTTTAGGAGGAGCAATTAATAAACCATTCTTTATAAATTCAGAAGAAACAATTACTTCAGATTTTATATTTGTAAGACCAAGAAGTTCAGAATATAATTACTCAGCAAACCCATCCTTTATTTCAGGATCAACAGGTGAAGTATTATATAGTAGTTTTATTAATAATCCACAAACATATATGACAACTGTTGGATTATATAGTGATACAAATGAATTATTAGCTGTAGCTAAATTATCAAGACCGTTAGTTAAAGATTTTACCAAAGAAGCACTAATCCGCGTAAAGCTAGACTTTTAAAATGAATGAGTACATTCAAACAATTTTTAGCATCCGATATAATAGTTACTCCATTTGAAGTAAACAAAGGTTTTACCTTTAATGGTGAGGACTTTACTAACTCTGATGTTTCTATTGATAGATTTTTAGGTAAAAATATACAATCTAACCCATTTATTTCAGGTTCTAACCCTACAACTGGATTTATTTCTATTGAGGATCAAGAATTAATTTATAATTCTGTAAAAGAATTATACTATTCAAACCATATAAGTTCATCATATAGTGATGTACTTAACACAGCAAGTTTAGTTCCTGGTAGAGATACTGAAGGTGATAGATTAGTAGGTACAACTCAATCAGATGGTAGGTATTTTAATTACCCACAAACTGATTTAACATTTGAAAAATATTTCCCCACAGGTTCAAATAATATAATAGGTGTTATTTCAATACCATCAAGATTATATGGTAATTACATACAACCTAATTCATTCAATTATACAGCCCCTAGTGGTTCTATAACAGATGATGGTGAAGGAAATATTATATACAATAATCAAATTTGTGGGAATATATTTTATGACCATGGTTTGATAATATTAACTAGCGATGGTATTCCCTTAGGAGATGGCTATGGTGAGGGTTCATATGGTAGTATATTTTATGGCCTAGGAGATTCAACCTTTATAGAAAATTTTGTAACATCATCTAATGTAACTTGCTCGTTTTCATCATCTCTTGATATATTTGAAACACAATATAAATGTACACTTAGAGAAAGTGAATTTAATTTTAGTTTAAACCCTTCAATAATTTCAGGTTCAACAGATGGAACCCTTTATGGATTTGTAACTGAATCTTATTTTAGTCCTTATGTTACTACTGTAGGATTATACGATGAATACCAAAATTTATTAGCAGTGGGTAAATTATCACAACCACTACCTACTTCAACTACTACAGATACAACAATACTTATTAATATAGACAGATAATAAAATGGCAACTTTAGATAATTCAAATATTGTAAATGGTAATACAGTAGAAACAACAGATATTACCCAATTATATACAGCCTTAGGCACAGGAAATCCAGGAACTATTACTGGATTGGTAATGACTGGTAGTTTAAAAGGAGATGTTCAAGGTACATCAACAAATGCCAACTTTGCAAGAATAAATAATAACACAACATCTCCCACAATATACTCAGTATTATTTACTGATAGCCCTGTAAGTTCAGCTAATAAACAAATATACGCTGATTCAGGTTCAGATGGTTCAGGTATGCATTATCAACCATCTACAGATACTTTAACTGTCACTGCATCATTTGCAGTAACAGCTTCACATGCTTTAAATGCAGGTGGTGGTTCTTCATTAACAATGGCTACTACTCCCGATAGCCAAAACCCCGCAACATCAGCAACATGGATCCCAATTGCAGGTGTTGCCCAATATTTTGCAGGACCGGGTGCATCTGTTGATTTATTTACCATATTTGGATTTGCCCCCGTAGGTGGTTTTGGTGTTGATTTAATCATAACAGCAAACGAAATAGTTTCCCCTTCTTCACCAGCAGTTACAATATCTCCATCCCTCAATGTTAATGTAGTAACATTTGAAGGAGCAACAGCAAATGTAATGTATCAGGGTTGGTACCGATTATAATTAAATTAATATGTGGTTATATAATAAAAAAGAAATGGAATCGATATCCGATTTTCCAAACGATACTCATGGATTTGTATATCGAATAATACATAAACCAACAGGTAAAATTTACATAGGTAGAAAAATACTTCAAAATACTACTAAAGTAAAATTAGGTAAAAAAGAACTTAAAGAACTTGCAGGTGTAGTAGGTAGACGACCATCATATAAAATGGCGGTTAAAGAATCTAATTGGAAAACATATTGGGGTTCAAATAAATTCTTAAAAGATTTATATAAAATTGAACCAAAAGAAAACTTCGAACGTGAAATTTTAATTTGTGCTCCTACAAAAAAGTTATTAACTTACTATGAGTTAAAATATCAAATACTCTATGAGGTTTTAGAAAAACCTGATGAGTTCTTCAACGACAACATTCTCGGCAAGTTCTTCACTCGCGACTTTGATGTGTAGAATATTGTTCGTATATTACGAGCTATATGGTAAATCAAAGTCTAGTTGCACTGACTAATTCGGTGCTCGGTTCTGGGAAATCAACGGCAAGAGGTAATTATGCTTATCACTGCCCTTTATGCCATCATACAAAACCAAAATTAGAAGTTAATTTATCCGAAAATTCTAAAGGAGAAAACCCATGGCATTGTTGGGTTTGTGATAAAAAAGGTAAAAAATTATATCAATTATTTAGAGCAGTAAGTGCCTCATCCGAAAAAATGGCTGAATTAAAGGCTATTGTAAAGTATGTAGGTAAAGAAACAGATACAATAATTAATGAAATAGTTAAATTACCTAAAGAATACCAAACATTCGAAAATATAAAACAATCTAATATTGAAGGCAGACAAGCATTAGCCTACCTAAAATCCAGAAATATAAGTATGGATGATATTCTAAAATATAATATTGGTTATTGTGCTACAGGTCGTTATTCTAAAATGATCATAATCCCATCATATGATTCTAATGGAACTCTTAATTATTTTACAGGACGTTCATTTGAAAAAGAACCATATATAAAATATAAAAATCCTTCAGTATCTAGAGATATTATTCCTTTTGAATTATATATTAATTGGAATTTACCTCTTATATTATGTGAAGGTCCATTCGATGCATTATCAATCAAACGTAACGCTATACCATTATTAGGTAAGAATATACAGTCTAATTTGATGAAAAAAATTGTTACATCGAGTGTTGAAAAAATATATATCGCGTTGGATAAAGACGCTCAAAAACAGGCATTAACGTTCTGTGAACGTTTAATGAATGAAGGTAAAGAAGTTTATCTTGTAGATTTGCAAGATAAGGACCCGGGTGAAATGGGTTTTGACAATTTCACAAAATTAATCCAAGAAACATACCCCATAACATTTTCAGGGCTATTGGAAAGAAAATTATTTCTATGAAAAAAAGAAACATTAAGCAATCTTACAACAGAATTTTAGAAATTTCTGAAGATGCAAAACAAATAACTATGCCAGATTCCCGTTACTATCAACGTAATGGTGAATATTACCCTTCTATTACATATGTTTTAGGTGCGTATCCAAAAGGCAAATTTTTTGAAGATTGGCTTAAAAAAGTAGGTTATGCTTCTGAACACATAGTGCGTAAAGCAGCAGATCAAGGAACTCAAACTCATGAAATGATTGAAGATTTTCTAAATGGAGAAGAATTAAATTTTTTATCACCATCAGGTAATCCACAATATGATCCATTAGTGTGGCAAATGTTTTTACGTTTTGTTGATTTTTGGGAAGAATACAATCCTAAATTAATTGAAACGGAAGTACATTTATTCTCAGATGAAATTAGAGTAGCAGGTACTTGTGATATGGTATGTGAGATTGAAATCGATGGTAAAACAGAACTTTGGATTATTGATTTTAAAACATCAAACCACCTCCAGACAACATATGATTTACAAACTGCAATTTATGGTAAATGTTATGAGGAATGTTTTGGTAAAAAAGCCGATAGATACGGTGTACTTTGGTTAAAATCTAATAAACGTAAAGCAGCAGAAGGTAAAATTCAAGGTAAAGGATGGGAGATGTATGAGTCAAAACGTACACAAGAAGAAAATATTGATATTTTTATGACTGTTAAAAGATTATTTGATTTAGAAAACCCTAACCATTCACCAATATTTACTGAGTTTAGAACGCAAGCTAAAAGAAAGTTGTAATATGTATGACTAAACATATACTTAATGATTTTGTTGACAGAACTTTTAAAGGAGGCTATATCTAAACCTAAAGCAGTAATTCTTGCTGGTGCCCCGGGTGCTGGTAAAGGGTCTATTTTATCAAAATTAGATATAGGTGATTTAAAAATCCTTAATATAGACAATACCTTTATTAGTAAACTTAAACAAGCCAATGTATCTTTAGATTTAAAAAATGCTACTCCTGAGGAAAGAAGTGAGCAAGCTAAAGCAATGGCTGCAGCTAACAAAGAATTTAAGGGTGAGCTACAAGGTGTAATAGATGGTAAACAATCCTTTGTTTTAGATGGTACAGCCGCTTCATTTAAAAAAACAGCTGAATTAAAACAACAATTGGAGGAAGCAGGATACGATGTATTTATGCTTTACGTTTATACTGATCTAGAACGTTCGTTAAGACAAAATCAAGATAGATACCAAAAATCAGGTGGTGAAGATAGAAGCTTAGCACCTGCTATTGTAATGCGTACTTGGAAAGGTGTAACAGAAAACCTACCTAAATATGCTGATTTATTTGGTAATAATTTTGTTGCTGTAGCTAATACATTAGATGATAGAATGCAAGATATAGATAAGATTATAGATAAATATCTTAAACCATTCGCACCTACAGATACTAAACCAAAAACTCCAGCTCAACAGAAAAAATCAGATGAGCGAAATGCTCAAGATAAAGAAGAAATTCAATCTATGTTAAGTGATGACTTTGTATATGATGTAATTGAATATACTATGTCTAAAGAAGAGGCACAAATGAGATTAAACCAATTCCTTAAAAAATGAAATTAGTAGATATATTAAACGAAATAGAAACAAATGAAGTAGTTACTGAAGTAGCGACTTCAATGGTAGATGAGATCGGCAAATTTTTTATCGTAGAAAAACCAACCAAAGATTCCGAAATGGAAGATGTGGTTTACGAATTAGACCTTCCTTCATTCGCTCTTCAAATCAAAGGTGGATTAGATGTTAAAAATATTTTAGGTATCTATAAACAAAAATTAGATGCAAAGAGAGCAGGATCAGAAGCACTAAATGCATATCAAGATAGTCTCAAAGAAATGGAAGATGCTATGGAGTCTTTTCGAGGTGCTAAAAAGGACATCGAAGAAAAGAAACGTATAGCTAAGGAAAAAATCCAAAAACTAAAACAATAAATGAATTCACTAACTAAGTCGTTAATATCCGAACTAGTTGGTGATAATTTGGTAACCGCTGTTTATGGTGGCGGTTTCAAACCACCAACAAAAGGACATCTTGAAGTAGTACAAAAAGCACTATCTGACTTCCCTGAAATAGATAAATTTATTATTTATGTGGGTAGTGGAGAACGTAATGGTATTACTCAAGAAGAATCTTTGTTGATATGGGATATATATAAAAATTATCTTCCATCAAAAGTAGAAATACAACCATCAAAAGCACCAATAGGTGATATTTTAAGATATGGAAAAAACCATCCTGAAGAAGTAGTTTACTTTATTATAGGTGCTAGGCAAGGAAATGAAGATGATCTAACAGATGTTGCTTTAAGAACAACTGGTGTAGAAGATAAATATCCAAATGTTAAAGTTAAAATAATCCAAACTCCAGATGCCAATGTTAGTGGTACTAAAGCAAGATCAGCAGCAAAGCAATCCCCAGAATCATTCTACAAATTTTTACCATCAAATTTAACTGATGATGAAAAATTAGAAATATTTGGTTACATACAAGATGTAGTTAAGGAGTCATTAAACGAAAATGCTTCATATTCTAAAGATATAGATTATAAAAATAAAATAATCGAATTAACTAATTATATGAGAGATAAGGGATATAATATTGATCCCTTACCCACAGTTGAATTTATTAACGGTGATAGCGAAAACGCACGTGATTTTTTCGGTAAAACAGCGTATTATAACCCAAACACAAGTACAATCGTGCTATATACTGAGGGACGACATCCTAAAGATATAGTACGTTCATTCTCACATGAAATGGTACATCACATTCAAAATTTAGAGGGTAGATTGAGTGATATTACTACAACTAATACACAGGAAGACGATAACTTAAATGATATTGAAGCTGAAGCTAATTTGAAAGGTACAATGACATTTAGAAATTGGACTGATAGCTTAAATGAAGCAATTATAGGCGATAAAATCGAATGTGACAATTGTGGCTGGAGTTGGAAAATAGCAGATGGTGGGGATGATTTATTTACATGCCATAAATGTGAGCATAATAATACCCCACTTGAAGAGAAAAAAAATAAAGACCCATTTGGTTTAAATCAATACGCTCGTGAATTAGCCCAAGGTTTAGAAGAATCATTAAACGAAGGTCGTTATGATACACTAACTAACCAATTATCTAAAATTGCATTTGAAGCATTTAAAGATATTCACGATAGAGGAGATAAAAAAGGCGACTTTGAATTTAGAGTAGACCACCCAGATGATGAACATGATATTCCATCTGAAGAATTTTATTTTGATTTTGAAGGCGTAGTAGAAATTACAGATGATGAGTATAATGTGGATGGAGGAGCAAATGCTGGATTTGATACTAAAGGAAATGAAATAACCCCCTTACTATCAGTTAAATTTAAAATACCTAAAAACCCAGACTGGCAAAAAGTATCATTTGATATTAAAGATGTTGTAAGACACGAGCTTGAGCATTTAACTCAAGATGGAGAAAATGTTAAAGGTGGAGTAGATAGTGATGATCCAAAACTAGTAAGACCTAGTAAGCAAATGGATGATGATCAAACAATTAGAGATTTAATTAATTTGGATTTACTACCTAAAGCAGATTACTTTAGATTACCCAAAGAAATAGATGCTATGCTTCAAGGTTTATACTTTAAAGCTAAAAAATCGAAAAAACCATATATTGATGTAATCAATGATTATCTTGATACTCAACCTATTAATGCTGAGGAAAGAGAAAACATATTAAAAATTTGGAGAAACCGAGCTAAGGCATTATCTTTACCCATATTCGAATATAAAAGTAAAGTTATGAATGAAGTAAATGATCAAAAATATACTATCTATTGTGATATGGATGGTGTATTAGTTGACTTTGATAAGCAATTTGAAAAAGCATCTGGTGGTATTTCTCCTCGTGAATATGAAGAAAAAAATGGCAAAGAAGCATTTTGGAATTTAATTGACAATGAAAATGGTGTTGGATTTTGGGTTGGTATGCCTTGGATGCCTAATGGTAAACAATTATGGGAGTATATTAAACCAAATAACCCAATGTTATTATCTTCACCATCCCGTTCAAATTCCTCTCGTTTAGGTAAACGTTTATGGGTTAGAAATAACCTCCCAGGAACTAAATTAATATTAGCTAATTCTTATAATAAGAAAAACTATGCTGATGGTAATAATATATTAATCGATGATCGTCCTTCAAATATTGACCAATGGAAGGCAGCAGGAGGAATAGGTATATTATTTATATCTACAGAACAAACAATAAAAGAATTAAAAAAATTAGGTTTATGAGTAAAGAATCAGTTTTAAAGAAAGAATTTAAAGAAAAAGACGTACAACGTCTTCGTAACCTAATGACAGGCAAGCATGGGGCTCGTAATGTACAAGGTGTTGGTTATACTAAAGTAGAAGAATTTCATGAAGAAGGTGATGTTTGGGAATCTGATGGTCGTACTTGGACTATTAAAAACGGTATTAAACAAAACATCACTAAACTGGATAATGCTAAAAAGGAAATACATATGCCTTTATTTTGTCCTTCATGTAATAATTTAATGAAAAAGCAAGCAGATAAACGTTTTTATTTACAATTTAAAAGATGTTTAACATGTCAAGTTAGCTTTGAAGCTGATTTAAAATTAAAGGGTTTATGGGAAGAATATAATAACGTATTTATAAACGATAACGTTGATAATTTAACAAAAGAATTTGAGGTTTGGTTTGACGAAATGCTAAATCAATCTAACGAAGATTTTATAACAGAAGCTGGTGATATAGAAAGCTGGGTTGGTTCTAATAAAATAAAAATGCTAGAAAGTAAAGAAGAAACAATTAAATTTTTACAATCACTTAAAAAATAAGATGGAAACTACAATAATGATGCTTTCGACAATAATCGTTGCTTTAATAACAGCTGTATTTGGGCCAATTGCTGTTGAATGGGCAAAAAATCATTTTGGAAAGAAAAAAGAGGAAAAAAATCCTGTACATGAAGCAATAGAACTAAATAACTTAGTTGATGAACAACTTGATGTTATTATGGATGAATTAAATTGCGACCGAGTATGGGTTACCCAATTTCATAATGGTGGACATTTTTATCCAACAGGTAAATCAATCCAGAAATTTTCTATGTTCTATGAAAAAGTAGGACCAAATATTCTAGCAGCACAACATAACTTCCAAAACATCCCAGTATCATTATTTCCAAAAGCAATGTCTGAACTTTATAAAAATGGTGAAATAGCCGTATCGGATGCTAATGGTGAAACTTATGGGTTAGGAGCCGTTGCTGAACCTTATGGTGCCCAATCTTATTATTTACTTGCTTTAGACGATTTAAAAGATCGTTTTATTGGCGTTCTTTGTGTAGATTTTCAACAACAACATAAATTATCTAAGGAAGAGTGGATATTTATACGACAGAAAGCAGGTGTTATCGGTACATTACTTGACGAATACCTAAATACTAAAAAATAATGGAATTAGGTAAATTTGAAAATAGTAGAACTTTTCATGCCCCTAAAGGCAACCAAAAAGTAATCCGAGATACTAACCCAGTACAAGTTACTAGAGTAACCACAGAAGAACCACAAGTAGAAATTAAAATGAGTGGTGAATCATCATTAGAAAAGGTAGTAAAAGAAATACCTAAACCAAAAAAACGTAGAAGAACTAAAAAAAATAACAATGAAAAACCTTAAAGAATATTATTCTGATCTTGTAGAAAATGAAGTAGCAAAAGCGATAGATAATGCTATTGCTTCTGTTGATGAAAATTTATCATACAAAGATTTTGCAATTGGTGTAGCCGCTATTCTTAAAGACGAGTATGGCTCTCATAATTTTGGTCCTTTTATGGAAGTGTTACATGCTGAATTAGGCATGAATGAATCTATTAATGAAAACGAAGATTTATCATCATTAGATGATTTTTTAAAATACTTTAAATCATACGATGCTTACTATGAGTACATAGATGATGGTGGTCAGTATAGAAGAGCAAAAGACAATAACGATAGAATATTAGCTAGATTCAATGCTTTATCCCCTGAAGATAGAGAGGTAGCATTAAAAGCAGTCCAAGATCATTTTAAAGACGAAAGAGCAATAAACGCATTTAAATAATGGAAGATATTAAAAAAATACAAGAATTCTTTTCTAAACCTTTAGAAGAAAATAAGGTAACAAAAGAAGATTTTGATAAAGTAGTTAAAATACTAAGCAAATCAACCTACCCATTCACTATAATGTTAGTTCCAAAATGGGATGAAATTGATATTATTACAGGCCAAGATTCCCCAGATGAAATTGTTGATGACATTGGTCAAAGACTAGATTCAGCAGGTTTGAATTGGGGTGGAAATTCAGGTATCACTATTTCAGGTGATTCATCAAATTATTCAAGAAGAGAATATAGCGATATTTTTAGAGTAAACGGTGGTCATAAAGATTACTATGAAGAATCAGTAAACGAAGGTACATTTACCGATGGTGAAATTGCTATCTATGATGATCCTAAAGGTGATGCTGGTGAAACTAAAATCTATAAAAGAGGTATGGGTTACTATGGTGTAAACGATTCATTCGATTTTGAAGCTAAAGATAAAGCTGAATTAGAAGCTAAACTTAAGCGTTGGGGGTACGAACTTCAAGCAGGCAATTTAGAAGAAATGGACATCAATGACCCAGTTCTTATGAAAATGAGAGCTGCTAAAGATAAATTAGCTAAAATGAGAGCTGCTAATGCTGGTGATGATGGTAACGATAAATTCTTTGATAATGCTAAAAAAATAGCATTCCTCAAAAAAGAAAGAGCACAATTAATGCGTGATATGGAGCAAGAAGCTGAACCAGAAGGTGGGCCAATTGCTGATGAATATGGTAGTAAATTAAATCGTATTGATAAAGTAATAGCTAAACTATCAGGTAGAAAAGAAATGACCTATGATCAAGCAATAGCTGAAGGTGAAAGCAAAATGCCTACCCAAGATCAAGTAGATAGATTCTTTGAATTAACTCAAAACGAAACACATTACCTAAATAGCAAACCAGTAGAAGGTCAAGAAAAAACATTCAATAAAATGGAGGTTGAACCATGGGATGAATATGATTTATCTAATTGGAATTCATTAGTTAGAAAAGCTAAACAACGAGGTAAATCAATAGCTGAAGCTTCTAGAGCAAGAGTATCTATGCCTAGCTATGTTAAAGATAAAAAATTCCCTAACTTCCTATATGTTAATATCGAATATGATTTAGGACCAGGTGGTTCATCAATTGCATTAGGTAAAGAAACAATGACTGGTCAAATCCGAAGAGAAAGTGCTGCTGAAGCTATGCGATTAGCTGGTGATGTAGCTAGAGATTTGAAAGCAGAATATGATTTAGAAGACATCGACATAGTAGATAAAGAAAATGGAGTTGTCCAAGTATTTGCTGTATCAGATGATTTCATTAATATGGATCCAAACATGTTAGGTGAAATAAAAGAATCACTTAATCCTGAAGTATCTAAAGCAGTAAGTCGTTTTATTAAGGCAATGGCTAAACGATACGATTATAGCGAACAAGATGCTGTATACGCTATTATGGCTGCTTTAAAACAAAGAGATTTTGATGGTGTAAATGAAGCTACAGAAGACGAGGAAAATGAATTTCACAAAGAATTAGATAAACTAGTTCATAAAACCTTTGGTCATAGTAGTGATGAAAAGAAAAAATCAGTGGCTCAAGAATTAGCCGAAACTATTAAATTAGGTGAAGGTGTAATTGAAGAAGAATTATGTCCTAAAGGCAAGGCATATATCAAAAGACGTAAAGCAGCAGGAGAAAAATCATCTGCTTATTTATCAGGTCGTGCAGTTAAAGTATGTAAAGGACAAATGTCTGGAAGAAAAAAGAAAAAATAAAATGGATACATTCGATTTAAAAAAATATATAGCTGAAGGTAGATTATTTGAACAAGAAACTACTCCTTCAAGAAAAGAAATGTTTAATGACTTTGAACAAATGGCTAAAGATTTAGAAATCAAAACAGGAGCAAAACTTAGAACTATGCGATTTCCAGATGTATTCAGAATCGATTGGAATGATGATATGACAGGATGGTGGGATGGCCAATTTGATGTCTCTGTTCCTAGAATAAATCCTTCACCTGAATCTGTTAAAAAGGCTTATGATGCTATTAATAAATGGATAGTTAGTTTTCCTGAAAAATATGCTGATTATTTAAGTTGGAAAGAAAAAGGAGAAGAAGCTTTTTACCAAGAAGTAGATAGAAGAAAAAAAGACTGGGAAAATAGTTAATTCAACTAAACCCCTTAAAGAAAAAATAAAATGGATAATTTCGATTTAAGAAAATATTTAGCTGAAGGCAAGCTATTTGAAAGTGAAGAAGATCAATTTGGTGCTGAATTAGATGCATTTGCAGATGATCTAGCAGATGAAATTAAAGATGAATTAGAAGACCATAAAGAAGAAATTCAAAAGTCCGATAAAGAAATCAATGAGGTAGCAATTACTGTTAGTATTATAGGATATATTTTATTATCTAATACAATAGCTAATATGCTTTCTAAATTTGCTAAAAAACAATTTGCTAAACATAATTTTGGTAAAGGTGAAGAGGCCGCCAAGAAAATTTATGATTTTACTCATAAAAATGAAGAAGCATTTAAAGCTCCAATTAAACGAATAGTAAGTATCTTTACTAAAGACACCAAAAAACAAAAATGGATATCCGATGTATTATATGCTGTTATAATCTTCTTAATGGCAGGTCAAGCAGGAGGTGAAGCTGTTGCTTATCTTAAAAAAGCAAGTTATCTTAAAGGTGGAATATATAGTTTAAAAGCAGCAATTAAAGGTATTGAAGTAAATACTATTTTAAAAGGTGCTGTTGAAGACGCAGTTTCATAATGACAAACGAAAGACTACAAGAAATAATTTCAGAATCCCTTCGCGATTGGTTTAAAAAAGAGGATTGGGTTCGAATTGATACGGCTGGTAACATTACTGGCCCTTGTGGTACTATGAAAAAAGGTAAAGCAACTACTAGATGTTTGCCTAGAAAAAAAGCTCAATCCTTAACAAAGGCAGAAAGAAAAGCTACAGTAGCTAAAAAAGTCCGTGGTGATAAAAAAGGTAAACAATTTGTTAAAAACACAAAATCTGCAAAATACAAGAAAGGGACGTATCAGTCTAAAAAATAACCATATTTATACATAAATATATTAGGAATGGATAATTTTAATTATAAAAAATATTTAGCTGAAGGTAAGCTACTAAACGAAGTAGAACTTACTGATGATTTAGTTCAAAAAGTAGCTCAAGCAGTTGCTGATGAATTTACAGCTGAAGATAATGAATTAGATCTTAAATATATAATTACACCTAACTCAATTGAAGCTGATCCTCGTGGTGGTGGTTTTGATTTAGATGTAGAAGCAGGACCTAACACACCAGGTGATGATTGGGAAGACAGTAGAGGATTCGGTATTGCTAATTATTTAGGTGATTATGCTGGTGGTTCATTTGTAATCCGTCCTGAAGGTGATGGTTATTTAGTTACTAATGCTGCTTCAAGAAATGCTAAAGTAGCTTATATTACCCCTGAAGGCGAAATTGAAATCATTTCAGCCGAAGATTCCAAAGCGGATCTTGGTATGACTGATGATGTAGAAACCGATTATATGGAGCGCAGAAAAGAAATGAGCGACTACATGGAAGAAATTAAAGAAGAAGAAATTAAAAAAACAAAATCAAATAAAATGAAAAAAGAAACAGTAGACAGCAAATTAGCTGAAATCGAAAAACAATCACAAGTTGTTGCTTTAGAAGCTAAAATTGCAGCTATTGATGAAATGATCGAATCTAAAAACCAAAGAATTTCAATGGTTACTGAGGATGATAACTTATCGCAATTAGTTGATAAGAAAAAAATGAAAGAAATGCAGCGTGAAGTTAAAGATCTTGAAAGACGAAAAGCCAAGATGGAAAAACTATACGAAAAAATGTGTGGAAAATCATATACCAAAGAAGAAATAGTAGATGAAGAAATGCCTACTGAATTAAACGAAAATAAAACTAAAATGAAAAAATCAGAGTTAAAAGAAATGATTAAAGCAGCTATGATGGCTGAAGCTGAAATCACAATCAATGATACTACAGATGCATATGACCCAGTAGCCGAAATAGAAGATATGGATGAAGGAGATGATATGTATGAAGCAGAAGAAGTAGATGTTGAAGACAACGAAAAAGTTGATGTTGACATTGAAAAAGATGTTGAAGTTGATGATGAATCAGTTGAAACCGATATTGACGTAAAAGGTAGTATGCCAGGTGAAGGTGAAGATGAAATCGCAGTTCAAAGTTTACTAATGAAAGCTCAAGAAGAAGCTGAAAAATTAGGAGATGAAAAACTAACTGATCAAATTGGTAATACAATTACTTACTTTACTAGAGCACACGTTTCTAAAGTAGATAATAATGAGTCAATTAACGAATCTACAGTTCGTAGAGGTAACGATGGCTTGATAAACAAATTATTATAATAAAATAAAAATAAACAAACAATTAAATTTATAAAACAATAAAAATTATGGAAACTAAAGAATTATTAGAAGGAATCAAAGAACAAGTATTATTGATTGAAGCAGAAATTGACAAAACATCAGCTGCAGCTAAAGGAAGATGTAGATCTGCCGCTAACAAAATCAAAAACTTATCCGCTGACTTCAAAAGAGGACACAAGTAAAAAAAAACACATGCTTAACGAACGCGAACTTACTAAACAAGAACTCGAAAATCGAGAAGATGCGATAATGGACCTCAAAACAAATAAGAGGTCCTTCGTTAAACGTTATGGTAAGGACGCGGAAGCAGTAATGTATGGTCGCGCAACTAATATGGCTAAGAAAAAAACTGAAAATATGAATCAAGATAAAGTTAGAGAGATGATTAAAGATTCTCTTAAAAATCCTAAAGCAGCCGATCTAAATAAAGATGGTAAACTTTCAGATTACGAAGAAAAACGTGGCGCGGCAATTGAAAAAAACCTAGATGAAAGTTCTTCATCTGAAGAAAAACGCATTGCTAAAATGGCTATTAAAAAGATAGCCAAATACAGAGGTGTTGGTGAAGATGAAGCAAGAAATGATCTTGTTAGAGCAGCTAAGGAATTAGGTGATCTAAAAGAAGGTGTTGAAGATGTAATTGATCCTGCAGAGTATGGAGACATTGGAGCGGCATATTTAAAAGGATTTGGTAAACCTCATTCTTTAGATTTAGATCAATTAGAAACTTTAGGACGTAAAATAGTTAAACAACTATACAAAGGTGATTTTAAAGCAGCAAAAGCTAAATTTTTAAGTGAAAATGCATTAAATGAAGATAAAGTAGAAGCTCTTATGGAGCTAAGAAATATCTTAGATGAACTCCAAGTATTAGGAGATCAAGCCAGAGATATTATCGCACAAAACTTCCCATCTTACCTTAGTAAAGGAGACGCATATGGTGCTTTCGATTTAGGTTCTAGCTCAAACAGATACGATACTACAATTGCTTCAATCGTAGACGAAATTGAAGAATACGGTGAGGAAGAAGATGAAGATGAGGACATGATGCAAGAAGATATGGATCTTGGTCATCAAGATAACGAACCTCATATGTTAAAAGGTGATCTATATCGTATTGGAAAATATGCTATGGAATTATACCAAATGATGGATGATTTTGAAGGTAAAGGAGAAGTTGATTTACCACATTGGTGGCAATCAAAAATCTCAAATGCTAAATCAGCTATTGTAGGTGCTAAGCATTACTTAGATTTTGAACTAAAAGAACCAGCAATTGATGCTGTAGTAGATAGAATGGATGATATCACCCCTGAAATGGAAGTTGATGTTGTTGATGATATTGAAATAAACGAAGAAACCCCAGGTAAAGCTGATATGTTAGCTTCTGCTATTCAAAAGGCATTGAATAAACATAAAGGAGATATATCTAAAACTTATCAACTCCAACAAGCTAGAAAAGCAATGAATAAAGGCGATTTAAGTAAAGCCGAAAAAATTGCTAAAAGATTAGCAGAAAAATTAAAGTCTAAATAATGACTAAATCAGAATTAAGAGATAAAATCAAAGGACTTGTAAGCCAAGTATACAAACCAGGATCATTCGTTGATTTGGATGGGGGTAATTCCACTATAGATTTAGAAATTGAAAAATTTCCAATGCTCTTAAAATTCCCAGAACTAAAGAGAATATTAGTTGATATGCTAACGGATCAATTTGAAACATTCGTTAAAGATATCCAATGGGTAGCTCCAAAACCTACTACATTTAGAATTGTACTAGCAAATGATGAAGTATTTTATTTAATTTGGGCAGTTCGTAGTTGGATTGCTAAAATTGAAGGTAAAAAATATTATTTACTTAATTTAAATGAGGAAGAAAGAGCTATTGAAGCTATAGCTCGTATGTTATCTTATGGTAACAGCGATGCTGAAATGGGAGATGAAGCAGCTTTAGAAGCATCAGATACCGCATCAACAACCTCATCACCAGGAGAAGGTAGTGATACTGAAGAAATAGATGTAGAAGTTGACGATACAACAGATATAGAAGTATAAAATAAAATAATAAAATAAAATGAACAACTTTGATTTAAAAAAATATTTAGCTGAAGGTCGCTTATTTGAAGAAGAAAACTTTGTGAATGTTGGTATGGAGGAAATTGAAAAAATGGCATTCCCAATAATATCAACATATAATGAACAAAACGGATTAGATCCTATACAATCTATTAGGGTTACATCTTCCAAAAACAACAAGATACAGCATAAAGCAATTCAGGCTAATGTTACAGCGGAAACTAATACAGGAAAATTAATGGATTATGAATTAACTTGGGATAACGATTTAAATTTACAAAAACTTACTCCACCATCTCAACCATCTCAACCAATTCAAAAACAAAAAGAAGAATCAAAACCAATTTTTCTTACCCCCATACAGAAAAAAAGTTTTAAATCTGCTATAATGGATCTTAGTAAAATGGAAGATTTTGAGTATGCTTTAGGAGAAGCAGGTACTGTATTAGCTAATATACTTACTAATGGTAAAGCAGAATTTATAGAAGATGTTGAAGATTTTGGGTATGATGCCGATGAAGTTGAACAATATGCTATGGATTTAGCAAGCGAATAAAATAAAATAAAAGGAAATAAAATAAAAATAAAATGGATAACTTTGATTTAAAAAAATATTTAGCCGAAGGTCGCTTATTAAAAGAAGAACTAAGAGACATTGAAGATGTACTCGTAAAAGCAGGATTTAGATTTGATGATGGTCTTTTAGGGGGAGTAGGTTCAGGTGGTGCAGGATATTATGATGGAGTAAATGATGATATATATGGCTATAACCAATCAGGCCCTTGGAACGAAGAAGAATTTAATAAATTTTATAATAATTTTAGCTTTAATTCTAATGTATACGAAAAAGAATTTGCTGAAGAAAATGATTATCCCTACGATTTTGATATGGTAGCTCAAATGGTTAAACCTGGTATGTATGCTGTTGGAGATGAGGGGTATGTAGAAATCCATAGTAATGGTGATATTGAAATTTATGCTATACCACAATTATCTGATGAAGATGGAAGAGAATTCCTTCCTGCATTTAAAATGGATGCTAATGGAAAACCAATCCCTCAATTCAGTAAAGATGAAATGAGGAAAATGTTAAAAGACGATTTGTATTATATCATCTAAAATAAAATTAAAATAAAAAAATAAAACAATGAACAATTTCAATTTAAAAAAATATTTAGCTGAAGGCCGCTTATTTGAAGAAGAAGTGGATTACCACATTGAACTTCTAACCCCAGAAATAGCTTTTGACGTTGAGTCAGGTGAATTAGCAGATTCTCCATATGAATTTGGTACTGAAGATGAAATAGAAGATGGTGAAGTAGATGTTACGACATATACTGATGCAGATGAATTAGATGAATTTGTTTTTGGTCGTAGCTATAATCAAGCTAAATATTTCGAAAAAGAACACCCAGGTTTATTTAAAGTAATAGTAAAATAAAATAAAATTGGATAATATTACAAAATATTTAAATAGGATTGCATATAAATTTCCTAAAGGATATCCTGACATGAATAATGATCAGGATGTTTTGTTATTGGAGACATTATTAAGTGAATTTTTAGGTGAAAAATTTAGCTTAGAAGAAAATGAGGGTAGAGTTGATACTACTTTATCAGCAGCTATAACAGAACTACCCCCAGCATTAGCCTTTAATGACGGGTACAAACCATCCTCAGTAGAAGATTTTAAAGACTTTGTAAAAAACCATTCCCTTAATAGTAAAGCTTTTGTTAATTCAGGTGATAGACAATCCGCAAAGAATATTTTTGATACAATGGAAGAGGTATTATCTCCCAAAATGTTAGATGAAAAATTTCAAAATGCTATAGGGATAACTAATTGGCTTTATGATTTAAATAGTAAAAATCCCATAGATTATGTTGTTTGGGGTTATAGAGCAAAACCAGAAGGAGTACCTAGCGGACATGCTGGAGACATATTTATCTTTTTTAAAGATGGATCAATTGTAGGGGTGTCATTAAAAGCGGGAACTGAAAAATCATCAGAACCTTTACTTAATTCCTTTGTTACTACTCAATTAAATGCTATGGGTAAAGAGGATTTTTTACCTGCCCTATACCAAGAAATGTGGGATAGAGTTTATAGCAAAATACCAGGAATAAAAAATATAGAAGGTGTTAACGCCTCAAACTATTTTACAAAAACATATAAAAGAGCTGTAGTAGATTTATATGTTCAATTTTATTTAGAAGATGAAATTGAAGCAAATGATCTTTATAGAGAGATGCTTAATGTAAATAGAGAAGTAGTCATTGATGCTATTAATTCATTAAGTTTAGAAGAATTTAAAGGGTGGGTGTTTAATAGTTTTAACCTTCAAAAAGAACAAGAAATACCTTTAATACTTGTAAAAGCAGTAGGAAATAGTGCATCTCAAAAATCAGACATACTAGCCTCTACCTTAGGATCAATTAAATCCTTTAAAGCTGTTATGGATGATTCTTCAGTTCAAGGATTTTATATAATAATTGAAGGTGCTACTGGTGAAGAATTAAAATTAAAAATGACTATCAGAAGTGATAAAAGTATTAAACCTGACAGACCACCTAGTAATGTGGGTAGGTTAGGTCAAATGGGGATGTTAAAATTCCAATATTCTGGTATAAAATAAAATAAAACAAAATAATATGTGCGACTGCGGATGTAATACTTGCGATACAAAATCAACGTTAATGCTCAACGAAAGTTTAGCTCCACGTGCTATATTGTCTGAAGGTTTAAAATACCATATGGACGCTAATAAACCGCTAACAGAACACTTATATCGTGCTGGTTCGGATAGTTACTTTAACTTATGGGCTGAAGCTCGTTCTTTATATTCTCGTAATATTTTAGAGATTACTCATGAAGATGATTTAGCTGTTCTAACAGAAACAGATTTAGGTCATTATGGCATGTTTGAAGGTAAAAAAGTACCATTAGATTTTCCTATGTTAGACGAAGGAACATATGAAGAAGGTGGAGAAGATGATAGAAAATATGCTCTATTAAAAGTTAGACCTGAAAATTATGACCTTATGATTGATAAATTGCAAGATATGAATATCAATCATACTAGACATAGTGGTACTGAAGGTGTAATAAAAATATACACAGATAGAATACCAGACAAAGTATTATATAGATTAACCCACGATGTTTGGGTGGATAAGTTTGTACTTAAAGAAGCCAAAAACGACAATAAAAAATTAAATAAACCAATGCGTGACTCTTCAGGAGGTAAAGCATATAAGGTTTATGTTAAAGATCCTAAAACCAAGAAAATTAAAACAGTACGTTTCGGTTCAGGTGGTTTAAGAGCTAAAATCAACGATAAAAAAGCACGTAATGCATTTGCGGCACGTCATAAATGTTCAACTAAAAAGGATAAAACAAAGGCAGGATATTGGTCTTGTCGCTTACCACGTTATGCAAAATTACTCGGACTCAAATCAAATTTCGGAGGTTTCTGGTAGACCTTATGTTGATATAGAAATCAACAACAAATATACAATTAGGGAATTTAGTGAAAATATAGACCCAATTGAACTTATGTGGCATCGTGATGATGAAGATAGAACAATTGAGATTATAGGTAAAACAGATTGGCAAATACAGTTAGAAGACCAATTACCAACTTCAATGAATGTGCCTATATTTATTCCAAAACACGAATGGCATCGTGTTATAAAAGGAGAAGGAAAATTAATAATAAAAATTTGGAAAGAGTAAATTTTTCCATATATGTATTATCAACAACATAACTTAAAACCAAATAAAAATGCCAATTATTTTAACACAAAGCCCACAAGATAACATTAGATATGTGGCTTGTCCAAACTCATTCCTAACAGGAATTTCTGTAGCGCAACAAGGTGATATTGCTGCTCGTATCCCTATCGCCCAAGATATTAGAAGTATCTACAATATAGGTGGATTTTTTAACGGATCTGTTAACGGGGGAAGAATACCTGCCGCAGAAGTAGGTACTTTTGCAATACGTGAAAGCCAATTAACAGGCGCAGATAATCTAAATATAGGTTATGAGTGTAGAAGAGGTGCAAATCTAATCGCTTCTGATGGTTTAATCCAGACCGCAATATCTACAATTAATGGAACCCCAATTTTAGGAGGTGATTCTAGATGGTGTATTTATGTTGGTTCTGAAGATAAAAACGTAATGGTATTCTCTGTTGAATGGGTTACAGATCTACCTGGGCAACCTGAAACTGGTAATAATCTTACTACTCTTTTAGATTTAACAAAAAGACTCCCAAGTTTAATAGGTCAACAAGGTCCATATAACTTAAATGGAACTGAAATTGAAGATATTGAAGGTTCAACAGGTATATATGCTAAAGGATGTTTGGTTACTTATGAAGATCCTACAACTCAAGATGGCGCGATGATGACCGCATTAGGTGTATAATTAATCATATTATAGACTGATTCATAGCCAGTCGATTTAAAGTAAAAAAAAATGACATCTGTGGCGTCTCCTTTGGAGGCGCCACTTTTTGTTTGTATATTCAATGAGTTAAAAATAAAGGCAATAACTATATAATGGTAGAAAAATTAGTAATCGTAGGAGCAGGTGTAGCAGGTGTTAATGCTGCTACAAAATTGGTAGATAATGGTTATCCTGGTGATAATATTACTATCATCGATATGGGTAAAGATCCATATAACCGAAAATATTCTGAAGTGATGGAAGGATTTTTAGGTGCTGGTGGTTGGAGTGATGGTAAATTAACTTATCACACAGCAATTGGAGGTCATATGTCTAAGTATTGTGGGGAAGATAAAGCAATGGAATTGTTTGATCAGGTAATTACCAATTTCAAACGTTTCCATCCTAAACCAGAAGAAGTACAATGTTCAAACCCAGTAGCGGAACCAGATTTTATTAAACCATATTTCGGTTTAAGATTATTTCCTGTATGGCACGTTGGTACAGATTATCTACACGAGATTGGTAAAAATTGGTATGATTATCTAGTGTCTAAAGGTGTTAAATTTATTTGGGAGACTAAAGTAACTTCAATTGATTTTAATTCTCAAGAATTATTTATAGGAGAAGAAGAAACATTTATTAATCCTAAAAATTGGCCTATTAGCTATGATCGCCTAATGTTTGCTGTTGGCAAATCAGGTATTGATTTTGGTAAACAATTAGCAGACGATTATGAACTACCTACTGAACCAAAACCAGTACAAATTGGGGTGCGATTTGAGGCACCACAAAAACACTTCCAGAAACTAATTGATATTAGTTATGATTTTAAATTATATAGAAAATTTGATGAAGGAGTATCACTACGTTCTTTCTGTACAAACAACAATGCAGCATATGTTGCCGTTGAAGAAACGTATGGAGATCACAGCTACAACGGACACGCTAAAAAAGATGAAGCGTTTAGAAATAATATGACCAATTTTGGTATCCTAATGGAAATACCAGGAATTGAAGAACCATTTGCTTGGTCTAGAGAATTAGTATCTAAAGTAAATAAAGAAGGTACTGGTTTATATTATAGTCCAACTCGTACACCATCTACAACATCAGAAGGTGATATAGTAAGTGCTATTTCAATTGATAAAATGGATGCAGTAAGAGAAGCATTTCAAGGTTACTATAAATACATTGATGACTTTATTGATGATATGAAAAAAGTATTTCCAACACTTGGAGATGATTGGGGTGTTTATATTCCTGAAGTAAAATATCTATCACCTGAGCCACTTGTAGATTATAAAAATCTGGCATTGGCTGATTTTGATAATGTTCACTTTGTAGGTGATGCACTCTCAGCTCGTGGTATTACAGTTTCAGGAGCACAAGGAACATATGTTGCTGAAGATATTTTAGAGCGATTTTGTAAAGTAGAAAATGGTTCGTATATTTGCGAATGGGATAATCATCAAGGAGATAATATTACATTTTAATAAAAAGAATTATGAGTGAAAAATTATATGAATACAAAACAATCAGTTTTAAGGGAGCAAAACATTATTTAATTAGAATAGAAAATAAAAATATATGGAAACATCACAGATGGGATGGTCCAGCAATTGTCCCATTTAATAAAGATTCTGAATTTGAAAAATCATATTACCTTCATGGTATACCATTTAATTATGATGATTATAATGAATTAATGAAAGAAAGAGAAGGTTTACCTTGGTATAAAAACCCATCAATGAGAGGTACTTCAAGATTATAATATGGAAAAACCAATAGTATTTAACGCTAAAGAATGTAAAGAATGTAATGTTCCTAAAGGTTGGGGACATGAAATTATATTTGAAAATAACGAGCTTTACTGTGGTAAGTTGTTAGTGTTCAAAAAAGGTTGTAACTTTAGCATGCATTATCATTTGATTAAGGATGAAACTTGGTATGTACAAGAAGGCGAATTTTTATATCGTTGGGTTGATACTGAAACAGGTGAAGTTCACGAGCAACATTTAATTGAAGGTGATAGTGTAAGACAATATCCTGGACAACCACATCAAGTTAAAGCGTTAACTGATGGAACATTGTTTGAGGTTAGTACAGAACACTTTGATAGTGATAGTTATAGAGTATATAGAAAATGGTTAGATAATAAAGACGTATGAAAATAGGATTATGTGGTACAATGAGTGTAGGTAAAACTACATTAGTTAATGCTCTTAAAGAGCTAGATTATTTTAAAGGTTATAACTTTAGAACTGAACGTTCTAAGGAATTAATGGTACAAGGCATTCCAATGAATACTGATTCAACATTAAAAGGTCAATGTGTATTTTTAGCTGAACGATCAAGTGAGTTAATGGTAGAAAATATTATTACAGATCGTACTGTAATTGATGTTATGGCGTTTGCTAATTGTTCTACTTCAATGGACATTTATGATAAAGAAGATTTTGAAACATTAGCATCTCACCTAATTAGAGAGTATGACTATATCTTTTATGTATCTCCTGAAGGTGTAGAAATTGAAGATAATGGCGTTCGTGAAACAGATGCTCAATATAGAAATATAATTGATAATATGATTGTTAAATTAACAAATAAATATAATCATAGAATCAAAAAATTACATACATTAGAAGGTAGTACAGAGGATAGAATATATCAAATGGTAAACTATATGAATCTTTAACATATTTATAACGAAAATATATAAATAATGAAAAAGTCTGAGTTTAAAGAATACATTAAAAATGAAATAGTTGAAATCCTATCTGAGGTTTCTGATGCTGATGTAGATGCCCAAAAAGAATATAATGATGAATTAGAAAAAACCATTGCATTATCTAAAGAAGCAGGACTAGCTGAGGATATAGACGATGATGATATGGAACCTTCAAATGCTGACATCAAAAAAGGTGACTCAGTTGCTAAAATAGCTACCAAATTATCTGCTACTGATAAAGAAATGAAAACGGTAGTTAATCAATGGAAAAAAGCTGAAGGTGCTGAAAAAGAAGAGCTTTTAAAACGATTAAAGACTCTAACTAAAATTAAAAAAGAACTTGAAGGACTTCTTTAAAAATATACAATCATTACTTATAGTAGTATTAGTAGTTATAATTCTTCTTATGAGAAGTTGTTCAGGAAATAAAACTATTCCTGAACCTAAAATTATTACAGAAACCGTAGTTAAATGGGACACTGTAGTTGTTGAAAAAACACAATATATCCCCAAATGGAGAACTAAAGTTACTACTATACATGATACTGTTTTAGCTAATGTTGATACTGCATTTATTTTAAATGATTATTATTCTACATACGCCTACACGGATACCTTAAGTTTAGATTCATTAGGGAGTATTGTCATAAATGACACTATAAGTAAAAACTCAATATTATTTAGAGATGTTCAACCCAACATATTCATCCCAACAATTACAGTTACTAATACTTCTTACATCTACCAAAGGGAATTTTTCGGGGGTATTTCGGTAGGTAGTTCTCCAACAGCAATTCAAAATTTAAATGGAGAAATTTTGTTTGTTAATAAAAAAAGACAAGCATACGGTTTTGGAATAGGAGTAAATAATGAATTTACCCCAATATATACAGGCCGTTTATATTGGAAAATAGGTAAATAATGGCAGATCAAGATTTAAAATCGATAATTAGACAAGAATACTTAAAATGTGCTCAAGACCCAGCTCATTTTATGAAAAAATATTGTAATATTCAACACCCACAACGTGGTAGAGTATTATTTAATCTATACCCCTTCCAAGAAAAAACATTACATTTATTTAGAGATAACCCATACTCGATTATTTTAAAATCAAGACAGTTAGGTATCTCAACATTATCAGCAGGTTATTCTTTATGGATGATGTTATTCCAAAAGGATAAAAATATTCTTTGTATTGCGACAAAGCAAGAAACAGCTCGTAATATGGTTACTAAGGTTAAGTTTATGTATGATAACTTACCTTCTTGGCTTAAAATACCAGCTGATGAAAATAATAAATTATCACTTAGATTAAATAATGGCTCACAAATAAAAGCAACATCTGCAAGTAGTGATGCTGGTAGATCAGAAGCCGTTTCCTTGTTGTTAATTGATGAGGCAGCATTTATTGATCAAATTGGTGAAATATGGGCCTCAGCTCAACAAACCCTAGCAACTGGTGGTGGTGCTATTGTATTATCTACTCCTTATGGTACGGGTAATTGGTTCCACAAAACATGGGTATCAGCTGAAAATAAAGAAAATGACTTTATTCCTATTAAACTACCCTGGTATGTTCACCCTGAAAGGGACCAAGCATGGAGAGATAGACAAGATGAATTACTAGGTGATCCTAGAATGGCTGCACAAGAATGTGATTGTGATTTTAGTACATCAGGAGATGTTGTATTCTATAATGAATGGATTGAATTTTTAAAAGAAACAACAATCCAAGATCCATTAGAAAGACGAGGTGTAGATCAAAACTTATGGATTTGGGAAGCAGCTGATTATTCTAGAGAATATATGATCACCGCAGATGTTGCTCGTGGAGATGGTAAAGATTTTTCAACAGCACATATAATTGATATTGCAACTAATACACAAGTAGGTGAATATAGGGGACAGATGTCTCCTAAAGAATTTGGTTATTTTTTAGTTGGTTTAGGATCCGAATATAATAATGCAATGTTAGCTGTAGAAAACGCTTCAATTGGTTGGGCTACAATTGATTCAATTATTGAACGTGGTTATTCAAATTTATACCATTCCCCTAAATCAGACCAATTTACTGCAGATGCTTATCTTAAAGTATTTGAGGGTAATAGTGATATGACCCCTGGATTTACTATGTCTATGAGATCAAGACCATTAGTTGTAAACAAATTTAGAGAATATGTTGGTGATAGATCAGTAACAATTCGTTCCAAACGTTTGTTAGAAGAAATGAAAGTATTTATCTGGAGAAATGGTAGACCAGAAGCACAATCAGGTTATAATGATGATTTAGTAATGGCTTTTGGTATAGGGATGTATTTAAGAGATACATCACTCAAATTCCAACAACATTCCCACGATATGACTAGAGCTACCCTAGGAGGTATGAATAAAACTACGTATGTTGGTGCATACGGAACTAAAAATGGAAGTAACCCTTACCAAATTGATAACCCTTATGGAGGGAAAGAGGACATTAAGTGGCTTCTTTAAATATTTATAGGATATAATATATATAACATGGCAGATACTAGATTATTTACTCGACTACAACGTTTATTCTCTTCTGATGTAATCATTAGAAATCAAGGGGGTAACCAACTTAAAGTGATGGACGTTGATTCGATCCAAAAATCGGGAGACATTGCAACTAATTCATTGATGGATAAATACAATCGTATTTATTCTCCTTCTTCAACTTCATTGTTTGGCCAACAGCTAAACATGAATTACCAATATATGCGTACATTTATCTACTCAGATTATGATGTAATGGATAATGACGCTATTGTTGCTTCAGCACTTGATATTATTGCTGATGAGTGTACATTAAAAAATGATATGGGTGAGGTGCTTCAAATTAGAAGTAGTGATGATAATATTCAAAAAATATTATATAACCTATTTTATGACGTGTTAAATATTGAATTTAATTTATGGTCATGGATTCGCCAAATGAACAAATATGGTGATTTTTTCCTTAAATTAGAAATTGCTGAAAAATTTGGTGTTTATAATGTAATACCTTATACAGCATACCATATTGAAAGACAAGAAGCATACGATCAAGAAAACCCAAGTACTATTAGATTTAAATACTCCCCAGAAGGAATATATTCAGGTGGTTCAGGATATTATGGTGTTCCAAATACATATCAAGAAAACGATGATGCTATTTATTTCGATAATTACGAAATGGCTCACTTCCGTTTATTAACGGATGTTAATTTCTTACCTTATGGTCGCTCATATATTGAACCAGCTCGTAGAATTTATAAACAATATGCGTTGATGGAAGATGCTATGTTAATTCATAGAATATCTCGTAGTCCTGATCGCCGTACATTCTATATTAATGTTGGTTCTATTCCACCAAATGAAGTAGAAAATTTCATGCAGAAAACTATTTCTACAATGAAACGTACTCCATTAATAGATCCACAAAGTGGGGAATATAATCAAAAATATAACATGCAAAACCTAATGGAAGATTTTTATATTCCAATTAGAGGTAATGATACATCTACCAAAATAGAAACACAACCAGGACTAACATATGATGGTATTCAAGATGTTGAATATTTAAGAGATAAATTATTTGCTGCTCTTAAAGTGCCTAAAGCATTTATGGGTTATGAGAAAGATTTAACTGGTAAAGCTACATTAGCAGCAGAAGATATACGTTTTGCTCGTACTATTGATCGTATTCAACGTATTGTATTATCGGAATTGTATAAGATCGCGTTAGTGCATTTATATACACAAGGATACACTGAAGAATCGTTAACTAATTTTGAATTAAGTTTAACAACACCTTCTATTATTTATGATCAAGAAAAAATTGCGTTATTAACCCAAAAAGTAGATTTAGCCAATTCAATGATGGAATCAAAATTATTCCCATCAGATTGGATATATGAAAACGTATTCCATTTCAGTGTTGATCAATATGATGAATATAGAGATTTAATTGTACAAGACCAAAAACGTAAGTTCCGCGTAACTCAAATTGAAGCAGAGGGTAATGATCCGTTAGAAACAGGTAAATCATATGGTACACCACATGATCTAGCTTCATTATATGGAACTGGTAGAATGGATTCAGACCCAGCAAATGTTCCTGATGGGTATAATGAAAAAGCACCATTAGGACGTCCTGAGGAAAAATCAACAGATCGTAATACCCAAGATGATAATTTTGGTAAAGATCGTTTAGGTGCTAAAGGAATGAAAGATGATGATAACGAATCGGATTCAATTAAACCACAATATAAGGGGGGTTCACCATTAGCATTACAAGAAAAATTAAAAAATAAACAATTATTTGAATCTCTTAATAAAAAATTAAGCTTGATGAATGAAGGCGAGTCGCTTTTAGATGAAAGTAATATTAAGGAACAATAATTTTTATATATTTATAATAAAATCCTAGGGAATGAATATTAAACATTCAAAGTATAAAAATACTGGGCTTCTTTTTGAATTACTCGTAAGACAAATTACGGCGGATACTTTATCTGGTAATAATTCAAAAGCGTCTGGAATAATGAAAAAATTCTTTGTAAAATCTGAATTAGGGAAAGAATATAAATTATACGAGACTATTTCAAAACACCAAAATATATCAGAAGCAAAAGCAGATATGATTTTAACTACAATTATTGAGAGTTCACGCTCACTTAATCGTAGTGTTTTAAAAAGACAAAAATATAACTTAATTAAAGAAATATCTAAACATTATAACTTAGAAGAATTTTTTAAAACTAAATTACCAAGTTATAAAACATATGCTTCTTTATATACTCTTCTAGAAATATATAATAGTGATGTATTGTCAAATCCTAATCAAATTATTGATAATAAAGTAACCTTATTAGAATATATGGTTGCTTCACCTATCGAATCTAAAAAAGTTGAAGCTGATTTGATTCAAGAATTTCAATCATATGATAAAGATATTAGAATTCTTACATATAGAGTCCTTTTAGAAAAATTTAATGATAAGTACGGTACATTAAATAATGATCAAAAAGAAATTCTTAGAGAATTTATTAATTCGGTAGATAATACTCCTAAATTAAAGGAATATTATAATAATAAAATATCTTTAATAAAAGAAGAATTAAATATTTTAGCGACTCAAACTCAATCACAAGTAATTAAGATTAAAATTAATGAAGTAGCTAATTTATTACAACCATTAGGTAAAACATCTCATGTTAATGATGATAACTTAATTAATCTTTTACAATATTGTGAATTATTAGAAGAATTAAAATTAGCAAATGAATAATCTAAACGAATCTTTAAAACCAAAAGATGTAGATCCAGCTTTACTCAAACGCCTTGAGGACCAATATGGTCCTATCAAGGATACTGATTTTTTCTCGGATGATTTAGATACTTATTTTAAAACAGGAGATATTGATACTGAAACTAATTCTGTTTCCCATGATGTTATTAAATTAGCTAGTTTTGGTGATTCATTAAAACAAATGTCTCAAGCAGTAAAAGCTTTAAAGATATTAATGAGTAGTAAAGAAGCAAAAGATGATGCAAGTATTCAATCTATTGCTAATGATTTAAAAAGTGTATTTAATAAATATAGAACCCACCTTAGAAAAAACTACCCAGACCAATACAGACAAGCTAAAAACTTATTAGATGAAATAAATATATTGTCTGTTAATGAAGAAGATGTTGAAGAAATATCAACTGCTGGTGGTGCTGGTTCATATAATACCCCATTCGCTTTTAACAAAAATAAAGATGCAGATGGGACTGATAATGATATACTAGTTAAAAAGTATGGATATAAATTAGCCCCAGTAGAAGAAGGTCCTGGAGCAACAATGGGCCCAGGTCCATCAGCTGGACCTGAAGGAGTTAAAGATAATGTATTAGTTAAAACTTTTAAATATAAATTAGCACCTAAACCTCACGATTCAAAAACAATAGCAATTGTTGATTTATCTAAAAGTAAAACAACTCCATTGAATGAAGCAGATATTAATGTTGAGGAGTATATTAATAATTTAGGTATTGAAAGCTCAGCATTAAAAAAACACATTACTTCTCGTATCTTAGGATTTGATAAAGTAGAAAATAAACTAAATGAACTCATTCCATTATTAGCTAAAGCTAAAATTAAAACAATGGACCATTACAAACAAAACCCCGATTTTAAAGTAGTTTATGGCACCGATTTAGCTGTAGATTATTTAGACGATTTAATCGAAATGTTTAAAGATTAATATTTATAATCATGACACTACAACAACAGTACAATTTAATTAAAGAAGGAAAAGGAGATAAAAATTTCTTTTTAAAACAAGCATTGAGACAATTTCCTAAATTTCTCACTGTTAATAATACGTTTGAACAAACCGTAAATATTCTTCAAGGTAAAAATATTATTTCTGAAGGTATCGGAGGTGTTATTTCTTTGGAATCTAATCAAACACATACATCTAAAAAAACTTCATACGAAACAGCATTTGCTAATTTTTTAGCAGAAGAAGTAAAGGCAGAAGTAAAAGAAACTGATAAAGATGTAGTCGATTTAGAAACTAAAAACTATGACTACAAAGATGAAAAAAACATAGATAATATCTATGGCCAAGCATTCTTATCAGGATATTATGTTGAGATGGAAGATCCAAAAAATGAAGATAAAACAGTTAAAGAATTAAAAGATATTGTAGCTAAAAATTTAGCTAAAGATATGACATTCTATACTACTAATTCAGCATTTGGTCTTAAAATTGATGGTTACCAAGATGATGTTCCAGGAGCTGGTAAAGTTGTTGAACCTAAAGGTAAACACAAAGAATCAGGATATGGTGATGTAGACAAATATAAAGAATCAGGATACTAATATGAAACAGGTCCTCATAGAAACCCAAGCATTTAATGCTAAACCAGTTAGCTTAACTGAATCGGTAGCCCCATCAGGTAACCCATTAGTTGAAGGTATCTTAGCGACTGCTGAAGTAAAAAATGGCAATGGTCGTTATTATTCAAAAGATCTATGGGAACGTGAAATCGATAAATACAGAGTACTTGTAAAAGAAAATAGAGCAACAGGTGAATTAGACCACCCAGAATCCTCTATCATCAATCTTAAAAATGTATCCCATATTATTAGAGATATGTGGTGGGATGGAGATCAAGTAATGGGTAAAATTGAAGTACTACCTACAACATCAGGAAATATTCTTAAAGCATTAATTGAAAATAACGTACAAGTTGGTGTGTCATCACGAGGTATGGGTTCATTAGAGGATAGAAATGGTGTATTAGAAGTCCAAGACGATTTCGAATTATTATGTTGGGATTTTGTTTCCACCCCATCAAACCCAGGATCATACATGCATATGATTAAAGAAGGACAAGAAGTTCAAGTAGATAAATACTTAAAAGTAAATACAATATTATCGGAAATACTGTGTGCTAATGGCACTTGTCCGGTAATTTAACTCGCCTGCTACCTTAGGCATTAAATGAACCCGAGTTGCATACCGTAAGATCTGCTCTCGGGTCTTTTTTTCTTTTGCGACTTCGAAATATACCCATATATGTATTAGTATAATATGCCATTTCCTATATGGCATCAGTAAATAAATTATTTATTACGTTTCGGCACTCGCCAACAATAAACGTATTTCCAACAATTAAATTGAGGACAAAAATGGCAACAAATAGAAATTTGTTAAAAGAAGCAATCGCAGATGCTAAAGCAGTTAAAGAAACAGCTATTGCAAATGCAAAAATGGCACTTGAAGAATCATTCTCACCTTATCTAAAAGAAAAGCTATCTGCAAAGTTAGCCGAAATGGATGAAGAGGACGATTTAGAAGAAGCCAAAATGAAAACTGATGAAGCTAAAGAAGAAGCTAAAGAAGTTAAGAAAATGGATGAAGCAGATGATGCTGAAGGGTACGAAGGCCAAATGGGCAAGAAAAAACTTGGTACTAAAGAAGTAGATGAAGCTGAAGAAGTAGACGAAATGGATTTAGACGAATTATTAGCTGAACTCGACAACGAATTAAATGAAGATGCTCGTACAGACGCAGAAGAAGAGGGTTACCTCGACGGAATGGAAGACGAGAAAGAGGACGAAGAAGACAAAGACGAAGATGAAGAAATTGATCTTGAAGATATGTCAGAAGACGATCTTAAATCATTCATTGAAGACGTAATCGCAGACATGGTTAAAGCTGGTGAGTTAGAAGGTGAAATTGATGCAGACGAAGAAGATGAAGAATCTGATATGGATGTTGATATTGAAGTAGAAGACGAAGAAGAAGTAACTGTGGATGAAAACGCTCGTACTGACGCTGAGGAAGAAGGCTACAAGGACGGCATGAAGGACGAGAAAGAAGATCTTGAAGAAGATGCTCGTACAGATGCTGAAGAAGAAGGCTACAAAGACGGTATGAAGGACGAGAAAGAAGATCTTGAAAAAATTAAAGAAGAAGTAGAAGCACTAAAATCAGAATTAATGGAAGTTAATATGTTGAATGCTAAACTCCTTTATGTTAATAAAATCTTCAGAGGTAAAAATTTGAGCGAAAGCCAAAAAGCAAAAGTATTAGCTGCATTTGATAAAGCAACTACCGTAACAGAAGTTAAACTAGTGTTTGAAACATTAAACGAAGGTTTAACCCCAGCAAAGTCTGTTGTTAAAGAAAATTTAGGTAGAGCATCAAAAGCAATGGGTAATGCCCCGACTAAAAAACTTATTGTAGAGGTTGATTCTCAAGTTGCAAGATGGCAAAAACTTGCCGGAATTAAGTAAAATTAAAAATTAAAAATTAAAAAACAATGTCACAAGTAAATTCATTACTCGAGTCTGCTGCTGGTTCATGGAAGAACCTACAGTCTGACGCTGCTAAATTAGCAGGTAAGTGGTCTAAAACAGGACTACTTGAAGGTCTTGGTGAAGTTGAGAAGAACAATATGTCTTTGATGCTCGAAAACCAAGCAAAACAATTAGTAACAGAAACTAACGTAATCTCTACTAACTCTGGTTTCACTTCAGGTACTGAAGGTGAAAACTGGGCTGGTATTGCTTTACCTTTAGTAAGAAAAGTATTCGGTACTATCGTAGCTAAAGAATTCGTTTCTGTTCAACCTATGAACATGCCTTCTGGTCTAGTGTTCTTCTTAGATTTCCAATACGGAAATGCTAAAACTCCTTTCGCAGTTGGTGAGTCACTTTATGGTGATCGTAACGCTGCTGGTTCTTATCCATTCTCAACTCCTGCAGCTGAAGGTGGTTTATACGGTGCTGGTCGTTTTGCTTATTCAACTAACCAGTTCACAGCTTCTATCCTTACAGGTTCTGTAACTGTTGCTGTTTCTGCTGATTACAAAGATATCGATGTAAACGATGCATATTCTGCTTCTTTTGTTGCAGGTGAAATTTGGAAAGTAACTGTTGCTGCCCCAGCTAATGCTGATTTAGATGGTGTTGCTGCATTTGTTATCTCTTCATCAGATGTAACTTTAGCTGAAAACCTTTCAGACTTAACTAGAGTTGCTACTAACGGTACTGATCTTGAGTTCTTCGTATCTCAATCTGTACAGCCTACGTTTAACCCCGCTTCTGTATACTTCAACAAGTTAACTACAGATATTAACCGTGGTGATTTTGAAGCTGACCAAGCACTTCCAGGTTACGCATCTCCTAACGATTTATCTGCGACTAACATCGTTATTCCAGAAATTAACGTTAAAATGCAATCACAAGCTATTACTGCTAAAACCAAGAAATTGAAAGCAGTATGGACTCCTGAGTTCGCTCAAGATTTAGCTGCATACCAAAACATCGATGCTGAAGCTGAATTAACAAATATCATGAGTGAGTACATTTCAATGGAAATTGATTTGGAAATCTTAGATATGTTAATCGCTGATGCTGCTGCAGGTACTGAGTACTGGACAGCTAAAAACAACGGTGTTTGGAATGGTTCAAGTTTCGATTTCCCAACAACTGTAGCACAAACTGGTTTCTACAACTCTCAAGGTGAGTGGTTCCAAACTTTAGGTACTAAAATGCAGAAATTGAGCAATAAAATTCACCAATTAACTCTTAGAGGTGGTGCTAACTTTATTGTTACTTCTCCAACAGTAGCTACTATCTTGGAATCAATCCCAGGATTTGCTTCAAACGCTAACGGTGATGCTGCTCAAGGTGAGTACGCATTTGGTGTACAAAAAATTGGTACAATCAATAACCGTTACAAAGTTTACAAAAATCCATATTTCACTAACAACTTAATGTTAATGGGATATAGAGGTTCTCAATTCTTGGAAACAGGTGCTGTATTTGCTCCTTACATTCCATTAATCATGACTCCTCTTGTGTACGATCCAGAAACGTTTACTCCACGTAAAGGTTTGATGACTCGTTACGCTAAGAAGATGTTACGTCCTGAGTACTATGGTAAAATCTATGTAGCTGGTTTAGATACTATCTAGAATTAGATTTAAGAAGTAATATTCTAAATTAAAGGAGCCCTGCGAAAGCAGGGCTCTTTTTTGTTATATATTGTATATTATTAATATGTATAATAAAATAATAAGTTATATAATTTTCACTAAATTAACAAAGTATATGTCTTCAAAATCACATACCGATGAGGTATTCAGAGAAAAAAAAGTATTGAAAAATCCAATTAAATTTAAATTACAATTAAATGAAGAACAAAAACAAGCAAAAGAACAAATATTAAATAATACATTAACTGTATTAGCAGGTTCAGCAGGTTCAGGTAAAACATTATTAGCATGTCAAGTGGCATTAGATGGATTATTTAGAAAACAATATGAAAAAGTTATCATAACACGCCCTACAGTATCGAAAGAAGATATAGGTTTCCTACCAGGTGATTTAAGAGAAAAAATGGACCCATGGGTACAACCTATCTATCAGAATATGTTTCTTTTATATGATAAAGTAAAAATTGAAAAATTTATTGAAGAAGGTAAAATTGAAATTGTACCTGTATCATTTATGAGAGGAAGAACATTTGTTGATAGTATGGTTATTGTAGATGAAGCGCAAAACGTAACACATGAACAAATGGAAATGATTACTACACGTATTGGTTTACGTAGTAAAATGGTAATTTGTGGTGATGACCATCAAGTAGATCTGAAATCAAAACGTGAATCTGGATTTAGATTTCTATATGCAGCTGCTAGAAAAGTAAAAAATATGGTTAGTATTACATTAAAACAAAACCACAGAGATCCAATTGTTGAAGAATTAATTGGTATATATGAGGATGCTGTTGAACGAGGTATTATGTCTGGTTCTTCCGGTACTAGTGGGAGAAATAAAAAGTAGTAATTAGTTCAATTTTCTTCAATATTTATAATCAAAAAGTATGGCTAATATTCCTATATATAGTGGATCTGTTGATTTTACAGTAGCATCAGCATCCTTTTATAATACCCCACCAACAGGCAGTTCACCAACTCCCTTTGGGTTTTATGATAGTGATTCTGATTTTAAAAGTGATGCAAATCGTGTTACTGATTTTTGCGCTAGAAGATTAGGTTATCCTATTGAAAATGTAGAATTACAAGATATTCAATTTTGGGCATCCTTTGAAGAAGCAGTTACTGTGTATGGTAATGAATTATATGCTTTTAAAGTAAGAGATAATATGTTATCTATTGAAGGAGGTGATAATCCTTATAGTTCAACAGGCCCTGATATAAACCATTCTATAGTAACACCCTCATTTGATAATATAGTTAGATTATCTTTACAATACGGCGAGGAAGCAGGTACTGGTGGGAATGTAGATTGGAAAAGTGGTTCAATAGCTTTAGAAGCAGGTATCCAAGATTATGATTTAGCCCAATGGGCTGAAAATCAAAATATAACAGGTGGGATAGAAGTAAAACAAGTATTTTACCAAGATACCCCAGCGGTAAGTGAAATGTATTCTCCTTGGGCAGGTCAAGGAGGTGGATTTGGTGGAGCAACAGCATTTGGATTTGCTGGGTTAGGATATGGTCCTGGAATTAACTTTTTGATGATGCCTTTAAGCTTTGATATGCAAACTATCCAAGCGATTGAAATGTCAAATCAAGTTAGATTATCCAATTATACCTTCCAGCTAATTAATAATAAATTAAGAATATTTCCTATACCAACTTTCCAAAATCAAGCATCAGGAGCCTTAGTAACAACCGTAGATTCATTGTTAACATCAATAACAACTCCTCCTACAAATACAACTGATGGAACTTATACTGTTATTCCAACAACAAATGGAGGTGGTACTAATGCTACTTTAATAGTAACAGTTTCTAGTGGAGCTATTACAAGTATTACTGTAACAACAGCTGGTAGTGGATATAAAAAAGGAGATTTTTTAACAATCCCCGCTACTAAATTAGGCCTTAATTCAACCTCAGCAATATATACCCTACAAGAAGATGATATTACTAATCGTAATATAGGTAATCCTGCTAAATTATGGTTTAATTATGTAGAATTAGATGCTAGAACAAACGCAGCATTAACTGATGCTCCTTCTAAAATAACAAATGAATCAAACGCCCCATATAATAACCCAATATATTCCCAAATAAATTCAGTGGGTAGAAGTTGGATATTTGAGTATACATTAGCTATTGTAAAAGAAACTTTAGGATATGTTAGAGGTAAATATGCCACAGTCCCTATTCCAGGAGCTGAAGTAACATTAAACCAAAGTGATCTACTATCAGCAGCTACAGCAGAAAAAAATGCCTTAATTGAAAGATTAAGAACATACTTTAATGAAACTTCACGTCAAGCATTACTTGAAAGAAGACAAGCAGAATCAGTAGCACGTGTTGCTGAAATAAACAATGTACCAATGACAATTTTTATAGGTTAATATGGCATTATACGGCGAAGCAAGAGATATTAGTTTCTTTAGAAACATTAACCGCGAATTGATTAGTAATATCATTTCCGAGGAATGTGTATATTACAAATATATGATTAAAGAAACAAAAGTAAACATGTATGGTGAAGCCGCTGAAGGTAGATATTTTGCTGATCCTGTAATACTATCATGTTTAATAGAACGTAGTGACCAAGAGTTTCCCGAAAGTGATATGGGTGTTGATTTTTCATGGTCTATTACTTTTAAATTTTTAAGAGACGATTTATTAAATAAAATGGATTGGGATTTTAATTATGATTTTGAATTCTCAAACATATATGGAGCTAATTTGGTTCCTGAAGTAGGTGATATAATTATGTATCAAAATGGATATTGGGAAGTAGATAATACTAATTCAAACCAATTCTTTAGAGGATTAAACCCAGATTATCCATTTAATGATGATGATGGAAATAACCCATTATCAGCCCCTGGCGAATTTAATTTAGGGAATTTTGGTTCATCTATATCGGTAATATGTCAAGCACATTATGTACCAGCAGATAGAGTTAATATTAAATTAGCAAGACTATAATGGCAGAAAGAAAACCAGTACCAAAAACACAAAGACAAATTAGTGAAGACCAACACGTTGCTTATGATAGAGCAGCAGGTAATCCTAATTCAGCTGATGATACCTTCAATAGAGGTACTAAAACATCATGGTCTGGAGATAATGTAAAACCATTTTCTGTTGGTATTCAAGATATAGACGAATCTATATTTTATTATTTTGAAAATGTAATCAAACCTACAGTCATACAAAATGGTGAACGTTTACCAGTCCCTATTATATATGGTTCTCCTGAAAAATGGAAGTCAATGCAAAAGGATGGTTATTATAGAGATTTAAAGGGTAAAATAATGGCCCCTTTAATTATGTTTAAGCGTAATACTATTACTAAAAATAGAAGTATTGCAAATAAATTAGATGCTAATCAACCAAATTTGTTTACTGTATCTACTAAAAAATATGATAGAAGAAATGCTTACGATCAATTTACAGTATTAAATAATAGAATACCTCAAAAACAATTTTATGCATCTGCTGTTCCTGATTATGTTACAGTAACATATTCATGTACTCTTTTTACTTATTATGTAGAACAATTAAATGGCTTAGTAGAAGCAATACAATACGCTTCAGATGCTTATTGGGGTAATCCTGAAAGATATCAATTTAAAGCAATGATTGATTCATTTGCTTTTCAAACAGAATTAGTTAAAAATGATGAACGTATAGTTCGTAGTACCTTTGACATAACTCTTAACGGATACATAATCCCAGAAATAATACAACGTGATTTAAATGGTATAAAAAAATACACTGAAAAAACAAAACTCATTTTCTCATTAGAAACAGAAATGGGTCCTGAATTTTATGATGGTGTTGTAAATGGTGATAGAGTAGAAACAACTAAAAAAGTAATTAGTTCTTATGTTGCTCCTCTACCCTCAGGAAATAACGAATTTTCAGACGCATTTGATAAAGGATTTTCATAATTAATAATATATAATAATGGCACAACAAAACAAAACAACATTACAATCGAACATCAATACTGATTTAGCAGATAATAATACAGGTGCTATTGGTGCTGGTGACGTTAGAAATAACATGATTAATCTAACAGACAGTTTACCATTTCTTTCAGGATCAATTAATGGTTTTTCCGATATAAATTTATTTAAAGAAAATGTATTTGTAGGTTATAATAACATCCCATCAGGTGCAGCGGAAAAATTAGTAACACTTTCCGTTACTCAATCATCTGCAGATACAACGGCTGCAGTTAGTATTGATGGTGAATTTAGATTAATTAATGAAGATGGTACTATAACTCATCTAAATTATAATAATACTAGTACTAATTATATAAGAGGTAGAGTAATTATGAGTAATCTTCCTACCTCCGAACCAACCACACCAGGGGAATTATGGTTATCTGGATCCGCAGGGTCTAATTCAAAATTTCTCTGTGTAAGAGATTAATTAAATAAAATATTATCATATTTATATAGGATAAACACTATAACATGGCTAACGTTAGATTCTTAGATCAAGTCCCAGTAACTGCATTTGCACAATCCGCTGCTATTTCAGGCAGGGTTCCTCGTTTTTTATATGCAGGCCAGACTTTAATTGTAAAGGAAAATGATCAACTTTATGGGTTTGATTTTTTTAATTTCGGTTTAGTAGTAATAGAATCAGGATCGGCAGTAATAGTGGGTAATCAAACATTTTACTCAGATGGTCTCCTTCAAATAGCAACAATATTAACAAACGAAGGTACTATTGAAAACAATGGAGTATTAATAAATGCAGAAGAAAGTAATTTCTAATAAAAGTATATAATATTTATAACTAAAATAGTTTAACACGTGGCTCAAATAAATCAACAATCAACCCCATCAGGAAGTATAACAAATCCAGCATCTGGATCTGTAGCACTTTTTTCTGAACCAACTGACCTAGGTCGTTTATATATTAAAGACTATCAGGGTAATGTATATCCCGCAGTCTCCGGTTCCGGAGGAGGTGGTAGTGGTTTAATTCCAATACAATATACTGGTTCAGCAGTAGGTACAGCATCAACACTTAACTTTGCTGGTACAGCAGTTGATAGTGTTGATATAGCAGCAGGTGTAGCTAGTATAACAATATCAGGTGGTGCAAGTTCATCAGGTACGTCTGGTGAATCAGGAGCTACAGGTACCTCAGGAACAAGTGGAGCTGCCGGTGCAGTAGGTACTTCAGGTACTTCGGGTGCTGATGGAGCTGCAGGTGCAGTAGGTACTTCAGGTACTTCAGGTAATAATGGAGTCGCAGGTGCTCCAGGTACATCAGGTACCTCAGGAAATACAGGTGCCCCAGGTACTTCAGGTACCTCAGGAAATACAGGTGCCCCAGGTACTTCAGGTACTTCAGGTAATAATGGAGTCGCAGGTGCTCCAGGTACATCAGGTACTTCAGGAGAAGATGGAGCCATAGGTACATCCGGTACATCAGGAATTTCAGGTAATGCTGGCTCTTCAGGTACATCAGGAGACGCAGGTGCTCCAGGTACTTCAGGTACCTCAGGAGACACAGGAGCTGCAGGTAACCCAGGTACATCAGGTACTTCAGGAGACGCAGGTGCTCCAGGTGCTCCAGGTACTTCAGGTACATCAGGAGACGCAGGTGCTCCAGGTACTTCAGGTACTTCAGGTGATAATGGAGCCGCAGGTGCTCCAGGTACATCAGGTACTTCAGGTGATAATGGAGCCGCAGGTGCTCCAGGTACATCAGGTACTTCAGGAGAAGTAGGTGCTCAAGGTAATCCAGGTACTTCAGGTACTTCAGGTGATAATGGAGCCACAGGTGCTCCAGGTACTTCAGGTACTTCAGGAGACGCAGGTGCAGCAGGTGCTCCTGGTTCTTCAGGAACAAGTGGAGCTGCAGGTGCTGTAGGTACATCAGGTACTTCAGGAGAAGTAGGTGCTCAAGGTAATCCAGGTACATCAGGTACTTCAGGTGATAATGGAGCCGCAGGTGCTCCAGGTACTTCAGGAACAAGTGGAGATACAGGTGCCCCAGGTACATCAGGTACTTCAGGTGCTAATGGAGCAATAGGTACATCAGGTACAAGTGGAGCTAATGGAGCAATAGGTACATCAGGTACTTCAGGAGATTCAGGTTCATCAGGAACAAGTGGAGAAACAGGTGCTCAAGGTAACCCAGGTTCATCTGGAACAAGTGGTGCTGCCGGTACTTCAGGTACTAGTGCTGCCGGTGGAGGTGGTACTCCATATACTAATGTAGTTAGATATGAAGTAACTAGTGGTTCAGATAAAGCACAATTAATGTCTGCTGGTAATACTATTAGTGGATTAAGTTGGTCTCGTTCAAGTACTACATTAACGGTAACTTCAACATCACATGGTTTAACAACTGGAGATTATGTTGTATTAAGAAACTTTAATGTAGATTATGTTTATGTTTCTATTACTTCAACAGGTACTAATACATTTACTTGTACTGTAGCAGATTCAGGAGATACAAGTGGAACAGCAGGTGTTTATATACCAGCTTTTGATGTAACAGCAGTAAGTGAAACAGCATTAACTATTGAAGCACCAAGTGCAGGAAATTGCCAATTATTATCTCTCCAAGTATTTATTAATTCATCGGATACAGGTACTATTACAGTTACTTTACCTTCTAATGCTTTAGAAAATGGTGCTGGTAAAAATAATAGTTTAGATACTAGAAATGTTGCCCAATGTCAATTCTTTAATGTTGGTGGTTCTAATTCATCTCAAATAAATGCTGGTGGTATTACTTTTAGCACATCTGCTAATCATAATGTTTATACTTTATCCGGTGGTTTAGATTTATTTGGTTCATTATTATATACAATGCATTTCTAAAATAAAAAAATAAAATTATTTTTAAAAGCCCCAATTTGGGGCTTTTTTTTATCATATTTATACTGGAATATTCAAATTGATCATAACATACTAGTATAAAATGGCAAGACAACTTTTTTATGGGAAGCTATCAAACGCTTCACCAATAGGTAATGGAAGTAATTCATATATTAGGGTAACATTTGATGCAACAACAGCATCAACAACCCTAACAAATGTAACAGACGTTGCTGGATATCTAAATATAGACTTTGTCCGTGTAGGCCAAATGCTAGTAGAATCTTCAGCATTCCCTTCTGGCGTAACAATTACAGCTGTAGATACAGTATTAAATACTATTACAGTAGCTTCTCTTCCAGCAACTAATGAAACTCAAGGATTAGCTCGTATATCACCAGCCGTTGGAGATTATTATATACCATCGGCTTCTATTACTGATCCTCAAGGATTAATTGATTTTAATGATATTACAGGTAGTGAAGATTCAGATTATAACTCGGCATTATCCCCAGAGTATGCTATTTTAGGACAAGCCGCTAATCTTTCTGATCAATCAATTAATGGTAGATTTCATAAATATTCAATAGAAGAAGTATATTATAGAGCAATAAATGGTTCTGAAGGTTCAATTTATATAACGTGGGATGAAAAAGGCACAGAAACAGAATCAGGAGATACCTTATTCCCAGGGGCAAATCAAAATATAGCAGTTGTTGCTCTTTCAGAAAACGAAAGTTTAGCACCAATGTTTAAATCTAATTTCCCAGGATTTACAGATTTAAATACAGGTCAAGAATTTGCTGCTTATCAAATTGAAGTTCAAAATTTCCTAGATGATTTAACACAAACTGATATATATTATACCGGTTCGTTAGTGTCTAAAAATAATGCTGATATTAATTTTACCGGATCTGGTGTTGTAGTAACAACTTCGGGATCAAACGGAGTATTAGTAGATATTACTGGTGGAGCAGCAGCTACAGCAGGTACTTCAGGTGCTAATGGTACTTCAGGTACTTCAGGTACATCAGGTACATCAGGTACATCAGGTACATCAGGTGAATCAGGTACATCCGGTAGAGATGGTCTTACAACAGGTGCTATTTACTACTTTAATGAATCAGTAGTTGAAGTATCACCCTATAAACAATTATCTAAAGATGTAACAGTATCTGCCGAACAATCAGTTACTGTATCTGCTATTCAAAACACAGATACTAAGTTACAAACATATATTTCAACTCCATTTGGATTTAATGTAATCCCAGGTGGTGTTCAACAATTTAAATTATGGGCTACTAAACCAGCTATAAACGATGATGTAGAATTATTTATTACATTAAAAATTACAGACGGTTCAGGTAACGTATTACAAACCCTAGGTAATTCTCAACCCACACTAATAGGATGGAATAACAATAATACAACCCCAGTATTACTTGAAACTGATATTACATTAGTAGGAAGTACTATTGATCCATCATATCGTATGATGGTTGAGATTTGGGTTAAAAACAACGAAAACCAAAATCTAAATACAACTTTCTATACTGAAGGTACTTCACATTACTCATATGTAATTACTACTACAGGTCAAATTGCTGCTACCTCAGGTACATCAGGTATAGGAGCTTTCCCATATACTGGTTCAGCAATAATTTCAGGTAGTTTAGAAGTAACAGGTAGTTTTAATGTAGATACTTTACCTGTACAAGATATAGTAAATGTAGTAACATACGATCCTATTACAGGAACACTAGGATATGTAGCAGCTACATCAGGTACATCAGGACAAGCTGGTTCTTCAGGTACAACAGGACAATCAGGTACATCAGGAACAAATGGTGCCGATGGACAAAGCGGAGTTGCAGGTACTTCAGGTACGTCAGGAGACTCAGGTACAATAGGTACTTCAGGAGTTGCAGGTACATCAGGTACAAGTGGTATTGACGGATCTTCAGGTACAACAGGTGCTGCTGGACAATCAGGAGCCGATGGAACTTCAGGTACAAGTGGTGAAGATGGTTCTTCAGGTACTTCAGGAAATGCAGGTCAATCAGGAAATAGTGCCACTTCAGGTACTTCAGGAGACTCAGGTACAATAGGTACAAGTGGAGTTGATGGTACCTCAGGTACTAGTGGTATAGATGGTTCATCAGGTTCAACAGGTGCCGCTGGACAATCAGGTGCTACAGGTACTTCAGGTACAAGTGGTGAAGATGGTTCTTCAGGTACTTCAGGAAATGCAGGTCAATCAGGGTTAACAGCTACTTCAGGTACGTCTGGAGAAAGTGGTACAATAGGTACTTCAGGAGTTTCAGGTACTTCAGGAGATTCAGGTACATCAGGTACATCAGGTGAATCAGGTACTTCAGGTTCAACTGGTTCTAGTGGTACAACAGGTGAAGCAGGTAATGATGGAATTAGTGGATTTAGTGGTACATCAGGTACAACAGGTAGCTCAGGTACATCAGGGGATAATGGAATTGCTGGAGAAAGCGGTTTAAGTTCTACCTCAGGAACTTCAGGTTCAACCGGTTCTACAGGTACTTCAGGAAATGCAGGTCAGTCAGGTGTTTCAGCAACAAGTGGAACATCAGGTGCTTCAGGTACAGTTGGTACTTCAGGAGTTGATGGTACATCAGGTACAAGTGGTATTGACGGATCTTCAGGTACAACAGGTGCCGCTGGGCAATCAGGTGCTACAGGTACTTCAGGTACAAGTGGTGAAGATGGTTCTTCAGGTACTTCAGGAAATGCAGGTCAATCAGGTGCTTCTGCTACAAGCGGTTCATCAGGTTCTTCAGGTACAATAGGTACTTCAGGAGTTGCTGGTACAAGTGGAGATAGTGCCACCTCAGGTACAACAGGTAGTTCAGGTTCAGCAGGTGCTGATGGAGTTGCAGGCACAAGTGGCGAATCAAGTACTTCAGGAACAACAGGTTCTTCAGGTACTTCAGGTGAAAATGGAATAGCAGCAACTAGCGGTGAATCAGGTACTTCAGGTACAACAGGTAGTTCAGGTACTGCTGGTAATTCAGGAGATAGTGCTTCAAGTGGAACTAGTGGTACTAGTGGTTCAACTGGTACATCAGGTAACGCAGGTCAATCTGCTCAAAGTGCAACTTCAGGAACTAGTGGTTCATCAGGTACAATAGGTACCTCAGGTGTAGCAGGTACTTCAGGTGAAAGTACTACTAGTGGAACAACAGGTTCATCAGGTTCAAACGGAGCTGATGGAATTGCTGGAACAAGTGGTGAAAGTGCTACAAGTGGAACAACAGGTAGCTCAGGTTCATCAGGTGCTGATGGAGTTGCAGGAACTTCAGGTGAATCAGGTACTTCAGGTACAACTGGTTCAAGTGGTACTTCAGGAGATAATGGAATTGCAGGTCAATCAGGAAATAGTGCCACTTCAGGTACTTCAGGTTCAAGTGGTTCAACAGGAACTGCTGGAAACGCAGGACAAAGTGGTTTAAGTGCTACTTCAGGTACTTCAGGTAGCTCAGGTACAATAGGTACTTCAGGAGTCGCAGGTACAAGTGGAGATAGTGCAACATCAGGAACAAGTGGTTCAACAGGTTCAAGTGGTACAGTAGGTGAAGCAGGTGCTTCAGCAGATAGTGCAACATCAGGAACAAGTGGTTCATCAGGTTCATCAGGTACAGCAGGAGACGCAGGTGCTTCAGCCGATAGTGCTACTAGTGGAACAAGCGGTTCAAGCGGTTCAAGTGGTTCAACAGGAACTGCTGGAAACGCAGGACAAAGTGGTTTAAGTGCTACATCCGGAACAAGCGGTTCATCAGGTACAATAGGTACTAGCGGAATTAATGGTACAAGTGGCGCAAGTGCAACTTCAGGTACAACAGGTTCATCAGGTTCAAATGGAGCTGATGGAATTTCAGGTACAAGTGGCGCAAGTGCAACTTCAGGTACAACAGGTTCATCAGGTTCAAATGGAGCTGATGGAATTTCAGGTACAAGTGGAGAATCAGGAACAAGTGGTTCAACAGGATCAAACGGTACCGTAGGAGAATCAGGAAATAGTGCTACAAGTGGTACTTCAGGTTCAAGTGGTTCAACAGGAACTGCTGGAAACGCAGGACAAAGTGGTTTAAGTGCTACTTCAGGTACTGCTGGTTCAAGTGGTACAATAGGTACAAGTGGAGTTGCAGGTACTTCAGGTGCTAGTGCTTCATCAGGTTCATCAGGAACTTCAGGTTCATCAGGTAGTTCAGGTACAGCAGGAGACGCAGGTGCTTCAGCTTTAAGTGCTACTTCAGGTACCTCAGGAAGTTCAGGTTCATCAGGTACAGCAGGAGATGCAGGCGCTTCCGCTTTAAGTGCCACAAGTGGTACAAGTGGATCAACGGGTTCAAATGGTACTGCTGGAAACGCAGGTCAATCAGGAAATAGTGCTACTTCAGGTACATCAGGATCTTCAGGTACAATAGGTACAAGTGGTGTAGCTGGAACAAGTGGAGATAGTGCCACCTCAGGTACAACAGGTAGTTCAGGTTCAGCAGGTGCTGATGGAATTGCTGGAACAAGTGGTATAAGTGCTACTAGTGGAACAACAGGTTCATCAGGTACTTCAGGTGCTGATGGAGTTGCTGCAACTAGTGGAGAATCAGGAACTTCAGGTTCTACAGGTTCTTCAGGTAGTGCTGGTCAATCAGGAAATAGTGAAACAAGTGGAACTAGTGGTTCTTCAGGTTCAACAGGAACGAATGGTAATGCTGGAGAAAGTGGTTTAAGCGCTACTTCAGGTACTTCAGGTTCATCAGGTACAATAGGTACTTCAGGAGTTGCAGGTACATCAGGAAATAGTGAAACAAGTGGTTCAAGTGGAACAAGCGGTTCAACAGGTAGTTCAGGTACAGCAGGTGAAGCTGGTGCTTCTGCCTTAAGTGAGACAAGTGGTACAAGTGGTTCTAGTGGTTCAAGTGGTACAGCAGGTGAAGCAGGTGCTTCAGCCGATAGTGCTACTAGTGGAACTAGTGGTTCTTCAGGTTCAAATGGTACAGCAGGTAATGCTGGTCAAAGTGCACTAAGTGCTACGAGTGGAACTAGTGGTTCATCAGGTACAATAGGTACAAGCGGTGTAGCTGGAACAAGTGGTGATAGTGCCACCTCAGGTACAACAGGCTCATCAGGTACAAGTGGTGAAAACGGAATTGCAGGTACTTCAGGAATTAGTGCTACTAGTGGAACAACAGGTTCATCAGGTACTTCAGGAGAAAATGGAATTGCAGCTACAAGTGGAGAATCAGGTACAAGTGGTTCTACAGGATCATCAGGTACAACAGGTGAGTCAGGAGATAGTGCAACAAGTGGTACTTCGGGTTCTAGTGGTTCAACAGGTACATCAGGTAATGCAGGTGAAAGTGGCTTAAGTGATACAAGTGGAACTAGCGGTTCTTCAGGTACAATTGGTACTTCAGGAGTTGCAGGTACGTCAGGAAATAGTGCAAGTTCAGGTTCATCAGGAACTTCAGGTTCATCAGGTTCAACAGGTACAGCAGGTGATGCTGGAGAAAGCGCTTTAAGTGCTACAAGTGGTACTTCAGGTTCAAGTGGTTCATCAGGTACAGCAGGTGAAGCAGGTGCTTCCGCTGAAAGTGCTACAAGTGGAACAAGTGGTTCAAGTGGTTCAAGTGGTTCAAATGGTACAGCAGGAAACGCAGGACAAAGCGCATTAAGTGCTACAAGTGGAACTTCAGGAAGTTCAGGTACAGTAGGTACCTCAGGTGTAGCTGGAACTTCAGGAAATAGTGCAAGTTCAGGTTCATCAGGAACTTCAGGTTCAACTGGTTCTAGTGGTACAGCAGGTGAAGCAGGTGCTTCAGCTTTAAGTGCTACTTCAGGTACTTCAGGTTCAACAGGTTCTAGTGGTACAGCAGGAGACGCAGGTGCTTCAGCTTTAAGTGCTACATCAGGTACATCTGGATCTAGTGGTTCAAATGGTACAGCAGGAAACGCAGGACAAAGTGCTCTAAGTGCTACAAGTGGAACTTCAGGATCTTCAGGTACAATTGGTACTTCAGGAGTAGCAGGCACTTCAGGTGCTAGTGCAACATCAGGATCAGCAGGTACTTCAGGTTCATCAGGTAGTACGGGTACAAACGGTACATCAGGTGTAGCTGGAACTTCAGGTAATAGTGAAACAAGTGGAACAAGCGGTTCAACAGGTAGTTCAGGTACTGCAGGAGATGCAGGAGCAAGTGCTTTAAGTGCTACTTCAGGAACTAGTGGTTCATCTGGTTCAAATGGTACGGCGGGGAATGCTGGTCAATCAGCACTAAGTGCAACATCGGGTACTTCAGGTTCTTCAGGTACAATTGGTACAAGTGGAGTTGCAGGTACTTCAGGAAATAGCGAAACAAGTGGAACCTCAGGTTCAACAGGTAGTTCAGGTACTGCTGGAGATGCAGGTGCTTCGGCTCTAAGTAATACATCTGGAACAAGTGGTTCTAGTGGTTCAAGTGGTACAGCAGGTGAAGCCGGAGCTTCAGCCTTAAGTGCAACTTCAGGTACATCTGGTAGTTCAGGTAGTACAGGTTCAAATGGTACTTCAGGTAATGCAGGACAATCAGGATTAAGTGCTACTTCAGGAACTAGTGGTTCATCAGGTACTATAGGTACATCAGGTGTAGCTGGAACAAGTGGAGATAGTGCAAGTTCAGGTTCTTCAGGAACTTCAGGTACTTCAGGTTCAACTGGTTCAAATGGTACAGCAGGTGAAGCAGGTGCTAGTGCTTTAAGTGCTACTAGCGGAACCTCAGGTTCAACAGGTAGTTCAGGTACTGCTGGAGATGCAGGTGCTTCAGCCCTAAGTGCAACCTCAGGAACATCAGGTTCAAGTGGTTCAAACGGTACTACAGGTAATGATGGTCAAAGTGGTTTAAGTGCTACTTCAGGTACTTCAGGTTCTTCAGGTACAATAGGTACAAGTGGAGTTGCAGGTACTTCAGGAAATAGCGAAACATCAGGAACTAGTGGTTCAACGGGTAGCTCAGGTACTTCAGGTGAAGCAGGAGCAAGTGCTCTAAGTGCAACTAGTGGAACAAGTGGTTCTTCAGGTTCAAATGGTACAGCAGGTGAAGCAGGAGCTTCAGCCTTAAGTGCTACTAGTGGTACAAGTGGATCATCAGGTAGTACTGGATCAAACGGTACAAATGGAAATGCTGGTCAATCAGGATTAAGCGCTACAAGTGGAACTAGCGGTTCTTCAGGTACAGTAGGTACTAGTGGAGTTGCTGGAACTTCAGGTGCCAGTGCTTCATCAGGATCTTCAGGTACTTCAGGTACTTCAGGTTCAACTGGTTCAAATGGTACAGCAGGTGAAGCAGGTGCTAGTGCATTAAGTTCAACTTCAGGTACTTCGGGTACATCAGGTTCAACTGGTTCTAGTGGTACAGCAGGAAATGCAGGTGCTAGCGCATTAAGTGCTACATCCGGAACAAGCGGTTCAAGTGGCTCAAATGGTACTTCAGGTAATGCAGGACAAAGTGCACTAAGTGCTACAAGTGGTACTTCAGGATCTTCAGGTACAATTGGTACTTCAGGAGTTGCAGGTACGTCAGGAAATAGTGCAAGTTCAGGTTCATCAGGAACTTCAGGTTCATCAGGATCAACAGGTACAGCAGGAGACGCAGGTGCTTCAGCTTTAAGTGCTACTTCAGGTACTTCAGGTTCGTCAGGTTCATCAGGTACTGCTGGAGATGCAGGTGCTAGTGCATTAAGTGCAACTAGTGGAACAAGTGGATCAACGGGTTCAAATGGTACTTCAGGTAATGCAGGTCAATCAGGATTAAGCGCAACATCAGGTACATCTGGTAGTTCAGGTACAGTAGGTACTAGTGGAGTTGCTGGTACTAGCGGTAATAGTACAACATCAGGATCAGCAGGTACTTCAGGTACATCAGGTTCAACTGGTTCAAATGGTACAGCAGGTGAAGCAGGTGCTTCAGCTTTAAGTGCTACTTCAGGAACAAGTGGTTCATCTGGTAGTTCAGGTACAGCTGGAGATGCTGGTGCAAGTGCTTTAAGTGCAACATCAGGTACATCTGGTAGTTCAGGTTCAAACGGTACTGCTGGAAATGCAGGACAAAGTGCACTAAGTGCTACAAGTGGTACTTCAGGTTCTTCAGGTACAATTGGTACAAGTGGAGTTGCTGGTACATCAGGAAATAGTTCAACTTCAGGAACATCAGGTTCTACAGGTTCAACAGGAACGTCTGGTAACGCAGGTGAATCAGGTATTAGTAATACATCAGGTACTTCAGGTACATCAGGTAGTACAGGTTCAAACGGTAGTATAGGTGCTTCAGGTGCTAGTGCAACATCAGGATCAGCAGGTACTTCAGGTTCATCAGGTAGTACAGGTTCAAATGGTACATCAGGAAACGCAGGACAAAGTGGTTTAAGTGCTACATCAGGTACTAGTGGTTCTTCAGGTACAGTAGGTACAAGTGGAGTTGCAGGTACTTCAGGTGCTAGTGCATCTGCAGGAACTTCAGGAACTTCAGGTTCATCAGGTAGTACAGGTTCATCAGGTACAGCAGGTGAAGCAGGAGTAAGTGCTCTAAGTGCCACCAGTGGAACAAGTGGTTCTACAGGTTCATCAGGTACAGCAGGAAATGCAGGTGCTAGCGCATTAAGTGCTACATCAGGAACTAGTGGTTCAAGTGGCTCAAATGGTACTGCTGGAAATGCAGGACAAAGTGCATTAAGTTCAACTTCAGGTACTTCAGGAAGCTCAGGTACAATAGGTACAAGTGGAGTTGCAGGTACTTCAGGAAATAGCGAAACAAGTGGAACATCAGGTTCAACAGGTTCAAGTGGTACTTCAGGAGATGCAGGAGCTTCAGCACTAAGTGCTACTTCAGGTACTTCAGGAAGTTCAGGTTCAAATGGTACTGCTGGAAACGCAGGAGCTTCAGCCTTAAGTGCTACTTCAGGTACATCTGGTAGTTCAGGTTCAACTGGTTCAAACGGTACATCAGGAAACTCAGGACAAAGTGGTTTAAGTGCTACATCAGGTACTAGTGGTTCTTCAGGTACAGTAGGTACATCAGGTGTAGCTGGAACTTCAGGTAATAGTGAAACAAGTGGAACATCAGGTAGTACAGGTTCATCAGGTACCGCCGGAGATGCAGGTGCAAGTGCATTAAGTAATACATCAGGAACAAGCGGTTCATCAGGTTCAAATGGTACAGCTGGAAACGCAGGTGATAGCGCATTAAGTGCTACATCAGGAACAAGTGGTTCATCTGGTTCATCTGGTTCTTCAGGTTCAAATGGTACTTCAGGTAATGCTGGTTTATCAGGATTAAGTGCTACTAGTGGAACTTCAGGTTCATCAGGTACAATAGGTACTTCAGGAGTAGCAGGTACTTCAGGATTAAGTGCTACAGCAGGTACTTCAGGTACATCAGGTAGTACTGGTTCAAATGGTACAGCTGGAAACGCAGGTGCTTCAGCACTAAGTGCTACTTCAGGAACATCGGGAACTTCAGGTTCAACTGGTTCAAACGGTACTGCAGGAAATGCAGGAGCAAGTGCTCTAAGTGCTACAAGTGGTACTTCTGGAACATCAGGTTCTACAGGTTCAAATGGTACAACAGGTAATGCTGGTTTATCAGGATTAAGTGCTACTAGTGGAACTTCAGGTTCATCAGGTACAATAGGTACTTCAGGAGTAGCAGGTACTTCAGGATTAAGTGCTACAGCAGGTACTTCAGGTACATCAGGTAGTACTGGTTCAAATGGTACAGCTGGAAACGCAGGTGCTTCAGCACTAAGTGCTACTTCAGGAACATCGGGAACTTCAGGTTCAACTGGTTCAAACGGTACTGCAGGAAATGCAGGAGCAAGTGCTCTAAGTGCTACAAGTGGTACTTCTGGAACATCAGGTTCTACAGGTTCAAATGGTACAACAGGTAATGCTGGTTTATCAGGATTAAGTGCTACATCAGGAACTAGTGGTTCATCAGGTACAATTGGTACAAGCGGATTAGCAGGTACTTCCGGACTAAGTAAGACTTCAGGTACTTCCGGATCAACAGGTTCAAATGGTACATCAGGAAACGCAGGTGTTGCAGGTGCTAGTGCATTAAGTGCTACATCAGGAACAAGCGGTTCATCAGGTTCATCAGGTACAACAGGAAATGCTGGAGCTAGTGCATTAAGTAAAACATCAGGTACTTCAGGTTCAACCGGTTCAAACGGTACTACAGGTAATGCAGGACAATCAGGATTAAGCGCTACAAGTGGAACTAGTGGATCTTCAGGTACAGTAGGTACAAGTGGAGTTGCGGGTACAAACGGATTAAGTGCATTGTCCGGAACTTCTGGATCAACAGGTTCAAATGGTACCTCAGGAAACGCAGGAGCTAATGGAACAAGTAATGTATCCGGTACTTCAGGTTCAACTGGTTCAAATGGTACAAGTGGTGTAGCTGGAAATAACGGAACAAGTAATATATCAGGTACTTCAGGATCAAGTGGTTCAAATGGTACTAATGGTGCTTCAGGTGCTAGTAGAACTTCTGGAACATCAGGTTCATCAGGTTCAACAGGTACTACTGGAAACGCAGGACAAAGTGGTTTAAGTGCTACTTCAGGTACATCAGGATCTTCAGGTACAATAGGTACAAGTGGGGTAGCTGGAACAAACGGATTAAGTAGATTATCAGGAACATCAGGTAGTTCAGGTTCAAATGGTACAACAGGTAATAATGGTACAAATGGATTAAGTAGATTCTCTGGAACAAGTGGTTCTAGTGGTTCAAACGGTACCTCAGGTGTTAACGGTGCTTCAGGTATTAGTAGAACTTCAGGTTCAAGTGGTACTTCAGGTTCATCAGGTTCAAATGGTACAACAGGTAATGCTGGTTTATCAGGATTAAGCGCTACAAGTGGTACTTCAGGATCTTCAGGTACAATAGGTACAAGCGGTGTAGCTGGAACTTCAGGATTATCTAGAGTATCAGGTACTTCAGGTAGTACAGGTTCAAATGGTACTTCAGGAAACGCAGGTGCTAACGGAACAAGTAATGTTTCCGGAACTAGTGGTTCTACAGGTTCAAATGGTACTTCAGGAAATGCAGGTGCTAACGGAACAAGTAATGTTTCCGGAACTAGTGGTTCAACAGGTAGTTCAGGTACATCAGGTAATAATGGTGCTTCAGGTGCTTCAAGAACTAGTGGAACTAGTGGTTCTTCAGGTTCAACAGGTACAAATGGTAATAATGGTGCCTCCGGAATATCTAGAACTTCAGGAACAAGTGGTTCATCAGGTACATCAGGTAATAATGGTGTTTCAGGTGCTAGTAAAACTTCTGGAACATCAGGTTCTACAGGTTCAAATGGTACAACAGGTAATGCTGGTTTATCAGGATTAAGTGCTACTAGTGGAACAAGTGGTTCATCAGGCACAATTGGTACAAGTGGAGTTGCAGGTACTTCCGGATTAAGCAGAACATCAGGTGCAAGTGGATCAACAGGTTCAAATGGTACTTCAGGTGTTAATGGTACTTCAGGATTAAGTAGAGTATCAGGTACTTCAGGATCAAGTGGTTCAAATGGTACCTCAGGTGTTAATGGTGCTTCAGGTATTAGTAGAACTTCAGGAACTTCAGGAACTTCAGGTTCATCAGGTTCAAATGGTACTATTGGAAATGCAGGACAATCAGCATTAAGTGCTACATCAGGAACTTCAGGAAGTTCAGGTACAATAGGTACAAGCGGTGTAGCTGGAACTTCAGGATTATCTAGAGTATCAGGTACTTCAGGATCAAGTGGTTCAAATGGTACTTCAGGTGTTAATGGTGGTAATGGATTATCTAGATTATCAGGTACTTCAGGTAGTTCAGGTTCAAACGGTACATCAGGTGTCAATGGTGCCTCAGGTGCTAGTAGAACTTCAGGTACTAGTGGTTCATCAGGTACTTCAGGTAATACTGGTACAAATGGATTAAGTAGAGCATCAGGAACAAGTGGATCAACAGGTTCAAATGGTACTTCAGGTAATACTGGTACAAATGGATTGAGTAAATTATCTGGAACATCAGGTAGTTCAGGTTCAAATGGTACAACAGGTAATAATGGTACAAATGGATTAAGTAGAGTATCTGGAACTAGTGGTTCAACAGGTTCAAATGGTACAACAGGTAATGCTGGTTTATCAGGATTAAGCGCTACTAGTGGAACTAGCGGTTCTTCAGGTACAATTGGTACAAGTGGTGTAGCTGGAACAAGCGGATTAAGTAGATTATCAGGAACATCAGGTTCAACAGGTTCAAACGGTACCTCAGGTGTTGGTGGTGCTAGTGGAGTATCAGGTGGTTCAGGAACATCAGGAACTTCAGGTATAGATGGTACTAGTGGTATATCAGGTAATGTGGGTACAAGCGGTACTTACGTGTCAATTATCGCAGGTTCAGGTTTAACTGGTGGAGGTGCGTTATCAACTGATAGAACATTAAACATAGGTTCAGGTACAGGTATTACTGTTAATGCTAATGATATTGCTATTAACTGGAGCAATACAGCTAATAACGGTGAAATTGTTAGTTACAACGCAGGTAGACCAAATAGATTAACAGTTGCCAATTATACAGCCCCAGATTTCAATTGGGATGGTAATATGAACCCAATACAAGATAGAGTTTGGGATATTGGTAGACCAGATTTATGTTGGAGAGATGTTTGGGCAATCGCATTTAATACTTGTGGTATATTTGAACAGAACTTAGCAGGTAATAATAAAGAAGATAATAATAATCACGAATTAGGTACTGTAATGGTTTGGAAAGATGGAGATTTAGTTCCATGTACAAACGAAAAAGATCACATGAGAATGGGAGTCATGGTACCTGATAAAAATATTCCAATTGTTCAAGGTGCTGAACCAGTACTTGTAATTGGAATAGTAAAAGAAGGTGATTATCTTGTTACTTCAGATAAAGTAGGACATGCTAAAGCAATAACGAGAGAAGAAATGATTAACGAAAACTTACAAGATGTAGTATTTGCAAAAGCTCTCGAAAGCGGAAGTGGTGACTCGTATGTTATTAATGCTTACATTAATATTTAATAAACGAATATGGGTTTAGAAATAACAGGCAATAGAATCTTTCCAACAGGTTCTAATGATATAGATATGAGGACAGTAGTGATGACAGGGTCAATGAACCCTGTCGTCCTAAACCTGCAAACTCATTCTAATGATGGTGATTTTGTAACCTTCACAACTTCCGGAGCTAGAGTATATGATACTGTAAGAAGTGCGGGTTCACAAGGACCTCAAGGACCCCAAGGATATACAGGAAATACAGGCCGTACAGGTAATGGTGGAAGTCAAGGTGCTCAAGGAAACCAAGGATCACAAGGTAATCAAGGTGTTACAGGATATCAAGGAGTACCTGGGTATCAAGGTACCCCAGGTCCTGGAGGTAGAGGTGGTTACACTGGACCTACTGGAGGACGTGGTAGTCAAGGTACACAAGGAAATCAAGGATTTACAGGATATAGAGGTCCACAAGGAGGTAGAGGTTCACAAGGACCTGTTGGACAACAAGGTACTCCGGGTGCTTCAGGAGGAGCTGGAGGAAATACAGGTTTAAGAGGTGTACAAGGTGGACAAGGTTCTCAAGGTGGTCAAGGTGGACGTGGTAATCAAGGTGGTCAAGGTCCTCAAGGTAATAACGGTATAACAGGATTTGGAGGACCTCAAGGTTCTCAAGGTACCCAAAGTACAGTAAATGGTCCTACAGGTTATACTGGACCTACTGGAGGTAGAGGTAATCAAGGGGGACAAGGTCCTACTGGATTAGGAGGATACACTGGATTTAATGGACCTAGAGGTCCACAAGGTGGTTCAGGTCCTACAGGCCCTCAAGGATACCAAGGTGTTCAAGGATATATAGGAAATCAAGGAGGTACAGGACCTAGGGGTATATCTGGGTATAGAGGCCCTCAGGGTGGTCAAGGTGGTAGAGGTGCTCAAAGCTCAACAACAGGACCTCAAGGTCCTCAAGGTGGTCAAGGTGGTAGAGGTACTCAAGGCGGCCAAGGTGGACGTGGTTCTCAAGGATATACTGGTCGAACAGCAGCCCCAGGAGCTCGAGGTGCTCAAAGTGGTACTACAGGACCTCAAGGTCCTCAAGGTGGTCAAGGTGGTAGAGGTACTCAAGGCGGCCAAGGTGGACGTGGTTCCCAAGGATATACTGGTCTAACAGCAGCCCCAGGAGCTCGAGGTGCTCAAAGCTCAACAACAGGACCTCAAGGTCCTCAAGGTGGTCAAGGTGGTAGAGGTACTCAAGGCGGCCAAGGTGGACGTGGTTCTCAAGGATATACTGGTCGAACAGCAGCCCCAGGAGCTCGAGGTGCTCAAAGTGGTACTACAGGACCTCAAGGTCCTCAAGGTGGTCAAGGTAATCAAGGAGCCACTGGACCTCAAGGCCAACCCGGTCTTCAAGGATATACAGCCTTCCTAGCCGCTACTGGTGGAAGAGGTCCTCAAGGATCAGGTCCTGGACCTCAAGGTAATCAAGGACCACAAGGATATAATGGTATTGTTGGTGGTCAAGGTAATCAAGGACCACAAGGATATGGTTCATATGCCCCACCTACTGGACCTAGAGGTCCTCAAGGAGCAGGCCCAGGACCTCAAGGTCCTCAAGGTAATAATGGACCAAAAGGTCTTAATGGTATTAATGGTTCTCAAGGATATAGAGGACCACAAGGAGGTGGTGGATTAGCAGGATATACTGGACCTACAGGTTCTACTTCATATACAGGTTATCAAGGACATAGAGGAAATCAAGGTGGTCAAGGTCTTACTGGATTTGCCGGTGTTACAAGAGGAGGTAGTAGTGGTTATCAAGGACCACAAGGTCAAGTTGGTTCAACAGCAAATACAGGATATAGAGGTCCACAAGGTGGTACTGGTGGAGTTGGTTATACTGGATTTGGAGGACCAGGAGGATATACAGGAGGACCAGGTGGTAGAGGTCCCCAAGGAACAGCAGCAAATACAGGTTATTCTGGATATAGAGGATCACAAGGACCTACAGGAGTTAATGGAGAAGATGGGCCTAATGGTAGAAGAGGTTCTCAAGGTGGTCAAGGTAGTTCTGGTTCAGGTACTGGACCTACAGGATCACCTGGTTTAGGTGATCCAAATGGTGGTTCTAAAGTTATAGTCCCATTAAGTGAAAATGGAATAGCTAATAATACAATGTCTATTTTGAGTTGTGGTTCTCCTATTGGTAGTATTGCCGGTATAACAGTAAATGCAAATAATATTCAATTCAATGCAGGTACTTATTATATAGAATATAGTGTTATATTTAGTTGCAACCAACCAATACAAGGAGGACTTAATGTAGGTACAACATCAGAAACTGTAATGATTGATTTTAACGATCAACAATCAATAATTCCTGGAAATGGTGGGGCTGAATTAGCAACCTTTGAAAATGTATCTAACTATGCTACTGCAGGTTTAATAGTAACAGGATTAACAATAGCTATGACTTATACTTTTGGATCTATATCAACCAGGTATCCTAGAGTTTACAACTTAACAGGAGGTCTAATGAATTTTAGCCAATCCCCAGAACAAGGATCATCTTGCTTAATGATAACAAAATTGTCTTAAATATTTATATATAATGGGATTACAAATAACAAATAATACGATAATAGCAACAGGAACTGATACAGAAGTTCACATTGAAAATGTGATTTTTGATGGAAATGTTCCCGTTGTTGATGTATTATCTTCAAATCCATCCACAGGTAATTACATTGGTGTAGATACTAATGGAGTATTATATAGACGTGCTAAAACACCAGGACACACAGGAGGACGTGGTAGTCAAGGTTCACAAGGTAATCAAGGTAGAACTGGATATACTGGTCCTACTGGTACTGGAGGTCCTCAAGGTGGTCAAGGTGGTAGAGGTACTCAAGGTGGTAGGGGTAATCAAGGTGGTGGAGGTAATCAAGGACCTCAAGGTGCTCAAGGACCTACTGGATATGTTGGTCCTAAGGGAATATTAGGTATACAAGGACCACAAGGTGGTCAAGGTGTTAATGGTAGAACAGGTAACTTAGGATATACAGGTATAATAGGAGCCCCAGGTAACCAAGGACTTTCAGGTTTTTATGGACCTCAAGGCGCTAATGGTATAATTGGAATAAACGGTACAGGTGGACCTGGAGGTAGAACAGGATATGTTGGACCTATAGGTACCCAAGGTAACCAGGGTCCCCAAGGATATAATGGATATGTAGGTAGAGTAGGTACTCAAGGTAATCAGGGTCCACAAGGATATACTGGTTATACAGGTAGAACTGGATTTGTAGGTACCCAAGGATCTCAAGGATATCAAGGTCCTCAAGGATATATAAATGCAACCGGATTTACAGGAGCTCAAGGTGGTCGTGGTGGTCAAGGTGGTCGTGGTGGTCAAGGATCTATAGGATATGTAGGACCTCAAGGTTATCAAGGTCCACAAGGTCTTACAGGAATTGGAGGACCTACAGGATACACTGGTATAGCAGGTGGTCAAGGTTTAACAGGACCAGGAGGTAGAACAGGAAATACAGGTATAGTAGGTCACACGGGATATAGAGGTCCTCAAGGTACCCAAGGTCCAGGTGGTTATACTGGTTATACTGGTATAGCAGGTGGTCAAGGTTTAACAGGACCAGGAGGTAGAACAGGAAATACAGGTATAGTAGGTCACACGGGATATAGAGGTCCTCAAGGTACTCAAGGTCCTGGAGGTTATACAGGATACACTGGTATAGCAGGTGGTCAAGGTTTAACAGGACCAGGTGGTTATACTGGTTATACTGGTATAGTAGGTCACACGGGATATAGAGGTCCTCAAGGTACTCAAGGTCCTGGAGGTTATACAGGATACACTGGTATAGCAGGTGGTACCGGACTTGAAGGTGGTGCCGGTAACCCAGGTCCACAAGGACATTATGGATCTCAAGGTGGTAGAGGATACCAAGGTACCCAAGGTCCAGGTGGTTATACTGGTTATACTGGTATAGCAGGTGGTCAAGGTGCTCAAGGTGGTAGAGGTTCCCAAGGTAGTCAAGGATTTAAAGGCCCTACAGGTCTTAGGGGTTCTCAAGGTACCCAAGGTCCTTTAGGTAGAACAGGATATACTGGTATAGCAGGTGGTCAAGGTTTAACAGGACCTCAAGGATATACAGGACCTCAAGGATATACAGGTAGTAGAGGACCTCAAGGATATAATGGTTATACAGGATATAGAGGTCCTCAAGGTTACCAAGGTGTAAATAAAGCCGGCTCTCAAGGACCTCAAGGTGCTCAAGGTGCTATAGGATATAAAGGTCCTCAAGGTTATCAAGGACCTGTTTCTCCTTTAGGACCACAAGGTCCACAAGGGTATAATGGTGTACAAGGTGTAAATAGAGCAGGTTCACAAGGATCTCAAGGATATAATGGATATGTAGGTTCACAAGGATCTCAAGGATCTCAAGCACCAAGGGGTCCACAAGGGTATGGAGGTCCTACTGGTTATACAGGATATGCTAGAGGAGGTCAGGGTTCTCAAGGTCCACAAGGTATTATAGGTCCTCAAGGCACAAGTTCAACTGGACCTCAAGGAGTACAAGGATATGGAGGTCCTACAGGAGCTGGTGGTAGTGCAGGACCAACAGGACCAGGAGGAGCAGATACAACTGCTAATAATGGAGGTAGTGAATGGGGTGTGATTTGTGCAGATGGTGCACCTATATGGAAAGACCCAGAATTACCTGATCCTGGAATGCCTGATAGTCCATCACTTACTCTATATTCATCTAATGGATTTACAGGAATTGTAAGTGGAAGGGATGCTAATCAAATATCATTAAATCCTGGAGTATATTATATTCAAACATCTTTTACTATATATGATCAATTTAGTAACGATAAACTATATTGTTATTTATATGATAGTAGTAATGGACCATTATCAGGTACAGGAGGATATACAGCTAGTAGCAACGCTCACGTTACTACATTTAGTATGGCTGGGGTGTATGATTTTAATAACTCAGGGGCATTACTATCTGCTAAAGTAGCAGTAGTTAATACTACAACATCTGCAGGATTACAATCAATATGGAACTATCTTACAATAAACATCATTTCAATTTAAAATATTTATAATAAAATAATATAATGGGTTTAGAAATAACTGGAAATAAGATATATGTTAGTGGTTCTACTACACAATCAATTGTGGAAAACGCTATACTATCAGGATCATATGCTGATATCCAAACTATAACAACACATCCTAGCATAGAAACATATCTTACAGTAGACCCTGTATCTAAGACACTTCGAAAAACAGATAGTCTTTTTGGTCATTCTGGATACTCAGGTCCTAATGGATCTCAAGGTGGTCAAGGTAGTCAAGGAATTCAAGGTTTTGGAGGTAGAACAGGAAATTTAGGACGTGCCGGTTTAGGTGGCAACCCAGGACAAGGAGGAAATACAGGGGCAACCCCTTCTCCAGGTGCAGGTGGTGCTCAAGGTAGTCAAGGAGTTCAAGGTTATGAAGGAATTATAGGTATAAATGGTGTTGGTGGTTCACAAGGTTATCAAGGGCCTCAAGGATATCAAGGTATTAAAAAAGATGTAGGTATATTATCATATGAAGTATTTTCTACCCACTATGGTAATGGTAACTCAGCAGATTATATTAATAACGGATTTACTAATTACCCATTAAATTCACCCCAATTTGATATTTTATTAAATACAACCCAAGCAGCCACATCATTGGTTGGTTCAGGTCAAATTGATGCTACTGTTGGTATTGACTTTTTAAACTATACCACACTCGTAAATGCAGGTGTCCCTGTTCCAAACTCAGGTGACTATTACTCATTTGTAGTATTTGGTACATTTGTACCAACAGAAACAGGTACATATACATTCTCATGTGAATCGGATGATTCCGGTGATTTATACATTAATAATACGTTTGTATGTGGCTTCTACGGCGGTAGAGGTACACCTCCTATTGGTACTACAACAGGTACCATTTCGTTAACAGCAGGTGTAGCTTACAACTTTAAAGCTAGAATGCAAGAATATGGTGGTGGAGATGGTTTACGAGTATACTGGCAAAAACCAGGATCATCAACTTGGCAGATTGATCCAAATGAGTTATTTGATAGTGTAGGTAGACAAAATACTACTGTTGGTACTCAAGGTGGAGGTGGTGCCCAAGGTTACCAGGGCTTACAAGGATATTTAGGTTACCAAGGACCTCAGGGTTATCAAGGTAGTGTTAATGGTTATCGAGGACCTCAAGGAGGACGAGGTGGTCAGGGATCACAAGGTTACCAAGGTATTAGAGGACCAGAACCTAGAGGTTCACAAGGAAATCAGGGTTCACAAGGTTATCAAGGTGGTAATACAGGACCACAAGGTGGTCAAGGTGGTAGAGGAACGCAAGGACCTCAAGGATATCAAGGTACATCACCAACAGGATTAGGTGGTAGAACAGGATTTGGTGGTTCTCAAGGTTACCAAGGAGGACCACAAGGTGATCAAGGTGGAGGTGGGTCTCAAGGTTATCAAGGATATAGAGGACCTCAAGGTTATCAAGGTAATCAACCTACAGGAGCCCAAGGATATCAAGGACCTCAGGGTTATCAAGGTGGTCCCCAAGGACCTCAAGGATACACAGGTCCTGGTACAGGTAGAGGTCCTCAAGGACCTCAAGGATATCAAGGTAATCAACCAACTGGATACCAAGGATATCAAGGACCTCAAGGTTATCAAGGTGGTCCTCAAGGACCACAAGGATATACAGGACCAGGTACAGGTAGAGGTCCTCAAGGACCTCAGGGTTACCAAGGCAATCAACCAACAGGATATAGAGGTTATCAAGGACCTCAGGGTTATCAAGGTGGTCCCCAAGGACCTCAAGGATACACAGGTCCTGGTACAGGTAGAGGTCCTCAAGGACCTCAAGGATATCAAGGTAATCAACCAACAGGATATATAGGACCTCAAGGTTATCAAGGACCCCAAAGTGGAGTTAAAGGACCTCAAGGTACTCAAGGATCACCAACACCAAGAGGTCCTCAAGGACCTCAAGGATATCAAGGTAATCAACCAACAGGATATATAGGACCAACTGGACCTCAAGGTACCCAAGGAGTTAGTACAGGGTATCAAGGACATGGAGGGCCAAATGGTTCTCAAGGAACTCAAGGACCTCAAGGATATCAAGGTAATCAACCAACAGGATATAGAGGTCCTCAAGGTGATCAAGGTAGTCAAGGTACAGCAAATACTACTAGAGGATTTCAGGGTTATCAAGGTCCTCAAGGTGGTAGAGGTGGTCAAGGTCAATCTGGTCCTACTCCTAATGGTAATCCAGGTGTTCAGGGTTATCAAGGAGCAAACCGCGGTCCACAAGGTGGTACAGGTTCTCAAGGTGGTCAAGGTGGTCGTGGTAGTCAAGGTTATCAAGGAGTAGCAGGTCCAAATCCAAGAGGTGCTCAAGGTACCCAAGGACCTACAGGAGACCCAGGGGCACCTAGTGGTGCACAGGGAGGTAGAGGTCCCCAAGGTTCTCAAGGTGTTCAAGGATATCAAGGTAGTAATCCAACAGGTTCTCAAGGTGCTCAAGGATATCAAGGTACAAATAATCCTGGACCTCAAGGTTCTAGAGGAGCCCAAGGATATACAGGATATACAGGTTCAAATGGTCCTACAGGTCCTTCAGGATATAGTGGTTTATCTGAAGGTGGTGATGGTATATGGGGACAAGGATTAAATGTTACTATAGGAACCTCAGATGCTACAGCAGTAACAGCACCAATGAATATAATATCATTACCTTATGGTAATGTAACCCCAGTAGTTGTAGGTGGTCAAACATATGGTGGTTTACAAATTGGTGTTACCGGAATGTATTATATAGAAGGTATTGTAAATGTTGAAGAAAACAATGGATCTCAAGATTTAGGAGCTACTATTGTTAAATTAGTTAAAACAACCAATACAAACAACTATTTATCCTCAGGTAGAACTAAAGTAACAGGTTCAACTACTAGTCACCAATGTGCTGCTAAAGTATATGGTTGTTTTTACCTTAATAATGGTGATATAATAGCTATGTATACATTTGCTTCTGCAACAAACCAACATTATATAAAAAGTGCACACCTTATTGCTAAAAAAATAAACTAACTTGGATATGTAATAATTTGTTATTATATTAAGTTTTAAATTAAATAAGTTTTATGAAATTAAGTGTAGTTACACCAACCCACAAGGGAACATATTTAAATGAATTGTACGATTCATTAAAAGACCAAACATATCAAGATTGGGAATGGCTTCTTTATCTAAATGGAGGTCTACGTAAAGATGATTTATCATCTGAAATAGTTAATGACCCTAGGGTTAATATCCACCATGATATTAAAACCCCATTAAGTACAAACGTAGGGTATCTAAAAAACAAAGCATTCCATATTGCAACTGGTGATATTCTAGTAGAAGTAGATCATGATGATGTTATTACCCCTGATTGTCTATCAGAAGTAGCAAAAGCATTTGAAGACCCTGAAATTGGTTTTGTATATAGTGATAATGCTAAACTACAGGATGATTTTGTTCCTTATGGAGAAGAATATGGTTGGACTTATAGACAAGCTGAATGGAAAGGTAAACATTATATCTCTATGGATTCATTTGAACCATCAGCAAATTGTGTATCTCTTATTTGGTTTGCTCCTGATCATGTTCGTTCTTGGAGAGCATCTATTTATAGAGAAGTAGGAGGTCATAACCCAGAATTATCTATTTTGGATGATCAGGAATTAATGATGAGAACATACATGATTACTCTATTTAAATATATTCCTAAAACACTTTATTTTTATAGAATTTATGGAGAAAATACATGGTTAGAGCGTAATCAAGAAATTCAAGAAGGAACAGTTGCTATGATGTATGAATGGCAACAACGTTTAGCTGAACGAGATGCTGACCTAAAAGGTTTACGTAAAATTGACATAGGTGGTGGTTTATACCCGCGTGAAGGATATGAGTCGGTGGATATTACGAATGGAGATATTACTGCGGATTTAACGCAAAAATGGCCATTTGAAGATAATTCAATTGGTGTAATAAATGCATCTCATGTAATTGAACATTTACCTGATAAACAATTTACTATGTCTGAAATGCATAGAGTATTAGCAGATGGTGCATGGGCTTTTATTGAAGTCCCTTCTACAGATGGTAGAGGAGCTTTTCAAGACCCTACACACGTAAGTTATTGGAATGAAAATTCATTTTGGTATTATACTAAAAAATTACATGCTGGTTTTATTTATAATGATAAAATCCATTTCCAATCATATGTACTAGATACATACTTCCCAGATGAATTTATGTATGAAAATAATATCCCTGTTACTCGAGCTTATTTAAGTGCTATTAAAAGTGATAAACGTAGACCAGGATATAGAGAACTATGATGACAGAACAATTTAAACAATTTCACGAATTAACCCGTTCAGGTATTAATAATGGACATGAAATCACAGTATTAGCTGTAGATAATTTTTATAATGACCCTGATGGTATTAGGGATTTTACTATAAATAATTTTAATTTTGAACCATCTCAATGGCATAAAGGACAACGTAGTCATGAAAAATTAATAGTTGAAGGTACAAAAGAAAAAATTGAAAAAATATTACAACGTGAAATAACTAACTGGGATTATAATTACAATGGCGTATTTCAGTTTTGTAATGCCCAAGATTCATTAGTATACCATTGTGATACCCAACAATATGCCGCTGTAGTATTTTTAACCCCAGATGCTCCACCAGAATCAGGTACTAATTTTTATCGTTCTAGAATAACAGGAAAAACAAGGTTTGAACCTTGGGAAAATGGAAGCGAAATATATAATGATACTTTCCCGAATGGTAACTATTATGATAAAACTAAATTAGAATTAATAGATAAAATTGGTAATGTATATAATAGATTAGCAGTATGGGATGCTCGTACAATTCATGCTGCTAGTGAATATTTTGGAGATAACATTTATAACTCTAGATATTTTCATATGTTCTTTTTTGATTGTGATAAACCAGAACCCCCAAGATATTAATACATGAAAACATTTTATAATTTTGATCCAAATTACGATACTAATCCAACAGAATTTTATTGGTTTCAAGAAGCATTTTCACCCGAAGAGATAGATAAAATTATTACGGATTGCAGTAAAATTCCTACCCAACATGCTAGTATAGCTGGTGGTGGTGAAGCTGATGAAATCACAGGTATTAGAAAATCAACAGTTAGATGGGTCCCCCAAACTGATGAATTTAGTTGGATCTACTGGAGAATATCAGAATTAGCTAAAGAAGCAAATTCAATATGGAATTTTGATTTACACTCGATGCCTGAATCTATCCAATTTACAGAATATTTCGATAATGGAGGTCATTATGATTGGCACCAAGATATAGGCCCTGGAGAATTAAGTATTAGAAAAGTATCAGTCACAATACAATTATCAGACACAAATGATTATGAAGGTGGTGATTTAGAAGTATTAAGAGGTGGTTCCCCAGAAAAAACAATTAGAGGAAAAGGAGTTGCTGTATTGTTTCCTTCATATATCCTCCACAGAGTTTCACCTATAACTAGGGGAACCCGGAGATCCTTAGTATTATGGTTAGGTGGTTCACATTTTAAATAAAAATTTATGAAAAAGTTATTATACATTGCCCCCCATTTATCTACTGGAGGTTTACCTCAATATTTAACTAAAAAAATTGAACTATTAAAAGATGAATATGAAATTCATTTAATTGAATGGGCGGATGTAACTGGAGGTGTGTTAGTTGTAACTCGTAATAAGATTAAAGCTCTATTACCTACAGAAAGATTTTATACTTTAGGAGAAGATAAAACAGAAATTTTAGATATAATTAATAGAATCAAACCCGATATTATTCATTTAGAAGAAATTCCTGAATTAGCTCATTTTCCAAAGGATATTATGGAAAAAATATATGATACTAATCGTTCATATAAAATTGTAGAAACATCACATGATTCTTCATTCGATACAGACAATAAACAATTCTTTCCAGACAAATTTATGTTTGTATCTCAATGGCAAATTGATCAATATAAAGATATAGATATTCCTAAAATATTAGTAGAATATCCTATTGAATATGTTGATCGTCCTGATAGGAGTAAAGCATTAAAAAAATTAGGATTAAATCCAGATAAAAAACACGTATTACATATTGGATTATTTACATCACGTAAAAATCAAGCAGAATTTTTTGAATATGCTAAAATGTTACCCGATATCGAATTTCATAGTGTAGGTAATCAAGCAGATAATTTTAAATGGTATTGGGAACCATTAATGGCTAATAAACCAGATAACTTAACTTGGTGGAATGAACGTACGGATGTAAATAATTTTTACCAATCAATGGACTTATTTTTATTTACTTCACGCGGTACTAATAATGATAAGGAAACTATGCCTTTAGTAATTCGGGAGGCGTTATCATATCAAATTCCCCAATTATTGTATAACTTAGAAGTATATCAAAATTACTTTGATTCATATGATAGTGTTAATTATTTAGAGTTTGATGATTTAGATAAAAATAAAAATTTAATATTACAAACTTTAGGAGAGGAAATAACAGTAACACCGGAAAATGAAATATTTATAATTTCTACTTATCCTAATTCCGATAGTGTAATCTCTACAACTAAAAAATGTATTGAATCTGTTAAAGCAACAGGTAGAAAAGTAATACTAACTTCACATATTCCTATCCCAGAGGAATTATCAAAACTAGCAGATTATACTATTAATGATAATAATAATATTTTAACAAAACATTCATATTATTGTAATTATTATACCTCAACTCAAGAAGCAGATATTCAAATTAATTTACGAGGTAATGATAATGATATATACCACGGTCCTAGTTGTTATTCTAATTATCATAACGGAGCAGCATTAGCTAATAATTTAGGTTATAAAAAGGTATATTTCCTAAATTATGATTATATCCTCACCAACTCAGAAGGTATAGATAAAATATCTAAAATTTTAAATAATAAAAATGCGTATTTAGGAAAATATAAAGCGGCTGAAGGAGATACTGTGTATACTTATTTTTTAGGAATTAACTCTAGTTTTTATTTAGATAATATCCCAAAAATAATGAATACTAATGATTATGAGTTATTACGTAATGAATGGGGTAGTGAATCTAATGGGTATGAAAATATGATGTATCATGCTTTTAAAAATCTCTCAAACATATATTATGAATCTGAAGATAAATTCAATGAATTAATATCTACTTCATTTATTCATGAAGACTTTTCAAGAGTAGAATATTATACAGTGTTGCCTACTAATAAAGAAAATATGATAGCTCCTTTTATTAGAATATCTAATGCTAAGGAAAGTAAAACAATTGAAATATCATCATATATCAATGGAGAAGAAACCCATATAGATGTAATTGAAGTTAATCAAAAAATAGATTATTATAAACTTATTCCTTATATTAAAGGTAGTAGAATTAAATTTACAATAATTGATAAATTAGGATTAGTTGATACTAAAATATTATCAACTGATGATTTAACAAATAACGGCCAATTAACAATTAGATGAGAATAGCACAAATAAACCCAGGCTGTGGTATCCCAATACCTCCACCATCGTGGGGAGCTATTGAAAAAATTGTATGGGAATTTATATGTAATCTTAAGGAATTAGGACATGAAGTTGATTTAAAATGGTCAAGTGAAGTACAACCTGGAGATTATGATATAGTAATGGTACACGTAGCTAATTTAGCCTTAGAATTAGCAGATAGGGGTGTACCTTATGTTTTCCAACATCATGACCATCATGCATATCATTATGGTAAAAATTCTTATGTATATAAACAAAATCTAGAAGCAATGGAACGCTCAGTATTATCATTAGTTCCTGCTCGTTATTTAGTTGATTATTTTGAAACGGATAAAGTTATGTATTTTTCACATGGTGTGAATACTAATGATTTTTATCCTAATAACACATATCCAACAGATCATAAGTTATTAATGTTAGCAAATAATGGTTTAGGTGGTTATGGTGCATATGATAGAAAAGGATTTACATTTGGTATTCAAACCGCTATGTCTCGTAATTTACCAATTACAATAGCAGGTCCTAAAAATAATGAAAATTGGTTTAATGATAACCCTTGGGCTTATGGGTATGATAAATTAAATGTTGTTTGGGAACCCTCAAATAAAGAACTTAGAAATTTATATACATCACATACAATATTTCTCCATCCTTCAGATTTGGAAGCTGGACATCCTAATCTTACATTAGTAGAAGCAGCAGCTTGTGGTTTACCTATTTTAGGATGGATTGAGATGGAAACTGATTTTCATGGATTATGGAGATCCCCACGTCATTTAGGAGAAATGCTAAGAGGCCTAGATACAATTATAAACGAATATCCAGAATACCGTACTCGCTCTATAAATACAGCGAATGAATTATCATGGTTAAATCGTTCAAGAGAATTAATAGAATTATTTAAAGAAATCATATGAAAGAAGTATTAATTCAAGAATACAATAATTTAGAACAATTAAATATACCTTTTAAAAAAGGTACAAACACCTTTAAATTTAATTTTGTAAAAGGAGCATTTTTAGAAGTTTTAGGATCTAATGAAGCTAAGTATACTGTTAATTTTATTGATCATAAGACAGGTAGAGTTCGTTATACTTGTGATGTATCTAATAATATGTGGACTAAGGCTAATATTGAATATTTTGTTAAGTGGAAAATTGAAGTTGTTAATAAAGAAACAAATGAAATTGATTTTGAATACTTATATGATGCTACGGATAAAAGAGTTTATATCCATTTAGATTCATCAGCCTTAGGTGATACATTAGCTTGGTTTCCTTATGTAGATGAATTTAGAAAAAAACACAAGTGTAAAGTAGTATGTTCTACATTCCACAATGAATGGTTTGAAGCAGAATATCCTGAAATCGAATTTATAAAACCAGGAACTGAAGTTAATAACATATACGCAATGTATAGTATTGGTTGGCATTATAATGAAGATAGGACAGTTAATGAAAATAAAATTCCTATTGAGTTTAAAAAACACCCATTAGGACAATCCTCAACCTCTATTTTAGGTTTAGATTATACAGAAATAAAACCACGTATTGTAATACCTAATAAAGGACAACAAATTGATGGGAAATACGTTTGTATAGCCCCACACGCTTCGGCACATGCCAAGTATTGGAATCATCCAGGAGGATGGCAAACAATAATTAACTATTTAAAAGATCAAGGATATAAAGTAGTAATGATTACCCATGAACGTTTAGGAGATGATTGGCATGATTCTAAATTAGGGGGAACATTAACAGGAGTAATTGATAAAACTGGAGATTATCCGATTGAAGACAGAATGGTAGATTTAAAATATGCTTCTGGGTTTATAGGATTAGGAAGTGGTTTAAGTTGGTTATCATGGGCAGTTGGTACTCCAACAATTCTAATATCAGGATTTAGTTTACCATATAGTGAGTTTTTAAGTTGTGAACGCGTATTTAACTATGATGAAAATGTATGTACAGGATGTTTTAATAGAGAATGGCTAAATCCAGGTGATTGGGAATGGTGCCCTGATCATAAAGATACAACAAGACAGTTTGAATGTACTAAAACAATAAAACCTACAAAAGTAATCGAATCAATTAATAAAATACTTAACCTTTAAAAAAATAAAATATATTTATCATGGACAACCAGTTTCTCACACCCGAAGAATTATTACAAATTAAAAATTTAGATAATTCAAGAAATGAATTAATTTCCCAATTTGGTATTATAGAATTTGATATTCAATCTCTAGAAATAACAAAAGAAAAATTAATAGATCAGTTACAACAAGTTAATAAATCCTCAGAAGAATTAGGAGTTATGTTACAGAAAAAATATGGTGACGGTAATGTCAATATTGAAACAGGTGAGTTTGTAAAAAAATAGATTTTGAACTCTTTTAACATATTTATAACAAAACATAAATTCTACACAAAATGGCAGAAACATTAATATCTCCTGGAGTATTAGCAAGGGAAAATGATCAATCATTTATCACTCAAGGTCCCGTTACAGTTGGGGCTGCTATTATTGGTCCTACAGTAAAAGGTCCAGTCGAAGTTCCAACAGTTGTTACATCATATAGCAGCTACGTAAACAGATTTGGTGCGGTTTTAGAAAGTGGTAGTGATACTTATACTTACTTTACTTCTATTGCAGCTTATAATTATTTCCTAAATGGTGGTGAATCACTATTAGTTGCACGTACAGTCTCAGGTTCATTTACCTCAGCAACTTCAACAGCAATTCAAAATAGTAACGAAAGTGGAGTATTAGCATTAGCAGATCTTGGTGCTGGAACTGGAGGTACATATTCTAGTGTTGATGGTACTTATACTGGTATCGCTTTAACAGGCTCACTTTCAGGTGTAGGTGCTGTAGCAACTGTAGTAGTAACCTCAGATGCTGTAGTAAGTACTACAGTAACTGCTGGTGGTACTGGATTTGCAGTTGGTGAAGTGATAACATTCGGTGCCGTTACAGGTATAGGAGGAACAGGTATTCAAACAGTAAAAACATTAGTAGATGCCGATATTGTAAATAATACTTCATTTACGCTGAAAACAATTTCCGAAGGTGTTATAATGAACAGCTCAAGCTCATTAGATGCTTCAGGTTCATTAGCTTCAGGTAGTTCAGATAATATTAGATTTGCAATTTCAAATCCATCTACAGCAAATGGTACTTTTGATTTACTTATTAGACAAGGTAATGATAATACAAACGATCAGATTGTATTAGAAACTTGGACAGGTTTATCATTAGATCCAATGGCTGATAATTTTATCACTAAAGTAATTGGTAACCAAGTTGAAAGTTACAACTCAGTAACTAATCAAATTGCAGTAACAGGTGAATATTTTAATAGATCAAGATACGTAACAGTTTCATCAGTAAATCAACCAACTCCAAATTATTTTGATAATAACGGGATTGCAAAACCAGCATTCGCAACTTATCTCCCATTAGCACAAGGTGGTTCATTTACAGGTGCTGTAGGTGATGTAAAAGCAGGTGCTAATTTTTATAATAATATTGATGCTTCTAATACTCAAGGTTTAGAAGGTGGTAACTATAATAACATGATTAGCTTATTAGCTAACCAAGATGAATACCAATACAATATATTAATGACTCCTGGTTTATATAATGCTGATTATACAGCTCAATGCACTCAGTTAATTAATAATACTCAAGGTAGAGGAGATAATTTATTAGTATTAGATTTAGTTAAATATGGTAAATTAGTTGCTGACGCAACTTCTCAAGCATCATCACGTAATACTTCGTATGCTGCTTCATATTGGCCATGGGTAATGATAATTGATCCTGATACGGGCAAAAACGTTTGGGTACCGGCATCTACGGTAATGGCAGGTGTATTTGCTTACAACGATACAGTATCAGAACCATGGTTTGCACCAGCAGGTATAAACAGAGGTGGTTTAGGTCAAGTTGTTAGAGCTGAGCAAAAATTAACTCAAGCAAATAGAGATACTTTATATTCTGCTAAAGTTAACCCAATTGCAACATTCCCAGGAACTGGAACAGTAGTATATGGACAAAAAACATTACAAACTAGAGCAAGTGCTTTAGATAGAGTAAATGTTCGTAGATTATTGATTCAACTTAAATCATACATTTCACAAGTAGGACAAAATTTAGTATTTGAACAAAATACTATTGCTACTAGAAATGCATTTTTAAGTCAAGTAAATCCTTACTTAGAATCAGTTCAACAACGTCAAGGTTTATATGCATTTAAAGTAATTATGGATGATTCAAATAACACACCAGATGTTATTGATAGAAACCAAATGATTGGTCAAATCTACATCCAACCTACTAAAACTGCAGAATTTATTTACCTAGATTTCAACATTTTACCAACAGGAGCAACTTTCCCAGCGTAAAAATTTAAAAAGTAAATATTTATAATAAAGCAATAAATAAAAAATAAAATGGCAGTATTAGATCCCAACGAAATATTTTTCACAGCGTTTGAACCAAAACAATCCAATCGCTTCATCATGTATATTGATGGTATCCCCTCGTATGAAATTAAAGGGGTAGGTGGTGTTAATGTAGCACAATCAAGTGTAGCATTAAACCATATTAACGTTCAACGTTTTGTAAAAGGTAAAACCACTTGGGGACCTATATCGTTTACATTATTTGACCCAATTACCCCTTCAGGTGCTCAAGCTACTATCGAATGGCTTCGTTTACACCATGAATCAGTAACCGGTAGAGATGGTTATAGTGATTTCTATAAAAAAGACTTAACATTTAACGTATTAGGTCCTGTAGGTGATATCGTATCTGAATGGATTATCAAAGGTGCAATGATTACTTCACTTAACTGGGGTGATTATAACTGGGATGATGATGGTACAGCAGTTAACATTGCTATGGAAGTACAACCAGATTATTGTGTATTGAACTTCTAATAAGAAATACAAATATTTTAAAGGAGAGCTTGGCTATGTCAAGCTCTTTTTTTATGTTCATATGTATTAACAAAACAAAGTTATTAACAAATAAAAATTATGACCGAATTTAAGTTTCCAAGTGAAATGGTTGATTTACCTTCTAAAGGTTTATTATACCCTGAGGGATCTACTTTAGCTTCTGGTAGTATTGAAATGAAATACATGACCGCAAAAGAAGAAGATATCCTCACAAATCAAAATTATATACGTAAAGGCGTTGTAATTGATAAACTCCTCCAATCATTAATTATTAGTGATATAAATTACGAAGATCTTCTAATAGGGGATAAAGATGCTATTTTAATTGCTTCTCGTATTTTAGGATATGGTAAAGAATATAAATTTTTGTTTTCTGGAGAAGAAATTGAGGTAGATTTAACTACTTTAAAAGAAAAACCTTTAGATGAATCTTTAATTCTTAAACCACGTAAAAATGAGTTTGAATATACATTACCCCATTCAGGTAATAAAATTACTTTTAAACTTTTATCCCAAAAAGATGATACTAACATTGATAAAGAGATTGAAGGTTATAAAAAAATAAGTAAAGAAGAAAATAAAGAATTAACTACACGACTTAAATTTATGATCCTTTCAGTTAATGGGGATAGTGAAAGATCAACAATAAATAATTTTGTAGATACAGCATTTTTAGCTCGTGATTCCAAATCTTTTAGAGACTATTACAACAAAATTAATCCAGGGATTGATACAAAAATCAAATATGAATTTTTAGAGGGGATAGAGGAGGACCTCGATATTCCGATTAATATGAACTTTTTTTGGCCTGACGCATGATTACAGATTTAATCTGTTTAGACAAATCCATGAAATAATATTCCATGGTAATGGAGGTTATGATTATGATACTATTTATAACATGCCTATATGGTTAAGGAATTTAACATTTAAAATGATCCATGAACATTATGAATCATTAAATAATAAAGAAAAACCAGAAGACACTTGGGTTAAAGGTTCTGCTAGAGAAATAGCAAAAGAAAATAACAAAATTCAAGTACCAACATATGTTACAAGGGCATCAAAAAAATGATGCCCTTTCATATTTATTGACATATAATATACTTCTATGGCTAGTAATCAACAATATGATGATGCAATAAAACGCATAAAACAACTAAATGAAGAAATAAAGCGTTTAGGTGGGGATGGTTTTGCTAATTTAGATAAATTAACTAAAGCATTTGATGGAAATCTAAAATCAGCCAATGCTCAAGTTCGACTCATGAACAATGAGGTTCAGGAATTAGCAAATGTATATGATGGTTTAACAGAGTCTCTTAATGATTCATATCAAGAATTAACAGGTACCTCAGGAGTCCTTAAAGACATAAATAAGTCTTATAGAAATATTATTTCCTCCTCAGAAAAACTTTCAGAACATAAAAAGGATGAAAATGTTTTATCCTTACAACAATTAAAAAACCAATATAAACAACTTAAGGCAGAGCTAGAACGTTTAAGAGTATCTGGACAAAATGCTATATTAGAAAAAGAAAAATTAGAAAAAAAGCAAAAAACAGAAAAACTTGATGCTTCCGAGGCAAAAAGACTAAAAGAACTTCCTAAATATATTAGTGAAGTAAATGACGCATTAGAGGATGAATACTCCTCACTTCACAAAATTGTTAGAGAGACAAAGGAGCACGTAGAACTTGAAAGAGAAATTCAAAAAACCCTAGGAATTACAGGGCAATTATTTAAAGGAATAGCAGGTACTTTAAGTAAAATAGGAATTGAATCTGAATCAATAGATGAAATTTCTAAAAGTATGCGAACGGCTGCAAAAACAGGTAGTGGCTTTAAAGTTATAGGTGCTGCTATTGGGGGTATATTTAGTACTTTAAAAGATTCTCTCCTTAACGACCCAGCAGTACAATTAGCCGTTTTAGGTAAAATAGCAAGTACGTTATATACTATAGGTACTGAAACTAGTCTACAAACAGCAGAAATAGCACGTAATTTAGGAGTTAGTACATCAACTGCAAAAGAATTTAATGCACAAATGAGAGAGATATCAATGAACTCTCATGAAGCCGCTCAAAGTATGCAACGTACTAGAGAATCTAATGCACAATTAAATGAGGCTTTAGGCACATCCGTTGTATATTCTCAACAACAATTAGATACTCAAACAGCATTAGTACATAGAGCAGGTTTACAAGCTAGTGAAGCAGCTAAAATAGCCGAATATTCTATCCTTACAGGTGAAAGTCAAGAAGGTATATATGATACTATAGGTGGTATTAATAAAGGAGTATTAAGTAATAAAAAAGTATTAGAAGAAACACTTAGTATAAGTGGTGCTTTACGAGCTAACTATAGAAACAACCCAGGTGAACTTGCTAGAGCAGTAACTCAAGCTCAAAAATTAGGTATGACTTTAGAACAATCTAAAAATTCTACAAAAGGATTATTAGATTTTGAATCATCAATATCCGCCGAATTAGAAGCAGAATTGTTAACTGGTAAAGATTTAAATTTTGAAAGAGCAAGAAGTTTAGCTCTTCAAGGTAAATCAGCAGAAGCAGCTGCTGAAGTTAGAAAACAAGTAGGTAGCTACACTGATTTCCAAAAACTAAATGTTATACAACAAGAAGCTATAGCAAAAGCAGCAAATATGACATCTGATGAATTAGCAGATTCATTACGAAAAGAAGAATTACTAGCAAAAATAGCAAAAGACAAAGGAATAACAATAGCAGATGCTGTAAAACTCCAAGAACAACAAGAAGCATCAGGTGAAGCTTTAGCTACATCTGTCCAAAGAATAAAAGATGGATTTACATCTTTAATAGCGGGACCCTTAGAGTCAATAGTAAATGGTGTTACTCATATGTTTGAGATGATAGAAAACAACCCAGCAGCTAAAGCAGTAATAAAATTTGCTGGAGGTATAGCCGCTGTTGTTGGTTCTATTGGAGCTATGATGCTTGTAGGAAGAAGCATTGTTAATTCAGTAAGAGGCAAACCTTCAGGAAGGATTGGTGATCCTCTTCATGTTACTAGTGATGGAGGTCTTGGAGGTGGAGGTATTAATGATATGATACCTGGAAAAGGTATGACTGGTAAAGGAGTATTTGGTAGATTAGGCAGTAAGGGAGGACGTTCTGTATTGGGTCGTGCTGCTAGAATGGGAAAATTTGGAAAAGTTGGAAAATTATTATCAAAAGGAGTAGGTGGTGCTGGTAAATTATTAGGTGGTGCCTCTAAAATGGGTGGAAGTTTATTAGGTGGAGCGGCAAAAGTCGGTGGAGGTTTAGCAAAAACAGTTGGTAAAACCGCTGGTAAGTTTGCAGGTAAAAGTCTATTAAAAAGAATTCCTATTTTAGGATCTGTAGTTGGTGTTGGATATGCTATTGATAGAGCAATAAAAGGCGATGGAGCTGGAGCATTAATGGAATTAGGCTCAGCTGGTTTAGGACTTTTAGATTTAGTAGCACCAGGAGTAGGTACAGGTTTATCTTTAGCTGCGGATGCTGGGATTGCTGCTCGTGATTTAAATAGAGCAGGTACTATTACTCCAACGGCTGTATCAATGGAAGGAGCGGTACCTATGGCTAAAGGAGGTATTGTAAATCAACCCACAAATGCTCTTGTTGGTGAAGCAGGTGCAGAAGCTGTTATTCCACTTGATAAATTATATGCTAAATTTGATGAATTATTAGCAGCAGTAAAATCAGGAGGAAATGTTTATTTAGATGGTACTAAAGTAGGAACAGCAATGTCTGTATCTAATTACAAAATGCAATAAACTTAATATTTATAATAAAATACAATTATGGGACTTTTAAACAAATTAGAAAAACAAGGATCAACATTAACAGATGCTGATGGTGGGACTCCCACAAAAATGGATTTAAGTAGCCAAGCTACTAAAATATTTAAAAAATCACAATTAGATTTAGATGGTAAAAATCCTGAACAAATGAATTTAAATTCAAAATTTGAACAAAATTTAGCAATTTCACAACTAGATTTAGATGGAAAAACACCATCAAAGTATTTAGATAATCCACCTAGATAATGCCTTTAATAGATTTAAAGACAGATCTTAAGTCCCTAAGATATGGGAAGGATACCCTCGGAGGAGGGGATAGTGGCCAACCTTATATTCAAAAATCAATTCCGGATTCTGCTAGTAATTTATTTTCTCAAGAAGATTTTATCCTTAGAGGAGGAGCAAATGCTGTATCTGACTCACTTACTGACGTAAGTAGATTAACCCAAATGTTTTTTGATTTAAAATCACCTAATGGGTTATTTTTTACAGCAAAACAACAATTATTATCTAGAACAGCAGTACGCACACAAACAAGCGGTGTATTAAATGAAGGAGCATATAACCCATTAAATACCCTAGCTCAAGCAGGTGTTAATGCTTTAGGTATTCATCTTAAAAAACAAGGTAAAAATCCATTTGAGGACACTGGAGCATATTCTAACAATAATAGTTTATATGGGGTTAGAGTTAAAACAGACCAAAAGCCAGAGGAAAATAGATTATGGAGGTTAAAAGAATCAATTGATTATGGTAGTGTTAGTATATTAGATGGAATTACATTAAATTCATTAGATGGTACTAGTATATTATCTTATGGTGGAGGTCCTGGAGCTAATTTAGGTATAGGTAGAACAAATATTAGATATGCTTCACCTGAACAAAGAACAGGTAAACAAAATAAATGGTTTAACACACTATATTTTACAGGATCATCAGGTAGTTTTGATCCCTCAAGAACAAATGAGGATAATAAATCATATATATTTTCAGGATCTGTTTCTGGAATATATGGAAATTTAACTTATAACCCAATTAATAATAGGTTTACTGAAGATGGGAAACGAGACGGAACATATTTTTTTAACGTTTACGATCCCGACATAACCCCAGGTAATACATGGCCTAAACAAACTCCTTTAGTATTTAATAATGGTAATAATACTTTAGACCAAAACCTAATAAATGATTTAGCTGATTCTTCACAATTTACAGGTATTCGTCAAATAGATTTTAGAAAAGAATTAAGAAATCAAAATGGTGTTTTAACTCAAACAATACCAAATTCTATTATTTCTAAAGCCCCAGATTATGATCCTTCAAATAATAAAACTATAGAAGGTAGAGTACTTATGGGTGATCCTGGAAAAAAAGGAAATATTCTTAGTTATACTACCGGGAAAAAGGATTTTGATGGAACTTCTAGAGGAGCAACAGATAGAATAAATGCATTACCTATATATAGAAGTGAAAATGTTAATGCTGCTAGAGATTTTAAAAATGATTTAGTTAAATTTAGAATAGCGGCCATAGACAACGATAATCCTTCATTTAAAACATTTATGCATTTTAGAGCATTATTAAATAGTATGGGGGATAGCTATAATAGTGAATGGTCACCAACTCAGTATCTAGGAAGAGGTGAAAATTTTTATACTTACAATGGGTTCTCCAGACAAGTTTCATTATCTTGGACAGTAGCAGCTCAGTCAAAAGAAGAGCTTATTCCTATGTATAAAAAATTAAATTATTTAGCATCAACAATGGCCCCAGATTATAGTTTAAACGGGTATATGAGAGGTAACTTAATGCAATTAACTGTTGGGGGTTATTTATATGAACAACCTGGGTTTTTTACTTCTTTAGATTATACTATACCTGAAGATTCTCCTTGGGAGATAGGAATAAATGATGATGGAGATTATGATTCTACAGTTAAAGAATTATCCCATAGAATAGAAGTACAAGCAAGCTTTACTCCAATACATAACTTTATTCCCTCTAAAATAGATATTACTACTCCAATGAGTAAACCTCTTCCTAATTTGGAAGATGAAAATACATATGGAGATGAAAGATACATTGCTCTAGCAACAGGGACTTCAAATTCATCTCTCCAAACAAATTATGTCAAATAAAAAATGAATAGATATAATAACATACCAAAAATTAGAACTAAGAAAAAACTCTCCTATGTAACAACTCGTTACCCAGAGATTCCTTTATCTAATAATGATATATATGTTTATACATCTAGGGGAGACAGATTTGATATATTAGCACAACAGTACTATCAAGATAGTTCATTATGGTGGGTCATATCAATAGCAAACCCATCAATCCCACAAAATTCATTAATAATCCCAGAAGGTATTCAAATTAGAATCCCTACAAATCAAGGAGCAATAGTACAACAATTTAAAAGAATAAACTCTTAATATGGGAAATATAATAGGAGAAGGTTTTAATCAAACAATAGTTAGTCAAATTGAAAAACGTCAAGAAATATATGGTTCTAAAACCCGAGATAATTCAATTAATACGTTTTTAAATTCAAGAACGGGATGGGTTCGAATGGGTTCTTCTGTAGATGTAGAAATAGATGCTAGAAATTTAGGTCTTTTAGCAAATGAATTAGCTAAAGAATATGTCCTTTTTAATGGTGTCTCTAGATTTGAGTCAAAAATCCCTACCCAAAGATCAGGAATAGTTTCATCCTCAGTCTCAGGCTCAGACTCTGTAACCCCACTTCATGGTAATTTTGCTTATGGTATTGGAGGTAATGAACAAGGTTTAACTCCTATGCCGGGTATTGTGGCTATGAGTACTAAAACAGAAACTAGAGGTTCATTAAAAACATCAACAATACAAATCAAATGTCATAATAGAGTTCAATTTGATATTATTGATACTTTATATCTTCGTTTAGGATTTACAATGTTATTAGAATGGGGTCATAGTTCTTATTACCAAAATGATGGGACACATATCCCCGATAATGAATTTACTTTAATGGATTCATTTTTAGGTTTAAAAGGAGCTAAACCTATTAAATATTCAACCTATTATGAATATATAAATAAACTTAGACTAGATTCCAATGGTAACTATGATGCTCTTTTAGGTAAAGTAGTTAATTTTAATTGGACTTTTAATAAAGATGGTTCCTATGATGTTACCGTTATACTTAGAAGTATGGGTGATGTTATTGAATCATTAAGGACTAATATCCTTTTAGGTGATAAATTCAATACTGGTTTAGATAGAGCGTATGAAGTAGTAGAACAAAGTGAGAAAGAGAGAGATAAAATATACAAAAGTTCAAACACTAGCGCCGCTGCATATGATGTAGGTGCATTTCCTGCAGAATCAACCTCAAATCAACAGGTACTTAATGATCAATATGCTGAATTTAATGAACAATTAAATGTTAAAAAGGCACTAGACGCAATTAAGCAGTTTGAAGAAAAAAAAGCAAATGCAGAAGCTATAGGACAAGCAGGTGTTTATGCTAATAGAGATGCTAATTCCTTAGGAAGATGGATATATGATAATATTATTCTATTTGATACACTAGCAGCAAATAATGCAGGAATAACAAGGATTACAGGTAGAAATGCAAAAAATGAAAAAATAACATCTTATATAAGACAAGAATATGAAAATGGGGTTCCTCCTCATTACTTCATCCATTTTGGTAGACTTTTAGATTGGATATCTACTAATATAGTTCCCGATGTAGAAAAACAAAAATTATTTTTTATAGATACTGATGCAGAAACTAATTTAATAATTCTAGCCGCTCGCCAATACCCAACAGATAACAGAGTATGTCAAGTTTCTTATAGTAATGAATTTTCTAATGGAGTTATTATGAAATATCTACCTAAAGGAGAAGAATTTGAAAAAGAAAGAGGAGAAAATAGATATGGAAAGTTAATGAATATCTATTTTAATATAGATTTTGTTTTATCTTGCTTATCTAATAATGTTGTAGAAGGAAAAGTAGCATTAATTGATTTTATAAATTCATTATGTAATGGTTGGAACGATTCAACAGGTAACTATAGTAAAATAGAACCTACATTTGTTGAAGAAACAAATACTTTAAGAATTATAGATACAAACCCACTTCCTGATAGAGACTATTTTTTAGAAAACCTATACAACCCCCCGATATCAACTAAATTAGCTGCTTTTGATATATATGGTTACTACATCCCCGAAAAGGGAAACCAAACCTCAGGGTTTATTACTGATTTCTCATTTGAAACTTCAATTTCTCCTAACCTAGCTACTATGATTACTATAGGGGCTAATAGTAATGGACAAATTACAGGAGAAGATGCTACTGGAGTTTCTAGAATGAATAATGGTTTTGCAGACAGAATAAAACCAATAATTACATCCCCCGGTATTACTGATGAAGAAGCAGATAAAGCAGAAGAAGAATCAACTGAAAAAAATTATACCCAAACATTAAAAAACTTAGGTGCATTTTTGCAAGAAATAGGTTCTCCTAATGGTGAAGGAAAACCAACCTTTAACCCCGAAAATGTAAGTGCTTTTAAAACTTGTGTTCAAACTATAATTGAATTTGATCAATCAAAGAAAACTCAATTAAAAAACGAAACTGAAGATGAAAATTCAACAGAAGGATTAAAATATAACAAATATGCTACTGCAAGTTCAGGATTCTTACCTTTTAATCTTTCATTAACAATGGATGGGTTATCTGGGATGAGGGTATATCAAAAATTTATAACTGATACTTCATTTCTCCCATCAAATTATCCAAATTCCTTAGAATTTTTAATTAGTGGGGTAGAACATAGTATTATTGGAAATAAATGGGAAACTAAAATAAATTCTATAGCAGTCCCTAAAAACCCATTCTCACCCAAATCAGATACAAAATTAGAATCTGTAGAGGGTAGAAAACGAAACAATAATACTAATTACGATAATAGTTCAAGGGGGACTAACCAAGATTATGGGGATACTAATGTAACAATCACAAGTGGATTCCCATTAAAACCAACAGCATACCAAGCAAAAGAATTTGAAAAAAGCCAAATATTCCTCCACTATAGTGCTGGATGGCAACTTACTGATAAGGGTTTACAAACAATCCAATTCCTTAACAATAGAGACCAAACAAAAGCAGGAGGTGATCAAAAAGGATTATCTTATCATTACATTATAGATGGTGCTGGTCATAATGAACAAATTATGAATAATAAATATAGAGCTTTTCATGCTGGTAATGCAAATTCACCTTCTATTGGTATAAGTCTTCAAAACATTGGTTTCAAAAGTAGTTCAAATACAAATGCAGATGGTACATTAAAACAACCTAACCAATCCCCTATGGTAAAATTAGTTGGATTTGATGGAAAACCATCCCCATATAAAGGTCATACATATGGTCAAGAAATAACCGATGCTCAATATAACACTCTTTTATCTCTTTTTAAAAAACTCCAATCCGAACATAGTAGTATCCCTAAATTTATTTTTAACCAAGAAAATTGGAATCGTTTATTCCCTAAAAAAGGAACAACATCATGGAAGATAGACAAACCTGGATGGTACACACATAATTCTAGTGACACAGGTAAATCAGATATGCTACCAACTCCTAAAATCCGTAAACTTTATTTAAATTTAGCAGGTAACACTGGTAACACTGGTGACAATGGAGACATATTCAATCCAACTCGTCCAAAAGAAGAGGAATCTTTACGAGCACTTTCTGATTTAAATAGTAGAATTATTGAGATTTTTAACCTAAGAGATAATGAAGGAAAAAATGGAGGACACTTATTTAGTCCTTATAGTGGAGGTATACTTAATGATAACGAAGAAGGAGCTAGAGACGCATTTAATAAATGGCTATCACAACCATCAATACAAAAACAAATATACAAAATTCAAGAACCTAACTTAGCAAATTTCAAAGCGTGGCTCCTCTTGATAAGAACAAATATGATTAATAAAAAGGGAGTAGTATATTATTTTTATATAAATGAATATGGTGGAAAAACCAAAGTGTCAGTAAATACAGATTTTTAAAATTATGCCTTATTATCCTTTATCTCAAATAAAAACAAATCTCCAAACAGATGGTACAGAGTATCAATATCTAGATGGTACCCCATACAAAGGATTTTACTACAAAATATCAACGGGAAAATACTATACAGGTAAATCACCACAATCAGACCAACCTCAAGAAATAGTTGAAATTCCTAATGTTAAGTTAAATTCTATACCCCAAACAAAACAGATAGTAGCCGCATTTAAATCAAATGATGCTGACCCTACTATCCTACCTGAATTCCAATCAACACAAAATATTTATTCTGACTATGTAGCTTTAACTTCTGTCCCTACATCAATTCAAAATCCATATTATAATCCAACTTACCCAACAGATGAAGATTATACTATAGGTGAATTTAGAAGATATTTTGTTAAAAGGGCTAATAATATAATTTATATTGAAATAGATAAAGAACAATATGATTTAATTATTAACAAAAACCCATCAATAATGTTTGCAATGTACATACCTTTTACTTTACCTTGGAATATAAGTGGAGATAAAAATAAGGTAGCAACAACAAACGAAAACATAGTAAAATTAACTGCTTTTAGAAATAGATTACCTAAACTTGGAGATTACTTAAAACATAATTATATTAAGTACTACAAGTAAAATGGTTATAAATGTATTGGTTAATAGAGACTGAAGAACAAATAAATTATTTAATAAATAGGCAGTATAAAGAAGCATTCATTGAAATAATCCCATTTCATAATAATGTTCATCCTGCCCTAAATGATGTTTCCCTAGTTTATTTTAAACCGTTTATAGAAACTAAAGGTTTTATGTTATGCATTACGCATAGCGAGTGTTTAGGTGTAAGTAAAACGCTAGTAGACGAGTTATTAACACAAGTAGATAAATTATGGGTACGCGATAAAAAATCGGCATTGTTTTATTTTCAAATTAAAGCCTTGCTCGACAGCTCCATAATCGTTCCTCCGTATATACAAGAACAAACACAAGCTCACAATATATTATATCAAAAATATCCTAATAAAAAGGATATAAATAAAATAGTACCTATAGTAAAACATTATGAGGTGTGTGAAAAAATATATGAGACAATTCGTCCATCACTTGATAAAGAATTGCCACCCTATTTTAGATTCTACAATGAGTATACTACGTTAGCTTTTTTTGGGATTGAGAAAAATGGTATTCACATAAATAGAGAGTTGTTTGATAAACACTTTAATCCCAATAACCCAATATACTCAATTTCAGATGATAAAATTTACACAAATTTCAATTTATTTACAACTACTAAGCGACCAAGTAATTCTTACAATGGCATTAATTTTGCAGCCTTAAATAAAGACTCGGGTGCTAGAGAAAGTTTTGTTCCACAAAATGATAAATTTGTAGAAATAGATATTAGTGCTTATCACCCTAATTTAGCAGCACATTTAGTAGACTATGAGTTTGATGTAGATGATGTACATCAAGCATTTGCCGATATGTACGGAGTGGATTATAAAAAAGCCAAAGAATTAACATTTAAACAACTATACGGAGGAATATTTAAGGAATACGAACACCTTGAATTTTTCCAAAAAGTAAAGAGATATATAGATGATAATTGGAAAAAATTTAACGAGGATGGTCATATTGAAGTTTTACGCTCTGGGTATTGGCTCGAGAAATCGAAATTAGATAATATGAACCCTCAAAAGTTGTTTAATTATGTTCTTCAAAACTTGGAGACCGCGACCAACGTTTGTATATTGATAGAAATAAATAAGTTATTAAAAGGTAAAAAGTCTAAAATAGTATTATATACTTATGATAGTTTTTTATTCGATATAGATGAGAGTGAAAATTTAGAACAAGAGATAAATAAAATATTTAAAAATAAAAAACTACAAACAAAAACAGGTTATGGAACAACATACAACTTCTAATCCAATTTTAACATCAAAACTAAATATGTATACTGGTCGATATGATTTCGACCAAAACATAAATACAGTTGATGTGAATAATAAATTATTTTGTACTTTCGTAAATGAAGAGAATATTGATTCTATGGTAGATGATATTTCTAGATCATATGATATAATGTATAATAAAATGTTTGTACTTTTTATTAAAAGTACGGGCGAATATGTTATTACTTATAATGTTGAACAAGGAAATGTAGATGGTATCCCATCTAACACAATTCTAGTTCATCGTAAAAAAGATACTAATACACTTTATACTATTAATGCTCTTAATACTTTAATTAAGTCACTTAATGGAGGTGTTGTAGATCCTAAATTTAGGGTTGATTGGCAACATTATCGTAATTGTATCCTCCTTACTCAAGGAAATGAAATTAAACAACTAAATACAAAAGTTCATAATATTATTGAACTTTAATTTGGAGGTTTAATCCCCGTTTTGTATATTTAACCGTTTTAATAATAATAATAACAAGTTATGGATTTAAATGAAATCAGAAACCGTCTGAACTCCATTCAGACAAAAAATGCTCCCCAAGGAGAACGTAAAAATGTTTTTTGGCGACCAGAAGTCGGTAAACAAACAATCCGTGTTGTACCTAATAAGTATAACAAAGCTAACCCATTTACAGAAGCATTCTTCTACTATGGTATTGGTCCAAAAGTAATGATCTCACCTACTAATTTTGGTGAAAAAGATCCTATTGCTGAATTCGCAAAGCAACTACGTCAAACTAACGAAAGTGAAAACTGGCGTTTAGCTAAAAAACTAGATGCTAAAATGCGTGTATTTGCTCCAGTTATCGTTCGTGGTAAAGAAGATGAAGGTGTTAAACTATGGCAGTTTGGTAAAGAAATGTATATGGATTTCTTGAACCTTGCTGATAATGAAGATGTAGGTGACTTTACTGATGTAGCTACTGGTCGTGATATTACTATTACTACTGTAGGTCCTGAGGTTACAGGTACTTCTTATAACAAATCATCTATTATGCCTAAAGTTAAAGAGACACCTCTTGATACTAATGCTGATGTAGTAAATGATTGGTTAGAGAACCAACCTAACCCATTAGAGATTTTCAAACGTCATTCATTTGATGATATGAAAACACACCTACAGAATTGGTTATCTCCAGAGGATGAAAATGAAGAAGGTTCAATCATCGATGATGAAAAAGAACCAGAAGTATCAACTCCACAGAAAAATTATACAATGAAGACCCCAGCACCTAAGGTAACTAAGGCTGAAAAGTTTGATTCATTGTTTGAGGATGATAATGACGATTTACCATTTTAATTAATTAATACATTATGGCAAAAAGAAAGAAAAGCGATTCGCTAACGGAAGCGGTCTCCAAAGAACTTAAAAAAGGATTCGACCTTAATAAGTTTAAGGAAAAGAAAATGCTTAACAATAGTGTTAAGTTTAAACCTCAACAGTGGATCCCACTTTCCCCTGCCTTTCAAGAAGTAACAAGTGTGCCCGGTATTCCAACTGGGCATATTGTTCTTCTTCGAGGCCATAGTGACACAGGTAAAACCACTGCACTTATCGAAGCAGCAGTTAATGCTCAAAAAGCAGGTATTCTACCTGTTTTTATTGTTACTGAGATGAAATGGAATTGGGAACACGCTAAACAAATGGGTTTAGAGTTTGATGAAGTGGTAGACGAAGAAACAGGTGAAATTATTAATTATGAAGGTAATTTTATTTATATAGATAGAGAAAACCTAAATTCAATTGAAGATGTAGCTGGATTTATTTTAGATTTAATGGATGAACAGAAAAAAGGTAATTTACCTTATGATTTATGTTTTTTCTGGGATTCAATTGGTTCTATTCCTTGTGAAATGTCTATTAAATCAAACAAAAATAACAATGAATGGAATGCAGGTGCTATGTCTACCCAATTTAGCAACAATGTCAATCAGAAAGTAGTTATGTCTCGTAAAGAGTCATCCCCTTATACTAATACTTTAGTTTGTGTAAATAAGGTATGGGCTGCTAAAGCTGAAATGCCTATGGGACAACCCAAAATGATGAACAAAGGTGGGTTTGCTATGTGGTATGACGCAACGTTTGTAGTTACATTTGGTAATATTGCTAATGCAGGTACTAATAAAATCAAAGCAGTTAAAGACGGTAAGCAAGTAGAATTTGCTAAACGTACAAATCTACAGATTGATAAAAACCATATTAATGGTATTACTACTAGAGGTAGAATTATTATGACACCTCACGGCTTTATCAATGACGATGAAAAAGCACTTAAGAATTATAAAAGTGAACAAGTAGAGGCATGGAGTAAAATACTAGGAGGAATGGATTTTGATATTTTTGAAGAAGAATCATCAGAAGCCCCAACTAATATTTTTTCAAATGAGCCTGAATAAATGCAAATGGGGTTGGTTTATCCAACCTCTTTTTGTATATTTACGTTAAATAAAAAGTTATGAAACAAAAAGACTACCTTAAACTACTCAATGAAATAAGTGAGGGTAATGATATAGAATCCCAAAATGAACACGATCGAGTTATATTGATCGATGGGTTAAATTTATTTTTTAGAAATTTTGCAATGATGAATATCATCAATCAGGATGGAGTTCATATTGGTGGATTAGGTGGTTTTATACGCTCAGTTGGTTCTTTGATTAATCAAATCCAACCTACTTCAGTTTATGTTGTGTTCGATGGAGTTGGTTCTTCTAATAATAGGAAGAATCTTCTCCCCGAATACAAATCTGGTAGACATACTTCACGTATTACTAATTGGGAGATATTTGAGGATTTAGATGATGAACATAATTCAAAAATTGATCAAATTGTACGATTAATTCATTATTTAAAATGTTTACCTGTTAAAACTGTATCTATAGATAAGGCTGAAGCCGATGATATTATTGCTTTTTATAGTAAACATTTACCTAAAAAACATGATTCCAAAGTAGTTATTGTATCTAGTGATAAAGACTTCTTACAACTAGTAAATGAAAATGTTACTGTTTGGAGACCGATGGAAAAAACATATTATACAAAACAACTTATTGAAGAAAAATTTGGTTGTTTAGCTGAAAATTTTATTATATATAAAACCTTATTGGGTGATAATTCAGATAAAATCCCAGGTATTAAAGGATTAGGAGAGAAAGGTATTTTTAAAAAATTTCCTGAATTAAAAACACAACATATAACTTTAGATGATATATATAATATTTCAGTAGATAAACTAAAAGACCATGTTGTATATGCTAGGGTTGTTCAAGATATTAAACGTTTAGAGACTAATTTCAAATTAATGAACTTAGATAAACCCTTAATAGATGATAATGATAAAGAATACCTAAAAGCAATTGAATCTTCTCCACCTCCAGCTTTGAATCCTGAAGCTTTTTTACGACTTTATAATGAAGATGGAATTGGTAAAATGATCCGAAATGTAGATTTTTGGATTAAAGATATTTTTAAAGTATTAAATAGTTTTATAGAAAAATAAGTTATGACATTAATTAATCTCTCTCAGTATGGACCAAGCTTTCAAACAAAAGTTTTATCCTCATTACTGACACACAAGGATTTCCTTGTAAACATTCATGATATTTTAAGTGAAGAATATTTTGATAATCAAGCACAAAAATGGATTATTAAAGAAATTCTAAAAAATTACGAAAAATATCATACTACACCTTCAATGGATATTCTTAAGGTAGAACTTAAAAAAATAGACAATGAAGTTCTTCAAGTATCTGTTAAAGAACAACTTAGAGCAGCATATGAAGCCTCAGATGAAGATCTCAAATATGTAATTGAAGAATTTTCTGGGTTTTGTAAAAACCAACAACTTAAAAAAGCGTTGTTAACAAGTGTAGATTTCCTCAACGCCGGAGATTATGATTCAATTCGTTCCATTGTAGATAACGCTCTAAAAGCGGGACAAGACAAAAATGTTGGTCATGAATATAATAAAGATGTTGAGTCTCGTTATCGAGTAGACGAAAGAACACCAATCGCTTCCCCTTGGCCGTGTATTAATGATATAATGCAAGGTGGTATTGGTGGAGGTGATTTTGGACTAATTTTTGGAAACCCAGGGGGTGGTAAATCATGGAGTTTAATTGCTTTAGGAGGACATGCTGTGAAAATGGGATATAATGTCTTACATTATACTTTAGAATTAGGAGAAGCATATGTCGGTAAACGTTATGATGCTTATTTTACAAATACCCCAGTAGACACAATTGGGAAATATAGAAATAAAGTAGAACAAGCAGTAGAAGATTTAGTTGGGCAGTTAATTATCAAAGAATTCTCTCCAGGAAAAGCAACAATCCATACATTAGAGTCTCATATTCAAAAATGTACTGATCAAGGATTTAAACCAGATTTAATAATTATTGATTACGTTGACCTTTTAGGTACAAGAAAAAAGACTTCTGATCGTAAGGGAGAAATTGATGATATTTATATTAGCACTAAAGGACTTGCTCGAACATTAAATTTACCAGTTTGGTCAGTTTCTCAAGTAAACCGAGCAGGTGCAAAAGATGATGTCATTGAAGGTGATAAAGCTGCAGGATCATATGATAAAATTATGATTACTGATTTCTGTATTTCACTCTCAAGAAAACGTAAAGATAAGGTTGAAGGTACTGGAAGATTTCATATTATGAAAAATAGATATGGAATGGATGGTATCACTTATAGTGTAAAAGCAGATACTTCAACTGGACATTTTGAAGTTTCAGACTATATAGAAAACGACGATGAAGAAGGATCAGCACCCCAACAACGTCAGGTTATTAAGGAGGTAGATTTTATGACAAGAAAAGAATTATCACAAAAATATTTTGAACTAAATAAGATATGAGTAAAAGTAGATTAATAGAACCACGTATAGTATACAAACCATTTGAATACCAAGAAGCAGCTGACTATTGGCTTAAACAACAACAAGCCCACTGGTTACACACAGAAGTACCAATGATGTCAGATTTGAATGATTGGAATTCAAATTTAAATGAAACAGAAAAAAACATTATAGGTTCAATCCTAAAAGGATTTGCCCAAACGGAAACAGTTGTAAATGATTATTGGTCAGGACTAGTAACAAAATGGTTTAGAAAACCTGAGGTTATTATGATGGCTACAACATTCGGCGCATTTGAAACAATCCATGCCGAAGCATATTCACTATTAAATGAAACACTTGGACTTGAAAATTTCGCTGAGTTTATGGAAGACGAAGCTACGATGGCTAAAATTGAAAACCTTACTGCTGTTAGGGATAGTTTTAACGGTGAAATGGATTTGCACGAAGTTGCTAAATCACTCGCTATATTCTCAGCATTTACCGAGGGAGTTAATTTATTCTCTTCCTTCGCCGTCCTTTTATCTTTCAAAATGCGAAACAAGCTTAAAGGAGTGGGTCAAATTGTTGAATGGTCTATTAGAGACGAATCATTACATTCCGAAGCAGGATGCTGGTTATTTAGAACACTTGTCGAAGAGAATCCTGAACTCAAAACTCCAGAACTTGAAGCAGCAATAAATGAAGCAGCTTTATTATCATTAAAATTAGAAACAGATTTTATCCGTAAATGTTATTCATTAGGAGATCTAGAAGGTTGTTCTCAATATGATTTAGAAAACTTTATTAAAAATAGAATTAATACTAAATTAGGTGATTTGGGATATAAAGGAATTATTTCCGACATTGATATGACAGCTGTTGAAAGAATGAAGTGGTTTGATCACCTCTCAGCAGGTAAACAACACACAGACTTTTTTGCAAATCGGGTAACCAACTACTCTAAAGGAAATATGAGTTGGGATGAAAGCATTTTTTAATTATGGATAATAATAGTTTAGTAGCAGATTATACTCAATGGGAACGTGGTAAAGACTTCCCTGAATATATGGATGAAGTAGCTTTGTCTACTATTAGTAAAGGATATTTACTACCAGGGGAAACTCCCCGTAAAGCGTATAGACGCGTCGCTAATGCTGTAGCTGATAGATTAAACAGACCAGACTTAGCAAATAAATTTTTTAAATATATTTGGAATGGATGGATTGGTCTCGCTAGCCCTGTTCTCAGCAATACCGGTACTGATAGGGGTTTGCCTATTAGTTGTTTTGGTATTGATACTCCGGATTCGATCCGTGGTATTGGACTCACTAACGCAGAGCTTATGCGCCTTACTAGTTATGGGGGAGGCGTGGGTATATCCCTTAGCAGAATTAGAGGAAGAGGTGAAGCAATAACAGGAAATGGAAAATCCGAAGGTATTGTACCTTGGGCTAAAATTTATGATTCAACAATTGTTGCCACTAATCAGGGATCAGTTCGTAGAGGAGCAGCATCAGTAAATTTGGATATCAACCACAAAGATATTAAAGAATATCTACAAATTCGTAGACCTAAAGGTGATCCTAACAGACAATGTTTAAATTTACACCAGGCTGTAGTTGTAGATGATGCGTTTATGAAGCGCTTACAAGATCGTGACGGCGAGGCTATGTCGTTGTGGTTAGAAATACTTAAATCACGTGTAGAAACGGGAGAACCATACATTATGTTTAAGGATAATGTTAACAAAGACAATCCTTTAGCTTATCGTATGAATAATTTAGATGTTAGTATGACGAATATTTGTTCTGAAATTACTTTACATACAGATGAGGAACATTCGTTTATTTGTTGTTTATCTTCCTTAAACCTAGCTAAGTATGATGAATGGAAAAACACAGATGTAGTTGAAATGGCTACCTACTTTTTAGATGGTGTGATGGAAGAATTTATCGTTAAAACTAATGGTAAGGATTCTATGGTTCGTTCTCATAGACATGCTAAAAAAGGTAGAGCCTTAGGTTTAGGAGTAATGGGTTGGCATACCTTCTTACAACAGAAAAATTTACCATTTAATTCATTAGCATCAACAGCTTGGACTCACACTATTTTTAGTGATATTAGACAAAAAGCAGAAGCTGCTTCTCGTCAAATGGCTTTAGAATATGGAGAACCATTATGGTGTAGAGGAACTGGTATGAGAAATACTCACGTAATGGCAATTGCCCCTACTGTATCTAATTCCCGCATTAATAGTTGTTCCGCAGGTATTGAACCTCAACCAGCAAATGTTTATGTGTTTAATGGTGCCAAAGGAACATTTATTGTTAAAAATCCTGAATTAGAAAAATTACTTACAGATAAAGGTAAGAACCAAAATAAAATATGGGACCAAATTTTAGCAGATAATGGTTCTGTAGCTAATTTACCTCATGATGTTTTAACTGATGATGAAAAAGAAATATTTTTAACATTCCCTGAAATCAACCAATTAGCATTAGTTCAGCAAGCAGCAGTACGTCAAAAATATATTGACCAAACACAATCATTAAATGTTGCCTTTGATCCTACTGATTCTCCTAGATGGATAAATCAAGTACATATGGAAGCCTGGAAATTAGGGATTAAAACATTATATTATTTAAGAACAGATTCAGTAATTAAAGGTGATTTAGGTTCAAGAACAACGGATGATTGTTTGGCTTGTGATGGCTAGTGGGTCTTGAATATATATAAAATTAATAAATAAAAATAAATAAAAAATGAGTTATTACATTGCAAAAGTAAAAATTCGTCATGAAGACGAAAATGGTAAAATGAAAAAGACAATTGAGTCTTATTTAGTAGATGCAGTATCTGTTACCGATGCTGAAGTTAAAGTTGTAAAAGACTTTGAAGGGGTAAGTATGGAATATGAAGTATCAGCAGTTTCAGAAACAAAAATTATAAAAGTAATTAAATAAAAACAAAAATGAAAAAAGTATTATTATTAATGGTGACAGCTACAATGCTGTTTAGTTGTAACAACAAATCACCACTAACTACAACCACATTTACTCCAACATTTAATGGAGTTCAAGGTCAATATTGTGGTGTAGTTCCTACAATTAACTCTGATGGGTCAATTGATTTTAGAGAAGGTAGAGTTCAATCTATTGAAAAATACAAAAACGTAACTAAAGTTACAGCTACTGTAGATTTATCGGGTTTAAACAATTTAAATTTTGTAAATGCATCATTTTATATGGTAAATGGTGGTCCGGGGTATTGTGATGCTGGGGGATCATCTACATATTGTAACGAGATTGACTTTATGGAAACTAACGGAAATGTACTTTCCCAAACTACAGTTCATTTAGGTTCAAGTAATTCATCTAATAAAGAAAGTTTAGAATTTTCTTATTTAAATTCAATAAATACAAACAGTTGCTGGAAGCAAGATTATTTATCTAATCCTGGAAGTGGAGTTAATGATGCAACTAAAATAGACCCAACAAAACCATTTGATATTACAATTGATTTTAATACGGATTATACTAATATGACTGTTACTTACTCCCAAGGTAGCAATAGTGTTGTAGTGTATGATTTTCTATCACATACTAAAGGTAATGATAGTAGTATTGATAATCTTAATGATTTAAAAGCTACCATGGAAAGCGGGTGGTCTATAGTAGCCTCATACTGGCAAGGATATTCACCAGACCAATATCAAATTAATGGGAATGAATGGTATAACTACAATGACCCTGCTTGTAAAGATTGGTCTAACGTATGTGATGGTACTTTTAAAATATCAAATATTAGAGTAACTGCAGAAAGTGTAGTTGAAGAAATAGGACAAGAAGGAGATAATTTACGTGAAGAAAAAAGTATAGTAAGACTACACGAAGGTTATTATGCATTTTGTGGAGCATCAGGTGCTGTACCAACTGGTGACTCAATTATGGTTCAAGGTGAAATGTATGCTGAAGGATGTGCTATTTGCCCTGTTTTTCCAGATACATCAATTTCAAATCTAGCAATGTATGGTGTAAGTCCAAGTTGGGGTAAAGTTATGGGTACTGAAGGTCAATTTAGCGTTGAAAAAGATTTCCAATTTCCAGGAAATGATGGAAGTACAAGATGGGATGGTAGCTCAGTTTGGTCACTATATCATTATTTTGATACATCAACTTATATTCCTCAATTCAACCCAGCAACTATGAGTTGGGAAATGATGAAACCAAGTAATCGTTCATTTATAGTAAATACAGATTCAGCACATACAAGTGAAAGTAATATGTTCTGTATGCCTTGTCAAATTATTGACACTACAGAAACAGGTATTATTTTAGCTAGATGTTTTGGACCATTAAATGAAGCAGCTGTTCCACTACGTAAAGCAATTCCCGTAAAATCCGGTATGAAATCAATTACAGCAGCAATAGAGGGTAAACCTTATCCTGTTGGTACCCCAGTTCCACTTATGGAATTAGGTAAAGAATTAAATAATAAAAAACAATGAAAAAAGTATTATTATTAATATTTGAAATTTTCTAATAATTAAAGAGGGGCATTAGCTCCTCTTTTTTTATATGTATAACCACACATTAAAAATAAATTATTATGAAAAAATTATTAGATTTTATTAAAAAAATTATTGCAATCGTTAAAGATTGGGTATTAGCTAACGGAGTTGAAGGTATTTTAGGTTTATTAGTAGGTTTAGGTCTTTGGGCCTTTGGTTACAAAATATACGCTGGATTTGCATTTGGTGTGTTTGCTACTCGTAACTGGGATTTATTAAAAAAATTAATTAAAAAAGCATGAAAAATTTCTTTATAAACATGTTTGTAGGAACAGGTGGTACCTCACATAAACGTGTATTAGGTACTATCGGTTTTATATCCTTAGTAATATACCTATTTATTTGTAAAGAAGAAAATAAAACTGCAACAATATCAGCAATTGAATATTTAACTATAGCAACTGTATTTGGAACTGTTGTTGAAAAATTTGTACCAAAATCAAAAGATTAATGCAAAAATTAATAAAATGTATTAAATGTAATACTGAATATGATCCCTCAGTAACACCTCATTGCCCTACCCCTAAATCCAATTATTTGTGGATATTAGATAACGGACATGGAGGAATAATAAACGGAGAATACCAAACCCCAGGAAAAAGATCTCCAATTTGGGAAGATGGATCTCAATTATTTGAAGGTGAATTTAATAGAGCAATTGTAGATCGTTTAGTTAAAATGTGCGCTGAAGAAGGAATTGAATGTATTAATTTAGTAGATACACAAGAAGATATTTCATTACGTAAACGTACAGATAAAGCAAACGATATATACCGTGAACGATTAGATAAAGGAGGGAAATGTATATATGTTTCAATTCACGCAAATGGCTTTAATAAAGAGTCAGCTAATGGTTGGTCAGTGTATACTTCTGAAGGTGAAACTAAATCCGATATAATAGCATCCGTTCTAGCTGAGAAAGCAGAAAATGAATTCCCTAATGAAAAAATGAGAAAAGATACAAGGGATGGAGATGCTGATAAAGAATCGAATTTCTGGGTGTTAAGAAAAACAGTAATGCCTGCTATATTAAGTGAAAATTTCTTTATGACTAATTACGATAACTGCCATTCTTATTTATTAAGTGAAAAAGGTAGAGATCGAATTGCTAAAATTCATTTTGAGATGATCAAAGAAGTAGAAGAAAAACAATTAGTATGATACAAAAAATAAAAGAAAGGATATTTCCTTTTTTAATAGCAACCTCTGCCCTGTCAGTCTCTGCTTCGGCCGCTTTCTATTCAGTTAGCGGCCTTAGCAAGCTATTTGCAGGTGCGGCATTTGCTGTTATAGTTATGGCAGCTTCGTTAGAAGTAGCAAAATTAGTTATTGCTTCCTTACTTTATCAATATAGAAAATCACTTCCTTTATTACTTAAAACTTACCTTTCAGTAGCTTGTTTTGTATTGATTTTAATTACAAGTATGGGGATATATGGTTTCCTTTCATCTGCTTATCAAGAAACATCAGCTAAAGCAGGTAGTATAGATTCACAAATTGCATTAATAGAGACTAAACGAGATAATGTTAGGGAACAATTAACGGTATATAATGCAGAAAAAAGTACCATTAACGAGGCAGTATCTGATTTACGTTTAGGCTTATCAAACAATACTATACAATATAAAGACAAAGAAACTGGCCAAATTATTACAACAACTTCGAGTTCAACTCGTAGGGCATTAGAAAAACAATTAGATCAAGCTATTGAACGTCAAACAGAAATTAATTCAAGAATTGACATCCTAAATACTCAATTATTTGATTACGAAACTGAAATGGTGGAAGTATCTACAAATAATGACATAGCAGGAGAATTAGGTCCACTCAAATACCTTTCAGGATTAACAGGAGTGCCAATGGATAATATAATTAATTATCTTTTATTAACTATTATTTTTGTATTTGATCCTCTAGCAATTGCTCTAGTAATTGCTGCTAATTTCGCATTTGAACAACTTAAAAAGAAAAATGATAGCGATGATCTTTCAGATTTAGATAATACATTAAATGATGGTTTAGATGAACTTGAAGATTGGGATCAAGGTTTAGAAGAAATACTTTTAGATGAAGAACCTAAAACCCAACAAGAAGAAACTAATATTGATAAAAATAATGATGGTTTGATATCTAGAGAAGAAGCTGAGGAATATGCTAATGAAAGAGCCCATTATTGGAGATTAGTAGCTCAACAAAAATTAAAAGAACAAAACAATAAATTATCTAAAGATAATACTATAACTTATAATTAAAGACTTCTGCAATCTTTGTTGGTTCCCCCAAAGAGCGTTCGTATATTTACACCGTAAATGAGTTACGAAACACAAATAAAAGTTATGACAGAATTAGAAAAATACGAAGCACTCCAAGAGTTTAATCATTTCGAAATGTTAGTAAATACTAAAGAGTATGTTACTAAAGGTGAATATGAATTCATCATTGCTTATGATCCTACTGAAAAAAATAATTTCGGTTATGTTGGTGATTATAGTAAAATGGGTGATTATTTAAATTTTAACGTTTATAGTGAGCATGATCATGAAAAACGTCAATTTGAAATGGAGGTAGGATAATGAAAAATGTTTTATATTTACATGGTCTTGAAAGCAATCAAGGAGGTCCAAAAGTTGAGTTTTTAGCAAGTGAGTGTGCAGTATATGCTCCTAAAATTGATTACAAAGCAGAAGATCTTCATGGTAAAATTCATAATATCATATTAAATTTTAAGCCGGATCTAATTATTGGTAGTAGTATGGGAGGATATGTTGCTCATGAATTTGCTAAAGCATTTAACTTACCAGCTATTCTATTAAACCCAGCACTTCATAGTCGTAGTTTTGAACCTGATTTAGATACTTTTATTTTAGGTTTTGATACTAAATTCCAAGAACGTCAAATAATTCTTTTAGGAATGAATGATGATGTTATCATTCCTCAATTGACAAAAATTATTTTAGAAAACGACCCTAGATTTGTAATTGAAGAGGGGGAACACGGACATAGAACCCCCCTCGACATATTTATCGATACATATAATAAATACAAAAATGAACTTTGATTTAAAAAAATATTTAGCTGAAGGTAAATTACACGAAGAAGAAGGGTTTGAGAAAAACTCTTGGGAGTACCTTACAGATGAAGAAAAATCAAAATTTTCAGAAGAAATATTTGACTTAATAAATAATGCATACTCTCCTATAGGAGGTAACCCAAACTACCAATCACCATCAGATGTAGATGGTAGTGAAGGTGATGCTAATTATCTAGTAATAGATTTTGATGATGACCCAGAATTTGATGCTGTTGTAGTTGATAAAACAAAATCATCAGGAGTAAAAGGAGCAGCTATGGGTCATGATGGGTCTAAAGAAGCAAGATCATTAGCCGTTAATTTTTTAGCTATAATGCTTAAAAATAAAGGACATTACATTGAAGTTTCAGGTAAAATAAAAGATATTCTTATAGCTAAAGGTGTTCCAGTAGTTACCGATAAAGAAACTATTCAGAAAGTAATGAAAGGTAAAAACATCGAAATGAATGATGATGGAACTTATCAACGTTATTTAGGTGGTGAAAAACACACTAAAACTTTAATGGGTAATCCATTATAATAAAAATATATTAAAGACTTCCACAAGGGGATTTGGTTTAGCCATATCCCTTTTGTATATTTAGGTATAATAAAAAATAAAGGTTATGAACATAAAAAAACATTTCGAAACAGCAACAGAAAAATTTGAATTTACTATTCCTAACAAATACTCAATAAAAAAAGTATTAGAATTTACCCCAAAAGACCCTGAAGCAAATTATTCAGATGGTCAAGTAAGTGAATTAAGTATATTTGGTAAGAGCATGAATGTTCACTCAATTACTAAAAGTGGGTTGATGTTATATTCATATGATTTATTGGATAACAAAATTACTGCTAAAATCAAGTGGGAAGATGTTGAACTAGGTAATACATTAGACAAATAATTTATGGGTTACGGATTTATTAAAGAAAGTTGTATTAATCATAGTTTAGAAACTGTTATGGAGCATATCAATCTCTTACAGCCGATGAATTATAATAGATTTATGTGGTGGAGAACACATACTGATAATGTTACCCCACTAGGTAAACGTGCTTCTCTAAAGGATCGTATTGCTAACGGAGATTTTAACCCATCATCTTACATATGGCAAGCACAATTATCCCTTTATCAGGCTAAGGATAAAGTTGATTTATCCCGACATAACCACTCAGATCAATTAGAAATATTATCTGTTGATCTTGCACGATACAAACGTTTGATGGAAGATTTTGAAAAGGAAGAAAAAACTCGAATGGAAGCATTATATGATGCTTTTACTAAAGCGTTTAAAATTACTCATAAGGAACTTGAGGAACAATTCCTTAAATGGCCAGGTGACATTGCTTCCTTTTATGATATGGCTGAAAATTTTTTATATAAAACCCCAGCAGAAAATCGTAAACGAATGAGAGGTCGTCCCTCTAAAAAATTAAAAACAGAACAATCATTAATTAAAAGAAAAAGAGGAAGACCTAGAAAATATGAATAAATTAGACGAACAATACAGAGGTATTTTAGCTGAACTTCTGTACAATGGAAAAGAAAAAAAAGATAGAACCGGAACCGGAACTTTATCTAAATTTGGAATGCAAATCAGACATAAAATGTCAGATGGTTTTCCTCTGTTAACCACAAAGAAGATGGCAGTTAAAACTATGATGACTGAATTAAAGTGGTTTCTAAAAGGAGATACCAATATTAAGTATTTGGTTGACAATGGTTGTAACATTTGGAATGGTGATGCATATAAAAACTATGTAATAAAAGTTAATATGCAACCGGGTGTTCCTATTGGTAATTTTTTAACACAAGAAGAATTCATCAACAAAATCAAAACAAATAATGAGTTTGCTAAAAAGTGGGGTGAGTTAGGTCCTATCTATGGAGCACAATGGAGATATTGGAGCAGACCTACTATTCAATTAGGAAAACTAATACCTCAACATTTTGACCAAATTGCTAATCTAATCCATGATCTTAAAACAAACCCTGATAGTAGAAGATTGATGGTTAGTGCTTGGAATGTAGGTGAGTTAGATCAGATGACTCTTCCTCCATGCCATTACGGCTTCCAAGTTTATGTAGCAGATGGTAAACTATCTTTAATGTGGAATCAGAGAAGTGTTGATACGTTCTTAGGACTACCTTTTAACATTGCATCATACGGAATGTTACTAATGCTGTTATGTGAAGAAACAGGATACAAACCAGGAGATTTAATCGGTAATTTAGGTGATGTTCATTTATATAATAACCATGTTGAGCAAGCTAAAGAGCAGATTAGTAGAGATGGATTTGATTTACCGACTATTAAATTATCCAATGTAGATATTTTAAATGGTGAGTTTGATTACGAACTAATAGATTACCAATCAGCAACAGCAATTAAAGCACCTTTAAGTAATTAAATTATGATTGAAGTATTAAAACATAGTTTAGGATTTTGTGGAGAGCATTGGCATCCAAATATTTTTACTTTTCTTTTAAGTGGACTTGGAATATCCCCAACCTTAAATTATATTTATATTAAATTAAAAAGTTATGATAAAAATAAGTCATGAAACTCCTTTATTTTTACTAGAAGATAGTAGATACTTTAATGATTATGATTATGCTCTTGTTCATTTATTAGATGAAGAACCAGATTATGCTGCCTATTTTATAAATGCTAGAGAAAAAGGAAGGCACATTATTCTAGATAATTCTCTTCATGAACTTGGAGAAAGTTATGGTGATGATGGTTTGTTAAAATGGGTTGATAAATTACGTCCCCAAGAATTTATTATACCTGATGTTTGGTGTGATAGAAATGCATCTGTAGTAAATGCTCGTAAATGGGCTCAAATCCAATTACCTAAAGGAGTAGAAAAAGTGGCAGTAGTCCAAGCAACTACAATCCATGAAGCTGCTACTTGTTATCAAACATATAAAGACTTAGGATATCAAAAAATTGCTTTTTCATACGGTGCTTCTTATTATAATGATGTTGTCCCTCATCCTAATCCTGATATTGGTAAGGCCCTGGGACGATTATCAGTAATTTCTGCTTTATATAAAACCCAAGTAATCTCACAAAACGATCGAATTCATTTATTAGGATGCTCAGTACCACAAGAATTTGGTTGGTATCGCGGATTTGAATGTATTGAATCAATAGATACATCAAACCCAGTAATGGCGACGTTAGAAAATATTCGTTATACAAGTGCGGGATTAGACAGCAAACCAAAAGCAAATATGAATGATTATTTTTACATGGATGGGAATAATAACTTTGACTTTGAAACACTAACTCATAATTTAAATAAATTTAGAACAATAAATAACTTATAAAATGAAAATGATTAGTTTATATGATTACCTAGGCAAAGCTGGTGGTAAAGAATTAGGAGCACAAACAACAGCTTCTGCAGTTTCAATGGGAATTCCACTTGATACTAGATATGTTGAAACAAAGGGATATAAAGGGGATGTAGTGCTTTACCCTGAAAACTTTTTAAAATTATATTTTCAAGCAAATGGCTAAATTAAGAAAAATGGTGACCTATACTGATTACAGATGGGAAGAAACCGAGGATTTAACTCCTGAACAAATTGAAAAGTGGAAATCAGGTGATGAGGACCTACAAGAAGAAGTTTTAGACGAAGTTGAATTTGAATTAGCTCGTGATAAATGTCTTGAAGATTCTGAATGGCCCGAATTAATTGAAGACGAAGATGGCGAATAGTAATAGAACAGAGATCTATATAGAAGGATCTAAAGAAGCAATTGACAATTTTGTAGAACGATTTGAAAAGTGTCATAGTGGACCTTACCCAAATCAAGAAGAAAATCCTCACATCATAGATGAGTTTGGTGCTAAAGCAGAACTACTAATCGATAGAATTGGTTCAAAATGGGTTGAGATTTACGATGAAGGATATTATCGTTCAAGTGATAATAGATGTGAAATCTACTTAGACTCAGCTTGGTATCCTCCATCAGATATGATTTTAGAGATTTATAGACAAATGGCTGAAATTGATGATGAAATCAAAGTCTCAGGTAAATATTGGGATGAAGGATACCAACCAATTGGGGTATTCGAAGTTTATTATGGAGAAATAATTTCAGAAGAAAACCATGATTTAGATGAATATGAATGGGAAGAAGAAATTGAGGGAGAAGAGGAGGACTATGATAGAAACTTTTGGGAAGAAGTAGTAGATCCTGAGTTTACTATACTCCAAGAAAAATTAGATAAAGTAATGAAAGAAATATAAAATATGTTAACTAAACAAGCAATACGAAGTACTCAAAAAATCTATATAGATGGAAAAAGAGTAGAAGATAAGGATGTAATAATTAATTTGAGTAAGGATTGGAATGAAAACCAAGAACAATTTTTCCGCAAAATGTTACAACAAGGCGGGGAATTTACATTAAAAGGTATTAACTTTATTATTCGAGTTGTTGAACCAATCCGTAATAGTAAAGGAGAATTTGATTTCCCATCCCCAGAAGATAAACCACAGGATTAGCCTATATCCTTAAAACATACCTGGCAAATAAAACATGCAATTAGAAATGAATTTTAACAAAGGAAAACACGTAGTAGTATCACTTTCAGGTGGTATGGATAGCTCAACGTTGTTGCTTAAGGCACTAAATGAGTATGACACAGTAACAGCTTTATCATTTGATTATGGTCAAAAACATAGAGTTGAATTAGAACGAGCTCAATCATTAGTTGATTATTTAAATGAACAATGTAATGAAAATGATTGTTATGGAGGTTGTAGAATTAAATACCAAGTTATTAAGTTAAATGGGTTAGTTGATTTACTTGATTCTGCACTAGTTGAAGGTGGAGATGATGTACCTGAAGGGCATTATGCCGAAGATAATATGAAAGCAACAGTTGTTCCTAATAGGAATAAAATATTTGCTTCTATTACTCAAGCCGTTGCTCTATCAGTAGCAAATAGGACAGAAGAAAACACAGATATTGCTTTAGGCATCCACGCAGGAGACCATTCAATTTATCCAGATTGTAGACAGGAATTTAGAGATGCAGATGATGAAGCTTTTAGATTAGGTAATTGGGAAGCTGAAAGAGTACATTATTGGACACCTTATTTATTAGGAGATAAATTCACTATCCTACAAGATGGAGAAATATTATGTGAAACATTAGGTATTGATTTTAATGAAGTTTATTCTCGTACAAATACATCATATAAACCTTATCCAAGTGGAAATAGTGATTATAAATCAGCATCAAGTGTAGAACGAGTTGAAGCATTTATTAAATTAGGTCGTCCTGATCCTGTAATTTACGAGGATGAAACAGGTATTGTTAGTTGGGATCATGTAGTAGAACACGTAACTAAAGTATTAGAAAGCCATGAGTGATAGAGAAATTATGAATGCTAAAGGGTTAGGTAACCCAGGGGATAATGATAATATATATCCCAACCCGGCAACTCTTTACACAGGATCTAAATTAGAACACATGCCAGACCAAAAATGGCATCGTTATGTAAGTTTTATAAAATCTGGAATTCGTATTTTAGGGTACGTGTTCCTCCCCTTTAATTTGGTTACTGCAACTATTTTACTTATATTGAGTGAAATAGTAGGAATTATAGAAGAATTAGTATAAATAAAAAATAAAATTATGAATCACAAAGGAATTATTTACTTCTCAGCCCCGTGGTGTGGACCTTGTAAAATGTTAGGACCAGTTATGGATAGTCTAATTAGTGAAGGAATGAACGTTAAGAAAATTAATGTTGATTATGAACCAAGTTTAGTACAAAAATATAATGTTAAAAGTATACCAACATTAGTTTTAACTGATCTAGATGGGAATGAATTGGGTCGTAAAGTAGGAGGTTTATCAAAACAACAAGTAATAGATTTTTATACAAATGAGTAAATTTCAATCAAGTAAAGTATTTGATGGATTTAGTACAGTATTCCGTCAATGGAAAGCAGAAGACACACATTGTAGATTTGTACATGGTTATGGCATTTCATTTAAAGTATATTTTGAAGGTGAGTTAGACCATAGAAATTGGGTTTGGGATTTTGGTGGTATGAAACGTGCCTCAACATTAATTGATGGAATGCAACCTAAAGCATGGATGGATTATATGTTTGATCACACAATGATTATCGCTGAAGATGATCCGTGGTTAGATGCTTTTAGACAAATGGAAGCAGCAGAAGTAGCCCAAATTAGAGTAATCCCTGCTACAGGTGCTGAAAAATTTGCTGAGTATATCTTTAATAAATTAAATGAGTTTGTTAAAATGGAAACAAAAAATAGAGTTAGGGTAACTAAAGTTAAATTTATGGAGCATGGTAAAAATGCTGCATATTACGTAAAATAAATATGAATCCAAAATTATGGAATAAAGTAGCCCCATTAGGGCGAATTACAGATTATGATAAAGTACTCCCCGTATTGGAAGTATATAGATGTGTTCAAAGTGAAGGCAGCCGCTTTGGTCGCCCTACTATTGCTGTTCGTACTACTGGTTGCACTCATCGTTGCTTTTTTGGCGAAGGGGGTTGGTGTGATAGTTGGTATACTTCTATCCATCCTGAGAAAGGTGGGTTCACATTTAATGATATTATCAAAATTTATGATGAGAATCCTCACGTTAAAGAAATGATGTTAACTGGTGGTTCCCCAACAATGCACCCAGCATTAGTTAATGAATTAACACATTTTGCTCATGAAAGAGGAATTCTCATTACTATCGAGACTGAAGGCTCTCATTTCCTCGAAACCGATTATCCGATTGGTCTCATTTCTCTGTCACCTAAGTTTAGTAATAGTGTCCCTGTTGTTGGTGCCCTTACTCCCAATGGATCAGTTACGGATGAAAAGATGGTTCAAACGCACAATCGTCTTCGCCTTAATACTGAAGCCATTAGAAAGACTATTGATTATCATACTGACTATCATTATAAGCCTGTCTGGGATGGGACTGATAAAGGCCTCGATGAAATCGAAGCTTACAGACAAGAGCTCGATATTCCTAAAGATAAAACATTTGTAATGCCCGCAGGTGATACTAGAGAAACATTAATTGAAATGTATCCTTTAGTATTTGAAATGTGTGCTGAACATGGTTATAACATGACTGGTAGAGATCACATTATTGCTTACGATACTAAACGACAAGTATAATGGAAGAAGCACTTGAAATATTAGAAAAAATAGAAGAAAATGTTTCAGTGTGTTGTGCAATCACTATGGAGCCGGATGAAGTTCTGGCTCTCATAGATAAATTAAAAACAATTTTAGAAAATAAATAATGTATACTTACCACGCAACAGTAGATAGAGTAGTAGATGGAGATACAGTAGACGCCTTAGTAGATTTAGGATTCGATACTTGGAAAAAAGTTAGAATTAGAATGATGGGGATGGATGCTTGGGAATCTAGAACTCGAGATAAAGAAGAAAAGAAAAAAGGATTAGCAGCTAAAACTCGCTTAATTGAAATTCTAAAAGATAATGAAAATAAATTTATTTTAGTATCTCATGGGGTAGGAAAATATGGTCGTTGTTTAGGTGAAATTTATGTTGAAAACACATATAATGATAACCCTAACTTACCAGAGATAAGTGTAAATAAAATTTTAATCAATGAAGGTCACGCTAAAGAATATTACGGAGGAAAAAGATGACAAAAGACGGAAAATTAATTAGTCTTGGCTTTTCAGTAGGTCATGATAAAGGAGCAGTTATTGTAATTGATGATAAGGTTCAAGTAGGAATTATGGAAGAAAGACTATCACGAGTAAAACGTGATATGCCCTTTAATACAGATATTCCCTTATTATCAATTAACTATTGTTTAGATACTTTAGGACTTACATATGATGATGTGGATGTTTATAGTTATAATACAGCAGAAATGGATGATGTTGTAGAACCTCAATTCCAACAATATCTTGCACAACCATTAAGTAAGTTAAAATTTGTTCCCCACCACGTAGCTCATGCATATTCAACATTTTATGCTTCTGGTTATGATGAAGCTGCTGTAATTGTTGCTGATGCTATGGGAAATGTTCATGATACAAATTCTAAAGCACACCAATATTTTACAGAAAAATATGGTAAACTCCCTAAACTACCCACAGGTTTAAAATGGGGTGAAGCTATTACTTTATTTAAATTTAATAAAGGTAAATACGAGGAAGTATTAAAAAAATGGATTAAATATCCTGAACCTTATACATTTGATGATGAAGAATTATCCGTTGGATGTATGTATGCTCAAGGTACTATGCAATTAACTTTTGATGAAAAAACATCAAATTGGCAAGCAGGTAAATTAATGGGATTAGCTTCATACGCTGACCCAGAATGGTTAGCAACTCAGGAATATATTGCTAATATTATTGAAGATGAAGAAGGTAATATTGTAGATTTTTTTATTCCTGGTACTCAAGTTTATCCTGAAATTACATATAAAGCTGATTTTAGACGTAAATCAAATGTAGCAGGTATCTATCAACGTGAACAAGTGCGTTTAACTACTATGTTAGCTAAATATGTAAAACAACTTACTGGTTTAGATAAAATTTGTTGTTCTGGGGGTTCTTTCCTTAATTGTAATGCTAATGAAGCTATTATTACATCAGGATTATTTAAAGAATGTTATTTTACTCCTCCAGCTGATGATAGTGGTATTCCTTTAGGAGCTGCTTTTTATGGTAAGCATTATCTTAATAAATGGGAACCTATTGAAAATAACCCATTCATGAGTCCTTATTTTGGTAAAACTTATACTAAAAATGATATCATTAAAGATATTCAATTATACTTAAAAAAAGAAGATGGTGAGTTTTTTGAATACAACTATATTACCCATTTTAATACTCGAGAGGAAAGAGACCGTTATATTACTGAAATGCTTTTGGAAAATAAACCAATTGGATTATTACAAGGAGGATCAGAAATTGGGCCTCGAGCATTAGGTAATAGAAGTATTATCGCAAATCCATCTACTGTATGGATGAAGGATTACATTAATCATGATATTAAAAAACGTGAATGGTATAGACCATTTGCCCCATCAGTCTTATTTGAACAACAAGGTGAAGTATTTGATTTAGATGTTTTTTCACCTTATATGTTAGTAACATCATATTGTAAGGAAAAATGGAGAAATAAAATCCCATCAGTAGTTCATATTGATGGTACTTCAAGATACCAATCCGTTACTGAAGAAATGAATAAATCATATTATGATTTAATTAATACATTTTACAAAGCAAGTGGTATTCCTTTAGTACTAAATACTTCATTTAATGGACCTGGAGAACCAATTGTTGAAACACCTTTAGATGCTATTAAAAGTTATGTAAAAAATGGTTTACCTGCTTTAGTATTAGAAAATACAGTTATAGAAAAAAAAGATTATAGAATATACTAATATGAAGGAATTAATTAAAGCTAAGGATATTGATATCCAAACAAAAATTATAGCTAAACAAATTGCTGATGACCATCGTGGGGATAAGACACCTGTTGTGATGGTTGGTTTATTAAATGGTGCCTTTATGTTTT